>OBJA01001626.1_pt1 | contig 14795 bp, 11 predicted proteins | sample 1519751 | NCBI WGS metagenome assembly OBJA01 (sample SAMEA3881238, study PRJEB22517) | soil metagenome | biome: lake sediment; feature: soda lake sediment; material: sediment, water from around vicinity | place: India | collected 2013-12-23 | depth 3 m | reverse complement strand
GCGGTGGCCACCACCGGTGTGGGAGTGCCGTCGGGCCATTCATCCTCCAGCAGATCCTGGATCAGAAAAAGGTCGTCGTCGTTGTCGTCCACCAGCAGGATGCGCCAGGGAAGCCGGTTGCCGTTGGCCTGATCCATCATCATCATTCTTCCTCCGGGGGCAATTCGACAATTTCAAACCAGTAGCGCCCCAGGGTTTTCACCTCATCGACAAAATCCTGAAAACGCACCGGTTTGCGGATATAGGAATTAACCCCCAGATCGTAGGAGCGGATGATATCCTCGTCGGACTTGGAAGTAGTGAGGATTACCACCGGAAACCGCCGGAGATTGGGATCACTCTTGATCTCCCGCAGGGCCTCGCGGCCGTCCTTGCGGGGCATATTGAGATCCAGCAGTATCAATGAAGGCCAACAGGGGCCCCGCTCCCGGTAATCCCCCTGCCCCCGCAGGCAGGCCAACAGCTCCTCGCCGTCCTTGACCCAGACAATGCAGTTGCTTACCCGGTACTCTTTAAGGGTGTCGCTGATCAGCAGGTAATCATCTTCATCATCCTCGGCAATCAGAATCGTTATTGAGCGCTTGCCGTCGCACATGGTGTCACTCCCCCGGCCACCCCATGGCCGTCAGACTTGGCTTAACTTTGAATGATAGCGTGGAAAACAGGCGGGAAAATCTAAACCATTTGCCAGCTAATGTCAGCAAGCAATTTGGCAACAAGGCGGGTTTTTCACAAATTTAACAAGCGACCGGGGTAACCGTTCACCAGAGGCACCAATCTGTTGATTTAACGGGACGTAAGCGTTCAGCAGTGCCGCAGATTCGGGTAAGCAGCCAGGCGCCTCGTACCCCGTGTACTTAAGCCTGGCTGATCGCCCGAAGGTGCGGTGCTGCTGAACGCTTACCGACCGGGCTCCGAGCCGGCAACCATCAACCCGGCAGGATAATCCGAAAAGTGGTGCCCTGCTCGGGAACGCTGCCGGCAATCAGTTGCCCCTGGTGGCGCTCGACGATTTTCTTGCAGATGGCCAGGCCCATGCCGGTGCCGGGGTAATGGCCCCGGAGGTGAAGACGCTGGAAGGGGCGGAAGATTCGGTCCAGGTATTTTTCGTCAAAGCCGATGCCGTTATCCTCCACCACGACCTCCAGGCGCTGGCCGGGAAGCTCATGTCGGCTGACCCGCACCAGAGGGCTGACGCCCTGGCGCTGGAACTTGAGGGCGTTGCCGATCAGGTTCAACAGCAGCCGGTGCATCTGGCTGCGATCGGCGGTGATGGTGCCCAGGGGGTTAACAATCTCCACCCGACCGCCACCTTCAGTCAGCCGCTGGCTGAGGTCTTCCAACACCTCTTTGAGCAACTCGTCAAGATCCACCTGGACAAATTTCTGCTCCCGGGAACTGACCCGGGAGTAGTTGAGCAACTCCTCGATCAGGCTGCGCATCCGCAGGGCGGCGGCCTGGATCCGCTCCAGGTAGTCCCGCCCCCGTTCATCGAGATGATCGGCATGTTTGAGCATTAAACGATCGCCGAAGGAGACGATGGTCCGCAGGGGCTCCTGGAGATCGTGGGAGGCGATATAGGCGAAATCCCGCAGCTCCTTATTGGAATGCTCCAATTTTTGGGCAATGGCGTGATACCGCTCACTCTCCTTGGCCAAACTGGCGGTGCGCTGGGCGATGGTTTGCTCCCGCTCCGCCAGCATCTGTTCCATTTCCCGCCACTGGCGGCGCAGATGATTGAGCAGCAGACTCAACACCGTGGCCGCCGCCATGAAGCCCAGCAGATGCCAGAGCAGCATCATATTTTTTTGCGACTGAAAAATGGCCAGATGGGTTTCCGCCGGAAAGGTGACGCTGATCCCGCCCCGCAGATCGCCCGATTTGTAACCGTCTTCGGCATGGCACCGGAGGCAGGCCGGTTCGATCCAAAGAGGAATCATGTAACGAAAAACCGTGCCCTCGGCGGAGCTTAGCAACTCCAGGCGCGATTCCTTGTTTTCCCGGGCAAAAGCCTCCAGGGTGTCCCGTTCCCAGGCATCCGGCTCATTTAAGGGGTTGACCGGGCGCAGGCTGGTGATATGGGTACGCAGCCCCACCTGGCGATTGGTAACCTCACCGATCTGTCGGGTCATGTAGGCCGGGTTGATCATGGTCAGGGCCAGGCCCTCAACCGTCATCAGATCCCGGTTGGCCACCTTGAGATAGGGGTTGGGCCGGGTCCGTTCGCTGACCGGGACATAAACCCCGCCATGCTCGGCGTTCCAGGTTCGGGAGTCCACCATCAGCCGCACGATGCCCTGGGCGTAATAGCGTGCCATTTCGCTAACGTTGCCCTGCATGTTCCAGTAGTTAAGCAGGGCGGAAACAATCGCGACCAGAACCAGCAGCAACAGGGGGACAAAACGCAATTCCCGCCGGGTCAGGTATTGTTGCAGCAGTTTTGCGATCATCGCGGAAAAGCCATGGTGCGATCAACCCTCCAGGTCGGCCAGCAACTCGCTGACCAGGCGACCGTTGGGGGCGTAGGCCACCGGATTGAGTTCAACCAGCTCCCGCCAGACTTTTTTGGCGCCGGCCTCATCGTTGAAATCATGGAGCAGCACCACCCCCAGGTTAAAGCGGGCCGTTTCATGGCGGGGGTTGAGGGCGATGGCCCGGCGAAAAGCTTCCGCCGCCTGGTCCAACTGGCCGTTGCGACGGTACATCACGCCCCGGTCGGTGATTACGTCAACGTTGTCCGGCTCCAGTTCCAGGGAGCGGCTGTAGGCATCAATGGCTTTTTGATACTGATCGGTATCGAAGTAGAGATGGCCCAACTGGGTCCAGGCCTGAACATTGGCGGGGTCGGAAGCCACCGCCCGTTCCAGGCTTGCCAGCACCCTGGCCTGCTCGGGGCTTAAGCCGTTATGACCGGCCCGCAACCCCGGCGTCAGGTCGGCGGGATCGGCCAGCTTGTAAACACTGAAGATGATCCCGGCCAAAAAGCCCACCACCAGGCAGGCAAAGGCAGTGAAGAAAAGGGTATCGCGGCCGACGGGTTTAGCGCCGGGTTTAGGACCGCCCGGCGGCGGGGGCGGCGGGGAAGGCTTGGCTCCGCCGGGAGCCGGCGGCGGCCCCGGTTTGAACTGATCACTCATAAAAAATCTCCATCTCCAACTGCGGTGACAATCTCCAACCTTTGTAATTGCCACCAAGTGCGGTATAAAAAAACCATTACAAATATAAAGGTTTTCCCCCTCAACAGACAAGGATCATTTGCCAATGTTCGAAAAAAACGACCCCGCCCCCGGCCTGACCGCCACCATTCGCGGCTTTCTCGATGAAGACCTGGGCCGGGGCGACATCACCGGCGCCGCCATCTTCAGCCCCGAGCAGCAGGGCCGGGCGGTTTTCATCGCCAAGGAGCCGCTGGTTGCGGCGGGCATTAGCGAGCTGGCGCCCCTGGTTTTCACCACCGTCAACCCGGCCATCGTTGCCCGCCCCCTGGTGACCGACGGCGAGCAGGCCGCTTGCGGCCAAAGATTGCTGGAACTGGCCGGACCGGTGCGGGATCTGCTGGCCGGCGAACGGGTGGCCCTCAATCTCTGCCAACGCCTCTGCGGGATTGCCAGCCTGACCGCCCAATTTGTGGCGGCGGTGGCCGGGTTGCCGGTGGCCATCCTCGACACCCGCAAGACCACCCCCGGCCTGCGCTTGCTGGAAAAATACGCGGTACGGATGGGCGGCGGGGTTAACCACCGCTTCAATCTCAACGACGGGATTTTGATCAAGGACAACCATATCGCGGCAGCCGGCTCCATCGCCGCCGCCGTGGCCAAGGCCCGCCGCTATAATGCGAATCGGCTGCCGGTGGAGGTGGAATGCGAAACCCTGGCCCAGGTGGAAGAAGCCCTGGCCGCCAAGGCGGAGATCGTCATGCTGGACAATATGAGTCTGGAAATGATGAGAGCAGCGGTGGCCCTGGTCAAGGGCCGCGCCCTGCTGGAGGCCTCGGGCGGAGTCAAGCTGACCAACGTCCGTCAAATCGCCGAAACCGGGGTAGACCGCATTTCGGTGGGCGCCCTCACCCATTCGGCACCGGCCAAAGACATCAGCATGGAAATGGTAAACGGCGTGTAGCGCTTGCAGGATGCCGTAAAACCCGGTGGCCCAAAAAAGAAAGGGGGGAAATCCCCCCTCTCGCACTCCCAATCGCTCAACACCGCCCAGCAACTACGAGATAGTCAAAGACTTGGCCATCTTATCGGCAAAGATATTGTCGATGTGCTCCTGGGTAAAAATCCCCTCTTTGCGCACCGCCTTGGTGGCGTTGCCCAACGCCATCCGCACCTTGCGGTCTTCCACCATTTTCTGGGCGGTGGCCAACCGTTTTTGCAGCTCTTCCTTGCTCATGCCTTCCGCCTGGCCCATGGGGCCCAGCTTCTGCATCTCGGCGGTGAAATCGGTGATCAGGCGGACAAAGCGGGGGGCTTCGGCGGCCGAGGCCCATTGCAGGTCGAAGCGTTCCGGCTTGATTCCCACCTCGCTCAGGATCTTCTTGATCACAAAACTGACTCCCATGGCATCGTAATTACCAACCTGGTAATGGCATTCACCGAGTTGTCAGCCGCCGGTGAAGATGCCGTCGGCACCTTCGGCAAAGCCCCGGAAGACAAAGGCCGGGTCCAGGCGGCCGGTACACATCACTCGGATGGTCCGCAGGTTGGGGGGATACTGGTAACGGGAAACTCCGGCACTGTCGGCCGCCGCATAGCAGCACCAGTTGCAGAGAAACCCCAGAATACGCGGGTTGAATTGCTCTTTGGCCATGAATCCTACTCCTTATTGTCGCCGAAGGCTTTGATCTGGGCGCTGATCTGCTCGTCGGTGAAGCCGCCCATGGAGATGGCGAATACCGGGCAGTGGGAAGCGCAGATGCCGCAGCCCTTGCAGGAGGCGGTAATGGTTTCCGCCTTGCGTTTGCCGTTTTCATCCTTGTCGATCTTGATGGCCTTGTAGGGGCAAAGCGCCTCGCAAAGCCCGCAGCCGATACAGCCCTCCTTGTCCACCGTGGAAACCGTGGGCTCCACGGTGACCAGCCCCTTGACCAGGGGAATGGCCGCCTTGGCCGCCGCCGCCTGGGCCTGGGCCACGATTTCATCGTAGGGCTTGGGGGCGTGGGCCAGACCGCAGACGTAAACCCCGGACACCGGCAGTTCCACCGGCCGCAGCTTGACGTGGGCCTCCAGGAAGAACTGATCCTCGTTGACCGGCACCTTGAGCAGTTGGCTCAACTCGGCAGTGCCCTCGGCCACAATCCCGGTGCTCAGCACCAGCAGGTCGGGGTTGAGGCTGACCTCATCGCGGAGGATGGGGTCGTAAAAGGTCACCTTGGGGGCGCCCCGGCCACTGGTGCTGACTTGCGGTTTCTCGCCGGCCAGGCTGTAAGGAATAAAAAGTACCCCCAACTCCCGAGCCCGGCGATAGGCATCCTCGGCATAACCGTAGGTGCGGAGATCGCGGTAGAGCACGATGACCTGGGAGTCCGGGTTGATTTCCTTGATTTTGAGGGCGTTCTTGACCGCGTCATTACAGCAGTTCTTGCTGCAGTAGGCCAGATCGTCGCCCCGACTGCCGGCGCACTGGATCATCACCACCGAACCCGGCGCCCGGTTTTTGGCCTTGCCGGCCAGTTGCCGTTCCAGCTCGCTCTGGGTGATCACCTTGGCCGAATACTTGACCTCACAACCCAGCACCTGCTCCGGCCGGTACTCACGACCGCCGGTGGCCAGCACGATCACCCCGTGATCGATGGTGGATTCCTTGGCGCTCTTGCCGCCTACGCTCTTGATCACCGAAGAGTAGTTGCCGACATAACCACCCACCTGGGCCAGTTCGCTGTTGGTCAAGACCTCGATGTTTTTTTCCTTCTTGATCCGACCGCTCAGCTCGGCCAGCACCTTGGCCGGCTCATCGCCCTGCAAGGTATAAAAACTGTCGCGCAACCTGCCGCCCAGCTCCTTTTCCTTCTCCACCAGCACGGTGGGGAAACCCTGCTCGGCCAGGCTCAAGGCGGCGGTCATCCCGGCCAGGCCGCCGCCCAGCACCAGGGCCTTTTTAGTGACCGGCACCGTCTGCTCGGGCAGGGGCTTGATATGGCGGGCCTTGGCAATGCCCATCCGCACCAGATCGCGGGACTTGTCGGTGGCCGCCTCCGGCTCGTTGGCATGAACCCAGGAACACTGGTCGCGAATGTTGACCATCTCGAAGAGACAGCGATTGAGCCCTGCGTCCTTCAAGGTTTCCTGGAAGAGGGGCTCGTGGGTCCGGGGCGAACAGGCGGCCAACACCACCCGGTTGAGGTTGTGCTCCTTGATTTTTTGCTTGAGCACCTCCTGGGCGTCCTGGGAGCAGGCGTAGAGGCTCTGGGCGTGATAGACCACGCCCTCCATTCCCTCCACGTACTGATCGACATTGTTGACATCCACCACGCTGGAGATATTGACCCCGCAGTGGCAGACAAACACCCCGATCCGCACCTCGCCGTCGTCGGCCAGCTCCTGCTCCTCGGGGTAGGTCTTGACCACGAAGCCCTTGCCCCGCTGGTCCTTGGTCAGGGCCGAAACAATGCCGGCAACGGCACTGGCCTGGGTGACGCTCTCGGGAATATCCTTGGGCCCCTGGAAAGCACCGGCCACCACCACCCCTTCCCGGCTGGTCAGCAGCGGGTTGAAGGTGTCGGTCTGGCAGAACTGGTAATTATTAAGCTTGAGATCGGCAATTTCAGCCAGCTTCTCGGCATCGGCCGGTGAATCCAGGCCCACCGACAGTACCACCATATCGTAGGCTTCAAAGAAGTGGCCGCCATCCATGGTGGCGTAGGTCAATTTCAACTGCCGTTCCCAGGGCATCACATCGGCCACCCGGGCCCGGACGAACCTGATCCCCATGCTCTCGGCCCGCGCTCGGGCGGCATCAAAGCCCTTGCCCTGGGTCCGCAGATCCATATAGTAGATGGTGATTTCCAGCTCGGGCTCGTGCTCCTTGGCCACCATCGCTTCCTTGATGGCGTACATGCAGCAGACCGACGAGCAGTAGCCGTTGTCGCAAACCAGATCGCGGGAGCCCACACACTGGATAAAGGCCAGCTTTTTGGGGTGCTTACGGTCGGAAAGCCGCAGCAGCTCACCCGCAAACGGCCCCGAGGCGCAGAGCAGCCGTTCAAACTCCAGGCTGGTGAGCACATCGGGATGCTTGCCGTAGCTGTACCTGGTGAGGGCGCTGTCGGGCACCCGGCCGAAACCGGGGGCCATCACCACCGCCCCGACCTGCAATGAAAGCTCTTCGGGCTGCTGGTCGAAATCGATGGCCCGAGGCAAACAGACCGGCACACAGATCTTACAGGTGCCGTGCTGCAGGTGCAGACAGGACTTGGGGTCGATAAAGTAAGTGGCCGGCACCGCCTGGGGATAGTCGATATGGATGGGCCTGGTCAAAGCCAGACCCTCGTTGTAGCCATCCACCAGATGACGGGGGCAGTACTTGGTACACATCCCGCAGGCCGTGCATTTTTCGGCAATGATATAGCGCGGGCGTTTCCGCAGCTTGGCGATAAAGGCGCCGGGCTTGCCGGAAAGAGCCAGAAAATCGGTATTGCTCAGAATCTCGATATTGGGAGACCGACCGGCCTCCACCAGCTTTGGCGCGAGTATTCAGATGGAGCAATCGTTGGTGGGGAAGGTCTTGTCCAACTGGGCCATGGCTCCGCCGATGGCCGCCCCCTTCTCCACCAGGTACACATAGTAACCCAGCTCGGTCAGATCCAGGGCCGCCTGCACCCCGGCCACCCCGCCGCCCACCACCAGCACGGCTCCGGATTTTTTTCCCTCTGCTTTAGCCATTTTTACTCTCCACTGGTTAAGAAAATCGCAATCGTTCAGCAGCACCGCACCTTCGGGCGATCAGCCAGGCTTAAGTACACGGGGTACGAGGCGCCTGGCTGCTTACCCGAATCTGCGGCACTGCTGAACGATTACATCCTGTTAAATCGGCAGCTTGGTGCCCCTGGTAAACGGTTACAGAAAATCATCAATCTCCCCGCAAGGGGATCAAGCAGCAATTTTTTCAATTCTTACGGCGCAGACCTTGGCCTCCGGGATCTTGCAGACCGGGTCCAGGGCGTCGTTGGTCAAAAGATTGGCCGCCGCCTCCTGGTAATGGAAGGGGATAAAGACCACCCCCGGCTCCACCCGCTCGGTGATCAAAGCCGGCAAGGTAATTTCCCCGCGCCGGGAAACCGCTTTCACCATCTCGCCGTCAGCCAGTCCCAGTGCCTTGGCATCGGCGGGATGAAGTTCTACAAAGGGGGCCGGGGCCGCCTCCTCCAGCTCCCGGGAGCGCCGGGTCATGGTGCCGGTATGGTACTGATAGAGCAGGCGGCCAGTGGTCAGAACCAGGGGATAGTCGACGTCGGCGCACTCCCTGGGGCCACTCCAGCCCACGGCGCTGAACTTGGCCTTGCCGATGGGAAATGAGCCGGCAAAAAGGTACGGGGTGCCGGGGTGCTCCGGGTCGGGGCAGGGCCACTGCAAGCCGCCCTCATTATCCAACCGCTGGTATGAAACTCCGGCCAATTGCGGCCAGGAGCGACTGATCTCGGCAAAGACCTCTTGGGGCTCGGGGGCGAAGACCCGGTACCGTCCACCATTGGGCAAAGTGAGCTCCTGATCGAGCCGGCGCGCTGTTCCCGGCTTGGTGCCGATCATCCGGGCCGAGACCATATTGATGATGGAAAGATCATCCATGGCCTGGCCCGGCGGAGCAACGGCGCGCCGTACCCGCTGGACCCGCCGCTCGGTATTGGTGAAGGTGCCCTCCTTTTCGGCAAAGCAGGCGGCAGGCAGAACAACATCGGCCAGCTCGGCGGTGGCAGTCATGAAAATATCCTGAACCACCAGGAAATCGAGCTTTTTCAGGGCTTTTTCCACATGACCGCTGTTGGGGTCGCTGATCACCGGGTTCTCACCAAAAATCCACATGCCGCTGACCCGGCCCTCCAGGATGGCGGGCATGGTCTCGGTGGCGGTCATCCCCGGCGCGGCCGGCACCGGCAGGCCCCAGATCTCCTCAAAATGGCGGCGGGCCTCGGGATCGGTCACCGATCGGTAACCGGGCAAGAGGCTCGGCACGCAGCCCGTGTCGCAGGCACCCTGCACATTGTTCTGGCCCCGCAGGGGGTTGAGACCGGCACCGGGTTTGCCCAGGTTGCCGGTGAGCAGCGCCAGGTTGGCCAAGGCGCGGACGTTGTCGGTGCCGGAGGTGTGCTGGGTAATCCCCATGCAGTAATAAATCCCGGCCCGCTCGGCCCGGGCAAAAATCCGGGCCGCTTCTTCAATGTCCGCCGCCGGGATCCCGGTGATTTTCTCCCCCCACTGGGGGGTGCAGTCGGCGACGGCCTGGCGCAGTTGCTCAAAATTTTCGGTGCGCTCGGCGATAAATTGTTGGTCGTGCAAATCATCGCGGATGATGACATGGCACATGGCGTTGAGCAGGGCCGCATCGGTGCCGGGCCGCTGCCGCAGCCAGACCTGAGCGCTTTTGGTCAACTCGATGGCTCGGGGATCGGCCACCAGCAGCTTGGCCCCTTTTTTCACCGCCCGCATCATCCGCAGGGCTATCACCGGATGGGCCTCGCTGGTGTTGGAGCCGATCACCAGCAGCGCTTCATTATCTTCAATCCCGGCAATGTCGTTGCTCATTGCCCCGGAACCCAACGTGGCTGCAAGACCTGCAACCGTGGGGCTGTGTCAGTAGCGGGCGCAGTGATCCACGTTGTTGGTGCCGATCACCGCGCGAAAAAATTTCTGGAAGGCATAATTTTCCTCCACCGTACAGCGGGCCGAGGAGAGGCCGGCCAGGGAGTCGGGGCCTTGCTCCGCCCTGATCCGGGCGAAGTTGACGGCCACCAGATCCAGGGCTTCATCCCAACTGGCCGGTTCCAGGGGGCCGCCGGGCCGGCGGCGAACCAGCGGCCGTTTGAGGCGGTCGGGATGATGGATGAAGTTGTGGCCGAAACGGCCCTTGACGCAAAGATCGCCGTAATTGGGCCCCACCTCCTGATCGGCGGTGGCCTCCATCACGGTCTGGCCCTTGACCTTGAGGATCAACTGGCAGCCGGTGCCGCAGTAGGGGCAGGTGGTTCGTACCTCCCGCACCGGCTCGCCCTGGATCGGCACCAGCCGCTGTTTCTTGTTCAAGGCCCCGGTGGAGCAGTTATCGACACACTTGCCGCAGGAGATGCAGTTATCCTTGAAGCGCAGTACCAGACCTTCCGGACGGCCTTCCGCATCCAGCGAGGCGGCGCTCAACTCCAGAGCGTCGTACTCGCAGGAGCGCAGGCAACGCTGGCAGTAAATGCATTTGTTGGGGTCGATATCAATGGCCCGATGGGAGGTATTGATGGGGTAACGCGGCTCGGTGCCCATGCCGGTCTTGTTAAGGTTGATATCATGGGAGATATCAAGCTCCTTAAGCTCACAGCGATCGAAGGCGGTACAGCCGCAGGAGAGGCAGCGGTCCGCCTCCCGCCGCGCCATTTTATCGGTAAAACCGAGTTTGATCTCATCAAAATCCTGGCGGGAAACCTCGTAGGGCCGTTGGGGCATCTTTTCCCGCAGTCGGGTTTCGATTCCCTCGAAGTTTTTCGAGCTGACATCGTCAAAACCCCGGCCCCGGGTGAAGTTGAACCGACTTTCCCCAGCCTCCTTCTCCACCCCCATGATATAGGCATGGATATTGGCCGCCGCCCGCCGGCCGCCCACCACCGCCTGGATCACCGACTTGACCCCGCTGATGGCATCGCCGCCGGCAAAAACCCCGTCGATATTGGTCTGAAAGTTACGGGGGCTGGAGACGATCATCCCCTTGGGGCTCAGCTCCAGGGCAGCCTCCAACTCACCGCCCGGCATGGTGCCGGCCACGGCGAACTGATCCAGGGAACCCACCACGGTATCCACCGCCAGGGTCAGGCGGGAATCGGGCAGCGGAATTACCTCCCGGCGACCCCGGCTGTCGGCCTCACCCAGCTTCATTCTGATCAGGTTCAGCTTGAGCCGGGCATCGGCGTCGGGGGGAGAGCAAAGATCAAGGGGCGAGGCCATCAGCAGAAACTGGACTCCTTCCTGCTCGGCCTCGTGGATATTGCGCTGATGGGCCGGCATTTCCACCTGGGCCCGGGGATAAACCACCGTCACCTCTCGCACCCCCAGCCGCAACAACGAACGGGCTACTTCCAGGGCGATGTTGTTGCCGCCGATCACCGCCGCCCGCCGGCCCAGATCAAGTTTTTTGCCTTCGTTGATCAGCCGGAGAAACTGGAGGGCGGTATAAACATGCTCGAAGCCCTCGCAGGGGATATCCAGGGGCTGATCAACGGTGGCGCCGATCCCGAGAAAGGTGGCGTCAAACCCCTGGTCGCGCAGATCCTGCAAGGTGAAATCCTTGCCCCAACGCTGGTTGAGCCGGACGGAAATCCCGATCTTGAGGATGGAGTTAAGCTCGTAATCCAGGACATCTTTGGGAATCTTGTAATCGGGAAAGCCGTAGCGCAGGGCGCCGCCCAGGCGGGGTGCGGCTTCAAAAACGGTGACATCGTGGCCCATCCGGGTCAGGAAGTAGGCGGTGGTCAGACCGGCGGGGCCGCCGCCGATCACCGCCACCCGCTTGCCGGTGGGCGGCTCCTTGGGAATATTGAGTTCGATCTCGTGGGCCCGGCACCAGTCGGCAACAAAACGCTTCAGGTGGTTGATGGACAGCGATTCATCCACCAGAATCCGCCGGCAACGGGTTTCACAGAAGCGGGGACAGACCCGGCCCACGGAAAAGGGCAGCGGGTTGCGCTCCATGATCAGGCGCAGGGCCTCCTCGTATTCACCCTTGGCGATATGGGCGATGTAACCCTGAACGTTGATCTGGCCCGGACAGGTGAGATTGCAGGGGGCCTTGCAGTCACCGAAATGGGTCTGGGAGAGGACGGCCAGCCGGCCTTGGCGATAGCTGACCACCGGCTTGGATTCGGTCTGAATCTCCATCCCGGCGCAGGCTTCGGTAACACAGGCCGCGAACAGCTCGCTGCCGGGCAGGGGCTGCAGCTTGAAACGCTCAGGCTCGGCGATCTCCACCGCGCAGACCCCGCAGGAATGGTCGGCGGGGCGGTCTTTAACGTGACATAGGGTGGGAATGGTGATCCCGGCCCGGCGCGCCACCTCCAGCACGGTCAGACCGGCCTCGGCGGCAACCTCCATCCCGTTAAGGTTCAGGGTTATATGTGACATCGGTTTGCTTCCTCGCTCATCTAACCGTTCAGGCCGAAGGCTTCCATTCCTTGAGGAAGGCCGGCAGATGGCCGGCCTCACGCGGGCCGATGGTGATCTTCCATTCCGGCAACTCCTCCTCCAGTTCACCCTTCATCGAGGCCAGATAGCCGGGAATAATCAGCTCCCGGTGCTTGACCTTGTCCATGATCCCCGATTTTTTCATGAACTGGGCGATCATATCGGCCCCGAACTTGCCGGCGGCCCAGGCGGTGAGGACGCTCAAACCCTCGGTATCCTTGATCAGCAGCCAGGAAGGCACCTTACTGCCCTCGATTTCGCCGGAGACGATGAAGTAGGTCAGCGAGAAGTTGCAGGTGATCACCACCGGGGCGTTCTCGCCCGGGCCGTTTATGGGGTAGACATCCTCCTGCACCACCATGGGCCGCTGCGGGTCGGTGAAAATATTGAGCCGCTCCAGCAGCAGGGGAAACAGGGTTTCGCCCTGAAGATCGGAGAGCACCACAATTCCGGCGTACTTGGCAATCAACACCGAAGCCACCATGGACTCCAGCAGGGGATCGTCGGCAATTTCGCAGGGGAAGGTGATGGTGGCAAAACCCAAGGGCTTGAACTTGCTCTTGACCGCCGCCCGGCGAGCCAGCACGTTATCCTCGAAGGCGGCCTTGACGGTACGGGCGCCGGTGTCGATCACCAGATCCTTGAGGCCGGCGGCCAGCAGCTTTTCGGTAATCTCCACGGTGTCGTCAACGTTTTTACCCTTGACCCCCACCGGGCAGCCGCAATCCTGGGCAGCCTTGGCAAAGTCATCGGCATTGGCCATGGTGGCCCCGTAGAGCAGGGGTTTGCGCTCACCGCACTCCTTGGCGGCGGCGGCCAGGTTGGCGGCGGAGTCGCCCAGCAGAATCAACTTGGCGTCGGGACATTTTTCCAGCACTTTCTTGGTGAGGGCCACCAGGGAAGCCTGGTCGTTGTTGGCATCCTTGACCGCCACCAGATCGGCCTTGAGCATCACCCCCACCCGCTCGTAGCGCAGGGAGTTGAAGCGCTCCAATCGACCGGCCACGGCGGCGTCATCCATGGCGGTGGTCACCAGAACCGCAATCCCGGTGGGGTTTTCAAAACGCTTTTCATGGCGATACTGGCAGGTTTCCCCGCCGGTGGTAAAGAGATGCTCACCGCCACCGATCTTGACGGTGCGGATCGGAGGCGCCGAGGCTTCCCCGATCTGCTCCTTGACCTCGTCACTGACGTAGGGGCACTCGGCGATCTCGGCCTGACCGGCCGCCACCTTCATGGCAAAAGCCAGACAGGTGGGGATGTTGCATTCCCCGCAATTCTTCTTGGGAAGCATCTTAAGGATTTGAATTCCCGTTAAAGCCATCTCTCAGTTCCTCCTTGAAAAATATTTCCTGTCCCGGAGCGCTGAACACCAGACCAGGCAACCTTACAATCAAATTAACTCTAATCCATCAAACCACCGACTCCATTTCCAAAGCCGGATGATTGACACTTTTGAGGAACTCGAGAATCTCCTCCTCGGTGGTGCCGTTCTCCTCGGTGGCGATCTTGTCGTAGAAACCGGGCATTCCCACCGCTTCGGCCCGCTCGATCAATTTATCCTTGATCTCCTCCTTGAGCATCTTGGGCAGCCAGACCAGGCGGGAAAGGCCACCTTCGGCCAGGAAGAGCTTGGGGCTGGTGAGATAATGCTTGGAAACCCCCATGAAGCCGGGGGTCTGGGCGCCGCCGCCGGCCATCCCGGCCAGGGTGGTGAACTTCATCCCCGAGGGGGTCATCCCCATGTAGTCGCGGTTGACCACCATGATCCCGTTGCACTGGGGCAGCATGGCGGCAATGGCTTCAAAGCAACCGCAGGCGGTCATCGGGCTGTTCATCAGGGAGTAGCAAGCCAACTCGGTGACCGCCCCGCGCGAGGCCTGGCCGACGAACTCGTTGATCCCCTGGAAGATGCCCAGGGCGGAATCGAGACAATCCCCCTTGGGGATGGGTTGGTTGGGGCCGGTGGGGTTGATCTGGTAGGAGGCCTTGCCGTCCAACCAGTTGTAGGCCCCGCACATCCCGATCCGCTCCGGGGTGATGATGCAGACATGGCTGGGGGCGAAGGACTGGCAGAGGGTGCAGGAGTAGAAAACCTCCTCGGTCTCGTCGGTCATGCTGCCCAGCCGCTCGTCACGGGACGCGTACACGTTCTTGGCCAGTTCCATCACTTCCTCCACCTTCTCGGGAGTGGTGTAGATCTTGACCTGGATCTTGTCGACGATGGCCCCGAACTCCTGGTGGAGCTTGCCGTGGAGCACCTTGCCGATATGAACCAGGGAAAAACCCTTCTCCACGGCGGCCTTGCCGATCCGCAGCCACATGATGTCGCGCTGGCCCATGTGCATCAGGCCCTGGATGTAGTTGATCAGGTGATGGAACTGGCGCTCCAGAATCGGCTCGTAGTCGGACTGCATCTCGCGG
>OBJA01001625.1_pt1 | contig 14805 bp, 12 predicted proteins | sample 1519751 | NCBI WGS metagenome assembly OBJA01 (sample SAMEA3881238, study PRJEB22517) | soil metagenome | biome: lake sediment; feature: soda lake sediment; material: sediment, water from around vicinity | place: India | collected 2013-12-23 | depth 3 m | reverse complement strand
ACAGCCCGGATCAGAAAAGAGTTTTTAGTTGAAAAAGTGATGGATCCGGGAAACATCCGCCTGGTATATTCCGCCATCGATCGGTTTATAGTCGGCGGGGCAGTTCCGGTTGATAAACCATTGATGCTTGAAAGCATCGATCCGCTGAAAGCTGAATATTTTTGCTTCCGGCGCGAGGTAGGGGTGATCAGTGTAGGGGGGCCGGGTACCATTCTGGTTGACGGTACAGCTTACAAGATGAATTTTAAAGATGCCCTCTATATCGGAAAGGGAAGTAAACAGGTGGAATTCCGCTCCGACGATCCCGCCAATCCTGCACATTTCTACATCAATTCAGCACCCGCCCATAAAGAATTCCCCGTAAGGCATGTGACACTGGCCGATGCCAATGTTCTTCATATGGGATCTCTTGAATCTTCAAATGAAAGAACGATCAATCAGTTGCTTATAAATACAGTGGTGGATACCTGCCAGCTCCAGATGGGGATGACAGAACTCAAGCCAGGCAGCGTATGGAATACTATGCCTCCACACCAGCATAACCGCCGCAACGAGGTGTACTTCTATTTTAACCTGCCTGAAGGCCAGGCCATTTGCCACCTTATGGGCCGGCCCGAGGAAACCCGACACATCTGGATGCACAACGAACAGGCTGTGATTTCACCAAACTGGTCGATCCATTCGGCCGCCGGAACAAGCAACTACATGTTCATCTGGGGAATGGCTGGTGAAAACCTTGACTATACCGACATGGACCATATAAAAGCAACAGACCTGAGATAGCTTATGAAAATGATACAGGATTTATTCGATTTAAAGGGAAAGGTGGCACTTGTTACAGGCGGTACTCACGGCATTGGTATGGCAATCGCAACAGTGCTGGGAAAAGCCGGAGCCAGAATATGTGTGAACGACATTTCGGATGAGAAACTTGAAACCTGCCGTGGCCAATATCTGGCTGAGGGCATTGATGTGTTTTCACTGAAGTTTGATGTTACCGATGAAGCCGATGTCGACAGGGGTATTTCTGAAATCGAACAGCAGGTTGGCAGTATTGACATTCTTGTAAACAACGCAGGAATCATCAGGCGCATCCCTATTCTTGACATGCCCGTAGCCGATTACAGGCAGGTTATTGATGTAGATCTTGTAGCCCCCCTGATTGTTTCAAAACGGGTTGCTCCGGGTATGATAAAAAAACGTTCAGGGAAAATCATAAATATGTGTTCCATGATGAGCGTATACGGGAGGAACTCCGTTTCGGCATACGCCTCGGCAAAAGGAGGCCTGAAGTTGCTTACTGCCAACATGACGTGCGAATGGGCAAAATACAATATCCAGATCAATGGCATTGGCCCGGGATACATTGCAACAGCCCAGACTGCCCCCATCCGCGAGGGAAATCATCCATTTAACGACCTGGTGATGACCCGCACTCCAGCCGGCCGCTGGGGCCAACCCGAAGATGTGGGCCACGCGGCCCTGTTCCTGGCATCAAAAGCCAGCGATTTTGTAAACGGGCATGTGCTTTATGTGGATGGAGGAATACTTGCCAACTTTGGGTATGTTAAAGGTGAGAATGACCTGCCCGGGTAAGCTTTGTCTCTTTTAGTTGCAGGTACGCATTAAGCACCGGTGAAATACAGCAAAAGGGGTCAAACAGCACATTGCTGAAGACGCCAAAAAACAATCGGAACCGGCTGCGTTTCTCTAATTCTGTCAAAAAAAGCCGCCAACTTCGGGCAACCCTTGAAAAAGAAGGTTTTTCACAAGGTGGATTGTCCCGGGTTGCCGGCTTTCTTTATGCTTGTATTATGTATTCCCGATTACTGCCGGAGCTGAATTTTTTCGGATGAACCTGTTTCTGGAAAGAGTGTGGTTGTGAAGTTGCTTTTTGAAGTGTTTCTTCCATAGATCAATCGCATGCATTCACCATACCTGGGCCATGTGCAATTGAATTTACATTGAATTTAATCCGTCCCGGGTATGGGCATGGTATGGCAATTAACTATGAGATATTTGTATTTTGACGAGGATTTTTTGCAGGATACAGAATTGTTTGTTTAACCTTAGTATAGTTGTTGGCCTGTAGCCGGAAAAGTTGTTTTTGTGCCATTCGGCTGATGAAAACCCTTTAACTCATTACATTTAGACTCAATTTCTTTTATTGCCTGTTCAAAAGGCATAATTTCATCATCCGAAGCCTTTGCAGCATCATATGCTTTAATTTTTTCCAGTTCTTCCAATTGTTCCGGCATATTGTTGAATTCATGAACAGGCAACAAAACAGCTATATTTTTTTCTTTTATATAATTAATAAATAGCAATTTTAGTGCTCCAAAAATTTTAACATTAATAATTTAAAATCATCGGCAGAAGTGTCCGGCACCTTTCCATTACCACAAATAAATTGCATTATGGTGATTAATTATTAGGATCAGCGGGAGTGAAACGTGCTGCAGGCGCAACCTTTGGCTAAATATACCTATGTCGGGCAGGACTTCTTGTTCCGAAAGAGACGAAACAGCCGGTCTTGCATTATTTTCTGCCCATGCGCACCATCTGGGGGCATTTCGATAATCGTGTGGCAGAAGCTTTAGGTATCACATGTATGCGGGCACATCCTGCTTTTTCCGAATGTCGTAAGCCATCAGGGCATCGCCCCTGCGCTGGTACAATATTCCGTTTTTAATAACCGGGTGTGAAAAATGTTCCTTTGTTCCTTTTGTGATTTTAAAGGCACTTACCTTTTCCAGTTTGCCGTTGTTGCAGTTTAAAAGTGAAAGTTCACCGGCCCAGTTGTAGTAGTACAGCATGTTTTCGGCAGCTATAACAGCACCAGTCCCCATCCGGAGGGAGTCTACAATTTCGCCGGTTGCTGCTTTGAAACTCTTCAGATCCTTTTTACGGGTGCCGCAACCGTAGAGGTAGTCGCCCAGTTTTACGAAGCCTCCCATGTAGGTGTCAAGATCGGGTGTCCGCCACACTTCAGTAATATGTGAGCCGTCGGCCGACAGATGCAGTTTCACGCCCCGGTTGCCATCGCCGGCAGCATAATAAATGTACCCGTCTTCAAAATAGATGTTGTTGCTGTGGGTGTCACCAACTCCCGGTTCCCGTTTCTCAACCGGGGTATTGTCCTGCAGGTGCGTCCACAGCAGTTCGCCTGTTTCGGCATCGATCCCCAGCATGTGGTAAGCCGAAAAAGTGACGTAAATTTTGCGGGCAGGAGTTTTAATAATATTACCGGGGTTGTATCCCATGTGTTCGCCCATGCCTTTGCACGACCATAATAAATCGCCGGTATAGCGGTTCAGTGCCACCACATTGTTTTCTTTCCCTCCGGGTGTGCAGAAGAGTTTATCACCGTCAACGACCGGTGCTTCCGAATAGCCATGGTAGGGAATCTCTCCTCCAAAATCGGCAACATAATCCTTTGTCCATACAATTTCGCCATCTGCCTTGTTCAGGCATGCCAGATGACCGGTTCCTGTTCCGGCATAGACCAGCTCACCAACTATTGTAGGAGCCGAGCGCGATCCCGGGTAGTGTTGTGCCCATTCGGTGCCATAATTTTGTTTCCAAATCGGATTCCCTTTTAAATCGAAGCAAAACAACCATGCCAGGCTGTCGATTTCACCGGTAACATATATGGCGTCCGAGGTGATTGTGGGCGATCCGTAGCCATTGCCTATGCCTTCAGCATACCAGATTTCCTCGGGGCCACCTTCAGGCCATTCATTTTGTAGCCCCGTCTCGGGATAAACTCCCGATCGGTTGTCGCCCCGCCACTGATCGATTTTATTTTCTTTTCTGCCACATGAGACTATAATTGCGCATGTTAATATAAGAATCACTGCTTTCATAATAGGGATATTTATAAAAAAAGCCTGTTTATATTTTTCTATTTAGACCCTTCCAGGTAAATTGTTTGCAGTTTTACAACCGACTGATGGAATTCAGGGAATTTTTTCCATAGATCTTTAACGCATGTACTTAATTCGTTGCACTCAATACATGCATTATATTCTTTACTGATTGCACATTCCCTGACCTCGCATTTTTGAAGCCTGAGTCCAACGGGTTTATCTTTTGTTTTACAGCCAAAACAAAAGATTTTTTCTGCCTCAAACAATTCAACTCCAAAACGTTCCTTCATCTCCCATATTTCATAGGCTTCTTTTTTTAAGGCAGGATCGTCTTTTACAGAGGCTTCAAGAAATTTGCAGTCTTCAGGACATTTATAACCACAATAATTCATTTTTAATGGATCGGGAACTGTGTCTTTAGTAAAAGAGAAGCAATTCCTGGCTCCGGTTTTGGACTCAAAAAAAAGAGTACAACAGGCGAGAGCGCCGGTTTTAAGGAATACCCTGCGGGGCAGCTGATTTTTCATACCCAAATTTTGCCTGAAATTACAAGGAAAGTTCTGATTGAATGTAATTTTTTCAACGAACAGTACTAAAAAAGAGGTGAATGATGATTTTTGGCCGTTAAGTTTGGATTCTATCAGTTAATGCCGGATTTGAAAAGTCCGGCTCCCGGATGCTCCTGCACTTGTTGAGGTTGTCGCTTTTATTGGCTGTCTGCTATGGGGGCTTTGTCTTTGCAAGTCAAAAATTTCAGGATTGGAAATTATATACTGTTTAAAATAATAACTGCCGGATTCGCAAAATCCGGTTCCTGGTCAGTTATCCGAAACGACCTGTTCCAGCTGAGCTGTTTTGCCGGTGTTATTTTTTATTGCTTTTTGAAATCTTGCGGGCAACAAACTTTTCGGTTTCTACAATCACAAAAACGGCAAAACCAGCAGCCAGGGAATACAACCATAAGGTTGGTCCGATGGCCACAGTGTTAAAGAAGGTATTCATGAAAGGCAAATAAACAAACAGGGCCTGGAGTACGATTAAGGCACCTGCTGCATAGAAGGCATATTTGTTGTCAAAGAAATTTTTTCCAATGCTGGGCAGTTTTATATTTCGGGTGTTGAACAGGTAAAACAGCTGTCCGGCAACCAGTGTATTCACAGCAACTGTGCGTGACACATCAACACTTTCGTCGAGCGATTGCATGTATTTAAACACCCCAAGAGTCATCCCACCGATCAGGACGGAGACAAATACAATCCGCCAGATAAAGAACTTACCCAGTATGGGCTCATCTGAACCCCGGGGAGGACGTTGCATCACATCTTTTTCCATGGGTTCGAACGAAAGGGCCAGGGCCAGAGTAACAGCTGTTACCATATTGACCCACAGAATCTGAACAGGGGTGATGGGCATAACAATTCCCAACAGGATTGCCGACATCAGTACCAGTGATTCGGCTCCGTTTGTAGGCAAAATGAACAACAATGCCTTTCTGATATTGTCGTAAACGGTTCTGCCTTCTTCAATAGCATTAACGATGGAGGCAAAATTGTCGTCGGCCAGAACCATCTCCGAAGCATCTTTTGTAACTTCGGTTCCCTTTATTCCCATTGCAATCCCGATGTTTGCCTTTTTAAGGGCCGGAGCATCGTTCACCCCGTCACCGGTCATAGCCACCAGCCGGCCGTTTGCCTGGAGTGCCTTTACGAGCCTTAGCTTGTGTTCGGGGCTGGTCCGTGCATAAACGTCGTATTCGTTTACAACCTGCTTCATCTCTTCATCACTCATCTCTTCCAGTTCTTTTCCGGTTTTGGCCTTTGTCCCGTCGCCAATACCTATTTGCTTACCAATTGATTTTGCCGTTATGGCGTGGTCGCCTGTAATCATTTTAACAACCACTCCGGCCTGTTTGCATTCCTCAATGGCCTCAATGGCTTCTTCTCTTGGTGGATCAATAATTCCTATCATGCCCAGGAAGATTTGGTCCTTTTCAACATCTTCCTTTTCAATTTCCGAACGGTCGTTTCCTGTTTTTTGAAAAGCAGCTGCCAGCATCCTTTGCCCTTTGGCTGCAACTTCTTCCATTTTCTTTTCCCAGAACTTGCGGTCAATTTGTTTCTCCCCCTCAGAGGTAAACTGCTTTTTGCACATATCAATCAGGCGTTCAGGAGCCCCGGTAACAAATATGTATGCATCGTTTTCCAGCTTGTTCAACGATGCGCTGTATTTGTGTTCCGATTCGAACGGCACCTGGTCAAGGCGTTTGGGCTTGAAATCTTTCATTCCCCCTTTATAGCTCAGGGTTAGAAGTGCCCCTTCGGTGGGCGCTCCGGTGAGGGTCCATTCTCCTTGTTCGTTCTTTTCGATTTCGGAATTATTGGTGCACCGGATGGTTTGCAACAAACGTTTCAACACCTTGTCATCATCCGGGTTTACTTGTTCATCGTTAAGCAGGATTTCACCTTCAGGCTCATAACCGCTGCCTTTTACCGTATATTCATTTTCAGCAGTAACTATTGTTTTTGCCGTCATTTCATTGCGGGTAAGGGTTCCGGTTTTGTCGGAACAGATAACATTTACCGATCCCAGGGTTTCTACCGAGGGGAGTCTTCGGATTATGGCATTTCTACCGGCCATCCGCTGCACTCCGATGGCAAGTGTAATTGTCATAATTGCCGGAAGCCCTTCAGGGATGGCAGCAACAATCAACCCGATTGCCGCCAGAAACATTTCATCAAGGTCCCGGCCCGTAACAAATCTTCCGTAGGCAAAAAACCCGGCCGTTATAACAATTATGATTACCGACAGCCATTTCCCGAATTTTTCGATCTGCTGCAGCAGGGGCGTTGTCATTTCTTCCACCTCGGAGATCATTTTGTTTATCTTGCCGATTTCTGAATCGGAACCGGTGGCAACTACCACTCCCGAGGCTTTCCCATAGGTTACCACTGTGCCTGAAAAAGCCATTGAAGTCTGATCGCCCAACACTGCATCCTCTTCCACAGGATCAACCGATTTATCAACTGCCGTTGATTCGCCTGTCAGGGGTGATTCTTCCACCTGGAAATCCTTTGTACTGAAAAGCCGCACATCGGCAGGTATCTTGTCGCCCGATTTGAGAAGAATGATGTCCCCCGGTACAAGATCTTCCGCTTTGACCGTTTTTTTATTGCCTTTTCTTTTTACAACGGCTTCAAGCGACAGCATCTTGCTGATGCTTTCAAGCGCCTTCTCGGCTTTCCCCTCCTGAATGAACCCAATAAGTGCATTTATTACAACAACCGCCAGTATAACCCATGTGTCGATCCAGTGATCCATAAGAGCTGTTATGACCGCTGCTGCCAGAAGTACATAAATCAATACGTTGTTGAACTGCTCCAGTAAACGTTTCCACCAGGGCTTCTTTGTTCCTTTGGGAAGTGTGTTCTTTCCATATTTTTCCTGTCTTTTGGTTATTTCCTCATCACTCAGGCCCTCTTTCTTATTGGTGTTTAGTTTATCAATTACCTCATCGGCTTTCAACGAATGCCATTTAATTTTTTGTTGCTTCCCTTTATCTGCCATTGATTGTGTGCTTTTTTATAATGTTACAGGATATTGTTTTTTATAAGTACATTTTCATCAGGTAAATTGTTTGAGGGAGCAATTAGTTTTATGAATTTTTGTCCAATTGTTTGAAGATAGCTCGTGTTCAGCATGTCCGGTTCCTTTATATTAAAATTGTTTATAGGGTCTTCAGCCTGGCTGGCGGGATGTTTTGGCCAGGCGCTTATTAAGGTTTATTGGCTTATCGAGGCTGTAGTAATGATTAAGGGCTAAAGCCCGGTGTAGGAGATGGTCAGATTGCCTGTGACCCCCAGCTTAAAAGCCGGGGATATGAAGTCTCACTGGTGGAGTGTTGCAGTAAGGTTATCTGTGATCTTCAGCTTAAAAGCCGGGGTTATTAAGTCTCCCTGAATGAATGCTGCTGGTGTCAGCAGTTGGCTTCATTTTAACACAATGCCGGCTCATAACCCCGGTATTAATGGCTGAGGCCAGGCGATAATCCACTCTCCCCCAGCTTGCCTTCCTTGCCTTTTATAAGTTTCATTTGTAATTTTTTTTAAAAAGAGTGTCAGGAAAAATGTAACTAATCCTTTTTTGCCATACTAAACAGACAAAAAACTACTGAAAATTGAACAAGGAAGAAAAATTTAATGCAATCGTTTCTGAAAACAGGGATCGTATTCAGCGTATCTGCAGGTACTACAATTCAAACACCGAAGATCAGCAGGATATGTACCAGGAGGTACTTGTAAATATCTGGAAAAGTCTTGACAGTTTCAGAGGCGATTCGGCTATGAGTACCTGGATATACCGCGTGGCCGTTAATACCTCCCTGTCATTCACCGGTAAGGCTTTCAGAAACATGAAGCTTGTGGTGAACGGCAATTTGCACAATCTCACCGCAGTATTTGAGGAAGATGGGCTTAAGGAAAAACTGGTGAAGGAAAAGCAAATCGATTGCCTGCAAAGGGAATTGAACCAGTTGTCAGTTATCGATAAGGCGTTGATTTCACTTATGCTCGAAGGCCTGACAATGAAAGAAATAGCAGATGTTATTGGCATAACCGAATCTAATGTAAAAGTTAAGATTCATCGGGTGAAGACACAATTAAAAGATAAACTTAAAGGAAGCTGTAATGAATACGAATAGTCAAAATACGTCAGGCAACAATGTCAACCATTTGGTTGACAGGCTTAAAAAAGAAGACTCAAACTATGCCGCTATAAGCAGGGGTATCCAAATTATGTACTGGATTTTTATTCCGTTTTTTATATTTATGACAACCCGGCATTATATCGAATCAGGCGACGTAAACCAGATTATCGGGGGGGCAAGTATGATTATGGCATTTGTAATCTTTGCCATGTTTTTTGGCAAATACTATAAGGAGTATAAATACGTCGATTACTCCCTGCCAACGGTAAAAATGTTAAAAAAGGCAGCCTGGAGGTACAAACCGTTTCAGGGCAGAACCATCTGGATTGTAGTGGCGCTGGCATTAATGGATTTTGGGTTGATTTACAAAAGGTGGGATGAGGAGTATTTTATGGAAAGTCAGTTTATGTATTTTAGTTCCCTATTATTTGGTGTGATTATAGGACTTATTCTGTGGTATTTTAAATACAAGCCTCTGCGAGATGAAGCATTGAGGCTGATTTCTGAAATTGAAGCAGATTAATGCAAGGTGTGTATCAACACTGAAGGTTAAAATAATCGGGTACTGGAAGTGCTTAATTGTCGGTTACTTGCTGATGTTTCAAATTTTCGGCTGATTGTTGGTCAAAGTAGTTGTACACATCGTCATAATTTTTGGCTTCCATCAGGTCGGCACGCAGCCTTGCAGCTCCGGGAAAGCTGTTCAGGTAAATTTTATAGAACCGTTTCAAGATGTTGAAATTTTTTATGCCGCCCCAGGTTTTTTCGAAAAGGCGGGTATGCTCCAGCAGTTTTTGTATTCTTTCATCCTGTGAAATTTGCTCTTTTTCAGGATAGAAGAACCAGGGGTTTTGAAAGATTCCCCGGCCAATCATGATGCCGTCCACACCGGTTTCCTTTATTTTTTGCAGCCCGTCGGCCATTGAAAATACATCGCCGTTGCCATGGAGAGGGATGGAAGGATTCATTCTGTTTCTTACTTGCACAGCCTTGCCAATTTCTTCCCAGCTGGCATTGCCTTCCGACTGCATTTTTTGGGTGCGGCCGTGCAGGATAATGGCTGCCGGCTCTGTTTCCAGGAGTTGTGCAATCCATTCTTCAGTCTGGTGCCTTTTAATGCCTGTGCGGGTTTTCACACTCACCGGCAGGGGGGTGGCTTCCTTTGTTGCCAGAATGATCTCGCGGGCCAGCTGCGGTTCGCCTATCAGTGCACTGCACGAACCGGTCTTTATGACCTTCTTTACAGGGCAGCCCATGTTGATGTCCAGTCCGTCGAACCGGTAGTTTTCCGTTATGTGCCTGGCAACCTTGTAATAGATTTCCGGGTCGCGCCCCCATATCTGGGCAACCAGCCTTACCCCGTTTTCATCGAGCAGCTTTCGTTCCGAGTCGTTGACAATCAGCCGCTCCGAAACACGATCCCTGCCTTCGGGGTGGTTCATCCCTTCCACCGATGTGAATTCAGTAAACACAACGTTCAATCGTCCGGGTGCCGACATTCCCAACACTGTTTCGCGAAAAACAGTGTCGGTTACATCTTCCATGGGGGCCAGGGAAAAGACCGGAGGTTTTATCTGTTGCCAAAAGTTATCCATTGTATTGTTTAAAATTCATGAATGCAAACAAAAAAAAAGATTCAGGCGTTAGAATCCTACTTTTTTTGATTAAAAACGTGCTGTAAGCCTTAATTTATTTTTCCTGCTTTCGAAAAATATTTGAGCGGCGTTACATTTCCCTTTTCATTTGGTTCCGACCGTTTTGTTTTCCTCTCGTACCAAAGCCAGGCTCTTCCTGTATTTTTTTCTGTTGCCAAAATGCAACGCTTTTGAATTTCCCGAAATGCCCGTTTCCTGCAGCTTTTCAGTACACTCCGGAGTACAGCACCCTTTGTGTTTTTCTGCACATTCGGGGCACTGGATGAACAGCAGATGACAGCTGTTGTTGGCGCAATTGGTGTGTGTGTCGCATGGCTTGCCGCACTGATGACACCTGGAGATGATCTGGCCGTTTATGCTTTCGCCCAGACGCTCGTCGAATACAAAGTTTTTGCCGATGAATTTCGGCTTAAGGTTGGCCGCCTTTATATACCGGGCATATTCAAGGATGCCGCCGTGTAACTGGTTAACATCGCTAAAACCCTGGTGCTTTAAATAGGCGCTGGCCTTTTCGCAACGGATTCCGCCGGTACAGTACAACAGGATTTTTTTGTCCTTCTTGTCCTCAAGCAGCCCTGTAACGATTTCCAGTTCCTCGCGGAACGTATCGGCCTGGGGGCATATGGAACCTTCAAACCGGCCAATTTCGCTCTCATAGAAGTTGCGCATATCCACTATAACCGAATCCTCCTTACCGGCCAGTTCGTGAAATTCCTCTCCTGACAGGTGTTTCCCTACATTTGTGACATCGTAGGTGTGGTCGTCAAGTCCGTCGGCCACCAGTTTGGGCCTGACTTTTATTGTAAGTTTATAGAATGACTTCCCGGTGTCTTCAACGGCATACTTGATGGGAATGTTTTTCAATATTTCATATTTGCCAAGGGTTTTTATGAATTCCTCAAAATGATGTTCAGGAACGCTCATCTGGGCATTTATTCCCTCGCGGGCTACATATATGCGGCCAAAGCAATCAAGTGAAAACCAGTCTTGATAAATGCTGTCCCTGAACTCCTGCGGTTTGCCGAGATAATGGTATTTGTAAAACGATATGGTTCTACGGCTGAAAGTTTCTTCCATCAGCCGCTTTTTGAGGTCATTCCTGTTTATCCTGTTGTGTAATTGCATGGTTTATCTCTCTTTTTCAGGTGACAAAAATAGGGGTTTTTGAATAAAAGACAAGCAGGGGTTTTATTTGAAAAATAGAAATAAAAAAGCACAGCGGGTGAAAGGCTGTGCTTTTTAAAAATGATAAAAGTTTTACTGAACTTTAATAAAATATTACAGTTGCTTCATTTGAATAATTTGCACCGTCGAAAACTTTATATACATAAGTACCTCCTCCTACTTTATTAATATTGTCGGTAAAGCTTGTGCCGGCAATATTGGTGGCAACTACAGCATTGTCACGATAAATGGTAACAGGAGCGGTTGCACCTGTCCATGAAAGGTCTGCTTTCTGCTGGCCTCTTACTTTGTATCCGGATGCTGTTAAGTTTATTGAGCCTGAGGTGACGGGTGTCAGGGAGAAATTTACATTAGTAAGATTGGATACCGAAACAGATATGCTTTGTTTGGCATCAGCAAATCCCTGCGCAGAAGCTGTAATTTGATAATTTCCCTGAGGAACACCAGTGATTAAATAGGTGCCATTCGCATCCGTATATCCAGATAAACTTGTGCCTTCAATTGTTACCAGTGCATTGCTTACTGCCACTGATTTATCATCGGTTACTGAACCAGATACCGAAAAGGTAGGAACTTCCTGTAAACTAAAGTTTTGTGTTGTAGTGTTTCCTGCTGTTATTGAAACACCTGTGGCAGTTTCTGAAAGATAGCCGCTTTTGGAAGCAGTGACAGTATACGTCCCTGTCGGGATGTTGTTAATAGTGTAGACGTTATTTTCTGAAATGGCAGAGAAGGAAGTACCTTCTATAACGATTAAAGCTCCTGAGATTACCGAACCGCTTAAGTTTCCAGCAGTAACAGGGGTTGCACTGCCGACACTTGCAATAGGATCCGCATGGCCATCAGGGTCATTTTTTACATGCCCATCGGTTTTGATATCTCCCAGCAGCAAAATCCCGGCCACATGCGGGGCAGCCATGGAAGTGCCGCTGGCAGTTGCATAACTTCCATCCTTGTAAGTAGAGTAAATGCCTGAGCCGGGGGCGCAATAATCGATTGGCGGATTACCATAATTGGAGTAAGATGCCCATAAATCGCCTTCTGCCATCGCTGAAATTGTAAAAATGTTACTGCCATTTGCACTTGCAGGAGATTTAGAATTTGCATCGGAACTTTCGTTTCCCGCGGCAATTGAGAATTTGATCCCTTTAGCTGCAGCATTTTTCACAGCAATATTCAAATCTTCATAATATCCGCCTCCAAGACTCATATTTGCCACATCTCCTGGTTCGCCTTTTCCTGCAACATAATCAACCCCTTTAATCACCCCCGACAAAGAACCACTTCCCCTGCGATCCAGTACTTTTACAGCAATTACAGTAGCACCTGCTGCCACTCCAATAACACCTATACCATTATTCAATGCTGCCACTGTTCCTGCAACATGAGTGCCATGACCATTGTCATCATTGGCCGAACTGACACGGCTCACGAACCAGGCACTTCTGGATGCATCAACGTTTAAATCGGGATGGTCAAGGTCGATTCCTGTGTCAATTATCCAGGCAACATTACTCCCAGAGTGATTAATACCACCACCTATACGGCTGATGCCCCAGGGAATTGTCTGAGCTGATGCATGCACTTCATCTCCCCCGGGTTTTGCACTTGGCTCGATAAGTGTAATAATCTGGTCTTCTGTAATCCTTGCAATCGAAGGATCATTCTCAAGCTTTTTCAATTGTCCCGGAGGGATTTTAACGGAAAAGCCTGTTAAGGCAGTGCTGTAAACAAAACCCAGCTCACCGTCAGCAACTGCAGCACGGTTCAGAATCTTCTCGGCTGCTCTTTGGGCTGCCTGCTGCTGCATTTCATAGCCTGCAATGTTAGCAAGGTCTGTATTCAGTTCAGCATCATTAAGCACAACAATGTATGTTATTTTATTGCTTTGTGCTGATTTAAGAAGGGGATCAACATCGGCTTGTTCCTCAATAAGTGTGTCATTACAGGCATTAAAGAACCCGGCCAGTACGAAAAATACAAAAGCCTTAAGGAAATGTTTTTTCATTTATGTTTGAATTAAATGATGATTTAACCCATACAAGTTAAAACATATAATTGCTTTTCGGTTATGATTTATTGTAAAAATTTTAATATTCGTTGCAGTTTGTCAGTAGTGTTTCTGAGAGTGCAATTCTTTCGATTTAAAACCCTGAATATTACTATCAGTCCAGAAGTTCTTTCAGCTTTTTGAGTTTTTTGTTGAAATCCTCTTCGTTAAATCCAACCGATGATACAACTATTTTACCCGATTTATCTATTATAAAATTCCGTGGGATATTCTGAGCTGCATACTTTTCATAGATTTCTCTTTTGGGATCGGGGATGAACGGAAGATCATGCCCGGTGTCTATTTTGAATTTGGCAAGTTCTTCCCGCGAATGTTCCCTGCCAATTACAAGTAACCGGAAATCGGGGTGGTTCTTATATTTTTCATAAACACTTTTTTCAAGATGAGGAAGTTCTTTGCGGCAGGGTCCGCACCAGGTGGCAAAAAAAGTGAGCCAGACAACTTTTCCTTTTAAGTCACTCAATTCCGTTTTATTTCCTTCAGCGGTTTCAAAAATAAAATTGGGTGCCGCTTGGCCTTCTTTTGCATGGGTGTGTTCGTCCTGTGCAAATAATTGATTTACAAGTAGCAGCGCAAACAGTGAGATCAGTAATTTAGTTTTCATTATATTGTTTAAAAAAAGCCTTTCTCCGTGATAATGGAGAAAGGCTTTCAGTTATATCAGCGGGTTTTATTTAAAAATTCAGTAACTGCTTTTTCAATTCTTTTATTGATTTTCGAAGTGTCGGATTTTTCAAATTTATCGCCGGTAATGTTTTCGTAGAGTTCGATGTATCGGTCAGATACGGAATTCACAAGATCGTCATTCATTGCAGGAACAGCCTGGCCTTCCTTTCCCTGGAATCCGTTTTCAATAAGCCACTGGCGCACAAATTCCTTGGAGAGCTGTTTTTGCTGCTCATTCGCTTCAAGCCGCTGTTCGTAGCCATTGGCATAGAAGTAACGCGATGAATCGGGTGTGTGAATTTCATCGATCAGGTAAATTTTACCGTCTTTTTTTCCAAACTCGTACTTGGTATCTACCAGAATCAGCCCTTTTTCGGCTGCCATTTCGGTCCCTCTCTGGAAAAGCTTACGGGTATAGTCTTCAAGCATTTTGTATTCTTCTTCGCTTACCAGCCCCTGGGCTATTATCTCTTCGCGCGAGATGTCTTCATCATGTCCTTCGTCAGCTTTTGTTGTAGGTGTCAGCAAGGGTTCCGGAAATTTTTGGTTCTCCTTCATTCCTTCAGGCATCGGAACTCCGCAGATAGATCGTTTGCCGGCCTTGTATTCACGCCAGGCATGGCCTGTCAGATACCCGCGGATAACCATCTCCACCTT
>OBJA01001624.1_pt1 | contig 14826 bp, 13 predicted proteins | sample 1519751 | NCBI WGS metagenome assembly OBJA01 (sample SAMEA3881238, study PRJEB22517) | soil metagenome | biome: lake sediment; feature: soda lake sediment; material: sediment, water from around vicinity | place: India | collected 2013-12-23 | depth 3 m | reverse complement strand
GTAAATGATGAGATCTTTGAGTATGAGGGCATTATTACTTATTTGAATCTGTCTCGGAAATGTCCGGGATTAATAATTCATCTAAATCCTCCAATGGGTAAAAAGAGTCTAAAGTGGCGTTTGATTCGTTCGAAAAGGCTTTGTAGGACTCCAAATCCTATTTTTTATAGTCTAGATATTACCCCGATCATTGAAAAGCAGGGAGAGTACCATAGGATAACGGTAAAAGAGGCCCATTCAATTTTGAGTAACTCTAACGCTGTGTTGACCAGAGTGGCACCCTTTGCGTGGGGAAGTTGGGAGTTGGAGCAAGCAAATGAGAGACTTTGGATGCCGGATCGGACAACTGTTGCAGAAGTATTCAATAATGTGGTTAGAGATCAAAAAGCCGGGATTATCGTTGAAGGAATCAATCATGTAAATAGAAGGCTTCTCAAAATCCATCGCAACTTTTTCTCCATCAAACAATTTCCTCTTCAAACTATAGAAAAGAATTTTGTAAAGAAATAATCCACAGTCTTGTTTAAATGGACATGAAAGTGTAAGGGCAAGCATATATTTGGAACAGAAAACTACCCCGTGTGGTCCGACAAAGACAAGCGTCAAAGGAGATAAGGCGCCGAAGGGGAGAGGAAGAGGGAGGGGTTTTGATGGTAGACACCGAGCGACAATGGTTCGGTTGGGAGCGTAAGGCAGTCTCTAAAGAAGAAAGTTTTAGGGTAGAGAGTGAATTGTCTTTTAATCCGGAGACACCACCTATTGAACAGGTTGTCATGGCTAACATGAGAATTGTTGATCAAGTGACTGAAGCCGTGGCTGGAGGTGTTGCTATTAGAGGACGTTTGGTTCCGACAGTCATGTATAAGAGTCTCCTTGGTGAAGAGGAAGAGATCACACAGACTCCTGTTTACTCTATGGATCATTCGGAGGGTATACCATTTGAGCATGTTTTAGAGTTGCCGCCAATATCAGCAGACAGTAGATGGAAAGCGGATATAAGTATAACCAAATCGATTGTTGAGCGTGAACTACATCATAGTATTCATGTGGATTCAGAACTATCAGTGATATTGAGTGTCTGGGTTCCCGAGAAGCAGGAGTTTATTGCTCAGGCAAAGACGGCTGAACCTAGTGAACTGAATGTAGCCAAAGATGTCTTTCGCGTTGTAGAAAACTTAGGCCATCTTGAGGGCGAGACAGTTATAAAGACAGATTTAGACTTGCCATATCTCCGCCCGCCAATAGCTAGAGTACTTTGGTCACAAGTACAACCGACCAAGATTAACTGGGAAGTTATAGGCGGTAAAATAAACATGGAGGGCTCGTTGATTGTAGGGGTAACTTATGTATCCAGCGACGATCAAGGTCAGGAAGGACCCATAGAGATGGTAGAATGGGGTAGGACAGGTGGATCTTCGCTACAGTGGCGTATAGAAATAAAAGCTGAAGAAGAAATAACATCCGTACTACCACAAGTATATGTAAAAAACATAGGGATTAGTATGATAGGAAGTGAAGGAATTCGTTTGGAGGCGGTGTTGACTGCAGATGTTCAATTGGAGAAGGATAACCAGGGTGAGGTAGTTATAGACCTAGCTTCTAGTGAACTTCTGCTAGACATTGAACACCGTACGGTGGAGGTTGAAGATATTGTTGGGAATCAGGTCCGAAATATTTCTGTGGAACAACTTTTAGAAGTTCCTGCAGGTAGACCGGAAATTGGGCGGATCGTCGCGTATCGAATGACTCCAAAAAGTTTAAAAGCAGAGTGTGTTTCAGGTAACATTGTTGTTGAAGGAGCAACTGGACTTCATGTTGCATATCTTGCACTAGATGAAGAACGGTTCCCCGGTGTTTATACGGCTGACTGGGATGGTTCTACAGAGGTTATATGGAGTGGCAATATAGATCTTCCTGCAGCTGAGGGAGGAATGAAGGCTGAAGTTGAAGGTGTAATTCAAGAAGCTCTTGTGGATGTAGTAGACGGGAGAAAGCTCCGGTTTTTCCAAGAAATAAGTGCTAGAGCAAAAGCTATTGATACAAGGAGTTTAGTTGTTGTGGCTGATTGGGCGGTCGTTCCTCAGGAAACAGCAACTGATCGACCAAGTATGATCTTCTATCTTACTCAGCCCGGTGACAGTTACTGGACGGTTGCGCGTAAATACCAGACAACAATGGAGGCATTAGCTAAAGGGAATCATCTTTCTCTTGATGAACCACTGCCAATTGGTAAACGGTTAATAATTCCTACTGCTGTTTGAGGTTAAAACCGTTAGGTGTCTCACTTGTTGGGACACTTTTTTAATATAAAGCTTATACATATTTAGCTCATCCGATGGATAGCAATCCCGTTTACGGGTCAGCATAAAAAGGGAGGATGAGCAAGATGAAAAGATCGTTCATTGTTCTTGTGATAATACTGTGTCTAATCATGGCAGTCCCAACAATAGCTGTAGAGTATTTTCCGGCTAGAGCGGGGATTTTGATGGAAGCGGAAAGTGGTCGAATAATTTTTGCTCAAAATGAGCACCAACGTTTACCACCGGCTAGTGTAACTAAGGTAATGACTATGCTGCTCCTAATGGAGGCTGTTGACGGTGGCAAGGCTAAACTTTCAGAGAAGGTTACCACCAGTCCAAATGCAGCCAGAATGGGCGGTTCCCAGATATATCTTCGGGAAGGAGAGGTATTGACCCTCGAAAAAATGATCGAAGCAATCGCTGTGGTCTCAGCGAACGATGCCAGTACTGCAGTTGCCGAACATCTTTTCGGAACGACCGAGGAGTTTGTGGCATTAATGAATCGTCGGGCTCAAGGCATGGGTTTAAAGAATACTAACTTCGTTAATGAGACAGGCCTTCCCCATCCGGAACACTATACATCAGTTTATGACATGGCTCTAGTCTCAAGACAATTGGTGGTCTATCATCCCGATATTCTTCGTTGGACATCTATTGAGACTGATTCTATTCGGGATGGAGCATTTGTATTGCGGAATACTAATAAACTAATCTCAACATTTCAAGGCGCTGATGGCCTAAAGACTGGTCATACGCAAGAAGCAGGCTTTTGTCTGGCGGCAACTGCCAAGCGGTCCGGTATGCGTTTAATCTCGGTTGTGTTTGGTGCCGAGTCGGAGGCGGAAAGGTTGCAATTAACCCGTTCTTTACTTGAGTTAGGATTTCGAAATTATCAAAGAAAAGTAGTTGCTCCGCAAGGAGAGAATGTAGGTACATTAAGGATTAAAGGAGCGTACGGTAAGATTCCCGTAAAACTACAAAGAGAATTAGATGCAGTAGTGAAAAGGGAAGAAGTTGATGAGATACAAGTAGATTTACTGCCTAACCAGGTTAAACTTCCGGTAGCTAAAGGAGATGTGATCGGAAAAGCCGTTGCGCGTGTAGGCGAAGAAGAAGTGGGGGAGGCCCCAGTGATAACCGATCGTCCTGTTAGGCAAGCTAATATTCTCCTGCGAGCTTGGATGAGTATAGTAAATTGGATATCTGGTCTATTCGGTCGAGGTTAATGGAAGAGCTATTTCATATGGTGAAAGCCCTTTGGCTGACTACTATTTTATATATAGTCTACTTGACAGGAGCATACTCATGAATTATATTTATTGAGGAGAAGGAGGCGGCGGCGTGCCAATCTATGAATATCAATGTCCAAATTGTATTAAGTTCGAACAATTTCAGAGTATTACAGCCGAGCCGTTAACCACTTGTCCTATCTGTGGCGCATCGGTTAAGCGGCTTATCAGCTTCAACCCCAATATTATCTTCAAGGGGTCTGGGTTTCATATTACTGACTATCGAAGTTCGGATTATCAAAAAAAGTCTAAAGAGGAATCTTCAAGTTCGAGTCCGAAGGAGAGTAAAGTCTCCTAAAAGAAAGGTCACTTTTAGTGACCTTTCTTTCTGTGAGAGCTCTTTGAATTCTAAAACAAAAAACAAATTCCCGTTGAAGGGGGAACATAGATTAAATGTCCACAGTCATTCGTAAAATTCGTAAAACTATACAAGATGCCATTACCATAGCGATTAGACAAGCCAAGAAGGACGGGTTTTTGTCTTTAGAGACGCCTGAAGAGATTGCGCTTGAGACTCCCAAGGATCGTTCACACGGTGATTTTGCGACGAATGCGGCGTTAGTAACAGCCAGATATGCAAAACGATCTCCGCGGGAGGTTGCCAAAGAACTGGTACTCCGTTTAGGAGAGATTCCTCATCTATCTCGAACTGAAATAGCAGGTCCCGGATTTATCAATTTTTACTTAAACAAAGAGTGGTTAGGAGATGTTGCTGCAGAGGTTCTTATGTTACAGGAACGTTACGGTAACCTCTCCCTTTTGGCGGGAGAGCGCATTCAAATAGAGTTTGTCAGTGCAAATCCGGTTGGGCCGATGAATGTGGTAAATGCGAGAGCGGGGGCTGTAGGTGACAGTTTAGGAAGGCTATTTACTGCTTGTGGCGCTGATGTTCAAAGGGAGTATTATGTTAATGATTTTGGTGTCCAAGTTTGGACTTTAGGACGTTCCATCGAGGCTAGATACCGAGAGTTGTTGAATGAGGATGTAGAATTTCCTGAAGAGGGATATAGGGGAGACTATATTACCGATTTAGCGCAAGAGATCCTCGAGATACGGGGGAAAGATTTTAGGGAATTGCCTGATGTAGAGCGGGTGGAGTATTGCAAAGAATTCGGTTACCAGAAGATTTTGCTGTCACAAAAAGCAGACCTAGCTGCTTACGGTATTAATTATGACATGTGGTTTTCTGAACGGAGCCTACATGAAAATGGAGATGTTGATAAGACTGTTACATATCTCAATGATAAGAACCTGCTATATGAAGCGGAGAGAGCTGTATGGTTTAAGACCTCACTTTTTGGTGATGATAAGGACCGTGTTATTCGGACGGCGGACGGTCGAACAACCTATTTCATTTCAGATATTACATATCACATGAATAAGTTTAATCGGGGTTTTACGCGGGTGATTGATATATGGGGACCGGATCACCACGGTTACATTCCTAGGATGAAAGCAGCCATGGCAGCAGTGGGCATTGAACCCGAACGATTGGAAGTTCTAATCGCTCAACAGATTAATCTCTTAAAAGGCGGCGCGCCTTTTAAGATGTCCAAAAGGCGTGGAGAATTTATCACCATGGAGGATCTCCTTAATGAGGTTGGAAATGATGCCGCCCGGTGGTATTTTCTGATGAGAAGTACCGATAGCCACTTGGATTTTGATTTGGAATTGGCAAAATCTCAGTCTAGCGATAACCCGGTTTTTTATGTTCAATATGCCCATGCGCGAATCTGTAGTATATTCAGGCAAACTCAGGAGACAGAGTTTTCATGGGAGGGCTGGCGTTATAAGGATCTTAATTACTGGGAAGACGATGAGAAAGAGATGGTGGAGATGATTGCTCGTTTCTCCGAAGTCATTGAATCCGCTACGATAGATCGGGGACCGCATCGAATGACAACTTATTTGTTGGAGTTAGCAACATTGTTCCACGCCTATTATAATCGCAAACGTTTCCTTGGCGAAGATGATGACCTGACTCATTCCCGTATGAGTATTGCTGCTATTGTTCGTGTGGTGATCGCCAAGGGTTTAAATCTGCTAGGTATCTCAGCGCCTGAACGAATGTAAAGGAGGTCTCTTGATGAGTACAAAACTACAATTGGATAAAACTCTGGAGAAAGTATTTTTCGGTTCATTTCGCACTATCTATCGGCATGTCGCATTCTCAACTGTTCAAGGAATCATATGGTTCTTCGCCTTTTTATTGATGGTGCTTTCCATACCTTGGTCAAGAATCGGAAATCTTGGCAACCCTGATCAGATTTGGGAATCGTTCCCATTTATTATCGCTTCACTTATTTACGTTTCATTACCAATAGGTGCTTTAATATGGGGTCCAATCAGTTGTGCAATGGTGCGGTTAGCACCGGAGATCGACGAACCGGAAAGTCTGCCGATTCTTTGGAGAGGCTTCAGAGAAAACTTCTGGTCTGCTGTAAAAGTATATGGGGTTTATTTCTTTTTGCTGTTCTTTCTAATAGTAGACCTATTGGCAATTATCGTTCATCCGTCGCTTTTTATGGTCCTAATTAGCCCGTTAATTATCTATTCATTGTTGTTATTAATCTTGATGGGTATGTACATCCCAGGATTGATTGTGTTTCAGAAGAATACGGTCACGAAAGTGTTCCGTAAGGCCTTTTTGCTTGTGATGGATAATGCTGTTGTAACAATTGCTTCCGTCTTCTGTTTGGCCTTTCCAGCAGTCTTACTAGCAGTTGCATTACTCTTAAACTCCGTTGCTTCTGGGTTCTTAGTAATGTTAGGGCGTGTCATGATGATCTTGACATTACCGTTTTTTATGTTTTTTTACGGCACCTTTATTCATTATTTAATATCAAGCCTCTTCCAAGACGTGCTTTCGAGATATGGAGAAAAGGAGGAATAGCGTATGGCCAAGTTTATCTTTGTTACAGGTGGTGTCGTTTCTTCTCTTGGGAAAGGAATCACCGCCGCTTCTTTAGGAAGGTTACTTAAGAGCCGTGGTGTGAAGGTCTCGATATTGAAGTTAGATCCATACATCAATGTGGATCCGGGAACTATGAGCCCGTATCAGCATGGTGAAGTCTTTGTAACAGATGATGGGGCGGAAACCGATCTGGATCTCGGTCATTATGAGCGTTTCATTGATGAAAACCTAACGAAGAATAACAATGTTACGACGGGTAAAATTTACTGGTCTGTCATCTCAAAGGAACGCAAGGGTGATTACTTGGGAGGAACTGTTCAGGTCATTCCGCATATCACAAACGAAATAAAGGATAGGATCTTCCGTGTTGCTCGGGAGACTTGCGCAGACGTGGTCTTGGTTGAAGTGGGAGGCACTGTTGGCGATATAGAGTCTCTTCCCTATTTGGAAGCAATTCGTCAAATTAAAACTGATGTAGGCATTGGTGATGTTATGTATATCCATGTTACTTTGGTACCATATATCGGTGCCTCATCGGAGTTAAAGACAAAACCAACGCAACATAGTGTTAAGGAGTTGCGTAGTATCGGTATTCAACCAGATGTTATTGTATGCCGTTCTGAACGGCCATTAGCCGAAGACATTAAAGCGAAGATCGCGTTGTTTTGCGATATTAAAAAAGACGCAGTTATACCCAATCTTGACGCCTCAACCATTTATGAAGTGCCGTTGTTGCTTGAAGAGTCGGGGTTGGATCAGATAGTATTAGAACGTCTGAATATCCACTGTCAAGAACGGGATCTAAAGGACTGGCGAGATTTTGTTCGTCGGATGAAGGCGGTAAAAAAACAGGTTACGGTAGCGATTGTTGGTAAATATGTCGCTTTACCAGACGCTTATCTCAGTGTTGCAGAGGCTTTGCGACATGCGGCGGTCGCAAATGAAGTTGGTGTTAATATCGAATGGGTGGACTCGGAGAAATTGGAAGACGGTGATGTGGGCAAGACCCTTGGAAGTGTAGATGGTATCTTGGTTCCTGGCGGCTTCGGTAACCGCGGGATCGAAGGAAAGATTATGGCAATACGTTACGCTAGAGAGAATCGCCGTCCCTATCTTGGTTTATGCCTTGGAATGCAATGCGCCGTTATGGAGTTTGCTCGGCACGTTGCGGGGATGAAGGGTGCCAATTCTTCTGAATTTGATCCAAATACACCTTATCCAATCATTGACCTGTTACCGGAGCAAAAAGAGGTTGAAGATATGGGTGGTACCATGAGGCTTGGTCTTGACCCAGTTAGGTTGGTTCCCGGAACCAAAGCAAAGGATGCATATGGGGAAGAACTCATCTATGAGCGGCATAGACATAGATATGAAGTCAATAACCAGTTTATTAACCAACTAAAAGAGAAAGGTCTTGTAATAAGCGGCTACTTGCCGGATCGTCAACTAGTTGAGATTGTGGAGATTCCTGATCATCCTTGGTTCGTGGCAACACAATTTCATCCTGAATTCAAGTCCCGCCCACATAGGCCACAACCTTTGTTTAGAGAATTTATTGGGGCAATTATCAAACAGAAAGAGGCCAAAAGTTAAATACTAGATTCAGCTGAACCCGCCTTTAGGCGGGTTTTATGCTATCGCTATTCTTATCTTCTTTTTTAAAGGGATTTATGCGGATAGTACAGAATATGCTAAGGTCTACTCTTTTTCAAGCGGGTTTGGTTTTGTATCTGGTAAATGAATATATGCTTATTAATGAAATTAATCAAGGAGGGGTCAATGTGAAACCCCAAACTAATCCAGACGGGAACCGAAGAAGGCGTAGTGCTCCCTCAAAAACGCCAACTAATGGGAAGGGCTTGGGGCAGGCCTTTGCGTGGTTGATCTTAATCATATTGAGTCCAGCATTGTTGTTGTTAGATTCCTTGCGATCTGGTCCATCCCACCGACATACATTATATGCTTTTATGTTATTTACTACAGTTGTAATGGTTTTTACAGGAGTTTCAATTCTTGTCACGGAAGCGCCTACATCGCGCCTATTGGATAGCTTGAATAACATAGGTTATATTGAAGTAGAAGAGGTTCCGCATCACCATGAGTTGAATGCAATCCATCAAGCCGCCATAAAATATCAGTTGGATCCACAGCTGCTAATGGCTATCATAAAAGCAGAAAGTAATTTTGACAGTAAAGCGATGTCTCCTAAAGGGGCCCGTGGGCTAATGCAGATTATGCCGATTATATGGCGACATTATAATCCTAACTCTGAGTGTACAGGAGCCCACAAACCAACGGTTGCTTGTCATGGACAAGAATGTGTTTTTTCTGTAGAAGCTAACATCGAGACGGGGACCCGTTACTTACGGGATTTAATTGAATATTATAATGGGCGTGTGGATTTAGCTTTGCAGGCTTATAATGCGGGTCAAAGTAATGTATCTTATGATAACCCGCCCCGTTTTCCTGAGACCCAAAGTTATCTTCGCCGCATAGGTAATTTTTGGGCGGAATACCGTCGTGACTCTACGGCTATTAAATTAGGTATTGTTATGAGTTTGCGCAGAAATCTAAACCGATTATTCATTATTGCAGGTGCTCTATGGGTCATATTATTCTTTTGGGTGACGCGAAGAGTGCTGCCAAAGGAGTAAAAAGAGGTATGTTATTAAAACTCGGTACATATTCATGTACCGAGGTGTGACCATGGAAATAATATCTTCTCAAGTAAGTAGTGTTGTAATGGTGCTAATAACAGGCGCTATTTGGGGTGCTTTTTTGGATGTTTACCGAATCAAAAGGCGGAGACGTAAGTACAGTCACATCCAAACCGCCATTGGTGATCTGTTGTTTTGGGTTTTTTCATTTGCTTTAGTAAGCTTGGGATTGCTAATCAGCAATTGGATGGAGATACGGCTTTATGTTCCGCTCGCGTTATTGAGTGGTTTTTTGCTCTATAGTTTACTTGGGCGTCCTGTTATTTCTCCATTAGCCCAAGGTGCATTTAGCCTTATCGATCTTCTAAGTCTACCTGGACGAAAAATTCAGGAATGGGTAAGGATTTTCACAAAGACCTTAACGCCGATTAATAAAATATATAGTTCGAAGGTTACTAAAGAAACAAAGACAAAAGATTAGAGCAGTCATGTAATAGCCATTGTCTAGCAAAAAATGTTGAAAAGTGTTGGATGGATGAGTGGACAAGATTGCAAAAAAGTAATGATTTTGTAGCCGTTACAACCGTAACGGCTATTTTTCATAAAAAATTATTGAACGTAAAATAACAGGTAAAACACCAACATCTTGAGGGTGCTGATGATTTGATCTGCTATATATTGTGGATTTATCACATAGGACTGAAATTGTTAAACCCATTCAATTTATAAAAAAGGATTGCGCTTTGGGGAAAATGTAGTTATTATGTAGATATAACGTAATAATTTTGTACAATCCCGGGGAAGTTGATGATTAAAAATGAAGATTGAAATCCGGGGCGTGGAGAATCTTAGTTTTCGCGAGCGACAAGTGGTGGTTCTAAAAGAAATGGGAACGACCACTACAGAGATTGCCCGCCGTCTCGGAATGAGTCCCAATACAGTCGGAACGTTATATAACCGTGCTAAAAGCAAGGGTTATGAAGTTGTGATCGTATTGCCGGGTACATCATTGGGATTGGCAGGAACTGATGAAGAGGAGGGCGAGGAATGACAGGTAGCGAAAGGGCTGAAAGGAATCGGTCCGTCTCAACCTGGAACTCCGAAGGAAATCTACATGAAGCGGAGACGTTGATCCGGCCTGAGGAGCATTATTATCTGCGCCGGAAGGTTCGTAAGCGCTATCATTTTCGCCCGCGGTGGAATATTCTTGTTATCGTTATCCTGTTTCTCCTTGGAAATGTTGTTTACTTAACCCTACAGAATCTTGTGGGCTTAGTTGGATACATTAAAGACGTAAATGAGCGTGAAGCTTTATATCAACAAAAGATGGAACAAAAAAACTGGTTGATCACGGAGAAGAAACGACGCCTCAGTGATGAATACGTGAGTGAACGGGCTCGTAAACAAGGAATGATCCGTGAGGGTGAACAACTATACATAATGGCACAGCCTTTAGGTGAGGATCAGACAATCCCGGTAAAAAAACGGAACAAAACTATCGTGATCGAAAACTAGGCATAATTACTATTTGAAGTCATTAGAATCATGATAATCTTATAAGAGTCCCTTCTTTGACTTCGAAGGGACTCTTTTTTGTAAGAACAGATAGTCTGAGTTTCTCAATAGGAATGAAATAGACGCCAAGGCGCTATTCATTATTAACGGGATGTGGAGGAGGCAGTTTCGCGTGGACCTAATTAGGGAAATAGCAAGTGAAATTAATGTTCGACCTCGACAAGTGGAAGAGGCTGTAAAACTTTTGGATGCGGGTAATACCATTCCGTTTATTGCGCGTTATCGAAAAGAAGCTACTGGAGAGTTGGATGAAGAGCAGTTAAGGAATGTTAATTCGCGTTTAACTTATTTACGTAATCTTGAGTCACGCAAGGAAGAGATCATTAAATCACTGACCGAATTGGATAAATTGACTCCGGAGCTACAAGTATCGATCATCGCTTCGACTACTTTACAGGAAGTAGAAGATATATATCGCCCATATCGCCCGAAGCGGAAGACTAGGGCTAGTGTGGCGCGGGAAAAAGGGTTAGAGCCCTTAGCACAAAAGTTAAGGCAGAATGCGGATGTTCACGGGGACCCCTTGTTGTGGGCAGAGGCCTATGTTGATCCAGAACGGGGTGTGGACGCACCGGAGGCAGCTTTGGCCGGAGCAATGGATATTATTGCCGAGGAAGTATCTGATGACCCAGATATTCGTCGTCTAGCGCGAGAATGTATCTTTAACGAAGGCAAAATTATATCTGAGCTAAAAGACGATCAGATCGAGGAGGCCAAGGAGTTTCTTTTGTATCACCAATTCGGGGAGGCGGTCAAGCGTATTCCCCCCCATCGGATACTGGCGATAAACCGGGGAGAGAAACTAAATGTCCTTAAGGTGTCTGTTGAGATTGATGAGACGCGCCTTAGGGGTATCGTTGAACGGCGCGTTGTGTTACACCCAAATGCTGTTGCTGCCAAATATCTTCTCCGCGCTGTAGAGGATTTGGTTAAGCGTTTGTTGTTTCCCTCATTGGAACGGGAGATCCGCTCTGCATTAACAGAACGCGCTGAAGAGCAGGCAATAAAGATCTTTGGAATTAACCTTCGTCATTTATTACTTCAACCTCCGATTAAAGGCAGATGCATCTTGGGAATAGATCCAGGTTTCCGAACAGGGTGTAAAATAGCCGTTATCGAGCAGACAGGAAGGTTAGTTACAACATGTACTATATATCCACATCCCCCCCAGAATCAGAAAAAAGAGGCGCTAGAGACTATATTGCGCTTAATTTGCGAGGAGAACGTAGCTTTAATAGCTATTGGCAATGGAACGGCTTCTCGGGAGACTGAATTACTTGTAGCTGAAGCGTTGCATAAGATTGATCAAAAGGTAGAATACTGCATGGTCAGTGAAGCAGGAGCTTCAGTATATTCGGCTTCGCCGTTAGCGCGCCAGGAGTTCCCTGAGCTCGATGTTGCTATGCGTGGTGCAGTATCCATTGCGCGTAGACTATTGGACCCCTTGGCTGAATTGGTAAAGATCGAACCGCGTTCCATAGGTGTCGGCCAGTATCAGCATGATGTTAACGCAAAGGATTTAGAGACTGCTTTAGCAGGTGTTGTTGAGTCCTGTGTAAACTTTGTTGGAGTTGACTTAAATACCGCGTCTCCTTCTTTGCTTAAGTACGTTGCGGGAATTGGCCCTTCATTGGCGCAAAAGATTGTAACTTACCGGGAAGAACAGGGTGGCTTTATGGGACGAACCGGCCTGCGTAAAGTCAGTGGATTAGGGGATAAGGCTTATACACAAGCGGCTGGCTTTATTCGTGTACCAGAGAGCGTGAACCCATTGGATAATACACCTGTACACCCAGAATCATATCCGGTTGCAGAGAAGCTCCTTCAGAAATTAGGCTTCTCATTGGACGACTTACGAAACCGCGAACGTCTTATCAGTCTTCGCGAAATACTTAAGGCAATACAACCCGAGGAATTGGCTCTAGAGCTTGATGCTGGCATTCCCACACTACGTGATATTATAGAGGCATTAGGGCGTCCTGGACGCGATCCGCGGGAGTCACTACCGCCTCCTGTTTTGCGTCAGGATGTGATGAAGATGGAAGACCTGCAAGTTGGAATGGAATTACGTGGCACTGTAAGAAATGTAGTGGATTTTGGGGCGTTCGTAGACATAGGAGTCAAACAGGACGGCCTTGTACATATATCCGAGCTTTCGGATGGTTTTGTCCGACACCCATCTGATAAGGTTGCAGTTGGGGATATTGTTCGTGTAAAAATACTTTCGGTTGACCACAACAGAGGCAGAATTTCGTTAACTATGAAGAGTTCATCTGCATAACCAAATAGCTCTAACTAGGGAAATTGAAATAGCTAAGATAGCACAAGTCCGAGAGCCTAAGTCTCTTCAAAAAGCTATTTCGTTGTTATGGGCCAGCATCCATAAGACGAAGACTGTTTGTATCTGTATGATAATCAATGTATTCATTTTTTAGATGTAAAATTTATGGAGACAAACAAATAGCATTATTTGAATGGTATGGCTGCTTAGGACGCTGTTCATTACTAGCAAGGAGAAACTTAAATAGTGTGTCTCTTGACAACACAAAAACAAGTCGGCTATAATATACTATGTTAGCTGGTGGATAGATATAAGGGGAGGAATAATTAGATAATGCCGTTGGCGGTTGGGCAGATTACAGAAGGTAAGGTTACTGGAATTACGAATTTTGGCGCCTTCATTGAATTAGAGCCTGGTTTAACGGGTTTAGTTCATATCTCGGAGGTTGCTGATGTCTATGTAAAAGACATCAAGGAATTTATTAAACTTTATGATATGGTAAGAGTAAAAATTCTCTCCATGCAGGAAGGTAAGGTTGGTTTATCTATTCGTCAGGCTCAAGAGAAGCCTCGACAGAACAAGCAGAACTTCGAAGATAAACTAGCCAGATTTATGAAAGACTCTGATGAACGCCAATCCACATTGAAGAAGAACACTGATTCCAAAAGAGGTGGACGGGGAGGCGGCAGAGCACCTAGCTTATAAAACAGCGGCGAATGCCGCTTTTTTATTTATCCAATAGCTACAAGGTGACTGTTAGAGCCGGAGTTGTTAAGGTATGAAATAGACGCCTACGGCGCTATTCATAGAGAAAGAGCGGAGAGTCTGAGATTTTTTAATGGTATGAAATAGACGCCTACGGCGCTATTCATAGATCAATATTTTGGAGATTGATCGAATAACTATTATGTTGTTCGATTGAGGAGGGGTCATTTTGATTCATGTGCAAAATCTAAAGAAGGTTTACCAAACCGGGGAGATTCAAGTTGAGGCTTTACGAGGCGTTGATCTTCATGTTCAAACCGGTGAGTTTATTACTATTATGGGGTCTTCTGGCTCGGGTAAATCTACATTAATGAATATTTTAGGCTGCCTTGACCTTCCGACTGGAGGTTCTTATGAGCTTAACGGCAGGGAAGTCAGCGGACTCAACGATGATGAGCTTGCAAAGACCCGGAATCAATTAATTGGGTTTGTTTTTCAGACTTTTAATCTATTACCACGTAGTACAGCTCGTCAGAATGTGGAGTTGCCAATGGTTTATGCGGGTGTCGAACCGTTTGAACGCCGCCGCCGGTCTTTAGCTGCGCTGGAGCAAGTCGGTTTGTCCAATAGGTCCGATCATAGGCCCAATGAACTTTCTGGTGGCCAGCGACAAAGAGTAGCGATTGCACGGGCATTAGTAAATGAACCTTCGTTACTGTTGGCCGATGAACCAACTGGAAATCTAGACTCTCATTCCGGTACGGAGATTATGAAGCTTCTTCAATCTCTTCATAACCAAGGATTGACCATTGTTCTTGTAACTCATGATCCGGAGATCGTTCGTTTCAGCCAGCGAGTTATACGTTTTCGCGATGGGATTATTATCAGTGATGAACTGGTTGAACAGAGAGATTCCGCCATAGGGTAAGCTAAATATTGATAGTCTGTCTGTGTGTAAAACACTATATTTAGTTTACAGATGTAGGATTTTAGTAACAACACAAAAAGCTTGGCTAAAAAAACCTATTGATTCAGGGCAAATGATGTATTATAATAATCTATGCGTTTAGTATTATGGCGGTGTAGCTCAGTTGGTTAGAGCATA
>OBJA01001623.1_pt1 | contig 14831 bp, 8 predicted proteins | sample 1519751 | NCBI WGS metagenome assembly OBJA01 (sample SAMEA3881238, study PRJEB22517) | soil metagenome | biome: lake sediment; feature: soda lake sediment; material: sediment, water from around vicinity | place: India | collected 2013-12-23 | depth 3 m | reverse complement strand
CCAGTGCCCGTCTCCTAAGGTGTGGTATCGTTTTTTCCTGTTTACTGGTATCGAATTGGTTCAGGGGTGAAATTCAATACTCTGTAAAGGTATTCATCGCCAGGTTTTACATTCAAGGGCAAGCGCTCCGCCTTCGGTCAAGTTCTTCAATTACTTAAAATTGATAAACACCCTTATCTTTATGCCGCCCGGCTAAATGGTCTATGGCTTCCTATTGAACAACAGGCGAGCCAGACCAGCCTGCCTGGGTAGCAGTACTTCGGATGACGAAACAAGTTGAATCCTTCCAGAATTATCCACCACCAAACCTTAATCAACAATCGTTGCCAACCCCCAACCCCGACGGGGTTTGAAAAACCCCGTCGGGGTTTAAATCGCTGAAAAAACCCGTCGGGGTTTGAATCGACAAAAAAACGCCTGTAAACAAACTGTTTACAGGCGTTTTACGTAGTCCATACGGGATTCGAACCCGTGTTACCAGAATGAAAATCTGGCGTCCTAACCTGGCTAGACGAATGGACCATTATTTTAAGAACTGCTGAATTATCTCAATTCAGGGTGCAAAAATATATAATTCTGAAATATCACGCAAGAAAAATCGTACTTTTTGAACCGGAAATCAGTCGTTGTCGGCCTCGAAGCGGAACCCCAAACGCTTGCCTGTTTTGATGGTAAGGCTTCTGGAGTAGTTAAGCATATCTTGTACACTTACCTCCTTCATCTGGTCGAACGATGGTGTCAAAAGATCAAAATCAATGCTGTACATAATTGCCGACTCCATTATCTGCCGGATCTTCTCCTTGTCAAGTGGGTCGCCCATGAAGTTGTTAAAAAGAAACCCCAGCTCGCGCTTGCCTTCAACAAAGAAGTGATTCTCCTTGTTGATGAAGATCCTGCCAACAAGATATCCAACATCATTGAGGCGGTTGTACTTGAAAGAGTCGGCCAGATAGTTATAAATGTAAATGATCCCGCAGAACGATCTTGTTTCATCCTCCTTGACATACGAGGTCTTCATGATCGCATGGTCTCGCGGAAATTCAAAGGTGTTGGTGTGCATGGTGATGACGATCAGATCACTTGCTATCTTCAGTTCAGCCTCAAAATCCCCCTTATCTTTAAACGAGCAGCTCATGTGCCTGTGAATCGATGTGACTTCGTTCTTTATTTCATGATGGATGGTTTTTGCTGCCTGTTTAAACTGTTTGAAAACCTCCAGGGTGTTGTTGTAAACCTGGAATTTTACCTGTGACTTCTTATTGAGAAGCTCAATTATCTTATCGATTTTTTCTGGGTTTTCCATGATTATCTTTTTGGCTAAAATACAACTTATTTGGAGAGAATGGCAGCAGCGCTATTTTCTCCGTCGATAGCTGAGGAGACGATCCCACCTGCGTAGCCTGCCCCTTCGCCGCAGGGGTATAGGTTTTCGAAAGGTTGATAGTTCAGCAGTATAGGATGTCTGGGTATTCGCACAGGTGAAGAGGTGCGCGATTCGATTGCCGTTACTGTTGCATCACCGGTGATGAAGCCTTTCATTTTTTTGTTGAACTGATGGAATCCATCCTTCAGCCTGTTTGCAATGAATGGAGGCAGCAGTTCATGCAGTGCAGTGCTGATCAGCCCCGGCTGGTATGAGGAGTCGGGCAGGGTGGATGAGTATCTGTTGTCGAGGAAGTCGGTGAGGCGTTGTGCCGGTGCTTTCTGGCTGTACATTCCACCGGCAAGCATTGACCTTTCAACATCTTCCTGAAATATCAGCCCTGCCAGAGGACCGTGGTCCATGTAAACCTTAAGATCCTCAGGACGTATTTCGGTTACTATGCCAGCATTGGCAAACGGGGAGTTCCTCCGTGAGTTCGACATTCCGTTGACAACGATATGGTTCTGTTCTGTTGCTGATGGCACAATGATGCCACCGGGGCACATACAGAACGAGAAGACCCCTTTGCCCTCAGATTGTGCGGTAAGCCTGTATTCGGCAGGCGGCAACAGCGGGTCGGGGTTTTTTGCATGGTACTGGATCGAGTTTATGAGTGCCTGCGGGTGCTCAACTCTCACGCCCATGGCAAAAGGCTTAAATTCCAACGGCCACCCGTATTGAGAAAAAAGCCTGTAAATATCCCTGGCAGAATGGCCGGTGGCGATGATGAAGGCTTTTCCCTCAAACCGGTTCCCGTGCTGGTCAATGAAGGCTGTCACCCTGCCTCCACTGTGATATGCTGCTGTAAGTCTGTCTCCGAAGTCGATCTCGCCACCGCAACCGGTGATGGTCTCCCTGATCGCTGTGATCATCGACAGCAGCTTGTCGCTGCCTATGTGCGGGTGTGCATCGATCAGGATATCTTCAGATGCTCCGTGGGACACCATCAGCTCCAGGATTCGCCGCACATTACCTCTTTTTGTGGCGCGGGTATAGAGTTTGCCGTCGCTGAAGGTGCCGGCGCCTCCCTCTCCGAAGCAGTAGTTAGAGTCGGGGTTCACCTTGTGCTCACGGTGCAGCCGGGCGATGTCGTGCTTCCTGTCACTTACGCTCTTCCCCCGGTCAAGGATCACAGGCTTCATTCCGCCTTCAATGAGCTTCAGCGCTGCAAAGAGCCCGGCAGGACCGGCACCCGCGATGACGACAACTGGTGAGGAAGATACATTACCGAAAGCGAAGCCCGGATCTCGGGGCTGCGGTTGGTCAGAGTGGGTGTAAACCCTTACCAGCATCCTTATCCATACAGGATGACGACGGGCATCGACAGACCTGCGAAGTGTCTCTAAATGACTGATCTCATCCATAGCCAAACCTAGCTTCCCGCAAACAGCCTTCCGCAACGTTGTGTCGTTTGCTGCTTCTGCAGGCCTGACAGATAATTCAATCTCTTTGATCATCTCAAGGGTTATCCTTCGAACGTAAATGAGAGCTGATAGATCTTCGAGTTTATCTTCCGGATATCATTCGTGAAGATGTTGTTCTCGCGTATCAGAAGGTCGTTGACGCCAAAAGAGCGCTTCAACTCAATGCCGAATTTGAAGTAGGGCAGGTAGAAGTCGAAGCCCACTCCCAATTCCAGCGAGAGATCGTTCGGCTTGAGCTTGATGATAAGGTCTTCTGTCTGCTCCTTCTTGCCTGCCTGAGAAGCCAGGTCGATGCCGTATTTGCCTCCACCCAGGATATACGCACTGAAGTTGTTGAGGCGCCGTGATCCATATTTGAAGGATAGAGGAAACTCAATGAAGGTTGATTCTATCTTCTTGGTCTGAGTAAAAAATGTATCGGCATTCAATATGCTGTAGTCAAGCATCCTTTCGCCAAAAGCAAGCACGGTTGACAACCGCAGATGCAAATGGTTATTTAGCCTTTTGTTGGCGAGAATGCCAATCTGAAAACCATATTCAGGGTAGGAGTTCACAGTGGACAGTGAGTCATTGGGATAGAAAGCCTTGTCAGGATGCACTACGAAATCCATACTGTTAAAACCTAACACAAAGCCAAAATAGTAGGGCCGGTAATGAAAAGTTTCCAGGTTCTCAACAACCATCCTCTGTGCCCTGGCACTGTTGCTGAGCAGAAAACCTGATATGAATATCAGAAGGAAGTACTTAACGGATTTAAGAGCCATTCATCAATTTTTAAAACTTGTGTGGCAAACGTTTTTTGGTTCTGTTTATTCTGTTAACTCTGTATTTCTGAAAAAGGTTTGCAAAGATACGGAAAAAGAAGAATTAACGTAAAATTTGAACATGCTAGACAAGAACCTGTTGACTTTTATTGGCCGCACATAAAAAACATTACATGCATCAAGTTATATAGGTTTATCGATGGCTTCAATATCTTTTCCTATGTTGTGAAATTTTTCGTTTTTCTAAAAATGTTATTGTATAATCTATGAAAATATAGTATATTCACCGTGCTAAAAATAAACTGCAATAAGCGAATAATCTTTATAAAGCATTGATTATAAACTAATAAATTAAATTATGAGAAAGAGAATCAGTTTTTATTCATTTACCCTGGCTTTGTTATTTTTATTTTCAACAGGGTGTAAGAAGGATGACAATAAAGAGTTTCGTCAATTGATAGTACCTGATGATTACAAGACTATTCAGGCTGCTATTGATGCTTCATCAAATGGTGACGAAGTGATTGTTTCAGTGGGAGTTTACAAGGAGAACATTGATTTCAAGGGTAAGCTGATCACCCTTCGCAGTACTGAACCGGACGACAGCACCATTGTTGCAACCACCATCATTGATGGCAACGGCAGTGGCACTGTGGTGAAGTTTCAGAGCGGTGAGTCTGCTGAGACAATAATATGGGGTTTCACCATTACTGGTGGTGATGCTGGAAATCAAAATGGCGGTGGTATTTTGGTTACAAATTCGTCGAAACCGGTTATAAAAGGAAACATAATTTATGACAACACAGCAGGTTATGGAGCAGGGATATTTGTCACTAATGAATCTCAGCCGGTCATTGAAAAGAATCTGTTTTTTGAGAATCATGCCAACAGGCGGGGCGGGGCAATCTATGCCATAAAGCAGTCAAATGTCACCATCAGGGATAATGTGATGATAGACCATGAAAGGGCTGATGGTGTTATACATATCGGAGGGGCAAACGCTGGCGACAGGGCATCAGCAAACATCACCGGAAACCTGATTAAGGACAACACAACGGATTTTGGAACGGGAGCAATTAAGGTCACTGTTGAGTCAACGGCATCTATTGTGAATAATGAGATGATCAATAATGTTGGGGCATCTGACAACTCCGGAGCAGCAATTTCTGTAACTCACAGTTCAACAGCAGATATCCTTAACAACACCATTACCGGAAACAGTGCGAACAGGCTTGGGGCAATAGTCATTTACCGCGAATCCGAAGCTGTGATAAGGGGCAACACCATCACAGGCAACTCAGCAGGAGAGCCAGGTGGCAACTATGGTTCGGGCGGTGGCATTGCAGTTACATATAATTCTATTGTCACAATAGATGACAATATCATCAGTGACAACAATGCCTACAATCCTTCTCGTGGGGGTGGTGGAATTATGGTTGATGATTCGGAAGTGATTATCAAGGAGAATGTGATTTCAGGTAACACTGCATTCAGGTATGGCGGTGGTATATATTTCTGGACATCTGTTTCAGCAACGGTTAATGATAATACCATATCTGACAACAACGCTCAGGGCAGCGCCCAGGCTTGCGGTGGTGGCATCATGGCAGGCAGCAACTGTAATATCAAGCTCTACGGTAACAACATAACCGATAATGATGCCCAGTGGTTTGGCGGCGGTGTATATGTTCACAGGGATGCTTATCTGAAGGATGATACGGGTTCAAATATGCCAAAGGTGAACTATCCGCCTACAGTGGAGCCAAACAATGATTATCTGGGCAACACCCATGGTGATGATACTCATCAGGGCGCCAATGTCTTCTTCGACAACTGATGCAGGCTGTTTTTGCAGGTTTCAGCAGAAAAGATATCTTTGCGTCGAAACAATAAAAACTGACGCACATGAGACTTCTCTTTTCTGTTTTGGCAAGCGCCATATTATTCCTTGGATCTGAAGCATCAGCATGTACCAGCTATCTTGTATCTGCCGGTGCATCAGCAGATGGTTCCACGATGATCAGTTATGCCGGTGATTCGCATATCCGTTACGGGCAGCTCTATTTTTTTCCTCGCGGCATATGGCCTGAAGGAAGCAAAATTACTGTCTATGACCGCAGCTCGAACAAACCTACGGGCCAGATTGCCCAGGCACGGGAGACATACCAGGTTATCGGGTTCATGAATGAGCACCAGGTGTCGATAGGGGAGAGCACCTTCGGCGGCAGGAATGAGTTGCGCGACAGCACAGGCATCATCGACTGGGGAAGCATTATGTTTCTGGGGCTGCAGCGTGCAAAAACAGCCCGTGAAGCCATCAAGGTTATGGTTGAACTGGTAGAGGAGTATGGCTATTACAGCTCAGGGCAATCGTATTCCATTGCCGACCCCAATGAGGTCTGGATTCTTGAGCTCATCGGCAAAGGTGTGGAGATGAAGACAGACCGCAGGACAAAAAAGAGTTACAATGCCAACAAGGGTGGTGTATGGGTTGCCGTAAGGATTCCCGACGGATATGTGAGTGCCCATGCCAACCATGCCAGGATAACCACTTTCCCGCTGGAGAATGGCAGGAACAGCATAAGCAGTAAAAACCTCGACAAGATATTTGACCCTGCTGTTGAATATGTCTATGCTCATGATGTGATAGATTTTGCCCGCGACAAAGGTTTCTACAATGGCGACGGTAGTGACTTCAGCTTTTCAGATGTCTATGCCCCGCTTGATTTTGGTGCTGCCCGGTTCTGTGAGCTTCGTGTATGGGCGATGTTTGACCAGATCGGTGAAGGGATGGAGCAGTACTGGGACTATGCGACCGGAAAAACGAAAGCTCCGAGAATGCCTCTCTACATCAAGCCAACCAAAAAGTTAACCCCACAGGATCTTATGCGTTTTAAGCGAAACACTCTGGAGGGGACAGATCTTGACATGTCGAAGGATATTGGTGCCGGCGTACAGCAGATGCCTTATCGTTGGAGACCTTTATACTGGGAATACAATCAAAAAACCTATTTCAACGAGCGTGCTACGGCCACGCAGCAGACCGCCTTTTCGTGGGTAGCACAGGCCCGGGGCTGGCTGCCCGATCCTATCGGAGGAATCTTCTGGTATGGTGTCGATGATGCAGGTTTGACACAGCATGCACCGTTTTATTGCGGAATGACTCATGTTCCCTTTGCCTATGCCGAACAAAGCGGTGATATTCTGACATATAATGAAGAGTCGGCCTTTTGGGTGTTTAACAGGGTGTCGCAATTTGTTTACCTTTTCTACGACCGTGCTATTGTGGACGTGCGAAAGAAACAGGAGGAGTATGAAAAAAAGTTTGCCTCGTGGGTCGAAGCTGTTGATGCAGGAGCCACATTGCTTTACCAGAAAGACCCTGCACTGGCCGCTGATTTCCTTACCGCTTTTTCACACAATACCGCCAACAGTCTGGTGAACGATTGGCGGCATTTCGGACAATTTCTGCTGGTAAAGTATCTCGATGGCAATGTGAAAAGGGAGAAAGATGGGGTGTTTTTAAGGAATGAATATGGCTTTCCGCGCTCTCCGCAACATCCCGATTATCCGGAAGAGTATAAAAGAGCATTGATTCAGGACACAGGCGATAAGCTACTGAAACCTGCTCAATAAGGACCTCTGTTCGCTGATTCCTTTTATTCCACAACAATTCGGGAACTTAATCGCATTTGATCCTCAGTCTGCAGAAAACACATATAGATTCCCGGGGCGAGTTGTGATACGGAGATAGGACGTTCATGGGTTATCTTCTCCTGCATAACCCGGGTGCCTTGCAAAGTGTACATCTCTATAACAATCGGATACTGCATATCCTTTGCTGCAACCTGAAAGGAATTACTGCATGGATTCGGATATACGGATAGCTGATCTTCAACGGCAGGCTTTTCAATGCCTACAGGTTTGTAATCAGAATAATACAAAGAATACAGTTTATTGTGCTCCCACTGTCCTGTGTTGGTGTTCCAAATACTGTACAGGCCGCCGGTCAGCATCTGGTCAAACGGAAGATATCTTTCGAAAAACCAGAAAGGAATCACCAGATTGGTGGAAGTGTACTGGTTGTTGTAACTGTAATCATTCCTGTCTACACCGTACCACTTGCAATTATAGGAGTCGTATTGTTGATTCTCTTCTCCGATCAGATTACCGGATGCATCGTAGCTGTAATCTGTTATAGTGTATGTAACCCACAATGAATGAAAACTATCCCATTCCATATAGGAATATTTGCTCCTTTTCCCGGCCAGGTTGTATTCATTTTCCACTTTCCAGATATTTTTCCACACCTGATTAACCGGATCACGTTCCAGATGAGTAGTGATGAGAGGATCTCCGGCGCTATTGTAGGTATAAAGAATCTGACTCTTCGGATACCATTGCTGATCCTGAGGGCTATATTGTGAATAAATGGTTTCTGATAGCAAACCGCTTTGATAAATATACTGGTATCGGTAGTTTTGCATCCAGCTTTGTAGGTTTGTTTGCCAAGTGGAATAGAGAACCCCTTCAAGAAGACAGGTGGAGCCGTAGCAATATTCTGCCTGGTGGTTGGGGACCCACTGGGCAGAGGTCTGATCCCATCCATAACAAATCAAGGATGCTAAATCATTATTCAAGGTATAGGTGCATTCTTCCTTGTAATCAACAACCCAGTGGTTTACAACATTGTTCCAATCTGATACAATGAAAGTGATCAGATTGCCGGCCGGATCATAAGTGTATTCGCTCTTAGTCTGGGAAACCCATACACTGGATCCTTTATCCCAGTCGTATTTCTTTTGTTCTACAACTTCGATGGCATCCAACCAACTGTATGACTCTTTGAAATCGCCGGTCCATTTCTGCGTCGACTGATCCCATTTGAAATAGATCCACCCTACAATATTTCCATCGTTGTTATAAGTGTACTCCTCCCTGTATTCTCCAATCCATTGATGGGTGGAATGCCATTGACTGTATGTGAAACTGGTGATCCTTTTATCAGCATCATATTCGTACTCATTTAAACTGGAAGGAACCCATACATTTTTTGTGCTGTTCCAGGTATAATGGATGTAACGGGTTAGATTCTTTTTGCTATCGTAGAAATAGTCTTCGCGATATTCTCTGGCCCATGTGTTGCTGGCATGATTATACTCCTCCCCGATCAGAGAATCGAGTTGTTTTTTGGACTCATGCTTGCAGGAGGTGTTTGCCAGTCGCTTATTCATCTCTTTGATTCTCTTCAGAGATTCTTTACCATTTCGGATTATCGTTTCAGCACGGTGATCCGATTGGGCGTGGAGCCCGGTTACTGTGATGATCAGGGTGATCATCAGGATGGTTAGTTTTTTCATTGTTGCTTGTTTTAAAGATTAGTAATTAAATGTTGACAAGGAGTGCTTTCAGATTGAATGTAAGAGGTTTATAAGGTAATCAGGGTTATTGAGGTGGTCTTAAAATGGCTTTTCCAGTCTGTTTTTTTGGTCTATTCAATTCTGAGAGTTTGGGCGAACAAATCTTTGTTCTCTTCGATATTCCTGTCGTTACCGTAAATACAGTAAGTATTCTGGTTCATGAGTTGCTCAATCATGCCGGCATATTTCACAATATCGTCAGGTGTAGTGGAAAGAACTGCATCACGCTCTTTCTGATAATCGGCATAGTTGAGTTTTGTAAAGTAGTTGTATATAGCAACAGACCCTTTCTGGGAGGTGCTTCTGGGTTGATCAAGAGAGGCTATGGTTCCCAAAATATATCTTGTCATAGTAGTTTCATCAGGATTGAAAGACTTGAGAAATTCTGCAGCTCCTTTATAACTTTGGAGCGTTTGCTTAAGGTTAGGATCTCTATAGGAAATCATTAGAAAGTTTCCATTATGAGATAATGTGGAATATCCTCCGTAAGCTCCGCCTATAACCCGGAGTTGGGGATACAGCCACTCTCTGGAAATGATGCGGTTGAGCACCTGCATTTTGCCATCATACTCATAACCAAGTTTCTTAAAATTCCAACCTCCATAAACATATTGCACTTTTGAGGAGGTACAGAACCCTTCATTCAATGCTTTCGGGGCAAGGCTCCAGGCATTCTTTTCAGGAGTGCCTTTTCCGAGGGCATGGTAAAGTGCCGGGAGGTTGGTGATGAAGGCTTCATAGTCATTTTTGCCACAGGTGATACCAACAATAAGGTTCTCCTGATTGAAAAGCAGTTGTGCCACATATTGCAGTTTATCGGCTAGTTCACCTGGTTTCTGGCTAAAATCTTCAGTGACATTTTTCAGCCATTGATAATATGCATAACCGGAGGTGATATCATCAAATACACCTCCCCGGGAGAAATAGGAACGAACTCTGATGCCGGTCATGCCGGCTCCGTTGCTTTTCAAACCGTGTTCAACTCTTGCGAGGTGCCTTTCCAGTAAAGATTGGATCCGTTCGTCATCGTCAAAAAGGGTGTTCATCAGTACCTCTGCTGTGAGTTCCATCATTGATGATGCTTTTGTGGTAAGTCCTTTGGTCGACACCACGAAAAAAGGTTTCATCTTTTGGTCGCTGTTTTGCTCAGCAAAATAGGTCAGATAAGTATTAAAACCGCCTGTATTGTTATTCAATGCAAGATCGAGATCAGCGTAAGAGTTTTTTCTGGTGTTGAGAGAGGTGAGCATTTCTGTCAGCAATGAGGCATAAGGAATCATGTTTTCTGGAATGACAGTCATGTCATAGAAAAAGTTACAGTAAAGGATGCCATTGGTAAAAGTTTCATAATGGAGCACCTCTGTTTTTCCCTCTTTTCGTGGGGTGAGGGAATAGCATAATGCTTTGGGATTTACATCATTCAGAGAGAGGGTGGGTATCATGGCAATCGCTTCTGGTTTGTCTTCCCTCTTTTGATAAGCAATCAGCGATTGGGTCTCCTCCATTAATTGATGAACCTGTTCCGGACTAAGGCTTGCTTTATAGCGATCTAGTCCGGCCTTAACAAGTTCATTTTTCTCTTGATCCATCCCCGGTTTTGGGGCTACTGACAGAAGCAGTGCATGATTGTTGTTGATTAATGCCTGGCTGATAAGGTCTGTAAACCAACCTGATGCCAGTTCCTGGCGGAGTTCAGATAAAAGATCTTCATACATAAGCCCCTGGAAAGGATCTTGTTTATGGATAAAGCCTGATAAAATAGGGCGTAACATCGAAACCCCTTTTTGGGCATCATTGTCCTCCTTCAGATTGAATTCAAACCGGTTCAGATAACTCGTCAGCTTTTCAAGATTCAACCCCTTCTCTGCTGCACTTTGCAGCTCCTTCATAACGATCTCGTAGAAAAGTCCCCGATCTGAGAGATTGGCATTTCTGACGATAATCTGAAAGACGTTTTGTTGAAAAGGGGCATTACCGGCCGACACATCCGAGCCAATGCCAGCCTTCTGCAATGCCAGCCTCACAGGGGCATCTTCGGTGTTGAAAAGCATGTGGGCAAGCAACGACAACCCTGTGGCAGTTTTTTGGTCGTTGCCCTCTCCATAAACAAAGCTTAAAGAGAGAAAGGTTTGATCCAGTGTGTCGGAGCCTTCCATAACCGGATAATTCTCTTCCACCACTTTGATGCTTTTGAATGGTTGTTGCGGTTTTATAGCGATCTTATTCCCGCTCTTTTTAAAGTGTGAGAGATATTTATCGTTGATAAAGGCAAGCTCTTTTTCTATGTCGGCATCACCGTAAAGAATGATGTAACTGTTGTCGGGATGGTAATATTTTTTGTGGTATGCTGTAAAAGCTTCGTAGGTGAGGGTAGGAATTGCGTCAGGATATCCACCCGACTCAAAACAGTAAGCATTATCGGGGAAAAGATGGCGAAAAGTGTACATGTTCAGGTAGCGGGATGGATTGGAAAAGGCCCCTTTCATCTCACCGTAAACCACTCCACGGTAAACCACAGGTTCCTCAATGGAGGTGAGTTCATAGTGCCAGCCTTCTTGCTCAAATATCCTTTTGTCGGTATAAATCAATGGGTAAAATACGGCATCCAGATATATGTGCATCAGGTTGAAGTAATCCTTTTCATTCATGGATGCAACGGGATAGTAGGTTATATCTTTGCCCGTTAGAGCGTTTACAAATGTTTTTAGTGATCCTTTGATAATGAGGTCGAATGGACTCTTCACCGGAAAATTTTCTGATCCGTTGAGCACTGAATGTTCGAGGATATGGGCAGTGCCACAATCATTTTCCGACACGGTATGAAATCCAATACAAAAGGTTTTGTTGGGATCATCGGCAGCCACTTTGATAAGCCTGGCACCGCTTACAATATGTTCGTAATAGTAGCAATCGGCGTTTACTTCGGTTACAAATCTTTTTTCAATGAGTTTGAATCCGTGAAGGTTAGGTTTTTCTTTGGGCGTAACTGCCGAAGCGATGGTAAAGTTTATCCACAAAAAACTTAAGGTGCATAAAAGGAGGAAGGAATTCTTTTTCATAAGTCATTAGGTTTGGGTTTAACAAATTGTTGTTTTTGGTTTATATTCCCATTTCCATGGGTTGTTGCGTCGGGCTATCGTTGGTTCTGTTTTGTTTAAAATCATTGAATGAGTAGGAAACTGATAGGGAAATGGCAGGGTATTCGGGTTTCCAGAGAATGGTGGATTGAAGGTCTCCATCATCAAATGTGTAAAAGAAATCCATAGAATTCAGGATATCATTAAATTGAAGAGAGATGGCCATTTTTCTGTTGATCAGGTCTTTTCTTACTCCGGCGTTCAGAGTGCAGAAGGCATTTCGGATTGCCTGTCCATCACGTATGGCTCCATTGTAATGAAATGAGAGGTTACCTCTCAACGTGCGGGTCAACGGAATAACCGACAGCAGGCGCAATTGGGAGGAATTTTTATGGTACATGACAGGATCATCAGGGTTGAAGCCGCCTACTGCCTGATGAAACCAGTTAACAGTTCCATTAAGGCGGTATTTGCGTGCTATGGTGAGGTTGACACTCCCTTCGACACCATAATACATGGCAAATGGAAGATTGGCGAATTGTGTCAGAAGAGTGGTTGGACTGATCATCTGCAAACTGCGGGAAATCTGGTCTGTGTGATGTCTGAAATATAAAGACAGGGATACCAGTTGTTGTCCGATATATCTCATCTGATTCAGCTCAGCCTGATGGATAAGCTCCGGATTCAGGAGAGGGTTTCCCAGCTGGATGTTGTATCCATCGCTGAGGATTGGGGTTGGCGACAATGACCAATCGTGGGGGTAGCTCACCCTTCGGGTGTAGCTTATCTGGAGTTGATATTTTTTCGGATTTCCGGTGCTGAGATGTACTGAAGGGAAAAGCAACAGTTTTTGGTAATCGAATACTTCCTGACTTCCGATCATCTGAAATTCTCTGGAGTAATACTCTGAGCGTAATCCTGCCTGAAACGCGAACCCTTTCATAGCACCCGACAGAACGCCATAGGCTGAGAGTTTGTCCTGCTGAAAAGTGTGTCCGCCGGAATAAAGAGAATCGGTTTCCCAGTCGGTTTGGGGCGCTGGTCGTGATGCGGTGGTATAGAGGCATTCGGTGGGGCGTAAGTGCATTTGCAACCCTGTTTCAAATCTGATTTTTTTCATTTGATGAACATAATCAGCATTGCCGAAGATTTCATTCTGCCAGTTGGTTTCATCGTAATTTCTCTCGGAAAGTATATCGTGCAAATTCTGGTACGGGTCGCTGATGTACCGTTGGGTAAGGTCTGTGTTTATCCCTTCCCAGCGATGAAAGGAGAACCGCATACGAATATTGTGTTCTGAAGTGTCGAGATCTTTCTTATAGGTTAGATGGAAGCCCTTGTTGAGGCCTTCCAGGGTGAAAAGGTCCTGGCTCACACTATACCGCTGAGATGGAATGTAGCCCGGAGTCTCAGCATAGAACATATACTGATCTCTCTGGAAGCCGAAGAACGAGAGGTTGCCATCGAGAGAGAGGGTTGTGGTGGAATCAGGTTGCCAGTCGATAGTGCCTCGTGCGAAATAGCCGTACCGATCCCGTTGGTTGTGTCCTACATACTGCACTTTCCATAGCGATTCCCCATCGTGCCAATCTCTTGCAGAAGTGTTTTCCATTCTGGAAGGAGTGGTATGTGCTCCGGCATTAACATAAGCTTTTACCCGCTTTTGTCCTGTGCTCACAGTGCCATCGAGGTGATATTTATCGTAAGTGGCAACCCGGACGTTGGTCTGACCAGAGGTTCCGGATTTTCGGTTTTTCTTGAGTATGACATTCACGATCCCTGCTGTACCCTCAGAATCATAACGGGCAGATGGGTTGGTGATAATCTCGATTTTCTCTACGTTGGAAGAGGGTATTTGTTGTAAAGCATCTGAAGACGATAGATTTACTGGCTTGCCATCGATGAGCAGAAGGAAACTGTTGCTTCCCCGCAGATAAACCTGGTTATCCTGATCAACGGTCACCGAAGGGCTGTTCTGAAGTAAACCGGTGGCAGTACCGTCGCCGTTGTCAATAACCTGTGATGCAACAATCACCTGTTTGTCGGTTGTGAACATCACTCCGTTCTGTCTCTCTGATACGGTGAAGCCCTGAAGAACCAACGGACTGATCTGTAAAGGGATATTTTCAAGGTTTATTCTCGTATTCCAGCTATCGATGCGAATATCCTCAATGACCTTTTTTTCATAGCCGATGAAATGAATCATCAGAAAATAATGACCGGGTTTGACAGAGCCAATGTCAAATCTGCCGTCATTGCCGGTGATTCCACCATAGGCGATCGAGGAGTCTGTAACATGATGAAGAGTTATTTGGGCATACTCAATGGGTTTTCCTGTACTCTCGTCTGTAACAATGCCACCTAAGGAGGCACCTCCCGGTGCATCCCCGTTAATCCCTTCGGCAGCTTGTGATCGGAACGGGCAAAGAGATAAGTATAAACCAAAAACCAGATAAAGTATGGTGATGGCTCTCTTATTGGATTGTTTTACGAAAAATGAGGTATTCAGTGTGGTATTGGCTGCTTTCATGCTTCAAAGATGAAGTGATTGCCAGGCGAATGCAACTTAAATATACCAATGTGGTGTAATAGTTGACCAACACGGCAGAATGCGCGTTAAGTCTTTTGGTAGATGAAATTAGGGAGTTGGCAGAGGAGCGCTGTCGCTAATTAATGATTCCCAGTGTTTTAAGTCTATTGAAGAATGACTTGCGATAGGTTTC
>OBJA01001622.1_pt1 | contig 14853 bp, 12 predicted proteins | sample 1519751 | NCBI WGS metagenome assembly OBJA01 (sample SAMEA3881238, study PRJEB22517) | soil metagenome | biome: lake sediment; feature: soda lake sediment; material: sediment, water from around vicinity | place: India | collected 2013-12-23 | depth 3 m | reverse complement strand
CCATCAGTGTCAGTGGAGAATGGAGTAAACTGGAACAGGTCTTTGTAAATATTTTCAAGAATGCTTTTGAAGCCGGGGCCAGTCGGATCTCGGTGAAGATCTCTCAAAGTGATTCCGTTCTTCTCTGCATTGTTGAGGATGACGGGTGCGGATGTACGGGGGAACAGCTTGGGAATATTTTTAAGTCGTTTTACACAACAAAAAAAGAGACTGGTGGAACGGGCCTGGGGATGTGCGTTGTCCGCTCGATCATCGAAGTGCATGGGGGACATATCAGTGCGTATACTAAAAACAGTCTTGGCAACAAGCAGCATGGCCTTTCGCTTCATTTGACCTTTCCAAGATATAGATCTGAAGTACTTGATACCGAACGGAAACAGAATATCATTCTTATTAAAGAGGGGTTAGAAAATCTCGCTGCTCTGATCAGGGTTTTTCAGAATGTCATGGTAAATCCCCACATATTTCAGAGCATGGCAGAAATCGATCAGCGGATGTATGATCTCAAAAGAATGACCATTCTGGCTGCTCCATGCAGCATCAGCCAGTTCAGGGAAAAGTATGGCGCCATGTGTAAAGCACTGGCTCTTGTTAAGGGTGACGGAAACTCTCTATTTATTGTCGATGAGAGTGGTAATGAGTACCCGTCACTTTTTTGTGAAGATTATCTGCTCAATCTGATCGCTACAGGTTCTCCCGGAGAAGTCGTATCCTCTTGAACCAATATCTGCTCAAACGTATGTTTCATATCTCCCGATTACACGAAATAAAACAAGGCTAACCCTATCGGCGAGAGCATAAGATGTGAATCTACCAGCAGTTCGATACTGGTTTTTGATAGGGGGAGAATTTTAAAATATTGTGGAATCATTGTCAGCCCTGCCCACCCAATACAGAAACATGAGAAGAACGTGAGCTGGAATGATATCACTTTATACAATCCTAGCAGTGCAATAACAACAATGCTTGAAATGCTCACTGCCGAGAGAAGGCGAAACGTAGCATTCGGACCAAGAAGAACTGGCAGGGTATACACTTTCCTGATACGGTCCCCTTCAATGTCTTTTACATCAGAAGTGACTGTGCTACAGAATGTACTGACGAAAAATGTGGCAAAAACGACCAGAATGTCATATCTGAAGAAATTGTTGTTTGTTGTGACTGCGGCTAGTAAAAGGGATGTTCCTGCCCAGATTGCACTCACAACGATTGTTTTGAGGAGCGGTATATCCTTAAGGCTGATCCAGATGATTTTTTTCCGTAAAAGAATCGGTAAAATCTTTACTGAATATGCCACTCCAATAAACGCTACCGCTGCAAACAGCAGTGCTGAATCGAAAGATTGCAGTGTAACTAATAATACAACAGGCCCGAATAGAGTTATTCCTGCCAGCGCAATCCAGAAATAGGTACGACCAGTAGTTCCATTGAAGAAAAGCCATCGTGGTAGATTGTTGAATTTGTCCTCTTTGTCTACTATCCGGTTTAACAGGTATATGCCTGCTGTTACAATGAAAAAAAGCGCAATTATGATCCAGTTTGGTCTGCTCTTCAGGTAAAATTCTGCTCCGAGAAGCTGAACTGCAGCTGCTCCGCCCAGGTAGATAATCGGAAGCATGGCATTGAAGACAACACTGTTTCTGGAAACCATAAGACCTCCCATGTTTTGGTGGTGATTAGAGATCCATGAAATCCAGAGGCGCAAAGAATGTTCTGTCCCTCTGGTAGTAGATTTACTTTGGGGCTCGAGCGTGAAAGCAGATCTGAGAAGATTGTAGTATTCTTACAGGTGAAACGTCAATACATTTCGGGGCTAATTTTACAAAGGGTTTTAAAACACTTCAACCCTGTTTCTGCCATTTCCCTTTGCTCTGTAAAGAGCTTTATCCGCTTTTTTAATAAGTTCATCGATCTGGCGTGCGTGCTGGCGGTAAATGGCAATACCGAAACTCATCGTAACGTGAACATCGGCACCAGATGGTCCCTTAAATGGTCTGTTCTGGATGCCCTGCCTGATCCGTTCCGCAGTTTCTATCGCTCCCTTTTCATCGGTTTTAACCAGGACAATAGCGAATTCTTCGCCACCGTACCTGGCTGCCGTGTCGATTCCATCACGGATACTGCTATCAAGCAGTGATGCGACACCTTTAAGCACCGTGTCACCAAACTGGTGACCATAGGTATCATTGCACTTTTTGAAATAATCGATGTCACATAGTATAAGAGCAAGCGGATCGTTATAACGAATAGAACGGGTAATCTCATCCTTGAGAATTATCTGGAACTGGCGGTGGTTGTTCAAACCGGTGAGGCCATCGTGGGTGGCGAGATTTCGAGCTTTCTCTAAGATAAGAATTTTTTCAATAGCCAAACCGGCTGATGTGGCCAGACGAGAGAGCAGGTCCTGGCTAGATTCTCCAAATGCATCTTTTCTGGTGGACTCAACCAGGATCATGCCTTTGCAGTCGCCAACACCGATCGGAACAGCCAGAAAAGAGCTCAGCTCCTGATCCTGTGGCTCTCCTTCAAAATACATGATCTCACCATGTTCTCTGGAGAAATTACGGTTTAAGCAGATTCCCTTTGCATAAACTAAAGCGGCAAGGTGTCGGTCCTTCAGGGAAAACGTCCTGTTTTGAAATGATTCGGCATTGATACCCCACGACCGTTTTATAACAGCCTCTGATCCATCTTCGGATTTGATACTCAGAGTGAGGCGGTTACAGGAGATGGCAAAGGGGATAATCTCAAGCATTTTGTCAAGAATCACATCGAGTGAAAGATTTCTGAAGAATTCCTTTTCGATGCTGCTCATTGCAGCAAGACGCTTGTGTTCGAGCTTATGTTCTGTATAAAGATACGTGCTGTAGATTGCCTGACCGAGGAGTGATGCGATATGGGAAAGATACGCGTGATCCTCATCGGTGAAATGCTTTACATTGGTGCTGTCGACAATAACTGTACCCCGTTCACTATTGCCGGCAATAATCGGGCTTGCCATAAGTGAACGGATACCGACGTCCTTGTTGTAGTAGTAGAGTGTCATGCTGTCGCTCATGATTTCATGTAAATTGAGCTGCTTGAGCCCATCCTTGAGAAATCCGCCTATCACACCAACACCAGGATAGATGACCGCATCTTTATTGATATGTTCACAAAGAGAGCAATATCGCCTCAGTTTGAATCCATTATCCAGTGTTGGAAAGAAAACTGCTACTGTGTGCGCATCGATACGCGACCGAACAAGCTTTAGGGCTGTGTCGATGGTTTCATCGATCTGATTCTCTATCTGCTGCCATTCTGTTTTGCGGTAAGCTGATCCGAGTGAACGCATCTGTATTTCGCAGATTTCCTCATTGACCTGTTTCTGAGAGATCCGTGGAAGAGAAGATTCGGGGGGAGGGGGTTTTATAGCAGTACTCTCAACAGGTTGAGACCGTGTTCTTTTGCGTGTGGGGATAAGTGTACAAATAAAAGCAATGCCAATACATGATGAGACTCCGTATCGGGCAAGAGGTACCTCTGAGAGGTACAATAATCCTATGCTCGCAGGGAGGAGAACGAGGGTGATGATTTTAAGGATACTATAGAGAGACATTTCTGGAAGACCCCGATTCCAGCTGTATACTGATCACTTTGTGTACGGTATCTATAACGGTCTGTTTATCCAGCGGTTTTGAAACTACACCGTTGAAGCCCATGTTCAGGAGGCTTTTACGGGTTATTTTTTTTACGAAGGATGTAATTGCTATGACCGGAATATGGTTTGTCTTATCCTGTCTTTTCAGACTGTTGAAAAAACGTATACCATCCATAACCGGCATCATGATATCGGTTATAATCAGATCAGGGAGCTCCTCCTCTGCCCGCTTCAGTCCATCAAAACCATTGAGTGCGGTGAGGATTTCGAACTCCTTATAAAGAAACATTTCCAGCAGATCGAGTGTATCGTGGTTATCATCGATAAGCAAAACTCTCGGAGGAGTATTCACCATGCTGCCTTTCTGTAAAGAATTAACCCGATCACCAGAAAAAAGATGTTACTGATCCAGGCACCCAGGGTCGTGGGCAGATGTCCGTTTTGTGCAAACACAATGGCGAAACGGGACATAATCCAGTAAGAGAAGGTAAGTGCAAGCCCGATACCGAACAGAGCTGCGCTCCCCTTTCTGCCGGCTCTGGCAGTGATCGCGATTCCAAGAAGAATAACAATGAAATTCATGAATGGAAGAGCGATTTTAAACTCCAGTTCTCCCATGTATTTCTGAACTTTTTCGCCTCGTTTCCGGGCAGCTTCGATAAAGTTCTTCAGCTCCCAGTAACTCATCTCTTCTTTGCTTTTAATACGGACTACCATCTCCGATGGCGTGGCTGTTAAAATTGTATCTTTCAAGGTATCAAATTGCAATATTCTGGGTATCGTATCCCTGAAATCTCTTATGACACCGTTCACAAAGCGCCATCCCGTGCTGTCAAAAATCATCGATTCGGCCTGTATCCGCTGTTCAATTTGAGATTTGTTAAATATCTCTCTCCATACGCCCCTGGCACTTTGCGGAACAGTGCTGAACTCCTGAAAACCATAGAGGGTTTTTGGGTTACCGAAATAGTAGAAATTTCGCCTGAACTCTCTGATCCCGTCGGGTTTGATACCACTGGAGGCGGGCTCCTTGAGATTATCTGCGAGTTCACGGCGGATCTGGTTTGCATGCGGAAGAATTTTTTCTCCACCATAAAAGGTTGCGATCGAAAGTAAAATACCCAGAAACAACAGTGGTAGTGTTAATTGACGTATATTTGCCCCCGATGCTTTCATGGCAGTAAGCTCGCTGTTTTTGGCCATTTTGCCTATTGCAAACATGGATGCCAGAAGAAGCACGATTGGGATTGTTATCTGTACTATCCAGGGAAGGTAATACCAGTAATACAGGGCAACCAAGTGTAGCCGCGCACCCTCGAATTTTTTAAGATTACCGATATAATCTATCACCACGAAAATAACGACAATCGAAGAGAGAACGCCCAGCACATAGTTCAGGAATAACCCGATAAGATATGTAGGGAGTGTACCGATAAGCTTGCGACATACCCAGCGGGGAGTCCAGAATAAGATTCCCGGAATCCTGAAAACGAAGTTACTGGTCAATTTGCGAACGTACTGCTGCTCCTTTCCTGCCAGTCGTTTCCACCAGGTGACGATCCCGTTGAAACGGATTGTCGTTTCCTTCAACATGAGAATCATCAGGACTATTCCACACATTCCTATTATCACATTGCCCGACCACATGGCAATGACAGGAGAAATTATCAACTTGTCTGCAAGCGTTTCACCACCAATGAGAAATGCCCAATAACAGATGAAAAAGAAGATACTGTAGCTCGCCCCGACAGTCAAACCGCCGCGCCGTGCCATGATTCCAAGCGGAGCGCCGATCAGCACGAATATGAAGCAGGCAACCGGTATGGCAAATTTCTTGTGTACTTCGACCATGTACTTGGCGATCATGATATCGTTACTGTTGATCCGGCGGAGCAGGCGATCGATATACTCGTTTTGTCGGGAGATTTCCGGAATAGATCCTCCTCTGGTTTGATCGATGGAGGAGAACCAGGCGGCAAAAGTAAGCGAGTCAAGAGAGGAACTGTCCTGAACCTGTTTGCTGAGCGAATCGAGATATCGGATTCTGGCAGAAAGCGAGTCAATAATGAGATTATATTCCTGGAGCACCTGGTCATTTGACTTTCGCAGTTCCGATACATCTGCGAGCATCATGGAAGAGCTCTTTTCCCGGTCACTGCGATAGGATGAGCTTGTCCGCTGGAAGCGGGAGTCGACATTCTGGATACAAACTACCTGTTTACCGAATTTGCCGACCAGGTACTCATTATTCTTCTGGCGCGATATGCTGTGGGTTTCGCCGTTGAAGAGGGTTAATTCAAGGTACTGCTCATCTGGTGTCATCCGCACGATACCACTGTCAGCGACAGTTGCAGAGGGGTCTTGTCCAGGTGCATCGGTAAAAATCCTGATTCCGTGCATCACCCCGGTTCGTGAATCGACCGCTTCGGTATAGATTGTGTATCCGCTGAAATCACGAATGAGGATACCGGGTTCAATAAAAGCTGCAGGTTTCTTGCGACTGATATCAGAGAGAAGATTGGCTGTGCGATGGTTCGCTTCGGGGAGGATGTAGTCGTTAAAGAAAACCAGGAGTACGGCAATCAGGGTTGCTGCGATGAATACCGGTATAAGCAGATGTGACATATTCTGCCCGGATGCCTTTATCGATGTGATCTCGTTATCCCCGGACATCCGGCCAAAACACCATAACGTGGCAGTCAGAATTGCCATCGGAATGGCAAGTGCAATGATCCAGCCAAGCTGAATGATGAAGATTTCAAGGACAATTACAGGGTCGAGTCCCTTGGAAATAATCCTGTCAAGCAGTACAACCATCTGCTGCATCACAAAAAGGAACACGATTATGCTGAGCGAAACCAGAAATGGAAAGATATGTTCGCGAATTATGTAACGGTATAGAATCATATATTTGAAAATTACAATGCGGGTCTGAAGGTATGTGCTATTTCATTACTATATAGCACCTGGTTAGGAAAAAAATACGTCCACGCAGGGCTGATTTCAATGAGTTGTTGTGGGGAAGGCATAGAGAATTGCCTTTGGAGGAAATAATCAGGAATCGATGCCAGGCAGGCTTGCAAAAGGCTGTACGAAAAAACCTTGATTGTAATCACATCTGCCAGTTCAGGGGACCGAAGGCATAGGTAACCTCTTCAAGAGCATGTCATGTGTCCCGGTGCGCGTGAGATGCCGGTCTTTTGCCTGCCACATTGACCCTCTTGTTGATTCAATGTATAATAGAGTGCGTCAGAATGTCTTATTTTTCCGAAAGGAACGTGATGAATAGACTGAAGCTGCTTGTGGTACCATGTCTTTTGGTTCTTTTTATCGGGTGTGCCGGATCATTGCAGCAGATTGAAACTGAAGCATTACTGCCGGAAATAGATGTGATTCAGGTGAAAGAGAACTCTGATGAGGCACTGAAGCTTGCACAGGAAACCAAACTGGATGTAGAGGTGCTCTCAGCAAAATTGACTGAAATAGATAACAAAATCATTGTGCTTTCCGAAGAGGTATCAAGTGTTTCTCTGGCAAAAATTGAAGAGCTTGAAACACGCTTGAGTCTTCTGATTGAAGCGTACAAGGATCTTCAGGCGCAGATCAAAGCTATTGAAGCAATGCCGGTTCGTACCATATCTACAACAAAGAAGAGTCCTGATCCGACATTCTCTCCTTCAAGTGCTTCTGGTCTGATTTCCTCCGGTGAGTATGACCTGTATCAAAAAGGGTTGAATACATTCAACTCCCGGCAGTATGAAACTGCAATAAAGATATTCAATGATGTTTTGCAGCAGTATCCCTCCGGTAAATACACCGATAATGCACACTACTGGATAGGGGAGTGTTACTATGCACAAGGTGATTTTGCATCTGCGATTGCATCTTTCCGGAAAGTTCTGACAACCCAGAATTCATCCAAAGGCGATGATGCTCAACTGAAGGTCGGGTTATCGTTTCTGAAAATGGGCCAGCAGGGAATGGCTAAAGCTGAGTTGCAGAAATTGATTGACAGATATCCGGCAAGCGAGTATGTCCCCAGGGCCAGAAAGTATCTGGCAGAAATAAAGTAGAGCTGATGGGAATCGGCCTGTTAAGCAACATGACAGGCCAGACTATCTGAAACCACTTCTGTTCCTGGGTACGAATGTTGTCTAACCGGTATGTCCGAAACCGCCTGCACCACGTGCTGTTTCAGTGATGGATTGCTGTTCGATAAATTCGATCTGGGGGACCTTCATGGGGACCAGCTGAGCTATCCGCTCTCCACGCTTTATTGTGAATGGCATATCACCTAAATTGATCAGAATTACTTTTACTTCACCCCGATAATCGGCGTCGATTGTTCCTGGTGTGTTCAGGACTGTGACACCATGTTTGAAGGCAAGTCCGCTTCTTGGTCTCACCTGGATCTCATAGCCATTTGGGATTTCAAAACAGAACCCGGTAGGTACCAGAGTTCGTTCCCCGGGAGATATGACCTGTTCTGAATCTACTGCAGCACAGATATCACACCCACTTGATCCTGGTGTCATGCGACAGGGAAGAGGCAAATCTGCTGCATGGTCGAGTCGCTTTGCAATGATCGCTACAGATTGAGACATATTCACTCTATGTTGGAGTTAAAAAAAGAGAGGGCGTTCATATGAACGCCCGTCTGAAAAAAAATATGCTATACGGATTTTCTAGAGTAATGCTTTCCGGCTCAGTTTTACTTTACCGAAACGATCGAATCCGATCAGCTTGACTCGTACCTTGTCTCCGACATTCAAGACATCCTCCACTTTCTCGACCCGTTGATTTTCCAGCTCTGAGATGTGGATCAGTCCCTCTTTTCCAGGAAGGAATTCGACAAAAGCACCGAAATCGACGACAGACTTGACTACGGCATCATAGATGGCTCCAAGTTCCGGCTCGGCAACAATAGATTTGATCCTTTTGACTGCGGCGTCGCGCTGTTCCTTATTGACTGCAGCAATCTGGATCGTACCATCATCTTCGATAAATATGGTGGTCCCGGTTGTTTCCTGAATCTCTCTGACAACTTTTCCGCTGGGGCCGATTACTTCCCGAATTTTTTCTTTATCGATAGTAATTGTGCTGATACGAGGAGCATAATCTGAGAGTTCCTTGCGTGATTCCGGAATGGTGCCTTCCATTATTTCGATGATTTTTAAGCGGGCATTTCTGGCTCGCTCAAGCGCATCTTTCATGATTTCCGGTGTTATTCCATGTATTTTAATATCCATCTGAATAGCTGTCACACCATCACGAGTACCAGCCACCTTAAAATCCATATCACCCACATGATCCTCTGTGCCCAGAATGTCAGTTAAGATGGCAATACGTTCATCTTCTTTAATAAGACCCATTGCCACGCCTGCGACATGGCTTTTCAGGGGGACTCCAGCAGCCATGAGTGACAGTGAAGAGCAGCACACACTTGCCATCGAAGATGACCCATTTGATTCCATGATTTCAGAGACGACACGGATTGTGTAGGGGAAACTTTTCTCATCGGGAAGAACCGGTGCCAGTGATCGCTCAGCCAGATGGCCATGGCCAATCTCACGACGGCTGACAGAACCGAGTCTCTTAACCTCTCCCACAGAATAAGGGGGGAAATTGTAATGCAGCATATATGATTTGTCGTATTCGCCCTGAATGTTATCGATGTGCTGTTCATCGAGCTTTGTTCCCAGTGTTGTTGCAACCAGTGCCTGAGTTTCGCCTCTGGTAAACAGTGCGGAACCATGCGCACGAGGGAGAATGTCGAGGTCACAGGTGATCTGGCGGATCTCATCGAGTCCGCGTCCACCGATTCGTACGTTTTTGTCGAGAATTGTTTGGCGGATGTCCTGTCGTTCCAGGTCGCTGAAAATGGAGGCAATTTGTTGTTTAGATTCGGGGAACCGCTCGGCGAGTGCAGTCTGTGTCTCCTCAAGCAGTTTCTTGAGACCGCTGTATCGCTCTTTTTTGATACCATGGAAGCTGATGTCGTGTAGGCGATCCTTGATAAAATCCTGAACTGCATTGATCATTTCTGTGTTTTGCTCAGGGGTCGGGTGCTCAGGTTTCGGAGCTTTCCCGAGTTTGGCAAGGAGATCTTTCTGCAGACCGATCAGCTTTTTTATCTCCTCATGTGCAAGCAGCAGTGCTTCAATCAGTTTCTCTTCACTGATTTCACTCGCTCCACCTTCAACCATCATTATAGAGTTTTCGGTCCCCGCAACTACCAGATCGAGCTGGCCAGTTTCGGTTTCTGCAAGAGACGGAAAAACTTTAAAGTTCCCATCGACCATTCCTACCCGTACCGCAGCAACCGGTTCTCTGAATGGCATATCAGAGATGCACAGTGCACATGATGCGGCAGTGATTGCCATGACATCTGCATCGTAAATATCATCTGCAGAGATGACGGTGCAGACAACCTGAACCTCGTTGCGGTAGCCTTTGGGAAAGAGTGGGCGAATAGGCCTGTCAACCAGTCTGGCAGCAAGGATCTCTTTTTCGCTTGGGCGTCCCTCGCGTTTGATAAAGCCGCCGGGAATTTTTCCTGCGGCATATGTTTTCTCGATGTATTCGATTGAGAGAGGAAAAAAGTCGGCGTTTTCAGATTCTGAACCATTACAAGCGGTTGCAAGTACCATTGTGTCGCCAATGCGGGCAATAACAGCACCGCCGGCCTGTCGCGCGATGCGGCCAGTTTCAAGAGAAACCTGTACACCTGAAACTTCGGTTTCTGTGCTAATACGAGTCATTCATGAACTCCTGATTTGATTGATTTTATATATATATTATTTATGAGTAGCCGTTGAAAAAACGGTTCACGAACCGGCTGCAAACGGTAAGACCCGACAGAGTGTAATTGCACCAGCCGACAACCATCCGGCGGACGGTTGGTGCGCACAAATACATGAAGGAGAAAGCGGGTTTTGTGTCTCCGCTTACTTTCGGATACCGAGCTTTTTAATCAGACTTCTGTACCGTTCGATATCTGTTCTGGTCAGGTAATCCAGAAATGAGCGGCGTTGCCCGACAAGCTTCAAAAGACCATATCGTGTATGGTGATCTTTTGGATTTACCTTTAGATGGCTGGTCAGCTCATTGATCCGTTCGGTCAAAAGTGCGATCTGGACATCTGTATTACCTGTGTCTGCCGGTGATGTACCATATTCCTTTGTGATTTCTGCTTTACGCTCCTTGGTCAACGCCATGGCCGTTTCTCCTCTGAAAAAAAATGTCTGATTTCGTTTACATCGTGTCTGATTTGCTCTACCAGTTCCTGCGTACTCAAAAAAGAACGGTCGTTACGGATAAACCGGTAAAGCCAGATAAGGGCTGTTTCATCATCTTCCGGAAATTGCCCGTTGAATTGGAGCGCATGAAATTCAAAGTGAATGTCACGTTGAGCAAAGGTCGGACAATCACCAAAATATAATGCACCCGGTAGCACATTCCCTTTAAACTCAAGTTCGGCAGCATAAACCCCAGGCGGCGGAATAACTTTTTGCGAAGGCGGCCTTTTAAAATTAAGGGTCGGGTAGCCGAGCTGAGAGCCGATTTTCAGCCCCTGAGTCCGTACTGCTGAAATAAGATAGGGATGCCCAAGCATCTCTACTGCTTCAGTAACACGGCCTTCCATAACAAATTTCCGGATTTGTGTAGAGGAAATAGTTAAACTATCCCTGGACAGTAAATCCGCGGTAAATATATCAATATGGTATTTGCTCACAGCATCGTGCAAAAATTTCTTTCCTCCGGATCTGTTTTTTCCGATGGCGTGCCCTTCACCCATAATCCAGGCGATGGTGTGAAGCTTCTGCTGCAGTATTTCTTCGACAAATACCTCTGGTGATGCCTCACTGAAGGCCTGGTCAAAGTTGATTTTCATCAGATAATCGATCCCAAGCCCTTCGATGAGTGACACCTTTTCATCAAACGTTGTCAGTAAATGGTGTGGAAGTTCCGGGTACAGTGCTGCTCTGGTATGCGGTTCAAAGGTAACCAGCGCGCTGCAGGCACCCCGCTCTCTGGCCTGTTGAACAATGTGTCGTATAAGGATCTGGTGTCCTTTGTGGACTCCATCGAAGTTTCCCACTGAAACAACACACTTCTCATTTGGCGAGACCCTGTCAGATTGGAGAAGCACGTTCATGTTACTTCACCTGACGTGAAAACGGTTACAGGATGAAATTGTATCGAAGTCTTCCGGTGAAGAACTGCAATGATGTTTTTTTCATAATAAGCAAATACCACTGTGGAATCACCACCATCGAAATCGGGTACACTAATGTCATTACCATGCATGATCTGCTGCATTTGTGTTTCAGAGACAGAAATTTCAGGCAAATTCCGGAAAACTGCTTCAGGTGGAATAATATACGTTCCGGCATTCTGAATTTTATCTGCATTAATTGCTTTATCTATGGTGAATTGTCCAGATGCAATACGCTCGATTGAACTGGCAAACCCAATGGTTCCAAGCGATTGGGCTATGTCTCTTGTAAGCGCGCGCACATAGGTTCCTCCTGAGCAGCTCACTTCAAAGTGTCCGAGCCCCAGTGATTTATCGTACGACAATAGCTGAAGTTTGAAGATCGTGACAGGCCGCGGTGGTAACACCGGCTTTTTTCCGGCACGGGCCATTGCGTAGGAACGAACCCCCCCGATTTTCACTGCAGAGAAGGCTGGGGGTATCTGCATTAGATTTCCTGAAAAATCGGGTAGTACTTCTAAAATCTCACTCTCATCAGGAATTCTCCCATCTTTCCTGGTAATCTCTCCCTCTGCATCGAACGAGTCGGTTTGCACTCCAAACTGAATCCCGAATCGATAGACTTTCGGTTCATTGGGAAGATACTGCAGAAGGCGGGTTGCAGATCCGATGGCAATTACCAGAACACCGCTTGCTCTGGGGTCCAGTGTTCCGGCGTGTCCGGCTTTCTTTACAGATAGGGAGCGCCGAACCTGATGAACGATGTGAAAGGAGGAGGGACCACAGGGTTTATTGATACAGAGAAAGCCGTTCAAATGGTATCAGCACAGCTCCTTCTCGATAATGGTGAGCATCTGTGCGAGGGCGTGCTGGTAAGGAAGATTGATGGTGCAACCTGCAGCACTGGAATGGCCACCACCTCCGTGAATTTTCTGAGCGATTTTTCCTACATCAATTTTTCCCTTGGATCGCAGGCTGAAATGAGTTTCCTGTTCAGTATGTTTGGCCATGATTCCGACCTCAACCCCTTCTGCTGTGATGGTATGATCAGCCATTCCTTCACTATCGCTATACTGAGCCCCCAGTTCCTTAAGGATCGAAAGATGAAGTTCCATGCAGCAAACCTTACCCTGGAGATAGAAGCGAAGCGTGGACCATATCCTTGACTGCAGCAACAGCGCGTTCTGGGAGTGTGATGCGTAGATCTGTTCGTAAACCCTGGCACAGTCTGTTCCGCGATCAGCCAGATCTGCACAGGTCTTTAAAACTCTGCTATTGGTGTTTGAGAATCGGAAACCTCCTGTGTCGGTCATGATTGCTGCATAGAGTGCTTCTGCAACAAACGAGGGAATCTCCAGACCGCAGTGAATAAAGTGCTGATAAATCAGCTCTGCAGTAGCAGCAGCACCGGTCTCTATGATGTTAATCGATCCAAAACGGGTGTTGTCCCGATGGTGATCTATGTTGATCACCTTTTTTACTTGTACCGTAGAGATGTCCCATCCGAGCCTGCCAGGATTGGAGCAATCGAGAATGACCAGCACATCGAAGACGTTCGACTGGTTAACAGTTGTGATCAGATTACTGTTCCGCAAAAATTGAAATTTCGCGGGAACCGGATCGTGATCGTACATGACAACATCTTTCCCTAATGAGGAAAGGTACCAGTAAAAAGAGAGCTGCGATCCAACAGAATCCCCATCCAGACTCATATGTGACGAGATAAGGAAACTGTGGTGCGCATTTATGATTTCACAGAGTTCATCCCAGATCATCTTGAATTTCTTTGAGAAGCTCATTTATGTGCTGGCTGTGTTCGATAGAATTGTCCAGCTTGAAATAGAGCCGGGGAAAGTGCTTTACAGTTATGTGGCTTGCAACGATGCGCTGGATAAATGGTGCTGCCCCGTTGAGAGCTGCAACAGCATCGTTTTTCACCTTTTCATCACCATATATACTGACAAACACCGTAGCGTTTCGAGTATCCTGAGCAAGTTTCACCCGAGTAACGGTCACAACGGGCGGGATCCGGGGATCCCGCAATTCCTGTGCGATAACTGTTCCGATTTCCCGTTGAAGTAGTTCGGATAATCGTTCTATATGAAAATGAGTTGATGACATGTAGCGCTTCTCCTTTATACCGGAGCCGAGAGTTTACGGGCCACTTCTACCTCCTCGTAAACTTCAATACGGTCGTTTTCCCGGTAATCGGAATAATTATCGAGAGTAATACCGCATTCGTATCCGGATGAAACTTCCCGAACGTCTTCCTGTATTCTTCGGAGACTTCCAATGCGGCTTTCTGTGATAACGATATCATCTCTGATAAGCCGCGCTTTTGCATTTCGTGTCACTGAACCGGACTCGATGTAACATCCGGCAACGGTTCCGACTTTTGAGACTTTGAACACCTTACGGATAACGACCATAGCCAGAACGTTTTCTTTAATCTCGGGTTTAAGCATGCCTTCCATTGCGCTTCTGACTGCATCGAGTGCTTCGTAAATGATCCGGTAGGTGCGGATTTCAACACCTTCCCGTTTGGCAAGTTCCCGTATTTTGGTATTCGGGCTGAGGTGGAAACCGATAATCAGAGCGTTCGACGCTGTGGCGAGCATAACGTCGGTTTCTTTGATAGCGCCAACACTCTTATGGATTACCCGTACCTTTATCTCTTCGGTACTGAGTTTTTCCATCGAGTTTGCCAGAGCCTCCACAGATCCATCCACATCGCCTTTGATGATAAGATTCAGGGTCTGGACACTGCCAGCCTGAATTTGCTCGTAGAGGTGGTCAAGAGAAACCGTGCCCAATTTGCGCAGTTCGCGTTCTTTTTGTGCGAGTCGTCTTCGGGCTGCAATTTCCCGTGCATCTTTTTCATCCTCGACAACCCTGAACGAATCACCCGCTTGTGGCGTACCAGAGAGTCCAAGCACCAGGACAGGTTGTGATGGTTTTGCCATTTCCACCATTTTTCCGCGCTCATTGAACAGGT
>OBJA01001621.1_pt1 | contig 14857 bp, 8 predicted proteins | sample 1519751 | NCBI WGS metagenome assembly OBJA01 (sample SAMEA3881238, study PRJEB22517) | soil metagenome | biome: lake sediment; feature: soda lake sediment; material: sediment, water from around vicinity | place: India | collected 2013-12-23 | depth 3 m | reverse complement strand
GGTTTGCCGAATTCATCTTTGGCGGCGCAGTATCCCCGTTCCAGAGTTCCCATATGGTGGTCGCACCATTTTCAAGCATATATCCAAAACCCGGATATGTTGTATTCTCCGCTATTTTTAGCGCCAGGTCCGGCCGGCCGTTATCAGTAAGGGTTTGCATCAACCATTGTTGGCCAATCGCACCGCAGCTTGTATGACCGTCATAATCATGCTCAATCCGGTAGACGATGTTATCAAAAACTTTACGTCTCAGTTCAATCGGAGGAAGGTCAAAAGCCAGCGCCACAACATTTGCCGTTACGGTATTATTCGCATAATAACCGCTGTCTTTATGAAGGTAAGTACGGTTAATAGCCTCTTTCATCTTGTCCGATAGTTGCCTAAATTCTCCTGCATCTTCCGTCTTGCCTAAAAGATGGGCATATTTCTCCATAAGGACAAGGTCATAATAGAAATAAGATGAGCCGAGATAATCTCCGAGCGTAATGGTAACAGGATCCTTGGAATGGATGACACTCCTGCCTTCTGAAACCATACACCAGTCGCCATACGAATCCCTTGGCAGCAGGTCGTCTTTCATATAATTATCCCGCATATGGGAAACCCACCTCTTCAAAGCGTCATAATTGCCGGCAATGACCTTACTGTTCCCAAATTGCCGGTAAAGGCAACCCGGAACCATGATAAATGTCGAAGGCCAGGTTACATTATCGGAATATACCTTTCTGTACGTCGGATTTACATCGGAGATACTTCCGCTTGTTTTTTGTCCGTCGGAAATATCAGCCATCCATTTGGAGTAAATTGCATTATTATCAAAAATAAAACTCTCACCCAAAGAACCGGCAGATCGATCCCCTAACCAGGCCTGGCGTTCATCGCGCTGGGGACAATCGGTGGGAACACTGCGGTAATTACCCCGGATCCCCCAATAGGCAGCATTATAGATCCTATTGATCATATCCGAAGAACAATTAAACTGCCCTGTTACCTTAAGGTCATCGTGAACCACTTTTCCCTCGATCGTGTTTAAGTCCGGTTTACCCGGATATCCGCTAAGCTCTACATACCTGAATCCGTGGTAGGTGAAACTCGGCTGCCATTCTTCCATTCCTTCGCCTTTTGTAATATACACATCCGTTTGTTTTGCCAGCCGAAGGTTAGCCACATTAAGCTCCCCATCCGGATGTATCGTTTCGGCAAAACGCAATTTTATTTCTGTCCCTTCCCGGACGCTGGCCCTTAATGCTATCCAACCTACCATGTTTTGCCCCATATCATACACATACACCCCGGGCTTGATTTCTTTGATTGCTTTTGGCTTCACCGTTTCTATTATTTTGATGGGCTCGATCATCTGGGCTTTTAATTTCTCCGACGGGTTTGAAACCCTTTCGGCTTTCATCCACCGGGAGTCATTGAAATGAACCCTGTTCCAGCCCGGCATTTCTTTCCGGGCATCATATTCTTCACCGTCAAACTCATTATTAAAGGTGATCGGGCCATCTGCGGTCATATTCCATGTGGTATCACTTATTATAGTTTGCCTGCTGCCATCAGCAAATTCTATATTTAATTGAAAAATCATTTTAGGAAACCCGTAATTTTGATCCCATTTGACCGGGGCAAAATAGCGGCCGCTGCCGAGAATGACTCCTACGGCATTTTGGCCTTCACTCATTTCTTTTGTAACATCAAACGTCATATAATACGACCTTTTCGGGTATTCCGATAATGCCGGGGCCAATACCTGGTCGCCTGTTTTATTCCCATTGATATACAATTCGAATAACCCCAGGCCGCAGATGTACGCCGTTGCCCGTTTAACTTTTTTTGTAGCGGCAAATTCTTTCCTGAGATAGCGTGCAGATAAACCGAACTGTTTATCATTTCCAACCAGGCTGTCTAACCCTATCCAATAACCTTCCCAGTCGGCTTCGTCCAGTAACCCCATGCTCCATTTTGCCGGTTCACTCCAGGCAGATTCCTTTCCTTCGCCATCCCACACCTTCACTTTCCAAAAGCACTCATCTTCTGAATGCAACTCCTTTCCTTTAAAAATTATATGTGTACTTTCGTCCGAATCCACCTTTTTTGAATCCCATAAATCGCCTTTATCTGAATTTAATTTTTTCAATGAACTTGAAACCAGGATCCTGTATGCCGTTTGTTTTTGATTCCTTTCCTCTGAAGCGGAATACCACGACAGGCAGGGATTGGTTATATCAATACCGGACGGATTGATCAAATACTCACAGCGCAAATTTCCGGGGGAAAGAGTACCATCATTACTTTTTCCTGCACATCCCGCAGATACCAGTAATACGACAAGCCAATATCCTGTAAATATGAATTTTGTCTTCATTCTTATAAACCATTTGTTTTTCAAAACTTCTTTTCAATCATTTTACCTACTTTTCGGCCGTTTTTCAGAAATCCCTGGGTACGGATTATGTCACCCCGGTTTACTGTTATGGAGTCGGAGTAAACCAGTGAACGGATGGTCGGCTGGTTACCATCTATGGTATAATAAACCTCCGCTCCGGGATAGTCAATGCTCAACCGGATTTTCTTAGGAAAATCCGCCTTACGGTCGAAATGGAAAATCACATTATAGAATGCTTTACTGTAATTGATATCTTTATGATCGAGTCGTGCAAACCCTTTGACCATGCGTTTGCAAAAAGAATCCCAATCCTTGTCTTCTTTTGCGCACCAGGCTACTTCAGACATGGCCACAGCCCTTGGGAAAGTCATATATTCCGCCCTGCGTGGTGTTTGTATGTATTCCGTCCACACACTTCCCTGTTGTCCGATGAAATATTTGTGATATTGTTGTGGAACGGTATCCGGTATCGGGAAATAATTGTAAACTTTTTCCAACGGCAGAAATAAAAACATGGATAATTCCTCTGTGTCGGGGTCTTCCTGGTAATAATCGAGATAGTTCCATCTGTTTGGGGTCAGTATGGTATACATATCCTGATGTACAGCCCTCATAGCAGGTGCATGTCCCCTATACGACATCACTATTGTTCCCGGAACAGTTCCTCCATCCAGAATCTCGTCCCACCCGATCACGGTTTTGCCTCCCTTCTCTTTCAGGAATTTTGCCATACGCTGAACAAAAAATATCTGCAACTGGTCTTCATTTTCCAGACCTAATACCTTTATCAGGTCTTGGCAATAAGGACTTTCTTTCCATCGGTCGCGCGGGCATTCGTCGCCTCCGATATGGTAATAAGGCGACGGAAAAAGATCGAACAGTTCAGTAAAGACGTTTTCGAGGAACCGGAAGGTAGTTGCCGAAGGACAGAAAACATCTTTTTTGATACCCCAGGTAGTAGCCACTTCATATTTTCTGTCGGGAAAGCATGATAATTCGGGATAGGCGGCAATAGCTGCTGTGGCATGCCCCGGCAGTTCGATTTCAGGAACAACGGTGACATATCTTTTACGGGCATATTCCACCACTTCCTTCACATCTTCTTGGGTATAAAAACCACCGTGGGGAATGTTATCCCCTTCTTTTGTTTCCCCTATCGGGCTTTCTTTTCTAAAAGCTCCTATTTCGGTTAGCCGTGGATATTTTTTTATTTCGATCCGCCAACCCTGGTCTTCCGTAAGGTGCCAATGAAAGAAATTCTGCTTGTGCATGGACATGACGTCAATAAATTTCATGACTAATTCTTTGGGCATAAAATAACGCCCGGCATCAAGCATAAGACCGCGATACGGAAACATCGGGACATCCTGTATCTCACAACAGGGAATTTCCCATTTCAAACCGCTTACTTTTGTTTCACCGTAAATCTGGGCGGGTAACAACTGGTATATCGTTTGGATTCCATAATACATACCATTGGGTGTAGCAGCCGTTATGACAATATTTTGCGGAGTAATATGCAAGGTATATTCCTCATGGCCCATTCCTTCACCCTTTTTGAAAATAATGCTGTTAGGTGTTGTCCCGGAAGAGGGGAGGATATACACTTTTATCCCTATTCCGGTACAAGTTTTTAACCGGGAGGCAAAGTCCATCGCTATTTCTTCTACAAGAGTGTCCCCCTCAGGAATGATAATTGCCGTATGTTTGTTTATTTTAAATTCACCGGTCATTTCTTTTAATGACTTCGGTTTGGGAATGATCCCGTATCTGGCATTATCAGTTGCAGAAATGTTACAACATACGATTATTCCAACTACGCAAGAGACTATTTTCTTCATTATAGTATTCCATTAATTATCGATTACATTATTTACCACCTGTTTCATGGCCGTTTCATAGACTACCGGCATTTCGTCGGAAAGCGGATAAGGTGCCCCGATGTATATATGCATTTGCTCTTTCTCATATTCGTAGGCATCACGTTCAAAGGCATATTTACTCGGCAGATAAGAATTCTGACCGTTCGTATACGCGATAAAAAATATAGGGATACCTGGATTATTTTCACGAAGCAATGTCTGGTATTCATTGAATGGCTCTCCCTGTGAGAAGAACAAGACCAGCCCCCCGATATTTACACTTACTATTTCAAAAGGCAGCCAATTTTTCACTTCGTCTTTTGCGATTTTTTCCAAAGTTGCGGAACGCCATCTTTCCACATCATTTTTCCAGGTACCGAATGCATTCCACTGCTTTATTTCGTCGGCATGATCGTTGACTATTTCCGGGGTAATTTTGGAAACACGGAATGGCAATTTAACCTCCATGCTGCTAACGCGAAGAATATTACTCTTTTTTATTTTTTCGGCCCGGATATTCCGTACGGCATCCGCCAGTTCCATGCCTCTTGCCTGCGTATAGGATGTGTCGGCCCTTAGTGCTCCGCACGGATCGACATTGCCGGCAGCTCCCGAAAAATAGAATACATCGTTTCCCCATTCTTTGGATAACTCTTCAACGGTTATTCCTGGAAAATCGGTAGATACCACCAAACTGCGGTGATTCAGGCTGACCGGATGACAGGCAAAATTAAGCAGCGAAACAATGGGCTTTTTCTCCTTATCGAGAAAATGGGACAGGTACACGTCATGATCGCAGGGTCCGTCTTTTTCCCTGCGGTTGCAATTGATCTCACACTCTCCTTTACCTGTTTCAATGGTGAACGGGATAAAAGCTTTTTTGTTATTTGCCGTCTGCACCGCATTCCTTACAACGGTTTCACGTAACTTTTTTACAAAAGCGTAATTCGTTCCTCCTTTTTCCGCGCTGCTTCCGCCTGCACGCGGAGCGGAATGGGTATGGGTGGAATGGATAAATATGTGATCGTATGGGATACCTGTTTGCGTAGCTATCTCCTCACGTAATTCGCCGGCCATGTTTATGGATATCTCCATCATATCGTTGGAGATAATGCACACCCTTACCGAGTCGTTTTCAATCACGATACAATGCGTTTTCAAGGGCCTGTGAATACCGGTTGAAAGTCCTTTGCGCGCAGCAAATCCTGCCAGAACAACGGATTCTTCGGGTGTGATATCCGCAATGCCGATATTGCATCTTAATTGATCAGGGGACGAAGAACAACCCGCAAACGTCAAAACATATACAATTACCGGAAGTATATATAATGTTAAATGTTTCATTGTAAATCTATTCTTAATCATTTATAAAAGAATGTCTCAAAAGTAAATCGTTATGTCATTGACACAAACCGATTTTTCGGATTCTAAATAAAGTAAAGAATCAATGCACCCACTGATATATAATAAAAATAAATTCTTGCAGGTTCCTCTCCGCCAATTGACGGAGAGGAATGACACTTCTCATTCTAAATACTTCAAACCTAATCGTAAAATGGATTTTGTACGATTACTCCTTCACTTTTTGTATATTCATTACGGGGAATAGGCATTAAGTAATGCTGAGGTAAAAATTTGCGGACCGTGAACTTTTCAAGACATTCGCTATAGTCAGGTTCTCCGTCAGTCCCTTTTTTAGCGATCTTCCATTCGATTCGATCGTCTTGGAGGTCGGCAGTTCCATTATCATGGCGGATGCCTTTTATCGCATATGTCATGATGTTTTCATACTTTTCAGCTAATTTCCAGCGGCGCAGGTCAAAATAACGCTGATCTTCGAAAGCATATTCGATACGGCGTTCCTGGATCAGTTTTTCTCTCATTTCTTCGACTGACAGGGACGAAGATACATGAGGCATCATGACATCTGCCCGGTCGCGTATTTTGTTAATATATTCCGCACAAGTAACCACATCGCTATTGTATTCCAGACTTGCTTCAGCATAGATCAGGTATATTTCCGCCAACCGGAACCATGGATACATCAGCGTAGAATTGATCGATTCACTTACCGGAGCATCATCGATCAACCATTTACGTAACCAGTATCCGGTACATTGATTGGCTTCCGCTTGATACGGATCATTGGTTTTGATAACTGTATTTCCCGGAGCAGGTTCGCACATATTCAGCACATAACCCATATATTCGGTTTCCGGCGGCAGGATCGATTTATAGAATCGCGGATCGCGTCCGCCCCAGGGATCTTCCGGGTTGTATCCCGAACCCTCTTCAAACGGTTTTTTCCCTGTGGCTGCCATTTCATAATCACATATTAAGTTTTCAACCGGTGTACAACTGACCCATCCGCCAATATTTCTGGAGGGGGCATAAAAGAGTTGTGCCAGATTACCGGATGTAGGCAGAAAATATTTTGCCCAGATGACTTCTTTTGAATCGGTATTTGTCCAATAATCATCATATGTGACAGCAAGTTCATACGCTCCCGTATTGGCGCGGTCGATCAGTTCTTTTGCGGCGTCGCGCGCTAATTTCCATTTTTCTTTACTATAGGATCCCTTGAACACGCTGCCCGTTGGGTCTGTAGGATCGTTGAACAGTGGACTGGCAGCATACAGATAGGTTCGTGCTTTCAATGCTTTACATATGTCTGCACCCACTCTGCCCTGTACCTTTGGCTTATCATCAAGTAAATTGATCGCCTCGTTTAAATCAGAAATCACAAAATCGACACAATCATCATAATTATTCCTTACCAGATCATATTGTTCGCCAAGCTGAAAAACCTTCTCAATAATTGGGACACCGCCATATCTTGCCAAAAGATTGGAATAGGTCCATGCCCGGAGAAAGTACACCTCACCTTTAAGCTGTTTTTTTACCTCTTCACTGATGGGTGCACCGTCCACCCGTGCAAGGAAAAGGTTCATATCGCGGACGTATGAAAACACTCTGGGCCACAGATTAAGGAATGTCATCCTCGTATTATGTGCAGGGCCTCCGTCTCTCATAAAGATGACATTATCCGGAGATAACTCACCACGTGCAATATAATTGGTGGAAGTACCCCCAAAACGAAAGAAAGCCTCATCGGTAATGCTAGCCATTGTTCCTTCTGTAAAAGGATGCGGAATCACATTATAAAGTGCATTGACATATTGCTCCATCAAAGATTCGTTCGTGAACACAGCTTCTTCCGATAATTTATCAAGAGGTTTCCGATCAAGAAAATCATCATTGCAAGATGCAAAAGCCATGATGGTTATTAATACTGAGTAATATATTATCTTCTTCATATCATTCATTTTTAAAAAGTTAATTTAACCCCTGCATTAAAAATTCTTACTTGTGGGTAATTCTGCGCGTTACTATCGCTGGTCTCCGGATCGACGATTTTTAATTTATCAAAGGTCAGTAAGTTATAACCGCCAATATAAATGCGTAGGTTATTCACTCCGGTTATACTTCCTCCCAGCGATTTTCCGGGTAAATTCACCCCAAGTTCGATATTTTTCAACCGTAAGAATGAAGCGTCGCGATGCCAATAGGTAGAAGGATATACACCGGCATTGTTAATGGTGCCTCCCACGCCCGGATTATCCGCTGTCGGATTACTACTTGACCAACGCCCGTCGGCAATATCCTGCATGATATTCCCTTCGGCAGGATCGATGCGCGGCGATATATAGTATTTTGCCCGTCCCTGTCCCTGGAAAAGAAGCGTACAATCGAACATTTTATAGCGGGCGTCGAATGATAAGCCAAATACGATTTCCGGTACCGTGGTCAGATCCATCCGTTTCATATCTTTGCTGGTAATTTTATTCGGATCGGAAGGAGTGGGATCATTCTGTTTGAAAATAAAATCCCCTAATGTAGCACTGGCGGCAATTTGAGGATATTTTTCCAGATCTTCTTCCGTCTTATTGATTCCGATCACTTCATAAAGCAACATCGCTCCCATAGGATGCCCTTCCAGTTTCAGATAATCATACCCTTCTCCATATGGAGTTTCATCCATATAAACAACTTTATTTCTGGCAAAAAGGAAATTGCCCGACAGATTATATATGAAATCTCCTGATCTTCCGGCATGTGAAAGTTGGAACTCAAAGCCTTTATTGTCCACTATTCCTATATTTTCGTCCGGAAGAGACGTCAATCCCGTATAAACCGGAACGGAAGCATTTCTGGCGCATAAGATATTGGAGCGTCGGGTTTTGAATGCTTCTACTTCAAAGCCGAGTTTTCCTTTCCACAGGGTTCCGTCCAATCCGATATTGTAGGTTCTCGCCACCTCCCAGGTTACATTTACATTCGGGAAAACGCCCGGGTAAATACCGTTTACCTGTTTACCATCAAATACCTGCGAACGTCCGTATTGATAGGTTGTCATATACTGGTACTGTGCTATTTTATCGTTTCCCTGTTCTCCATATGAAGCACGGATCTTCAGGTTATCGATGAACGACAGGTTATCTTTTATGAATCCTTCTTCGGATATTCTCCAGCCTACAGATACACCCGGGAAAAGGCCCCAACGTTTATCTTTCGGAAAGTTTTCCGAACCGTCGTATCGTAGAATAAATTGGGTCAGATATTTATCTTTAAAATCATAGGAAAGTCGCCCGAAAAAACCTCTTCGTGCCGTTTCAGATGCCGAGCCGGTATTGTCATAGTAGGTTTTATCCAGGTCCCCGGCAAATAATTCATCCAAGGCATCCTGAGAGTATTGCTTCCGTTCAGCTTGCAAAACATCGTTCCGGGACTCGCTTTGTTCAAACCCTATTACTGCTCCTACATGATGCATATCGTTGAAGATGCGGTCGTAATTTATAGTGGCATTCAACGTCAATGCCCATGCCGGTACGTACCGTTCCAATAACTGGGGAGTAACCACATCTTGTGATTTGTATTGATCATACTCTCCAGTTGTTTCATTAAATACATAATAAGTGTAGGGTGTTTGCCATTTTTTCCGGAAAGAGCTGGTATTATCATAAGCGACATGTCCTTTTACCGACAGACCTTGCACAAATTTACCTAAATCCCAGTCTGCCGAAAGAGTAGTATTCAGGCGTTGTAAACGGGTTTTATCATATCCGGTGCGATCACTCACCAACGCTATCGGATTGCCCGAACCGGCAAGTAATCCATTGGGATAATATGAAGCCAAGGTTGGGTATCTGTCGCGGGTTCTATAAAAAATACCGTATTCATCACTGGGATATGCCGAATAGTGTTTGTTTTGTATCCGGGCTGAAACATCTACCCCGATTTTAAAATTCGAGGTAACGTTCACATCGATATTCGATCGTAAATTCAACTGGTCGTATTTAGTGGCGCTTTCACGGTAAATGCCATCCTGGGTAACTGCGCCTATAGATGCAAAATAAGCCACTGTATTGGTTCCACCGGCAAAAGAAAGATTATATTTGTGTTGGAAAGATGCCGGTTTAATAATTTCGGCAAACCAGTCAGTATTAGGATAGAGTACCGGATCCGATCCATCGGCGAATTTTCGGATTTCTTCTTCCGTGTATCTTGGGGTTACACCTAATTTTTCGTTGCGCTCATTATATAACTGGGCGAATGTAGGAGCATCTACCATATCCAACAGACGGGTAGGCTGTTGGATCCCAAGATCGTAGGAAAAAGTGATTTCAGGTTTTTTTTCTCTTTGCCCTCGTTTCGTGGTCACCAGAATAACGCCGTTTGCAGAGCGCGATCCGTAAATGGCGGCTGAAGCGTCTTTCAATATCGTAATGGATTCTATATCATTCGGATTCAAGAAGCTGAGTGATTCACGACCGGGCACCCCGTCAATAATGATCAACGGAGAGTTATCTCCTAATGTACTGCGGCCACGGATAAATATGGTGGTTGCTTCCACACCCGGTTCGCCGCTCCGGTTGTTGACAATTACGCCCGGCATGCGTCCTGCAAGTGATGATGAGATATCGACCGATGCGCTTTTTTGAATGCTGGTTCCTGTGGTAGAAACAACCGAGCCTGTAAGTGTGAGCTTCTTCTGGGTTCCATACCCTACTACCACCACTTCGTCCAGGGCCTTTGTGTCTTCTTGTAGAGTAACATTGAAAACATCTTTCCCTGTCGTATTTATGTCTTGCTCCAGGTATCCTATATAGGAGATATGAATAACGGCATTTTCGGCAACATTCAGTTTAAAGTTCCCATTTATATCGGTTACCGTACCGTTAATTATTTCGCTTTTTTCTATTACATTTGCTCCAATGACCGGATTTCCATCAACATCGGTTATAGTGCCTGTTATCTCTCTTTTTTGTTGCTGAAAGAATAAAGGCTCTTCATGTATCCCATATCCGTCATTGTCTAAATCATTTATAAATGACTTGTCGTTAAAGTTCAAGTTGGCTTTTACGCAAAATGCAGGTATAAACAATAAAGTAATAGTCAAACTAATGAACTGTTTGAAACATACTTTATCTGTTACTCTATTACCTGGCAGATCTAATTTGTTCATACATTTTAAATTATTTTTAGTGTAACTCTAGACCTTCCTGCTTAGCAGGTGATAATATTCTTTGACTTTACAATTTTTTTCACTCATACTTACTGTTTGCTGTTTTAGACAATGTCTACTTTTTGGACCATGTCTTCCTACGTTTATTTTTTAAATACTTAATTCTTTGTTCCTTAAATTTTCATAGGCATTTCAGTTTAGATTTTTATTCTTTGCAATTTACCAGATTCACAAGTAGAAATAGGATTCATCGCCACATCGATATGCGTTTATTAGCGTTTTTTAAAAAATAAATCACGCAAATATATGCATCATTGGAGAATAAAAATTCAAAAAAACAATAAAAAATAAACATATTAACAAAATATAACTTTAAGCGAATAAGTGTAAGGAAAGTGAAAAAGAGTATTATGCTGCTCCAAATAAAGGTTTACCGTTAAAATGATTAAAACTTATTAAATTAGGTCTAAATTCAAATTTATATTTTTAAATATAAATTTAGAATATTATTCAGGGTTAGGCACTCATATCTCCTATATCATTTAAGATTTTGTTTGGTTTTTCGATAGGTATTTGATAATCAGTTGGCCATTTCTAAATTTGACAGACCCGGTATACTTTTGAATACTGGTACCTGCCGGAAAAGAGAAATGTAACGATAATTATCGGACTGATGGAGGTTTATAGGTGTGGTTGTAAAGGTGCAATATTAAATTATTTCGATCTGTTTTCGATACCGGGCAAGTTCTTTATCTCTTGGATTCAATTCTGTAATGAGATATGAAATATCACATAAATCGGCAACTTTGTATCTCTTAGAGATATTCAATTTTTCAGAAATTGCCAATAAAGCGGTTTTGTCTGCCGCTTTTATCATTGCCTTATTTACTTGCACAGTCTCCCAATCAATATCTGTAAATCCATTTTCTAAGGAGATGGCATTAACTCCCATAAAACAAATGTCGCACTGAATTTCTGAAATTGCGTTTACAACGCTTGCCCCAATGTGTATATTGGCATTTTTATTTAATTTACCGCCTATAGTATAAACATTGATGTTTTCGTGATCAGACAAAGTAATCGCAATCTGAGGGCTGACAGTAAAAACGGTAAGATTTAGTTTTTGGGGAATTTGATTGGCTAATTCCAAAATAGTTGTACCTCCCTCAAGAAGCAATGTCATATTGTTTTGTATCAATGCAAGGGCTTTTGATGCAATTTTTTTCTTTTCCTCATGTGCATAGATGTTATTATCGGCTATAAAGGGTCTCACAAAAGATTTGCTTATAGCACCTCCATGAACCTTAATAACCCTATTTTCATCGGACAATTCTTTTAAATCTCTTCTGATAGTATCTTCTGAAACGTTAAGTAACGTGCTCAAATCGACAGACAATACTTTATTATGAAGGTTAATCTCTTTCATAATAATTCTATGACGCTCTTCTTTTAACATGGCAAAATCGAATAAATAGAAATATTATTAATCACAAATTTAGATAAAAAAATTGACTTTCTTTCCATTCCGAAATTAACCTCTTATACTAAGATTAAACAAAGGATTAAGAAAAGAATCCTTCTTTTTAAACAAAGCTTCGCTAAATTCGTTTTATATTCGCGGTTTAATAAATAATTTACTCGATTTTGAAATTTATTGATTTAGCTATAGAGAAAGAGATTACCGATCTTTCATTCGTGGCGACTGTAGGTTTTTTTGATGGTGTACATATAGGACACAGGCATCTGATCGATCAGGTAAAGAGGGAGGCGGAGAGGCGCGGATTGCCCTCGGCTGTGGTCACCTTTCCGGTACATCCCCGTAAAGTGCTGCAAAAGGATTATCAGCCGGCGCTCTTATGCGGGTTTGATGAGAAAATTGAACAGTTGGCTACCACAGGTGTCGATTATTGCATCAGTCTTCCGTTTACCGTTGAGCTTTCGCAACTCTCCGCAAAGGAGTTCATGCAAAAGGTACTGAAAGAGCAACTTCATGTGGATACGCTGCTTGTCGGATACGATCATCGTTTCGGGCACAACAGGGAGGATAGTTATCCCGAATACAATCAATATGGAAAGGATTTGGGCATAAACGTGATTCTTGCTACCGAACTTCAATTTGGGGATGATGATGTGAGTTCGTCGCAGATACGCCGGTTGTTGAAAGTAGGGAAGATCAAAGAGGCTAACGAACTGTTGTCGTATAATTACAGGTTGTCGGGTAAAATTGTGGAGGGTTATCAGGTAGGGCGTACTATCGGTTACCCTACGGCCAATATGCGGGTTTGGGAACGTTATAAGGTGGTACCTGAGTTGGGCGTCTATGCCGTGATGGTACATTTGCGTGATCTTATCTATCCCGGAATGCTGTATATCGGAAGACGCCCTACATTGCATTCAGATAACGAGATCAGCGTAGAGGTCAATCTTTTTGACTTCGACGGTAATTTGTATAATCAGTCAATGAGTGTGGAATTTATCGATTTTATCCGTACCGACCGGAAATTCGAGACCAAAGAAGAATTGGTAGTGCAAATCCATCAGGATAAGGAGTCTGTGAAGCAACGGTTGAAAAGTAAAAAATGACAAAAGCCGGTTTGTGTTTAGCAGACTTTTCGTACATTCAAAACCTTATCGCGGAAAACCGTTTATCTTACTGAAGATAATTTAATAGATTCCCCGTGCATTCAGCGCTCTCTGGTATGCCGCAGCATTGCGTGCATGTTCGGCATGGGTGGTTGCGAAGTTGTGTCGGCCGGAGAGATCGTCTTTGGCACACATAAACAGATATCTGTGTTGCTGAGGCGACAATGTGGCTTCTATCGCCTGGATGGAAGGGATCCGGATCGGCCCCGGCGGCAGTCCGCCGTTTTTATAAGTGTTATAGGGCGATTCCACTTCAAGATGCCTGTATAGAATGCGGCGCAACGAAAAATCTCCCACTGCGAACTTTATCGTCGGATCGGCTTCCAATCGCATACCCCTGTTTAACCGGTTCAGGTATAGTCCTGCTACGATGGGATATTCGTCGGCATAAGTGGCTTCTTCCTCCACAATGGATGCCAGGGTAGAGACTTGCACCGGCGTAAGCCCGATTTTTCCGGCTTTTTCTTTTCGCCCTTCGTTCCAGAAGAGATCATATTCCTTTTTCATATGGCTCAACAGGTTGTCGATGCTTGTATCCCAATATACTTCGTAGGTATTCGGGATGAACATTGTGATGAACATATGTTCGTCAAATCCGAATTTTTCGGCATTGGCAGCGTCGTTGAGAGCATTCAGCAGCGAAAGGCTGTCGATCATCAACTGCTGCGAGATACGTCCTGCCAGATTCTCTCCGGTCCGCATGTTGTTGAACGTAAGGTTTACCGGCGCCTGAATGCCTGATCGCAGCCGGCGTATCACATCGGGCATTGTCATGCCGTCTTCAATGGCATATCTCCCGGTTTTTACCATGTGGGGATAATTCATTCGCTCAGCCAGCAGCCGGAATATCTTTTCTGAAGGGAGTCCCGCCTCTTCTTTTAATTGTCGGACTACTTCTTCATAGTTTTTCTCCCGGTCGATATGGATATATGCTGTTTCCGGAAGGGAAAAAGGTTGAAAGATCGTATTATACAGGAAAATTCCTGCTGCAACGACTGCCAACAGCAGAATACCGATGATCAGCAGCACGGTTTTATTCCTTTTTTTCTTTTTTATTTGTTCCATTTTATATCATGCTTCGCGAGAACACGGATGGACAATTGCCCGGGAGTGTTGCTCGTTCCATTTTTATGGAGAGATAGATAAGAGTCGGTACAAAAATAGCACATTTTCGGTAAACTAAATGAGCATAGCCAAACTTGTTTGGTTATGCCATAGTACAATAGAAATTGAAAATGACGAACTTTAATGAAAGATTCATTTGAAAAGGTCGATTTCATTCGATTATTTGAATGTTGTTCCACGAAAATGTTGTCTTTTCTTTGACAAGTTAAAAACAAACATGTATATTTGCATCCGATTTCGCGGAAATCCACAAGGAAGTGTGGGTGAGTGGCTGAAACCAGCAGTTTGCTAAACTGCCGTACGGGTAACCGTACC
>OBJA01001620.1_pt1 | contig 14858 bp, 16 predicted proteins | sample 1519751 | NCBI WGS metagenome assembly OBJA01 (sample SAMEA3881238, study PRJEB22517) | soil metagenome | biome: lake sediment; feature: soda lake sediment; material: sediment, water from around vicinity | place: India | collected 2013-12-23 | depth 3 m | reverse complement strand
ATATGAGCCGCTTCGCCCACAGCGTCGATCGGTTTGAGGGCCAGGTAGATCTCCATGACCTCGCCGTGCTGGTTGGCAACCTGGCCGGCCGTCCGGCCGCGATGCGAAAGTTGGCGATCGTGGTCGAGCCCCCGCCGTCCCCGATAATGATCAGCAACAACCCGTTCCTTGTGCAAAACCTGGTCTGGCTCTGTCTGGAATCCGCCTTCGGTGCGACGAGTGAGGGAGCGACGCTGCGGCTTGCGGTCGAACGTCAGGAAGAGTGCGTTATGCTTCGGATAGGCGGGATAGATGGCCTGACCGAAGAATTTTCGGCCGTCATAACGGAAGGACATGCCGATCTTCTCGCAGCCGCCGGGGCGAAACTCGTCGCTGATGCGGAGAGGAAGGACCTTGCCCTGGTTCTGACCTGATCGGGCGGATGCCTGTATTGCAGGTCGATTGAAAGTTACTAACAGGAGGGAGAAATGACCGAAAAAATTTTGCTGATCGATGACGAAGAGGATTTCCTGGCAGTCATGTCCGAGAGGATGGAGGCGCGGGAGATGAAGGTGACCACCGCCGCGTCTCCCCATGAGGGGCTGGAAAAGGCGGCTGCCGGGTCGTTTGACGTAGTTATTCTCGATTTGATGATGCCGGGAATGGACGGCATCGAGACGCTCAAGATCCTCAAGGAGAAAAATCCGGATCTCGAAGTGATCCTCCTCACCGGTCATGCCACCATCAGGCAGGGTGTCGAGGCCATGAAGCTCGGCGCCCTCGATCTCCTGGAAAAACCTGCAGATCTCAATGAACTGGCCGATAAGATTCATGTCGCCCAGGCGAAAAAGATGGTGATCGCCGAAAGAAAGAACGAGGAGATGATAAAGAAAATCCTTATGGAGAAGGGCTGGTAACGTGGGAACAGCCGGCCAACAAGTTGTCTGCCTTTCGATCCGCCTGATCTGCTGATCCCCCTCCGCTTCCCCCACATGCAAGGCCTTTGCCGATGAAGGCCTTCGCATGCCTGCCGTCAAGAACGCTCCCCACCGGCAGATCGCAGCCGTCGCTGGGAGCTTGATCCTAAGAACTCCGGTAAGGGGTATAGATCCTTTCATTGGAGAAGCAGCAATGTTTTAAAACGTTTCAATATGTTTTGTGGGTTGTTTCGCGGCAGCATTGCACAGCAAGTAAGGGTTGCACGGCAGGCAAGATCTTGGCCGGCTCATCGATTTTCTTTTTCAACATCCTGGAATGTAAGGTAAATGCCTTTTGTCGAGATTGTCTTGGTGTGAATTTCCGTTTGATGTGTGTCTATGAGGAGGTTGAGGTGTAGTGTGCAAATTGAATCATAACGAAACAATATGCCGTAGAAATTTTTCCGGCGAAAAAAAATAGATATTTAAACGTCTAATATTACTTTTATTATCATAATGTTGTGCGATAAACAACAGAAATGCTCAGGTGGCACATCCTTTGCTGGATTGGTATACGTTCGAAGATGATGCATATGCCAATTCATCATCTGGTCACGGAAAATCCCGGAATCGTTGATCAGCTACTACGCAGTCATATTTTTTCGTGGACGCTGTTATCGATGCCGTGGATGCCCGAACGATTTCCGGGCTATTTGCCTCCGGTTTGCGGCTCTCGACCTTGCCTCACAAGCGGATGAAGAGCGGTAAATGAGAATGAAGATGAGCCAGCCCATGCGATGGACGGCTTACCGAAAATATTAAAGAGAGGGTGAAATGGAAGAAGAACTGAAAGCCAAGGTATTGCTGGTCGACGACGAAACGGATTTTCTGGCAACGCTGGCGGAGCGTTTGGAGGCAAGGGGTTTAAAGGTCAACACTGCAGCCAGCGGCGAGGATGCGGTGAAGAAAGTCGATGGCCAGAATTTCGATCTCATCATCCTCGATCTGGCCATGCCCGGGATCGACGGTCTCGAGACTCTGAAACTGATCAAGGCGAAGCAGCCGGATACAGAGATTGTCATGCTTTCCGGCCAGGGGTCAATCAAGACCAGCATGGAGGCGATGAGGTTGGGAGCCGAGGATTTTATCGAAAAGCCGGTCGATATCGCCGAGTTGATGACCAAGATCAGCGAGGCGAAAAGCAAGCGCCTGCTCCTGATGCAATCAAAAAGCATAAAGGAAATCGAGAAGATATTGCATGCAAAAGGGTGGTAGCTCCATGCCAGCCTTACGGATATTGAGTGGCAGGCGGTCCGAGGCCGTCACGCCTAAGACGATTTTAATTAAGGAGAAATCTTGTGAGTGCTGAAAATCGAACGGTACGAGACATCATGATCCCTTTGTCAGGCTTTCCCTGTATGAGGGAGAGCGGGACGGTCCAGGAGGCTGTGCGGCAGCTGAGATCATTTTGTCCCATCGGCAGTACCGGCCCCTGCGGCTTCAGTGAGCTGATGGTGGTCGACGACAAGGGTGGCCTGATCGGCCGGGTCACCCAGCAGGGCATCCTGCGGGTCCTCTTCTCGACCCTGCTAGACCCGATCGACATCAAACCCTTCGAGGGCAGGACCATCGAATACAGCGATCTTGCGACCCTGCTCGACGGCGTGTTGATAAAGGAAGGGGTGAATCATCTCAACGCCACCGTTACCAGAGTCATAGAAAAGGGTATCCGCACGGTGTCCGCTTCGACCGATCTCATTCACGCCATGTCCATCATGGTCATCGGCAAAGAGACGGTCCTGCCGGTGGTAGACAACGGTAAACTGGTCGGTGTGGTCAAGCTCGCCGAGGTCTTCGGGGCGATCGGCGACAGGCTTGTCGCAATGAACACTCAACAATAGAGGATGATATCATGTCATCGACAATATCAAAGAGTAAAGAAATGGAAAATGTGTCAACGCAAGCCGTAGAGTCGGAGGCCAAGGCTCCCTTTGACTGGAAAAGGGTTTTCTTCCTCCTCCTGGGGGTCGTCCTGTTCGTCGTCATCTATTATGCCCCGCCCTGGCCGGACGCCATCGACCCGATGGGCAAGCATTTCACCCTCACCCAGGAAGGCAAAGGGGCCCTGGCCGTCTTTGCCCTGGCCGCCACCTGGTGGATCTTCGAGGTCCTGCCGATCGGCGTCACCGGCATTGCCATCGGCGTGGTCCAGGCCATGTTCCTTATTCGAAAACCCGAGGTCGCCTTCAAGGATTTCATGGACCCCTCGGTACTCTTCATTTTCGGCTCCATCGTCATCGGCCTGGTCTTCACCAAGAGCGGTCTCACCAAGAGGATGGCCTACAAGATGCTCTCCATCGTCGGCGAGCGGACCAGCATGATCTATCTGGGCTGCTTCGTCATGACGGCGGCGCTCACTCACCTCATGGCCCATACCGCGGTGGCCGCCACCATGTTCCCCCTGCTGCTGGCCATCAATGCCTTCTATTCGGAAAAAGACGATCCGACCAAATTCGGCAAGGGGCTCTTCATCGGTATGGCCTATGTGGCCGGCGCCGGCAGTATCGTCACCCTGCTCGGCGCGGCCCGGGGGGCGGTGGCTATCGGTTTCTTCAACGAGATGACCGGCAAGGATATCAGTTTCTTCGAACTCTCCTACTATATGGCGCCGATCGGCTGGTTGATGGTCTTTATCCTCTGGGGCTTCATCATGGTTATTTTTAAACCCGAGAAGGCCGTTATCCCGGGGCTGAAAGAGAAGGCGAAGAGGATGTACTCAGAACTCGGCGGCTGGAGGCGGCAGGAGATCCTGACCCTGGTCATCACCCTGGGCGTCATTCTGCTCATCGCCCTGAAGAACTGGGTGCCGGCCTTGAAATCCATCGACAAGACGGCCCTCCTCCTGAGCTCGACCCTGCTGTTCTTTATCCTCAATATCCTGAAGCTCGAGGATCTGGAGGACATTCCCTGGAACATCATCCTGCTCTTCGGCGGCGCGATGTCCATAGGTTTCTGTCTCTGGCAGACCAAGGCCGCCGAGTGGCTGGCGGTCAACTGGCTGCAGCTCTTTGCCAATGCCCCGGCCGTGGTGTTCATCCTGGGCATGGCCTTTTTCGTCATGATCATGACCAACTTTATCATGAACGTGGCGGCCATCGCCATTTCCCTGCCGGTTGCCCTGGTTATCGCCCCCTATCTTGGCGTCGCCGGTGAGGTTATATTTTATTCTGCGCTGGTGACCGCGGGTATGCCCTTCCTGCTGCTGATCGGGGCGGCTCCGAATGCCATCGCCTACAACTCGAAACAGTTCACCACCGGTGAATTCTTCAAATACGGCATCGTCGCAAGCATCGTGCTGATGCTGGTGGTATACCTGGCCGTGGTGATCGTCTGGCCGATCATGGGGATGCCGGTATTCTTGAAATAGAGGGACGGCAGGAGATATGCGGCGGCCGGGGAATTACCCGGCCACCGCTTCCGTCGGGATGTTAATAGGTAATAATTGGAGATTACGTTGGGCAAGACAAAGAAGATGAAGGTGCTGGTCGTCGACAACGAGACGGAATTCGCCTCAACCCTGGCGGAACGTCTGCGCTTGCGGAAGATTGCGGCAGAGAGTGTCTATTCCGGCGAGGAGGCGCTGGCGACTGTCCCCCTTCTTCGTCCCGACGTGATGATTCTCGATCTGCAGATGCCGGATATGAACGGCCTGGATGTGCTCTCCAGGGTCAAAGCCATGGATCCGGCCATTGAAGTCATTCTCCTCACCGGGCATGGTTCCTTCGATGCGGGTATCACCAGCATGGAACTGGGGGCATTCGACTATATCGTAAAACCGGTGGACCTGACCCTCATTATGGAGAAGATCGGCGAAGCCTTTGCAAAGAAAAGCGGTAAATAGGGCGTCCAAATACCGTTCGCCGGACCGGCCCTGGCGACTCTCTTCCGCACTACATTTCCCCTCTGTTTTTATTTTGGCTTGCGTGTTGTCTTTTTCTCTGCTTTGCTGACGCTATTCAATCGTTCATCAGCCGATTTCATTGATCCGGCTATTGTTTAGGCGTGCATTGTATGATGAGAAAGACCTTTGCGGTGCCGGGCGAGGTACTGCTCGACGACTTGTTGGCCGGTTTCCCCCACGCCTCGGCGGTGCTCGAAGAAGGATTCAAGCTTGTGGCGGTGAATCGGATGTTCGAGGCCGTGACCGGCTACAGCCGGGATGTGGCGATCGGCGTCTATGCGGATTTCATCCTCCGCAGCAATATGGGCAACAATCGGGGGCAGGTTTTTCAGCGGGTGATCGAGACCGGGGAGACGGCAACGGTTGAAGGGGATATCATCAACCGCAGTCGGAAGAAGATCGCCATCCGTTTCACCATTTCACTGTTGCACATCAGGAGAGGCAGCCAGACCAAGGGCTTGCTGGTGGTGCTCGAGGATATCTCGGCGATCCGGGCTACGGCCAAGAGCATGCTCATCGGTGACTGGTCATCCGATATCATCGGGCATAGTCAAAAGATGCAGGCGGTGTTCGACGTCATGCCGCTAATGGCCAAGACCGAGGCCTCCATCCTCCTTACCGGCGAAACCGGCACCGGCAAGGATAAGATCGCCGAGACCATTCACCGCAACTCGCCGCGCGGCAAGTTTCAGTTCGTGAAGATCAATTGCGGCGCACTGCCGCCCGATCTGCTGGAATCGGAGCTGTTCGGCCATGTCAAGGGCGCCTTCACCGGGGCCGTGCGGGACAAGCCGGGGATGTTCAAGATCGCCGACAAGGGAACGATTTTTCTTACCGAGATCGGAGATATGCCGCTCTCGCTGCAGGTCAAGCTCCTCTCCGTGCTGGATGACCGCTCCTTCTACCCGGTGGGCGGCGAGCGCAAGGAGACGGTCGATGTCCGGGTGATCGCTGCGACGCATCGCTCGCTTCGCGAGCGGGTGAAGGCCGGGGCCTTTCGGGAAGATCTCTTCTATCGCCTGAACGTCCTGCATATCCATTTGCCGCCCCTGCGCGAGCGTGAAGGGGATATCCGTTTTCTCCTCGATTATTTCCTGCAGGATTACGCCTCCCGGTTGGGCAAGGAAATCCAGAACTTTTCGGAAGCTGCCCTGCGGCACCTCCTGAACTATTCGTATCCCGGCAATATCCGAGAGTTGCGAAATATCGTGGAGTACTGCGCCAACGTCTGCCGTAACAAAGAAATCGGCAAAGAGGAACTGCCGGGATATCTCTCCTCTCAGGTTCCGGATACTTCTTCGGTGACCACGCCGGATTCGAGCCCGGTACGCATTGCCGGGACGGAAGAGGCAGCGGTTCCCCCACAAGGGTTGATGGCGAATGGCGACAACTGGCCGGAAATCGAGAAAAGAATGATCCTCGAGGCACTCACCGCCAGCAAAGGCAATCGTTCGAAGGCTGCCGAAAAACTCGGCTGGGGCAGGACTACGCTGTGGCGCAAGATTGTCCGCTACGGTCTTAACTGACCCGGTTCTGAAAGGGGGAATGTACGAAAATGAAAATCCTGATTACAACCCAGAGGGATTTTGTCGCCCAGCGCTTCGATCTGGCCGCCGAGGTGGTGATTGCCACTGCCGAAAACGGTCAGCTGATCGGCAAGCCGAGGGCGATCATTATGGACCGGCCTTCTCCGGAGAATCTCTGCAACATGATCATGGAGGAGCATATCGCCGTGGTGATCTGCGGAGGCATCGAGGACCGGCACTATCAGTTTCTCACCTGGAAAAAGATCCGGGTCATCGATTTCGTTATCGGCGATTACGAGTCGGCCCTGGAAAAAGCGATCGCCGGAAAACTTCAACCCGGCGACCTGCTGCCCTTGACCCGAAGCGACCTGAGCCTGTAGAACAGGGTCCTTGTAGGCTACCTGATATGTTCTAGCCCGGGGGCGGGGAAGTTGCGGCAAACAGTCTTCACTTCCTCGGCGATCCGCTGCAGATGGCCCTCGTTTTCCGGGTCGGCGAGAACCTCGGCGATGAACTCGCTGACGATGAGCATCTCCTTTTCCCTGAAACCGCGGGAGGTGAGAGCCGGAGTGCCCATGCGGATGCCGCTGGGATCGAAAGGTTTGCGCTTGTCGAATGGTACCGCGTTGTAGTTGAGCACGATGCCGGCCTTGTCCAAAGCCTTGGCCGCCTTTTTGCCGGAGATGTCTTTATTGGTCAGATCGACCAGCATCAGATGATTGTCGGTGCCGTTGGTGATCAGGGTGAACCCTTTGGCGATCAGCGCCTCGGCGAGGGTCCTGGCGTTTTTCACGACCTGGCGGGCGTATTCCCGAAAGGACTCCGAAGCGGCCTCTCGCAGGGCCACGGCAATGGCGGCGGTGGTGTTGTCGTGCGGCCCTCCCTGGATGCCGGGGAAGACTGCCTTGTCGATGGCCTGGGCATATTTTTCGCGGCAGAGGATCATCGCCCCTCTCGGGCCCCTCAGCGACTTGTGGGTGGTGGTGGTGACCACATCGGCAAAGGGGATGGGCGAAGGATGCACCCCGCCTGCGACAAGGCCGGCGAAATGGGCCATGTCCACCATCAGCAGGGCACCGACCTCGTCGGCAATCTCCCGGAACCTCCGGAAATCGAGGATCCTCGGGTAGGCCGAGTGGCCGGCGACCAGGATCTTCGGGCGTACTGCCCTGGCTTTTTCCAGGATCGAATCGTAGTTGAGCAGCCCCGTCTCAGGATCGAGTTCATATGACTGGGCGTTGAAATAACGGCCGGATATCGAAACATGCGAGCCATGGGTGAGGTGCCCCCCGTGGGGGAGCGCCATGCCGAGAATCGTATCGCCCGGATTGAGAAAAGCGAGATAGACGGCGACATTGGCTGGCGACCCGGAGTACGGCTGGACATTGACATGTTCCGCGCCGAAAAGGTCCTTCGCCCGCTGAATGGCGATCCGCTCGACCTGATCGATGAACTGTTGCCCTTCATAGTAGCGTTTCCCGGGATAACCTTCGGAGTATTTGTTGGTGAGGACGGACCCGGTGGTTTGCAGCACGGCCTGCGAGACATAATTCTCCGAGGCGATCATGCGAATCTTTTCGGCCTGACGCTGCTCTTCCTGTTTTACCAGGGCATAAATATCCGGGTCGATGTCTCTGACACTCTCCATTGTATCTCCTTCCGGCTTTTCTCCGGTCAATGCTTCAATGCCTTGCTTCTGCCGCAATAACTTCGTATCGGCAGGTTTTGGTTTTGTCCCTCGATAATGAGGCAACAACTATAATAAAAACGCCTGGAATTGAACAGAGGAAAGTGTATGGACGGGAAAAGAAGGAAGCCCGTTCAAGAAACAGGAGCAGGTGCCGATTCTAGTTTCCTGTCAAGCCTCTTCTGTTGACTCCACTTGTCCTTCTGGCTTCCTGGCTTTGTCTCTTTCGGTCACATAGCACTGCTATGCTCCCCTTAATCGTGCCTCGCAGGAAGACGAAATTACAGCGCAATCTTACAACCTCCGACAATTTGTCTGACACTGGGGGAGTTCCGGATAGTCGGTAAAAACAGCCGTCGCTCCCATATCGAAGAGGGCTTGCCGCCTCTCCCTTGAATTGACGGTGTAGACGTTGACCCCGATCCCGGCGGCGCGCAGCCGGCGGATGAGGTCGGCGTCGACCATATGGTCGGCGGGATGATATGCCGCAACCTTGAGAGAGAGCAGGTAATCGACAAGATCATCCGGATGCGATTTTTCGACCAGTGCCGCCGTGGATATGCTCGGCATGAAGGTTTTCACAATCACCAGGTAGTCATGGTTGAAGGAGGACACCAGGACTTTCTGCATAGATTTGGTTCTGGTGACCACTTCAACGACAGCCTCCGCCGCCCTCTGGCCCTGCTTCTTGCACTTCTGATCTTTTATTTCTATATTTACGGGCACTTTACGCAGTGCGGGGTGGACCAGGACCTCCTCGAGGGTCATCATCGTCTGCGGCAACTCGCGCATCAGCTCGTGGGGATCGACTTTTTTATTGTAGATGGTGGCAAAGGGATCGACATCGAGAAACCAGCCGCCGACATCGAGACTTTTCAGCTGGAGGAGGGTCCAGTCACAGACATTCAGGGAGTGCAGGTTGAACTGATGACGCTTGGTACCGGCGTTGCTTGTTCTGTCGAGGGTTGCATCGTGGATGACCACCGGCACACAGTCCTTGCTCAGTTGTACATCCATCTCGATGAAATGGCAGTGTCCGATACTGGCACGAAACGCGGAGAGGGTGTTCTCGGGGCGAATGGCGCGATAGCCGCGGTGAGCGGCAATGAGATGGAAAGACGCAAAGTTGTCGAAAAAGGTCATGCCGGGAAGTCCCCCTATGCCCGATCCTAATTGTACATATGCGTCAGTCGAACGGATCTTTTCAGGGCTTACAAATTTTCTTTGATGCAGAAGTTGTCAAAAATATTAAGAATCATCTCCAGATAAAAGAAAACTTGCATAAATCAGTATAGAGTCCATTGCAAGTTGTTGCAAGATTTTAGTAAAATGCGGCAGTAAGAGTTTTGTTCAGCCATCCCTCGCTTAATCCCATGATTTTTTCTTACGACCGAGAAAGGTAGTCCTGTTCTTCAAGGCTTGCAATTCCAAGCCAGGCTGGGTAGTAGTGGAGATCATTTTCAGTTGTTACATAGTTCGAATTCATTTAGGAATCCTCTGGTATGGTCTATTCTGTAAAGATTGCGGTTGCCGTTCTCATGCTGGTCGTTTCGTTTGCTGCCTGCCCCGTCTCAAAAGCTTTTGCAGCAAACAAGGAAACTTTTGACATTATCTATATCCTTTCCAACGACCTGGAGAGAGTACTCGATTACAAGGAGGAACTGGAGGCGCTGTTTGAGCCTAATATATCGAAAAAGCTTAAAATTGTTGGAAGAGGAGACGAATATGGCTTGATTTACGATGGCAACCTTTCCTCTCGTACCGTGGCTAAAACCCTCGTTGAGCATGCGGAATTGCTGAACTCCGCCGGCTATGATGAACCCTATGCCATCAAGGAGCAAAGATACCATCCTCTCTATAACGTCAGCTACGGTATAGGCCCTAACCTGGAGCCTCTCAAAAAAAAGTATCAGATTCTCTATAGCCGCCTGGGTGAGGAGGTAAAAAGGGATCTTTTTATCGAACGGACCAATTTTGGTAATTATGTCCTGGTGTATCGCATGCGCGGGAATGAAGCCTCGGCTAACCGGGTAGCCAGACAGCATGCCTCTCTCCTCAAGGCCCAGAAGATCACCACGTCCATCGTCAGGGAAAACAACAATACGGTCGTCTATGGCGAATCGAGTCTCATCGATGACGGAACCGCCGTTGGCGAACCGGAAATCTGCCTGGTACCGGATTCTTCCGCTCCTCCTGGGGGAGGACAAAAAACGGCCTTGGCCGATAAAAAAGGATCAGAAAAGGTCGAAAAGCTGAAAATCGCGGCTGTGCCAAAGATCCAAAAGACTTTGCCGGCGGAGTATAGAAATGGCAAGATCCTGCAATCCATCGAGAGTCACATCGCAAGCCTCAGGCGCAAAGGCCTCCTCGACTCGGAAGAATCGATGGGATGGGTGGTCTACGATCTGCAGCAGGACCAAAGTCTTGTGAGTATCAACGGAGATGTGGATTTCCAGGCGGCGAGCATGATCAAGCCCCTTGTCGCTCTTGCCTATTTTCATATGGTCAACGAAAATAAACTTCCCTACGACTCGCTGGCCAGAGGCAAAATGGAGGCCATGATCCAGAGAAGCAGCAATCCCGCAACGAACTGGGCAATGAAACAGGTAGGGGGGCCGGCCCAGTGTCATGCCCTTCTCAAAAAGCATTACGGACATCTTCTGAAAAGAACCGAAATAAAAGAATATATCCCGGTGGATGGCCGAACCTATATCAACAGCGCGCCACCTTCCGATTATGTCCGGTTTCTGCGGGCCCTCTGGAACCAGGAGCTGCCCTACAGCAAGGAGATCCGCCGGTTGATGGCCTTGCCGAAGAGGGATCGCCTCTATTACGGGACCCCGATTCCCCAAGGCACGTTGAAATACAACAAGACCGGTTCCACGGCCCGCTTGTGCGGGGACATGGGGATTCTCGTGCCGAAAACAAAAAACGGGGAGAGATACCCCTATGTGGTTGTCGGCATAATTGAACGAAAATCCAGGGCTTCCAACTACGGACAGTGGATGAATTCCCGAGGTCGGGTTCTGCGGCAAATCTCGACTCTGGTGTATGAGGAATTGAAAAAGGAGCACCAGCTTCTATGAATGATACACATTACATTCTCGGATCTCCGTTTGTTGGGGTAATAAACATTCTGTCGCTTATCAAGGTTGAGGGCAAACCGGAAGGAGAACTCCGGTGAAGTGCGATGCAGTCGCGGGTCTTTCCCATGCAATCAAGGGGCTGGCCGGAGAAAAGAGGAGGGCGTGATGAAGGTGATAATGGATCTGTGTATCGTTCCCCTTGGTGTCGGGGTTTCCGTTTCCGAATATGTGGCGGCCTGCCAGAGGGTCCTTGCGCAGGCAGGGCTGAAAACACAACTCCACGCCTATGGAACCAATATCGAAGGTGAATGGGATGAGGTGTTGGCTGCCGTGAAGTTATGTCACGAGGAAGTGCATCGTCTTGGCGCTCCCCGTATTACCACCACTATCAAAATGGGCACCAGAGTCGACCGGAATCAGACGATGGAGGACAAAGTTGCAAGCGTCATCCGGAAGCTTGGCAGCGATCAACCGACAGGACCTTCCAAAGGTTGAGTATACCGGGCCATTACCCAGCCGTATTGGCCAGTCGATGTTTTTACGTAAAGCCATTCCGGAGCCGCGCCTATCACGCCGAGAACTTCACCGGAGACCGCCTGGCCGATTATCTCCTCTTCAAGACCCGGGCCGGAACGGATATTGAGGATGCTCGCTGTTGCCGTAACCTGCCTGAGCACCTCGCTGTCCGGGTAATCACTCTGCGGGTAATATTGACTCTGCGGGTAATATTCGCTCTGCGGCCCACCTAATACTGGGTTTCTATAGACGATTACCGGTGGAGGTACGGCATATACCACCCTCCGTTCAACCGGAGGTCTATAGAGGACGGAACCGACTACTGCTCCCGCCAGCAGGCCCACACCAAGATAGGCGAGGGAGCGGTCGGAGCGGTAATGAGAGTGGCCGTAGATATGGGGATGGTAATGACTCCTGTAGCCGCCGTGGTAGTGTTTCGAAGAGTAGTATCTCGAGCCCGCAAGAGAAGAGGCGGGAAGAAGGACGGCAAGCATCAGAATCAGCAGGACAGACACTAATCGTTTCATGGCAAACCTCCGGGATTCGTCTGGTTTCTCCTGAATAAGATAATGCAGCAACAGGGGTTCTACAACGAATACCCGATGTCCGGACGACTCATACAGGAGTCATTTCTTACAGCCATTCCCGGTCGAGATGTTTTTGCAGTTTCCGTAAAGCCGATTGCTCCAGTTGATAGATGCTGCTTCGGGTAACTCCGTATCTTTTGCTGATGAAGAGGACAGATTGTTCCCTTCCTTGATACGGAGGCAGCCCGTACCGTCGTTTGATAATGTCGCCGCTTTTGGGGGAAAGCCGGTGATCGATAGCCTGGAGCAGCAACGATCTGCGTTGGTTCTCTTCCAATGAGTCGCCTGGCGAGGGGGATATACCCATAATAGGATCCCGATGAACAAGTTCTTGCATCTCTGCCGGATCACCCCAGGTTGCAGTTGCACCTGCGATTATCGCTGAAAATTTCTTGAAATTTAACCAATCACGGGATTTTGCCGCCTTGGTAAAACCCTCAACCGTGTTGGCGGAGAGCCGAATGAGACGCCCATCGAGGGCTTGCCTTTGAATTTCACTGAAAATCCAATTGGCGGCGAAGGTTGAAAAACGGACCCCGCACGATTGATGATAGCGATAGGCGGCACGGGCTAACCCGATTTCACCGATCTGTACCGCATCGTCGTAGGTTATCGATTCCCGATAGATGGTGTTGGTTTTTGCCGCAAGCTTTCTGACCAGTCCGGTACCGAGCAGCATATAGATGTTTCGCAGGGTATTGAGCCGTTCAACGACGGCATGAAGAGCGATGAATCGATCATCCTGCAACTCTTCCCGAGAGATACGGCCGAGGATCCGACTCCAGACCCTGGCGACAATGAGGTGTTGCAAGGTTTTTTCCAGCGGCAGACGTGACTTTTGCCCGGAACTGAACAGCACCAGCGCCTCCTGCCTCTCGTTCTCGGCCGATTTTGCGGCATTGCCGAAGAATATCTTACGGTTTCTGAACAGGTAGATGTTCTGCAGGACTGTCAGTGCCGCCTGCCTGAATTGCTGCCTGCCGAGCAATATCTCGGTGAAACGATGCCGAAGCAGCAGTACCTCTGTTGCCAGTTCCTTTTCGTCGTCGGCCGTGAGGGTCTCGATCCGGGGTCGGCCTGATGCCCAGCCCCTGGCCAGGCTGTATTCGTTTCGGAGTATCTTTCCTTCGAGGTTCGAGCTCAGGTTGAGATGGCGGACACGATCTAGAAAAGGAATAGATGATGGAATAGTGGCGAGAAGGTCGATGATTTCGGGAGATGTTATTTTCGCAGGCGACATTTTCATAGCTCTATGAAATCTTGTCCTTTCAGGATATCACAAAGCACCTTCCTTCACAAATAGGTCTTTCTATTCTGCCGGACCTGGAATGCTCCCGGATGTTTTCATGAAATCGTCGATTTTCCAAATACGGCAACCTCGTCTGGTGAGAAATCCCGGCTAAGGGATTTCCTTATTCTTGAAATAGTTTTCGGGCAAGACTTCGAACCTGGATATGACGGAGTCAAGAAAACGTGAAACGACAGCCAGCTCGACCGGAGTGAAACCATCTGCCAAGGCTCCGTCATAGGCAGACACGAAGGGAATGGCCCTGGTTCCCAATTCTCTGCCTTTTGCAGTGAGGAAAAGCTGCGAAGCCCGCTTGTCGGTGGCTGACGGCATCTTTTCCAGCAGACAGTTCTTTTCCATTCTTTCCACCAGGGTGGTGATTGCCGATTTGTTTTGCATGAGCTCGCGGCTCAGCTCGACGAGCTGGCAGCCGTCATTTTCCAGGAGATAGAAAATCGCGGCAATCTGGGTGGCGCTGCCGCCGATCTTCTCCTGCATCTCACGGTCTATCCACTTCATCAGGGTCCGTTGGGCCAGGTTCAGTCGATATAAGAGCTGTGGGGAGGGAGAGGGTTCATTCATTGCGGTTTCAGGCTGACCTTGACGATAATAGTGGCGGCACAGACCATGATGCCATCTTTATCGGTGATGCTGACAGGAATGTCCTTGTCGCCGGGAGACGACCAATCGATTTCGCTGCCATTGGCGACACCACGGAGGTCGGTTTTTGCTTTCGCCAGATACCTTACATTCATGCCGATCGGTATCCAGCGGAATTTCTCAGAAATGGACACGTCGGTCATCAATCCGGCGGCAATCTCAGCCAGATTGCACATGGCAATGGCATGCACGGTACCTAAATGGTTCTGCACTTTTCTGGTATTAGGCATTGTTACTTCGGCATAGCCGGGACGGAGATCCACAAATTGAGGCGCGATAGTGGCAAAGTAAGGGGCGATATCGCAGATCCTCTCAGAGAATTGCAGGTTACCTACGGCTTTATACAGCTCAAATAACTGGCTCATGAAGTTGTATCCGGAGAAGGGGTTTGTGGGATTGCCGAGCAGGCGGCAGAGATCATTCATCTGATGCTGCAAATTTAGTCCATACATGTACCTTCTCGTCAAGGCTTTTTTTCAGTAAGTAACGAAACCAGAAACCAAAAACCAGAGGGCGGACCGACTTGCCTTCGGCAGGTCAGAAGCCAGAAGCCAGAAGCCAGAGGACAGACCGGCTTGTCGCCTTCGGCGAGAGTACGGGGCAAGGTGATTTTGTAAAGGCGGCGGGGCTTGGTTCTATTGGGACACTTGG
>OBJA01001619.1_pt1 | contig 14858 bp, 10 predicted proteins | sample 1519751 | NCBI WGS metagenome assembly OBJA01 (sample SAMEA3881238, study PRJEB22517) | soil metagenome | biome: lake sediment; feature: soda lake sediment; material: sediment, water from around vicinity | place: India | collected 2013-12-23 | depth 3 m | reverse complement strand
GGGGGGGGGGGGGGGGGGCCGAGCCGAGGGTAGCCGGACCGCCGGCAGGCCGAGCGGCAAACCGGGAGGCAAGCCCGGCGACCACCGCCCCGGCGACCGGCCGGAGGGCAAGCCGGGGAAACAGGAGTCCAAGACATGAGTTTATATCTCACCACCCCCATTTTTTACGTCAACGCCCAGCCCCACCTGGGCCACGCCTATACCGCGGTGGTGGCCGACACCGTCAGCCGCTTCCACCGGCTCTTGGGCCGGGAAGTTTTTTTCCAGACCGGCACCGACGAGCACGGCGACAAGATCGTCCAGGCCGCCACCGCCGCCGGGGTGGAGGTCAAGGAGTACGTGGATCGGATCAGCGCCCTGTTCCGCGAGACCTGGCCGCTGCTGGCGGTGGAGCCCGACAACTACATCCGCACCACCGATCCCGGCCACCAGGCGGTGGTCCAGCAGATCCTGCAGCAGGTCCACGAGCGGGGCGACATTTATTTCCGGGACTACTCCGGACTCTACTGCAGGGGTTGTGAACGCTTTATCACCGAAAAGGAGCTGGTGGACGGCAAGTGCCCCGACCACCTCACCGCCCCCGAAGAGGTGGCCGAACAGAATTATTTCTTTCGGATGAGCCGCTACCAGCAGTGGCTCATCGACCACATCAAGGCCAACCCCGATTTCATCAGTCCCGAACGCTACCGCAACGAGGTGCTCTCCTTTCTGAGCGAGCCGCTGGAAGACCTCTGCATCTCCCGGCCAGTAAGCCGCCTGAGCTGGGGGATTCCCCTGCCCTTTGACTCCAACTTCGTCACCTACGTCTGGTTTGACGCCCTGATCAACTACATCAGCGGCATCGGCTACCCCGACGGCCCGGACTTCACCCGGCGTTGGGCGGCGGCCGAACACCTGATCGCCAAGGATATCCTCAAGCCCCACGCCATCTTCTGGCCCACCATGCTCAAGGCCATGGGGCTGCCCCCCTACCGCCGCCTCCATGTGCACGGCTACTGGAACGTCAACGAGACCAAGATGTCCAAGAGCATCGGCAACGTGGTGCGGCCGGCGGAGATGGTGGAACAGTTCGGGGCCGACACCATCCGCTACTTCCTGCTGCGGGAGATGTCCTTCGGCCTGGATGCCTCCTACTCGGACCAGGCGGTGCTGGCCCGCCGCAACTCGGACTTGGCCAACGACCTGGGCAACCTCTTCAGCCGCAGCCTGACCATGGTGAAAAATTTCTGCCAGGGCCGGGTGCCGCAGCCCGGCCCCCTGGGCCCCGAAGACCGGGAGCTGGCGAATGCCGCCCTGGCCATGCTGGCCGACTACCGGGAAAAAATGGAACAACTGGCCTTCCGCCAGGCCCTGGAGGCGGTCTGGGAGGTAATCGGCCGGGCCAACCGCTACATTGTCGGCAACGCCCCCTGGGAGCTGGCCAAAGACCCGGCCCGGGAGGAGCGCCTGCGCACCGTGCTCAATACCCTGCTGGAAACCCTGCGCTGCATCGCCTGCACCCTCAAGCCGGTGATGCCGGCGGCGGCCGCCCGGATGGCCGCCGCCCTGCCCCTGGACCCGGAGGCAAACCTGGCGGACCAGCAGCAGTGGGGCAAATTGCCGCCGGGAGCGCCGGTCACGGTGGGAGAAAACCTGTTCCCCCGAATCAAGCAGGCCAAATAGGCCGGCAGCTCGCGGAGAGCGTAACCGTTCAGCAGGGATGTTAAACTGCCGAGTTAACAGGACGTAAGCGTTCAGTTTTAAGGAAAGGAAACCGCAGTCGGCGCCATGAACCAAAAGGGCAGGGACCACAACCAGGAGACCTATCTCGCCCGGCTCCGGCAGGAAGCACCGGCCTGGGCCTTGAAGCCCATTGCCCTGCCCGGCGGCCTGGTGCTGCTGGATGATCAGCTTGATGCCGCCCAGTGCCGCCGTTTTCTGCTGCTGCTGGGCAATCGCCTGGGCCCGGCAGGCCTGAGCCCGATCATGGGCGTAGTCGGCGACGGCGACCACGACGAAACGGAAACCGGGGCCGCCGACCCCACCGGCCCCGAAAACGCCGCCGACTCCTGCCAGGTTACGGTGGAGGAGCGCCAGGAGCTGTTCGGCTGTTTCCGGCTGGAACTTTGATGGTCAGAGTGTAATAAAGGAGTGGCAATATGTTTATCTTCAGCAATTTTCTGGAAGCCCTGGCCAGCGTGATCAACGTGGTCCTCAGCGTCTATATCTGGGTAATCCTGGGCCGGGTGATTATCTCCTGGGTCAACGCCGACCAGTACAACCCCATCGTCCGCTTCCTCCACGAGATCACCGAGCCGCCCCTGCGCTATCTCCGCCGCTACCTGCCGGTGATGGGGGGCTTTGATTTTTCACCCATTGTCCTGATCCTGGGGATCATCTTTCTGCAAAGCTTTCTGGTGCCGACCCTGCAGCAGTTGGCCCGGGCCATCGGCTGAACTTGCGTAACCGTCCAGCAGCACCGCATATTCGGGCGATCAGCCAGGCTTAAGTGCACGGGGTACGAGGCGCCTGGCTGCTTACCCAAATCTGCGGCACTGCTGAACGGTTATGAACCATACGTTGTAAGCAGCCTTAATTAAGGAGGTGGGAGCATGCTGACAGCCCAGGAAATTCAAGCGCAGCAGTTTCATGTGCGGTTTCGCGGCTTCGACGTGGAGGAGGTGGACGAGTTTCTGGAACAGACCGCCGCCGCAGTCCAGAAGCTGACCGAGGAAAACACCACCCTCAAGGCCAAGCTGGAGGCGGCGGAGCGCAAGGTGGCGGCCTACAAGCGCCAGGAGAAAAACTCCATGGAGGCCATCATCGCCGCCCAGAAAATCAGCGACGAGATGAAGACCAAGGCCCGCCGGGAAGCCGAAGAGTTGCTGGGCAAGGCCCGCGAGGAGGCCAAGGGGCTGGAGGAAAGCGCCGGCCGGGAAATCTCCGAGTTGGAACGGGAGCTGGACCGGCTGCGGGCCATGAAGGAGCAGGCCCGCGAGGAGGTGCGCCGGGTGCTGCAAGGCTATTTGAGCAGCCTGGAAAGCGACAGTGTGCCGGCGGGGCCGGCCGGCGGGACCGTTGCCGGTTCCCGGTCGGCCGCCGGCTCATCTTTGAGCGCTGCCGGGGCCGAGGACGCCGAGGCCCGCTCCCAGGCCGCCCCCGTCGACCAAGGCGCCAAGTCCGCCGGTGGCGGGCTGGCGGCGGCCGCCGCCGGGGTAGCGGCCATGGGAGCGACTGCCGGCCAGGATGATGATCTTTACCAGCGGATCGAACTGGATGACGACCTGCTGCCCAAGAACCCGGAAGCGTCGCCGGCAACACTCGCCAGGGACCAACAGGCCGACAATGACGAGCCGGTCCTCCCCGATCTGGACGGCGATATGGTCTTCACCCTGGAAGATCCCCTGGATGAAGAGCCGGAGGAAGCCGCAACCGACGGCGGCCCCAATATCAGCCTTGACGATGAAGATGGGGAAGATGAGGAAGATGAGGAAGATGCGCCGGCAAAGCCCTAACGAAGCTGGGGCGGCCGTTGCCGCCTCTCCCCGCAATGCCGCCGACGCCAATCCGGTAAGCGTTCAGCAGCACCGCATCTTCGGACGATCAGCCGGGCTTAAGTGCACGGGGTACGAGGCGCCTGGCTGCTTGCCCGAACCTGCGGAACTGCTGAACGCTTACGTTCCGTTGGATCATCAATTTAATACCCCTGGCGAACAGTTATCCAATCCGTAGCACCGGCCGCCGCCCATGAAAATCACCCCCATGCTCCAGCAGTACCTGGAGATCAAAAATCAGCATCCTGGCGCCATTCTCTTTTACCGGATGGGGGATTTCTACGAGATGTTCTTCGACGATGCCGTCGAAGCCGCCAAAATCCTGGGGATCACTCTCACCGCCCGCGGCCAGAAGGAGGAAGGCCAGCGGATTCCCATGTGCGGGGTGCCCTATCATTCAGCCACCAACTACCTGGCCCGACTGATCAGGGCCGGCAAGCGGGTGGCCATCTGCGAACAGATGGAAGACCCCAGTCAAAGCAAGGGCCTGGTCCGCCGCGAGGTGGTCCGGGTGGTCAGTCCGGGGGTGGTTACCGAAGACCAGTTGCTGGACGACAAGGACAACCGTTTTCTGGCGGCGGTCTGCCACCGGGGCGAGGGCTGGGGCCTGAGCCTGATCGACCTCTCCACCGGCGAATTCTGGGTGGGTGATCCGGCCGACCCCGGCGAGCTGCTGGACGAGCTGACCCGGATGAATCCCTCGGAGCTGCTGCTGCCCCACCAGGACACCAACCCCGGCCCCCAGCCCCTCCCCCCTCCGGCCGGCGGGAAAATTGGGGTCAGACCCCAATTTATTGTTGGTGAAAAACTCGAGCAAGAGAAACCCCGAAACAATAAATTGGGGTCTGACCCCAATTTTCCTGAGCTGCAACTGCCGCCGGAACTGGCCGCCCTGCGCCGCAGCCTGAGCGAACAGTTACCCGCCTGCTGCCTGACTCCCCGCCCGGCCGCCGATTTCCAGCCCGACCAGGCCCGGGAGTTGCTGCTGGAACATTTCCAGGTGGCCAACCTGGCCGGTTTTGGCTGCCAGGGGCTCAAGGCCGGAATCGCCGCCGCCGGCGCCCTGCTCAGCTACCTCAAGGAAACCCAGAAATGCGAGTTGGCCCACCTGGAGCGGCTGCGCCCCCTGGAGCGGGAGCAATTTCTGCTGCTGGACGAGGCCTCCCGCCGCAACCTGGAGCTGACCCGGACCATCAGCAGCGATAAGCGGGAGGGCTCGCTGCTGGCCGCCCTGGACTACACCCGCACCCCCATGGGGGCCCGGCAGTTAAAAAAGAGCCTGCTGATGCCGCTGAAGGAGGTGGCAGCCATCCGCCGGCGGCTGGACGCGGTGGAGCGGTTGCTCCGCGACCAGGAACTCAACCGGCGGCTGGGCGAAGCCTTGAGCACGGTTTACGACCTGGAACGGCTCAACAGCCGGGTGGTCCTGGGCAGCGCCAACGCCCGCGACCTGACCGCCCTCAGGGTTTCCCTGGCCCAATTGCCCGCCATCAAGGAGCTGCTGGCTCCCGCCCCCGCAACCGAACACGGGGTTGACTCCGCGGAGCGCGGCCACGGTCTGCTGGCCGAGCTGGGCCGGGAGATCGACGCCCTGGAGGAAATCCACCAACTGCTGGCCGCCGCCATCCGCGACGACGCCCCGGTGGGCCTGAGGGAAGGCAACCTGATCCGGCCGGGCTATAACGCGGAGCTGGATGAACTGCTGGCCATTCTCCGGGACGGCAAGGGGATGATCGCCGCCCTGGAGGCCCGGGAGCGAGAGCGGACCGGGATTGCCAACCTCAAGGTGGGCTTCAACAAGGTTTTCGGCTATTACCTGGAGGTCAGCAAGGGGCGGCTGGGCGAGGTGCCCGCCGACTTTATCCGCAAGCAGACCCTGGTCAACGCCGAACGTTTCATCACCCCGGAGCTGAAGGAGTTTGAAAGCAAGGTCAGCGGGGCCGAGGAGAAACGGCTGGAGCTGGAGTACCGGCTTTTTAACGAAATCCGGCAGACGGTGGCCGCCGCCGGCAGCCGCATCCTGCAAAGCGCGGCCGGGCTGGCGATGATCGACCTGCTGCTGGCCCTGGCGGTGGCGGCCGGCCGCCACGGCTACTGCCGCCCCGAGGTGGACCAGAACGAGGAAATCGTGATCGGCGAAGGCCGCCATCCGGTGATTGAACGCAACCTGCCGCCGGGCCGCTTCGTGCCCAACGATGTCCATCTCGATCAGGCCAAGCGGGAGCTGATGATTATCACCGGCCCCAACATGGCGGGTAAATCCACGGTGCTGCGCCAGACCGCCCTGATCGTGCTGATGGCCCAGATGGGCAGCTTCGTGCCGGCGGCCAGCGCCAGAATCGGGGTGGTGGACCGGATTTTCACCCGGGTGGGGGCCATGGACGACCTGCGCCGGGGGCAGTCCACCTTCATGGTGGAGATGAACGAGACCGCCAACATCCTCAACAACGCCACCCCCCAAAGCCTGGTGATCCTGGATGAGATCGGCCGGGGCACCTCCACCTTCGACGGCCTGGCCATCGCCTGGGCGGTGGCCGAGGCCCTGGCCGACAAGGAGGGCAAGGGGGTCAAGACCATGTTCGCCACCCACTACCACGAACTCACCGACCTGGCCGCCACCCGGCCCCGGATTCACAACTTCCATATCGCGGTGCGGGAGTGGAACGATACCATTATTTTTCTGCACAAGCTGCTGCCCGGCGGGGTCAGCCGCAGCTACGGCATCCAGGTGGCGGCCCTGGCCGGGGTGCCGCCGGCGGTGGTTGCCAGGGCCAAGGAGTTGTTGCATAATATCGAGCAGGGCGAATTCAACCGCCAGGGCCAGCCCCGGATCGCGGCCCCCGGCAGCCAACCCAGCCAGCTTCGCCTCTTCGCCCCGGAGGAAGATGCCCTGCGCCGCCGCCTGCGGGAAGTCCAGCCGGACACCCTGAGCCCGCTGGAGGCCCTCAACCTTATCTATGAGTTAAAAAAGTTGTGATTCGGGTTGTTCAGCCACAGCGCGGTTTTGTCCGCCGCCACCTGTTCCCGGTTCTGATCCTGCTGGCCACCCTCTTTTGTTTTGCCCCGCCGTCCCATGCCAGCTATGATCCCGCCGCCCGGTTCCAGGAAATTCTCAGCTATTATCAACAGCGCCTGCTGGGCGGCGGCGACGGCCGGGAACGGGCCAACTGGCTGCTGGCCTCCCGGGCCCTGCAACAGTTGCAGCGGGAAAATCCCGAGCATGAGGTGGCGCCCCAAAGCCTTTACCTGCTGGGCAATCTTCACCACCGCCTCTACCGCCAGAGCGGCAACTCCCTGGATCTGGCCGAAGCCGTCACCTTCTTTGAAGATATGCAGGCCACCTATCCCCGCCACCGCCTGGCCCCCGACGCCCTCTTTTACCTGGCCAATATTTTTCTCCATGACCGCCAAGAGCCGGAACGGGCCGGGCGCACCCTGGCCCGAATCGTGGCCCTTTACCCGGAAAGCGAGCTGGCCGGGGAAGCCCGCCGCCAACTGACCAACCTCCGCCAGCCCCCCGGCCCGGCCGCCCCGTTACCCCCCGCCGCCGTAAGCGGCGAGCTTGAGCTGGCGGAGGTGCTGCCCCTGCGCCACTGGTCCAGCGACACCTATACTCGGGTGGTGATCGAAAGCAGCAGTCCCCTGACCTTTCGCAGCCGGATGCTGGCCAATGGCCAGGATAGCCGGCGGCTGCAAATCGACCTGGCCGGCGCCCGCCTAAGCCCCCGGATCACCAGCCCCCAAAGTGCTGCCGCCGACGGCCTGCTCAGGCAAATGCACCTAAACCAGCTCACCCCCGACAGTGTCCGGGTGACCCTGGACACCCAGGCCGCCATTGACGACTACAAGATTTTCAACCTGGACAATCCGCCCCGGGTGGTCATCGATCTGCTGGGCAAGCCGACCCCGCCGCCGGTGCGGGTGGTGCGCCCGGCCCAGCCGCCCAAAAGCGCCCCGCCGCCCCCGGCCCGGGTGGAGCCCGGCGAGCCGATCCGCCCGCCCCTCTCCCTGGCCCAGCAGCTTGGTTTCGGCATTCGGCGGGTGGTGATCGACCCCGGCCACGGCGGCAAGGATCCCGGCGCCATCAGCCCCAACGGGCTTAAGGAAAAGGATATCACCCTGCAAATCTCCAAGCTGCTGGCGGCGGTGCTGGAGCGGCAGGGCAGCGAGGTAATCCTGACCAGGGATCGGGATATTTTTCTTCCCCTGGAGGAGCGCACCGCCATCGCCAACAGCCGCGAGGCCGACCTCTTTATCTCCATCCACGTCAACTCGGCCAACAACCGCCAGGCCCAGGGGGTGGAAACCTATATTCTGGACATGGTGGCCAGCGACGACGAGGCCATGCGGGTGGCGGCCCGGGAAAACGCTTCCTCGGCCCGCAGCTTCAACGAATTGCAGGGCATAGTCCACCAACTGCTGAACCACGCCAAGCTCAACGAGTCCATGCAACTGGCGGAGATGGTACAACAGACCATGGTGGAAAGCCTGCGCCGGGTTTACGGCCCGCAAATCCAGGACCGGGGCATCCGCCGGGCCCCCTTCGTGGTCCTGATCGGCGCCCGGATGCCCGCCCTGCTGGTGGAGGTGGGATTTTTGAGCAACCCCGAAGAAGAACGGCGGCTGCAGGATCAACGCTACCTGGAACAACTGGTCCAAAGCATCGCCGACGGCATCCAACAATACGCCGCCCATTTGAGTTTAGCCACCCGGTAAACGTCCAGCAGCTCCACAACACCCAAAAACTTGCGGTGCTGCCGCAAGTTTTTAGCCGGTGCTCTGCATGGCGGCGGCAATCCCGTTGACGCTGAGGAAGAGGGCATCGCGCAGGGCCTCGCGTTCTTCGCCGCCGGAGGCGTGGAAGCGTTTTAAGAGCTCGATTTGCAGGAGATTGAGGGCGTCGGTATAGGGGTTGCGCAATTGGATGGAGCGCTGGAGGGCCGGGCTGGCGGCCAGCAACTCCGCCTCGCCGGTGAGCTGCAGCAGGGCCCGGCGGCCGCGCTCAAAGTCATCGACGATCTGCTGATGGAAGCGGTTGTCCCCCTCCTCTCCGGCCAGGGCGGCGTAGCGGGCGGCCATGGGCAGGCGGCTGCGGGCCATCTCCAGGTGGGCGTTATCCACCACCATCCGGAAAAATGGCCACTCCTCGTAAAGCCGGCTTAAGCGCCGGGGGCCGTCGGGCTGGGCCAGCACCGCTTCCAGGGCCGCCCCGGTGCCATACCAGCCCGGCACGATGTAGCGGGTCTGAATCCAGGCGAACACCCAGGGGATGGCCCGCAGGCTGTCCAGGTCCACCTCGCCGGCCCCCCGCGATACCGGGCGGGAGGCGATGGGCAGCCGGCTGATCTGCTCGATGGGGGTGATCTTGGCGTACCAGCTCCAGAACTCGGGATCGCGGACCAGCTTACGGTACGCCTCCATGCCGGCGGCGGCCAGCCGGGCCATCAGTTCCCGTTGGCCGTTGTTCTGCCCCCCTCCGGTCGCCGGTGCTCCGCCCCCGGCGGCCCCGGAGGTTTTAAGCATGGCGTTGACGATCTGCTCCAGATGACGGCGGGCGATCTCGGGGAAGGCGTAGCGAAAGGTGATCACCTCGCCCTGCTCGGTGAAACGGACCCGGCCGTTATGGACCACCGCGGGCAGGGCCATGATGGCCTGGCTGGCCCGGCCGCCACCCCGGCCCACGGTGCCGCCCCGGCCGTGGAAGAGGCGCAGGTCGATGCCATGCTCCCGGCAGACCGTGCCCAGGCGTTCCTGGGCCTGGTGCAGGGCCCAGTTGGCCATCCAGTAGCCGCCGTCCTTGTTGCTGTCGGAATAACCCAGCATTACTTCCTGGAAATTGCCCCGGGCCGCCAGGTGGTCGCGGTAAACCGGGTTGTTGAACATGCCCTGCAACAGGGGCTCGGCGGCCTCCAGGTCTTCGATGGTTTCAAAGAGCGGCACCAGCTCCAGGCCGCTGACGATCATCCCATCCCGCCGGCCCCAGATCCCGGCCTCCTTGGCCAGCAGCAGCACCTCCAGCAGATCACTGACCGCGTGGGTCATGCTGATGATATAGGAGCCCATGGCCGCCGGATCGTGCCGCTGCAAGACTCCGATCAACTGGAAGCCGGCCAGCAGTTCGGCCACGGCGGCGGGCAGCTCGATGTTCCGGGGCAGCAGGGGCCGGGGGTTGGCCAGTTCGGCTTCCAGCAGGGCCAGCCGCTCTTTTTCGCCCAAGGCCGCATAGTCGTCGGTGACCCCGGCCAGCCGCAGCAACAGGGCCACCCCTTCCTCGTGAACCCGGCTGTGCTGGCGGAAATCCAGGGCCACCAGATGGAGGCCGAAGGTCCGCACCTGGAGCAGCAGCCGACCCAGGCGACCGTGGCTGACCAGCCGGGCGAAGCCGGCCTGGCGCAGGCTCTCGGCCAGCAGTTGGAGATCGGCCAGCAGGGCGGCGCTGTCGTAGTCGGCACCGGCGCTAAGGGCTTCATCGGGGGCCGCATCCGATGAAGCTCCGAGCATCTCCCGGGAGGTCGCGCCGTTGGGTTCTGCCGGGAAACGGCCCTCTTCGGTTTCAGTCAGCAGTTGCTCCAGGCGGACCATCATGTAGCTGATTTTCAGGCGATAAGGCTCGTAGCGATAGTGGCGGCGCCGGTGTTCGGCAATCTCAAAGCGGGCGGCATCGGCCTCGATGGAGCGCAGCAGCTCGGTGGGCGGCTGCTGGCGCCCGGAAAGGCTGAGTTCCCGGCGCAACTGGCGCAACTCTTCCAGGTAAAGGCGCAGGGCGGTACGCCGCTGGTTGAGCCAGGTACGGCGGGTAACCCGGGCGGTGACGAAAGGGTTGCCGTCGCGGTCACTGCCGATCCAGGAACGGAAACGAAGAAAGATGGGCAGGGCCTCGGGACACTGCCCGTAATGGCGCAGCAGGGCGGCTTGCAGATCCTGGTAAATCCGGGGCACCGTGTTCCAGATGGCGTTACGGACGAAATAGAGGCCGCTTTCCACCTCGTCATCCACGGTGGGCCGGACCATGCGGATATCATCGGTGGCCAGCAGCAGGCTGATCTGGTTGGAAAGCTCGGCCAGCACCTCCTCCTGTTCCTCGGGGGTGTTTTCCCGGCGATTGAGCAGATCCAGCAGGGCGGCGATCCTTTTTTGCTTGTACAGGATGCTGCGGCGGCGGGCCTCGGTGGGGTGGGCGGTGAGGGTGGGCTGGATATCCAGCCGGGCAACCAGGGCCAGGGCCTGATCCAAATCCAGCCCCCGCTCCTTGAGGCTGGCGACGGCCTCGTCGATGGACTCCCGACGGGGTAAGCGATCAGGGGGCACCCCGACACGGGATCTTGCCGCGATGCGAGCCGGCTCACATACTGAGGTACGCATCGCCGCCTGGCTCACCGCTGCCATCGAAGCCAGGGGCGGCACCCCCTGGTCGCTTACTTCAGGATCCCCCCGGTGATCAGTTACCAATTGGCCGGCAATCTCCTGACGGCGGCCGGCCCGGGTGATCTCCATCTGCTCCACCTTGTTGACCAGGTGGAAGAAGGCGGTGTAGGCCTGCAATACCTGGACGATCCGACCGCAGTCGAGATCGGCGACCCGGCTGGCCACTTCATCCCACAGCAGGGGCTGATTTTCCCCGGCCGCCTGGCGGCAGAGAACCCGCAGATCCTCCACCTGTTCAAATACCTCCCGGCCACGCAGCTCGACAATGGTCCGCCCCAGCAGGCGACCCAGGAGATTAACCTGGGCCGCCAGGGATCCCCGGTCGCCGATCTCGGCAGGCAAAAGCTCAGATATGTCCGACATTTCAGCAGTTCTCCAAATTGATACACTGGCGGGCGCAGAGACGCGCCGCCTCTTCCAGGGCGGGGGAAGGTTCGGGGCGGTGATTGATCAACTCGGCCTTATCGCCGCCCTCGGCCATCCGAAAAACCTCGGGGCAGAGTTCGGCGCAGCCGCCGCAACCGTTACATTCGTGGGTGTCCAGCACCACCTGGACACAGTGAGAAGCGGAATCTTTCATCATGAACTCATCAGCAAAAAACTATCGGCCGCAACACGCCGTCAACGTTAGCGGGAGCGGGGGTTAAAGTCAAGCTAAGCCGGCCATCGTTTGACTTTAGCCACCCCCGACGCTATACTCACTCCTGCACAAGAGTTGCCCAACCTGGCCGGACCTGCCGGACCTGCCGGTCTCGCAAAAATTGTCGTCGCGGATTTATGCAAGGCCATCAAAATTCACCTCAAACCAAGAATCAGCCATGCCGCAAATCAGTTTATCGCAGCGGATTATTTTTGCCCTGGATTTTCCCGAGCCCGCCACGGCTTTGCGCTGGGTGGAGCGACTTGAGGAGCGGGTGGGCTATTTCAAGGTGGGGCTGGAGTTGTTCACCGCAGGCTGGTGGCCGGTTGTGGAGGGGATCAGCGGCCGGGGGCACAGGGTTATGCTGGACCTCAAATTTCATGATATTCCCGAAACCATTTACCGCTCGGTGGGCCGCTTGCGTGAGCACGGGGTCAGCTTGGCCACCGTCCACGGCCAGGACCGGGCCATGCTCCAGGCGGCGGCAGAGGCGGCCCGCGGCGATCTGGCCATCCTGGCGGTTACGGTGCTGACCAGCATCGGCGAGGAGGATTTGCGGGCTCAGGGCTTCAACGACGGCATTGGCAACCTGGTGCTGAAAAGGGCGCAACTGGCCAAAGAAGCAGGCTGCGCCGGGGTAGTATGCTCCCCCCGGGAGGTGGCGGCCCTCCGCCGCCGGTTGGGACCGGACTTTTTGCTGGTTACCCCCGGTATTCGCCCCACCGACCACCAAAACCTGGCTGGTACCCCTGGTGAACAATCGCAAAACCTGCGCCCCGACGATCAGCAGCGGACCGCCGGCGCCGGCGCCGCCATGGCCGCCGGCGCAGACCATCTGGTGGTGGGGCGCCCCATCCGCGATGCAGCCGAGCCCCTGGCCGTGGTGACCGCTTTACAGGCGGAGATAGCCGCCGCGCTCGCAACCTCATAAGATAAGCGGCCCTTGCTGAATCCCATCCCCCACATAACCATCAGACAACGCCCCGGTTCAGCAACCTGACCGGCTTGAGCATCCCGGGACACCGCCCCTCAACCAGGGGAAAAAACCGGTTTTTTCTTGACCTCTGCCGCCCACATGCTAAATATGTCTGTTGCTTATTCGCCCCCTGAGGGTGGCGGAGGGGAAGCATTAACAGGTAGCGGTTCCGGCGACTGGTCTCAACCCATTTCCATCCAAAATCCTTGAGGAGAAAGAAAACGATGAGTGGACAAGACAGCAAGATCGAGAGCATGTTGCAGGAAAAACGACTTTTTGCCCCGCCCGCCGCTCCGGCGGACGCGGTTTCGGCCAAGTCCATGGCCGAATATGAGGCGATGTACAAACGTTCCATGGAAGACCCCGAAGGTTTCTGGGCCGAGCGGGCCGAGGCCATGCTGACCTGGGACAAGAAATGGGACAAGGTGCTGGAAGCCGACATGCACAAGCCTGAAATCAAATGGTTTCAGGGCGGCAAGCTCAATGTTTCGGTCAACTGCCTGGACCGCCATCTAAAAAACGGCCGCCGCAACAAGGCTGCTCTGATCTGGCAGGGTGAGCCGGAGGAAGACAGCAAGGTTTACACCTACCAGATGCTCCACACCGAGGTCTGCCGTTTCGCCAACGTCCTCAAGAAAATGGGGGTTAAAAGAGGCGACCGGGTTTCCGTTTACCTGCCCATGATCCCCGAATTGGCCATCGCCCTGCTGGCCTGTACCCGGATCGGCGCCATTCACAGCGTGGTTTTTGCCGGTTTTTCGGCCCAGAGCCTCAAGAGCCGGGTCCAGGACTGCGAGGCCAAGGTGCTGATCACCGCCGACGCCGTCCTGCGCTCCGGCAAGACCATCCCCCTGAAGCCCAATGCCGATCAGGCCCTGGCCGAGTGCCCCAGCGTCAAGAACTGCGTTGTCGTCAAGCGGGCCGGCAACGAGGTACCCATGCAGGAGGGCCGCGATTCCTGGTGGCATGAGGAAGTCTCCGCCGCCGACATCACCGCCAATTGCCCCCCCGAAAGCATGGATGCAGAAGACACCATGTTCATCCTTTACACCTCCGGCTCCACCGGCAAGCCCAAGGGAGTGGTGCACACCACCGGCGGCTACCTGACCTACGCCGCTCAAACTTGCCAGTGGGTTTTCGATCTCAAGGACGACGACGTTTATTGGTGCACCGCCGATATCGGCTGGATCACCGGCCACAGCTACATTCTTTACGGCCCCCTGGCCCTGGGCGGCACCTCGCTGATGTTTGAAGGGGTACCCTCCTGGCCCAAGCCCGACCGCTTCTGGCAGATCTGCGACAAGTACAAGGTCAATATTTTCTACACCGCCCCCACCGTTATCCGCTCGCTGATGCGGGAAGGGGTGGAGTGGCCGCGGAAACACGACCTTTCCTCCCTGCGACTGCTGGGTTCGGTGGGCGAGCCCATCAACCCCGAAGCCTGGATGTGGTATCACGACACCATCGGCGGCGGCAAGCTGCCGGTGGTGGACACCTGGTGGCAGACCGAAACCGGCGGCATCATGATTTCGGGCATGCCCTTCGCCACCACCCTCAAGCCTGGATCGGCCACCTTCCCCCTGCCCGGGGTGGATGCCACCATCTTCCGGGAAGACGGCAGCGAGGCCGGCCCCAACGAAGGCGGTCATCTGGTGATCCGCCGGCCCTGGCCCGGGATGCTGCGCGGGGTCTTCGGCGACCCGGCCCGCTACAAGAAAACCTATTTCTCGCGTTTTGAGGGAATTTACGATCCCGAAGACGGCGCCCGCAAGGACGAGGACGGCTACTTCTGGATCATGGGCCGCTTGGACGACGTGATAAACGTTTCCGGGCACCGCCTGGGTACCGCCGAGATCGAGTCCGCCTTGGTGGCTCACCCCCAGGTGGCCGAAGCGGCGGTGGTGGGCGCGCCCCACGAAATCAAGGGCCAGACCATTTACGCCTACGTTTCCCTGCAGGCCGGAGTGGCGCCCAACGACGAGCTACGGGCCGCCCTCAAAACCCATGTCCGCAAGGAAATCGGACCCATTGCCACCCCCGAGTTCATCCAGTTTTCCGACGGGCTGCCCAAGACCCGCAGCGGCAAGATCATGCGCCGGATTCTGCGCAAGATTTCCGCCGGCCAGACCGAGGCGCACGATTTCGGTGATATTTCCACCCTGGCCGATCCGTCGGTGGTGGATACCCTGGTGGCAGGCAGCCAGGAATTCGTGAAAAAGTAAATACGCGCACCTCCCATCCGCCGGCGGGCGGGCAAGCTGCGGCCTGGTTGCCGCCGAGCCTG
>OBJA01001618.1_pt1 | contig 14860 bp, 29 predicted proteins | sample 1519751 | NCBI WGS metagenome assembly OBJA01 (sample SAMEA3881238, study PRJEB22517) | soil metagenome | biome: lake sediment; feature: soda lake sediment; material: sediment, water from around vicinity | place: India | collected 2013-12-23 | depth 3 m | reverse complement strand
TCCGCGAAGGTGGCCGTACCGTGGGCGCCGGCGTGGTGGCGAAGATCATCGAGTAGTAACAAAACACTGTAGGAGCGGCGCAAGCCGCGATCAGCCTCGCGCCGCTCCTGCACAGATGTAAACAAGGCATTTAGCGAATCGAGAACGTACATGGCTGCTAATCAGAGAATCCGGATCCGGCTCAAGGCTTTTGATCATCGCCTGATCGACAAGTCCGCCAGGGAGATTGTAGAAACGGCGCGTCGTACCGGTGCCCAGGTGCGCGGACCCATTCCGCTGCCCACCAAGAAGGAACGCTGGACCGTTCTGATTTCGCCGCACGTCAACAAGGACGCGCGTGATCAGTACGAGATTCGTACGCACAAGCGTTTGATGGATATCGTTGATCCTACCGACAAGACCGTGGACGCGCTGATGAAGCTCGACCTGGCGGCCGGCGTCGACGTTCAGATCAAACTGAACTAGCGGATCACAGGGGTTCACGAAGATGACGATCGGATTAGTTGGTAGAAAAGCGGGTATGACGCGGGTATTCACCGAAGCGGGCGAGTCCGTGCCGGTGACGGTGATCGAGGTCGATCCCAACCGCGTCACCCAGGTGAAGACCGTTGAGGTGGATGGTTACCGTGCGCTGCAGGTGACTACCGGCAAGCGCCGCGCTAGCCGCGTGACCAAGCCGATGGCCGGCCATTTCGCCAAGGCCAATACCGAGGCGGGCCGTGGGTTGTGGGAGTTCCGTCTGGCCGATGGCGAGGGCGAGGGCATCGAACTGGGTTCCGAGCTCAAGGTGGATCTGTTTCAGGCCGGCCAGAAGGTGGACGTCGCCGGTACCTCGATCGGCAAGGGCTTTCAGGGTGGTGTGAAGCGCCACCATTTCCGTACCCAGGACGCCACTCACGGTAACTCACTGTCCCACCGTGTACTTGGCTCCATCGGCCAGAACCAGACCCCGGGTCGCGTGTTCAAGGGCAAGAAGATGGCCGGTCACATGGGCAACGTGCGCCGTACAGCGCAGAGCCTGGAAGTGGTGCGGGTGGATGCCGAGCGCAACCTGCTGCTGGTGAAAGGTGCGGTACCCGGTTCCGAGGGTGGCGATGTCATCATCAAGCCGGCGGTCAAGGCTCGATAGGGGTAATTACGATGGATCTACAGGTGCAAGGTGGCGGCAGCGCCATCCAGGTTTCCGATAACACCTTCGGGCGCGAGTTCAACGAGACGCTGGTGCATCAGGTGGTGGTTGCCTACATGGCCGCCGGCCGCGCCGGCACCAAGGCGCAGAAGACCCGTTCCGCGGTGAGCGGTGGCGGCGCCAAGCCCTGGCGCCAGAAGGGTTCGGGCCGTGCCCGTGCCGGTACCATCCGCAGCCCGCTGTGGCGCGGGGGCGGTACGACCTTCGCGGCGGTGCCGCGCGATTATTCGCAGAAGGTCAACAAGAAGGTCTACAAGGCAGCGATTCGCGCCATCCTGTCCGAGCTGGTGCGCCAGGACCGTCTGGTCGTGGTGGAATCCTTCGGCGTGGAAGCGCCCCGCACCAAGGAACTGATCGGCAAGCTGAAGGACCTGGGCCTGGTCGAGGGCAGCGCACTGATCATTACCGAGGATCCGGACGAGAACCTGTTTCTGGCTGCACGCAATCTCCACCAGGTGGATGTGTTCGATGCCGCCACCGTGGATCCGGTCAGCCTGGTGAAGTTCGACAAGGTGCTGGTGACCGTGCCTGCTGTGCGTCAGTTTGAGGAGAACCTGGCATGAATCAGGAACGACTGATGAAGGTGCTGCTGGCACCGCTGATTTCCGAAAAGAGCGCGCGCCTGGCCGATGCCAACAACCAGGTGGGTTTCAAGGTGCTGCGCGATGCCAGCAAGCCGGAGATCCGTGCCGCTGTTGAAAAGCTCTTCAATGTCACGGTCACCAATGTGCAGGTGGCGAACATGAAGGGCAAGGTCAAGCGTTTCGGCCAGATGACCGGCCGCCGCTCCGACTGGAAGAAGGCGTATGTGACGCTGGCCGAGGGCCAGGACATCGATTTCATGGGCGCGAAGTAAGCGCGCTCTCACTGTAGTGGATTTGTAAGGGCTGAAAAGATGCCGATCGTTAAAGCCAAGCCAACCTCGCCGGGACGCCGATTCGTCGTCCAGGTCACCACGCCGGGCCTCCACAAGGGCAAGCCGCATGCCGCGCTGCTCGAGAAGAAGTCCAAGTCGGGTGGCCGCAACAATGCCGGCCGGATCACCACCCGTCACCAGGGCGGTGGCCACAAGCAGCATTACCGCGTGATCGACTTCAAGCGGAACAAGGATGGCGTTCCGGCCCGCGTCGAGCGGATCGAATACGATCCGAACCGCAGTGCCAACATCGCCCTGGTGTTGTACGCCGATGGCGAGCGTCGCTACATCCTCGCCCCCAAGGGCCTGGAAGTGGGTGCCGAGATCCAGAACGGCAGCCACGCGCCCATCAAGGCGGGCAATGCCATGCCCCTGCGCAACATCCCGGTGGGCTCGCTGGTGCACAACGTGGAGATGAAGCCCGGCAAGGGTGGGCAGATCGCCCGCAGCGCCGGTGCCGGCGTACAGCTGGTGGCGCGCCAGGACGAGCACGCGACCCTGCGCCTGCGCTCCGGTGAGATGCGCAAGGTGCCGGCCGATTGCCGGGCCACCATCGGCGAAGTGGGCAATGCGGAGCACAACCTGCGCTCCCTGGGCAAGGCAGGCGCCAAGCGCTGGCGCGGTGTGCGTCCGACGGTGCGCGGTGTCGCCATGAACCCCGTGGACCATCCGCATGGTGGTGGTGAAGGCCGTACATCCGGCGGCCGTCACCCCGTGTCGCCCTGGGGTACGCCTACCAAGGGTTACAAGACCCGCAGTAACAAGCGAACCGATAATATGATTGTGCGTCGTCGCAATCAGAAGTAATCGATAGAGGTTATATACAGTGCCGCGTTCAGTCAAAAAAGGCCCATTCATCGACCACCATCTGATGAAGAAGGTGGACGAAGCCGTCAGCAGCAACAGTCGCAAGCCGATCAAGACCTGGTCGCGGCGCTCCATGATCCTGCCGGACATGGTGGGGCTGACGATTGCGGTTCATAACGGTCGGCAGCACGTGCCCGTGCTGATAAACGAAAACATGGTGGGCCACAAGCTGGGTGAGTTTGCGGCTACCCGTACCTTCAAGGGCCATGCGGCCGACAAGAAGGCGAAGTAAGGAGAGCCATGATGGAAGTCAGTGCAAAACTCAGTCATGCGAGAATCTCTCCGCAGAAGGCCCGCCTGGTAGCGGACCTGGTGCGCGGCATGCCGGTGGAACGGGCCCTCGAGACCCTGACCTTTAGCAACAAGAAGGCAGCGCATATCGTACGCAAGGTGCTGGAGTCCGCCATCGCGAACGCCGAGCACAATGCCGGCGCCGATGTGGATGAATTGAAGGTCGCCAGGATTTTTGTAAACGAAGGGCCGGTGCTCAAGCGCTTTGAGGCGCGTGCCAAGGGTCGCGGTAACCGCATCCTGAAGCGCACCAGCCACATCACCGTGACGGTCGACGAACGCTAAGGCGTCGTCGTATCCGACCAAACGAACGAATGTAACGTAGAGATAACGGCATGGGTCAAAAAGTACATCCGACCGGTATTCGCCTTGGCATCGTCAAGGACTGGACCTCCAAGTGGTATGCGGATTCCAAGGATTTCGCGGACTACCTGAACGTGGACCTGAAGGTGCGCGATTTCATCCGCGAGCGCCTTTCGCGTGCCTCCGTGAGCCGGGTGCAGATCGAACGACCCGCCAGCAATGCCCTGATCACCATCCATACGGCGCGTCCGGGTATCGTGATCGGCAAGAAGGGCGAGGACATCGACAAGCTGCGTGCAGAGGTATCGAAGATGATGGGTATCCCGGTGCACATCAGCATCGAGGAGATTCGCAAGCCCGAGATCGATGCCCAGCTGGTCGCCGAAGGTGTCGCCCAGCAGCTGGAGCGCCGCATCATGTTCCGCCGCGCCATGAAGCGTGCCGTGACCAACGCCATGCGCCTGGGCGCGGAAGGTATCAAGATCAACGTCGCCGGTCGACTGAATGGCGCGGAAATCGCCCGCAGTGAGTGGTATCGCGAGGGTCGTGTACCCCTTCATACCCTGCGTGCAGATATCGATTACGGGTTCTACGAAGCCAACACCACCTACGGCGTCATCGGCGTGAAGGTATGGGTGTTCAAGGGCGAGATCCTGGATCGAGACGAACAGGTAGCAGAAGCCGAGCCCGCCAAGAAAGCGGCGGCCAAGTAACGGAGCGGTAAAGCATGTTACAGCCCAAAAGAACGAAGTTCCGCAAGCAGCAGAAGGCCCGCAATCGTGGCCTGGCCAACCGCGGCGACAAGGTCAGTTTCGGTGAATTTGGTCTGAAGGCCGTTTCCCGTGGCCAGCTGACGGCGCGTCAGATCGAGGCGGCACGTCGTGCCATCAGTCGCCACGTCAAGCGCGGCGGAAAGATCTGGATTCGCGTGTTCCCGGACGTGCCGATTACCAAGAAGCCCATCGAGGTCCGCATGGGTAAGGGTAAGGGTAACGTGGAGTACTGGGTCGCCAAGATTCAGCCCGGCCGCGTACTGTATGAAATGGAAGGCGTGGGTGAGGACATCGCGCGTGAAGCGTTCCGCCTGGCGGCAGCCAAGCTGCCCTTCAAGGTCGCCTTTGTGAACCGGCAGGTGATGTGATGAAAGCGAACAGCTTGCGTGAAAAGACAGTGGCCGATCTCAAGCAGGAGCTTGAAGGTCTGCTGCGTGAACAGTTCAACCTGCGTATGCAGAAAGGCACCGGACAGCTGTCCCGGCCTGACCAGGTGCAGAAGGTGCGGCGCAATATCGCCCGCGTGAAGACGATTATGAGCGAAAAGGCAAGAGCAGGTGATGCGTCATGAGTGACGAAGCAAAGGCAATCCGGACCATCACCGGTCGTGTGGTCAGCAACAAGATGGACAAGAGTGCCACGGTTCTGGTCGAGCGCAAGGTGCCTCACCCGCTGTATGGCAAGTACATCCGTCGGTCCACCAAGCTGCACATTCATGACGAGAACAATGAGTGTCAGGAAGGTGACCTGGTCGCGATTCAGGAGTGCCGTCCCATGTCCAAGACCAAGTTCTGGACCCTGGTGAAGGTTGTTGAGCGGGCTGCTGGCTAATCCAGTCGCTCTTTTGGAATTATTGATACGGTTTTTGGTGGGATAGAGCCATGATCCAGATGCAAACCATCCTGGATGTCGCCGACAACAGTGGGGCGCGCCGCCTGCAGTGCATCAAAGTGCTGGGTGGTTCGCATCGCCGTTATGCCAATATTGGCGACATCATCAAGGTCAGCGTGAAGGAAGCGATTCCTCGCGGCAAGGTCAAGAAGGGCGAGGTGTACAACGCCGTAGTGGTGCGTACCGCCAAGGGCGTGCGCCGTCCAGACGGTTCGTTGATCCGCTTCGATGGCAATGCCGCCGTGCTGCTGAACAACCAGCATCAGCCCATCGGAACCCGTATCTTCGGGCCGGTGACCCGCGAACTGCGTAGCGAGAAGTTCATGAAGATCATCTCCCTCGCACCCGAAGTGCTGTAGGCGCGGAGGTATACAGGCATGCAAAAGATCAAGAAGGGTGATGACGTCATCGTCATCACCGGTAAGGACAGCGGAAAGCGTGGCACCGTCCTGAAGGTGGTGTCGGAGCTGGATCGCGTGGTCGTGGAAAACGTCAACGTGGTCAAAAAGCATCAGAAGGCGAACCCGAACGCGGGTGTGGCCGGTGGCATCGTGGAAAAGGAAATGTCCATCCATGTGTCCAACGTGATGCTGTATAATCCGCAGACCAAGAAGGGTGACCGGGTCGGGATCCGTACGCTGGAAGACGGCAAAAAGGTGCGTTTTTTCAAGTCCACGAATGAAGTCGTGGACGCCTGAGAGACAGGTTTAAGTCATGGCAAGATTGCAGCAACATTATCGTGATGTCGTGGTTGGCAAGCTCATGGAGCAGTTCAACTACAAGAATGTCATGGAAGTACCGAAGATCACCAAGATCACCCTGAATATGGGTGTGGGTGAGGCTATCGGTGACAAGAAGATCCTTGATCATGCCGTGGGCGACATGACCAAGATTGCTGGCCAGAAACCGGTGATCACCAAGGCCCGCAAGTCCGTGGCCGGCTTCAAGGTTCGCGAAGGCTGGCCCATCGGCTGCAAGGTCACCCTGCGCAGCGCCATGATGTACGAGTTCCTGGATCGGCTGATCACCATCGCCATCCCGCGCATCCGTGACTTCCGTGGTGTGAACAGCAAGGCGTTCGACGGCCGTGGCAATTACAATATGGGCGTGAAGGAACAGATCATCTTCCCGGAGATCGACTACGATAAGATCGATGCGCTCCGTGGCATGGATATCACGATTACCACTACTGCAAAAACGGACGAGGAAGGCCGTGCGCTGTTGAGCGCTTTCAGCTTCCCGTTCCGTAATTGAGGAAACGAGTCTCATGGCAAAGACCTCCATGTTGGAACGCGAGCGCAAGCGCGCACACCTGGTCAAGAAGTACGCAGCAAAGCGCGCCGCGCTGAAGGCCATCGTGCAGAACCCGGCCAGTTCCGATGAAGACCGGTTCGCCGCCCAGCTGAAGCTGCAGGCTCTGCCGCGGGATTCCAGCGCTTCCCGCCAGCGTAACCGCTGCCGGGTGACGGGTCGTCCCCACGGCTTCTACCGCAAGTTCGGTCTGGCGCGCAACAAACTGCGCGAAGCGGCCATGCGTGGTGATATTCCCGGTCTGGTGAAGGCCAGCTGGTAAGAGTCGGGAACCACCCCGGCTTCAATTGAAACAGGATTTATTACAGAGGTAACCGCCACATGATGACGGATCCCATTGCCGATATGCTGACCCGGATTCGCAACGGTCAGACCGCGAACAAGGCGCAGGTGACCATGCCCGCTTCCCGCAAGAAGCAGGCGATCGCCGAGGTGCTGAAGGAGCAAGGCTATATCAGCGACTACGCCGTTGAAGACGCGGATGGCAAGGCGGTGCTCAGCATTACGCTGAAGTACTACGAAGGCAAGCCCGTCATCGAGCGGATCGAACGGGTCAGCCGGCCTGGCCTGCGCATCTACAAGGGCAAGGATGACCTGCCGAATGTGCAGGGCGGCCTGGGCGTGGCAATTGTTTCCACCTCCAAGGGTGTGATGAGTGATCGCGCTGCGCGCGCCGCCGGTGAAGGTGGCGAGGTGCTGTGTTACGTCTCCTAAGCGAGTAGAAGGCTATGTCTCGAATTGCAAAAAATCCGGTGGTTCTGCCCGCTGGCGTCGAAGTGAAGGCCGATGGCCAACAGGTAACGGTCAAGGGTTCCAAGGGTACGCTGGCGCACTCCGTGCACAAGCTGGTCACCATGAAGCAGGACGGCAACGAGCTGAGCTTCAGTGCCAATGACGAATCCAAGGAAGCCAACGCATTGGCAGGTACCACGCGCGCCCTGCTCAACAACATGGTCATTGGCGTGAGCCAGGGTTTCGAGCGCAAGCTCGACCTGGTCGGCGTCGGTTACCGTGCACAGGCGCAGGGCAAGGTCCTGAACCTGACGCTGGGTTTTTCGCACCCGGTCAACTTCGAGGTTCCGGAAGGCATTACCGTGGAAACCCCGAGCCAGACCGAGATCGTGGTGAAGGGCGCCGACAAGCAGCAGGTCGGCCAGGTTGCCGCCAAGATCCGGGCTTACCGTCCGCCTGAGCCGTACAAGGGCAAGGGCGTGAAATACCGCGATGAGGTCATCGTGCGTAAGGAAGCCAAGAAAAAGTAGGTAAAGGTTGTTTTCAAAAGCGGGTCGCGGTCGGGAATCGCGCCCATTGCTAGGCAGGTACTGAAATGGACAAAAAAACATCTCGTCTTCGTCGTGCACGCCGCACCCGCGCAAAGCTGCGGGAGCTGGGCGTGGTGCGTCTGTCTATCCATCGCACCCCGCGTCACATGTACGCACAGCTGATCGATGCCAGCGGTGAAAAGGTCCTGGCCAGCGCATCCACGGTCGACAAGGAGCTGCGTGCCAGCCTGAAAGGCACCGGTAACGCGGACGCGGCAGTAATGGTTGGCAAGACGATCGCCGAGCGCGGCAAGGCCGCCGGAGTCACAAAGGTCGCGTTTGATCGTTCCGGCTTCAAGTATCACGGTCGTGTGAAGGCGCTGGCGGATGCCGCGCGTGAAAACGGTCTGGAATTCTAGGGTAAGGGTGAGATATGGCGAGTGTAGAAGCACAAGCGACTGGTGATGGCCTCCACGAAAAGCTGATTGGCATCAATCGTGTTGCCAAGGTGGTCAAGGGTGGGCGTCAGTTCCGCTTCTCGGCGCTCACGGTGGTGGGTGATGGCGAGGGGCGGGTCGGCTTTGGTCGCGGCAAGGCGCGCGAAGTGCCGGTCGCGATCCAGAAGGCCATGGAAGATGCCCGCAAGAACATGAAGACCATCAAGCTGAAGGACGGGACGCTGCAGTATCCGGTGACCTCGCGCCATGGTGCGGCGAAGGTCCATATGCAGCCTGCTTCCGAAGGTACGGGCATCATCGCCGGCGGCGCCATGCGAGCCGTGCTGGAGGTGGTGGGAGTGCGTAACGTGCTCGCCAAGTGCATCGGCTCCAGCAACCCCGTCAACGTGGTGCGTGCCACCATGAAGGGCTTGGCCGCGATGTCTTCCCCGGATGACATTGCCGCCAAGCGTGGTAAGTCCGTAGCCGATATCACGGGATAAGCCATGGCTGACAAGACAGTAAAAGTAACGTTGGTGAAGAGCGTGCATGGCCGTCTGGCGGCCCACAAGGCCTGTGTTGCCGGCCTGGGCATCCGCCGTATGCACCACACGGTGGAAGTGGCCGACACTCCGGAAAACCGCGGTATGATCAACAAGGTGTCATACCTGCTGAAAATCGAGGAAGCTTGAGATGCGCCTTAATACGTTGAAGCCGGCCCCTGGAACCAGGACCGCGCCCAAGCGCGTCGGCCGTGGTATCGGCTCCGGCCTGGGCAAGACCTGCGGCCGCGGCCACAAGGGCCAGAAATCCCGCAACGGCGGCTACCACAAGGTAGGTTTCGAAGGCGGCCAGATGCCGATTCAGCGTCGTCTGCCCAAGATCGGCTTTGTTTCACGCATGGCCATGACCACCGCGGAAGTGCGCCTGCACGAGCTTGCGGCCTGTGAGGGCGACGTGATCGACCTGGTGGCCCTCAAGGCGGCCAATATCATCCGCCAGGACATGCTGCGCGCCAAGATCATCGCATCCGGTACCCTGGGCAAGGCGGTAACCGTGCGTGGCCTGGGTGTCACCAAGGGTGCGCGTGCCGCGATCGAGGCAGCAGGCGGGAAGGTAGAGGAATAAGTGGCCACGGCGGGATCGACATTTGCCGGTGCGGTTGGCGATCTCGGTAAGCTGAGGGAACTGCGTCAACGGTTGTTGTTCGTGATCGGTGCGATCATCGTGTTCCGCATCGGCACCTTCATCCCGTTGCCGGGTATCGACCCCGCAGTACTGAGCAGCCTGGTGGAGCAGCAGCGCGGCACCATCCTGGACATGTTCAACATGTTCTCCGGTGGCGCGCTGGAACGTCTTTCACTGTTCGCGCTCGGCATCATGCCGTACATCTCTGCATCCATCATCATGCAGTTGATGTCGCATACCGTGCCGAGCCTGAAGGAACTGCGCAAGGAAGGTGAAGCGGGGCGACGCAAGATTACGCAGTACACCCGCTACGGCACCGTGGTGCTGGCCACCTTCCAGGCGATCGGGATTTCCATCGCCCTGCAGGGACAGTCCCTGGGCGGAGCCGGCCTGGTGACGAACCCAGGGCCGTCGTTCATCGTCACCGCGGTCGCGACCCTGGTGACCGGGACCATGTTCCTGGTATGGCTGGGTGAACAGGTTACGGAGCGGGGTGTCGGCAACGGCATCTCCATCATCATCTTTTCCGGGATCGTGGCCGGCCTGCCGTCCGCCATCGGCGGGACGCTGGAACTGGCCCGCACCGGCGAGATGAACGTGCTGAGCATACTGTTCCTGTTCGCCATGGCGCTGGCGGTCACCGCCTTCGTGGTGTTCGTGGAGCGTGGGCAGCGCCGGATCACGGTGAACTACGCCAAGCGTCAGCAGGGGCGCAAGATGTACGCGGCGCAGAGCACCCATCTGCCGCTGAAACTGAACATGGCCGGGGTGATACCGCCGATCTTTGCCAGCAGTATCATCCTGTTCCCTGCGACGCTGGGAAGCTGGTTTGGCAGCGCCGAGGGGATGGGCTGGCTGCAGACCCTGACGGCCGGCCTGTCGCCCGGGCAGCCGATGTACGTACTGTTTTACGCGTTGGCGATCGTGTTCTTCTGCTTCTTCTACACCGCGCTGGTGTTTGATTCGAAGGAGACGGCCGACAACCTGAAGAAATCCGGCGCCTTCATCCCCGGGATCCGTCCCGGCGAGCAGACGGCGCGCTTCGTCGATGGCGTCATGACGCGCCTGACCACGGCGGGTGCCATCTACATCACGGCCGTGTGCCTGATGCCGGAGTTTCTGATTTTGTACTGGAACGTGCCGTTCTACTTCGGTGGGACCTCGCTCCTGATTATCGTGATCGTGGTAATGGACTTCATGGCCCAGGTTCAGGCCCACCTGATGTCCCACCAATACGAGGGCCTGATGAAAAAGGCCAACCTGAAGAGTCATGGCCGAGCCGGCCTGATTCGGTAACCGGAATTAGACGACTGTTGGAACAGGTGGAAAGATGAAAGTCCGCGCTTCTGTAAAACGTATCTGCCGTAATTGCAAAGTAGTGCGCCGCAAGGGCGTGGTGCGCGTCATTTGCAAGGACGCCCGCCACAAGCAGCGTCAGGGTTGAGTGAGTGCCGGCTGGCACGGCCCAGCCATTTTTAAGGTTCTGGATTGATTTTTCCGGCGCCAGCGGCTATCCTTGCGCGTTTCACTGGATAGCCGTCCTGGGGCAGGATAGGAGATAGGTCGCATGGCCCGTATTGCAGGGATCAACATCCCCCCGCACAAGCACGCCGTGATCGCGCTGACCGCGATCTATGGCATTGGCAGGACCAGCGCGCAGAAGATCTGCGATGCCGCTGGCGTGAAACATGACACCAAGATCAAGGACCTCAGCGAGGCCGAGATCGAGCAGGTGCGCGGCGAGGTGGCCAAGTTCACCGTCGAGGGCGATCTGCGTCGAACTGTTTCCATGAATATCAAGCGCTTGATGGATCTTGGCTGCTACCGCGGTGTCCGCCACCGCCGTGGCCTGCCCGTACACGGCCAGCGTACCAAGACCAACGCCCGGACCCGCAAGGGGCCGCGCCGGCCGATCCGCAAGTAGGGCGTTCAACGCCTCTGCAAGATCGCATTAAATATCAGGTATTTAGGAAAGCACCAGCATGGCTAAAGCAGCTAAGACCACCCGCAAGAAGGTCAAGAAAAACGTCGTGGACGGCATCGTGCACGTCCACGCGTCTTTCAACAACACCATCATCACGATCACCGATCGCCAGGGCAACGCCCTGGCCTGGGCGACGGCGGGTGGTTCCGGCTTCCGCGGCTCCCGCAAGAGCACCCCGTTCGCGGCCCAGGTGGCGGCGGAGCGTGCCGGCGCCGTGGTGGCGGAATTCGGCATGAAGAACCTGGAAGTGGAGATCAAGGGTCCCGGTCCGGGCCGTGAGTCCGCCGTGCGTGCCCTGAACAATGCCGGCTTCCGCATTACCAATATCACGGACGTGACGCCCATTCCCCACAATGGTTGCCGTCCTCCCAAGAAACGTCGCGTCTAGGGGCGGAGAAAGATTATGGCCAAGTATGTAGGTTCCAAATGCCGCCAGTGCCGTCGCGAAGGCACCAAGCTGTTCCTCAAGGGTGAGAAGTGCTACACCAGCAAGTGCGCGGTGGAAAGCCGCCCCTTCCCGCCGGGACAGCATGGCCAGCGTCGTGGTCGCCTGTCCGATTACGCCACCCAGCTGCGTGAAAAGCAGAAGCTGCGTCGCACCTATGGCGTGCTGGAGGGCCAGTTCCGCAACTATTACCAGAAGGCCGCCCAGGTGAAGGGCTCCACGGGTGAAAACCTGCTGCAGCTGCTGGAAGGCCGCCTGGACAACGTGGTGTACCGCATGGGCTTCGCCGCTTCCCGTTCCGAAGCCCGCCAGCTGGTGCGCCACAATGGCATCACCATCAATGGCAAGCGGGTCAATATCCCGTCCTACCAGGTGCAGCCCAACGACACCGTCGCGGTGAATGAAGCAGCCCGCAAGCAGTTGCGTATCCAGAATGCCCTGGAGATGGCGCAGCAGCGCGGCTTCGCCGAGTGGATCCAGGTCGACACCAAGAACATGGAAGGGGTCTACAAGTCCCGTCCGGAGCGTGCCGAACTGCCCGCTGAAATCAACGAGCACCTCGTCGTCGAGTTGTACTCCAAGTAAGCCAACGGGAAAAGAGGACTTTTCATGCCGGGCAAGGTCAACGAATTCCTGAAACCGCGTATCGTCGACGTCAAGTTCGCCAGCGACACGCATGCCGTTGTGACCCTGGAACCGCTGGAACGCGGTTTCGGCCACACACTGGGCAATGCCCTGCGGCGCATTCTGCTGTCCTCCATGCCGGGCTGTGCCGTTACCGGCGTGGAAATCGACGGCGTGCTGCACGAATACTCCAGCATCGAAGGTGTGCAGGAGGATGTCATCGACATCATCCTGAACCTGAAGGGTCTGGCGCTGAAGATGCACAATCGCGAAGAAGCCACCCTGACCCTGAGCAAGAAGGGACCGGGTGTGGTGACCGCGGCGGACATCACCCTCGACCATGATGTCGAGATCGTCAATCCCGACCATGTCATCGCCAACCTCACCAAGTCCGGCGAGCTCAACATGAGCCTGAAGCTGGCCATGGGTCGCGGCTATGAACCCGCCACCGTGCGCACCGAGGCCGAGGAAAGCAGTCGCCCCATCGGCAGCCTGCAGCTGGACGCCTCCTTCAGCCCGGTGCGTCGCGTGGCCTACTCCGTCGAGCGTGCCCGTGTGGAGCAGCGCACCGACCTGGACAAGCTGATCATCGACATCGAGACCAATGGCACCATCGATCCCGAGGAAGCCATCCGCCGTGCCGCCACGGTACTGCAGGACCAGCTCTCCGTGTTCGTGGATCTGAAGGGCAAGCAGGTGATCGAGTCCGCGAAGGAACAGTCCGACGTCGATCCCATCCTGCTGCGCCCGGTGGACGATCTGGAGTTGACCGTGCGCTCCGCCAACTGCCTCAAGGCGGAAAGCATCTATTTCATCGGCGATCTGATCCAGCGCACCGAGGTGGAGCTGCTCAAGACCCCGAACCTGGGCAAGAAGTCCCTGACCGAAATCAAGGACGTCCTGGCCTCCCGTGGCCTGTCCCTGGGTATGCGCCTGGAGAACTGGCCACCGGCCGGTTTGAAGGATAAAGAACAGCAGTCCGCCTGAGCGCGGCAGTAGAAGGTAACCGCAATGCGTCACCGTAATTCCGGGCGGCAACTGAGCCGCAACAGCAGTCATCGCAAGGCCATGATGCGCAACATGGCGGCCTCCTTGCTGCAGCACGAGGTCATCAAGACCACCGTGCCCAAGGCCAAGGAGCTGCGTCGCGTCGCCGAACCGCTCATCACCATGGCCAAGACCGATTCCGTGCACAAGCGCCGCCTGGCCTTCGACCGCCTGCGCGACCGTGACGTGGTCACCAAGCTCTTCAACGAGCTGGGTCCCCGCTACAAGGAACGCCCGGGTGGTTACCTGCGCATCCTGAAGATGGGCTTCCGGGCCGGCGACAACGCCCCCATGGCCCTGGTGGAGCTGGTGGATCGTCCCGCCGAGGAGGCCGCCGAGGCCGCTGCCGAATAGGCAAGGTCGCACACAGGTGTATGAAAAGCCGGGCTCTGCCCGGCTTTTTTGTGTCTGGTGCCGCGACATACAAACGATATTGGCCACGGAATCCACGGAAGAACACGGAAAAAAATTCGGCTATGCTTTCCGTGTTCTTCCGTGGATTCCGTGGCTGAAACTCACGCGGGTTTGGAAAGAGCCCGTTGCGACCTCTGATGATTGCACTCTTCACCGACTATGGCCTGGCGGGTCCCTACGTGGGCCAGCTCCACGCCGTGCTGCAACGGGAGGCACCGGGCGTGCCGGTCATCGACCTGATGCACGACGCACCAGCCTGCGCGCCCCGACCGGCCGCCTACCTGCTGGCAGCCCTGGCGGAGGAATTTCCCGCGGGTACGGTCTTTCTCGGGGTGGTCGATCCCGGGGTCGGCGGGCCGCGCCGGGGGGGCATCCTGGAGGTGGACGGGCGCTGGTATGTGGGACCCGACAATGGCCTGTTCAACGTGGTGGCGCAGCGGGGCCGGCACCTGCGCTGGTGGGATATCACCTACCAGGCCCCGCGCCTGTCCACCAGCTTCCACGGCCGCGACCTGTTTGCGCCCGTGGCTGCCAGGATCGCGCGTGGGGATCCCCCGCCCGGCACCCCCGTGGTGCCGGTGCTGCGCATCAGGGCCGGCTGGCCGGCGGAACTGGCGCAGGTCATCTACGTGGACGGTTTCGGCAATGTGATGATCGGCATCCGGGGAGAGTCGTTGCCGGCGGAGGCGCGGCTGGCCGTGCGGAATGAACCCGTCGTGCGGGCATCGCGGTTCTCCGCCGTACCGGTGGGCAGCGCCTTCTGGTACACCAATTCCTGCGGCCTGCTGGAGATCGCCGTGAATCAGGGCAGCGCCGCCGAGCAGCTGGGCCTGGCGGTGGGCGATACCGTGGCGGTCGTGTCGGGCTGAAGCCCGACCTGCGAATACTGGCAGTGCACTCCAGCATAGGCACCTGTAG
>OBJA01001617.1_pt1 | contig 14864 bp, 9 predicted proteins | sample 1519751 | NCBI WGS metagenome assembly OBJA01 (sample SAMEA3881238, study PRJEB22517) | soil metagenome | biome: lake sediment; feature: soda lake sediment; material: sediment, water from around vicinity | place: India | collected 2013-12-23 | depth 3 m | reverse complement strand
CCATCGGCAAGGGGCTCCAGCACTGAGAAGCTCTCAACATCTGTCTGCTCCTGTGTTGCATCCGTTCTACCCGGAGTGAAAGGCACGCTTACATTCACGCCTGCTTTTTCTGCAGCCTGTTCAACAGCAGCAGTGCCGGCAAGCACGATCATGTCGGCGAGAGATATCTTCTTGTTTCCCTGTGGTGCATTATTAAACTCACTGCGGATCTTATCAAGGGTTTGCAGCACCTCAGTGAGTTTTGGAGGGTTGTTCACCTCCCAATTCTTCTGAGGGGCAAGCCGCACTCTGGCACCATTTGCACCACCGCGAAGGTCTGACCCGCGGAATGTTGAGGCAGAAGCCCAGGCAACAGTGACGAGGTCAGACACCGGTATTCCGGCACCCAGGATCTTCGCTTTGAGGGTTTCAATATCCTTTTCAGATACCAGTTCGTGATTTAGTTCGGGGATGGGATCCTGCCAGATGAAATCTTCCTGCGGCACTTCCACGCCAATGTATCTTGAGCGCGGACCCATATCACGGTGAGTTAGTTTGAACCATGCTCGCGCAAAAGCGTCGGCAAACTCATCAGGGTTTTCATAGAAGCGTCTGGATATCTTTTCATACTCCGGATCAAATCTAAGCGACAGGTCAGTAGTTAGCATCATTGGCATGTGCTTTTTTGCAGGGTCGTGAGCATCCGGCACATCGGCAGTGGCATTTTTAGCCACCCACTGGTGAGCTCCTGCAGGGCTCTTTGTCAATTCCCATTCATAGCTGAAGAGATTCTTAAAAAAGAGATTTGTCCACTCAGTAGGTTTCTGTGTCCAGGCCAGTTCAAGGCCACTGGTGATGGTATCCCCACCTTTTCCTGATTTAAAATCACTCTTCCAGCCCAATCCCTGCTCTTCCAGTCCGGCGGCTTCCGGTTCCGGGCCCAGGAGGGCAGCATCACCGGCGCCGTGGCATTTGCCAAAGGTATGTCCCCCGGCAATAAGAGCAACAGTCTCTTCATCATTCATGGCCATACGGGCAAAAGTATCGCGGATATCTCTGGCAGCAGCAACAGGATCCGGTTTGCCGTCCGGGCCTTCAGGGTTGACATAGATCAGTCCCATCTGCACGGCAGCAAGGGGGTTTTCGAGGTCACGCTCCCCGCTGTATCTCTTGTCGCCCAGCCACTCAGTCTCGCTTCCCCAGTAGATGGACTCATCCGGTTCCCACACATCCTCACGCCCGCCGGAAAAACCGATGGTCTTAAACCCCATGGATTCCAGGGCAACGTTGCCGGTCAGGATGAGCAGGTCTGCCCATGATATCCTGTTCCCGTATTTCTGTTTAATGGGCCATAACAGACGACGGGCCTTATCCAGGTTCACATTATCGGGCCAGCTGTTAAGCGGGGCAAAGCGTTGCAGGCCTGTCCTGCCACCTCCACGGCCGTCGTGGGTGCGGTATGTTCCGGCGCTGTGCCATGCCATCCGGATAAACAGTGGGCCATAATGCCCGAAGTCTGCCGGCCACCACTCCTGAGAATCGGTCATCAGCTTCTTCAGATCCTCCTTCAACGCATGATAGTCAAGCTTTTTAAACTCTTCAACATAATCAAAACCTTCACCCATAGGGTCAGACTTTGAAGAGTTCTGTCTTAAAATATTCAGCTTAAGCTGATTCGGCCACCAATCCTTATTTGTTGTTCCTTTGCCACCGCCGGATCCCATGGCTCCGGTAACGGGGCATTTGCTTTGTGCAGAGTGTTCATTCATATTTCACCTCCTGTTTTTACTTAATGTTCTTTAAAAAATTTCCGAGTCCGTTTTAAGTCGATTTTAAAACCGACCTCGATCTAATCGGGTGTTAAGATAACAAAATTATCTCAACTGGTGTTCACTGGGGGATGGATAATTGCACAAGCTACACCTGGCCTTATAATATTATGAATCAAACAGCAGCTGTTTCTTTTACCTTATAGAATTTACCACCCAGCACCAACGCAGCAGATATTATCATTACATTTTTTATAATGTATTGTCCTTCCAATGAAGGTGTAAGAATATTTCCATTCTGGAATGTTACCTCTGGCAATACAACCAGTGGCATGAAAGTTCCGAACATTTGAAGGAAAAGCAATGCAATGGCAATTTTGGTGGTTCGCGGAAAGAGAAACGTGACTCCAATGGCGACCTCCCACCATCCAATAACTTTAAGCCAGAATTCTGGTGCACCAAATGGCAGCCAGACTACAGTAGCTTTAAGTAAGCTTTCGGCTGACGAAACGTCAAAAGGCTTCAATATCCCGAACCAAATAAAAATAATTCCAAAAGAAATTCTGATTGCTGGAATACTCCATCGCCTCATCCATAGGGCAATTATTTGGTCAATACCTGCAATTGATTTATTCATAGCTCTTTGCTTTATTGTAGTCTGCTGAAAATTATTTATCGTATTTCGAAGTTATCTGGTTAAATAACAATCTGACATTCGTTTTGTTATTTGTTTTTGGAACTAAACTATTGCTACTGTGTGGCCCCGTAATTAAATAATCCTGCAAGGATTCAACATCAGTAGCCACGGGTTAAGTGACCGGAGTGGTAACCCTGTGCACTTTACCGCAACTCTGATCCGGTCAAAATCCTTCAACCCCCTTCCGGGGTTGGTGTTCGTGTATTGCTGTCTTTCCCCGGGATTGCATCCCGGGTTATTGAAGGTTGAATCCTTTCAGGATTATAAAACAGCTTTTAGAAAATTGCTCCGGATTAGTGAAAATGGTGTTTCATTTTGCCAATTGTTTTCATTATTTTCATCCCTGCTGATTGATAAATAGTCTTTTTCATTTCTCCGCTACAACCAGCATTTCGAAATCTTTTGTTGTCAACTTATGGTCTATGGAGAACTGCCCGAGCTTCGCTCCGTAGATGTCTATCCGTTTTAATTTGGTGAAACTCTCGTTGTCTTATTTTTGTCAGCAATTCTCGAAAAGTAGCTCATACCATTGCTTTGTGCTCATAATTTGTTGCTTTTATTCTTTCTCTTGCGGATGGTTATTGAGAATGTTGATAGTATTTAGCCGGTTTGTCAGATTATATTAATCTCTTAATCAAACCTTTGAAGATACTATTATGAAGAGGAAGTACAGAAAACCAGTACAGGCGGCCCAACAATCCTTTAGGCCGGAAGGTAGCGGTTTGTATTAAGCAGCCGTCCTGCACCAGAAATTCAAGCCATGCTTCACCTGGCAGCTTCATTTCGGCAAACAGCAGTTACCTTCCTTCGATCTTATCAGCATATAACACCCTCCAAAAGTCAAGGGTGTCACCAGCCTGAATGGTTGTAATGTTTGTCCTGCCTCTTCTCAGGCCAACACCACCGACAACTTTATCCAGGAAACCTCTGATCCCCCAAAGCCAATTTGCATAATACCAACCGGTTTCACCTCCAATGCTCCAAATTTTATTCAGACATTCCGGGATATTTTCAATCTCTCTTTTTCGCAAATCCTTATAGCATCCAAACTCAGGCACCTTTATATAATCGGATATTTTATAGTTTAACCTCCCGCTCACTGTGGAGTCCTTCCAGCTTGAAACTATTGCATTCTGCTCAACTTTTTCAAATGCTCTACTTATTGACTCTTTGTAAGATAATGGTTTGATCCCCAATATTTCATGAATCTAGCTATCCCTTGCAATTACTTCAACTTTCATGCTGTCAACCAATGAAGTTACCAGCTTATAAGATGTTGAAGTGACGAAATATAACCAATAGGAAGATAATCTGGGTGTCATTACAGGAACAGTCCGTATATATCTTTTCAACCCCCTCACTGCTGCGAAAACCACTTCAAAACCTTTATTTACCAATACTGGCAGCAACCTTTTCCCGATATATCCTGTTGAACCCGTTAGTAAGACTTTCATTTAATTGATGATATTACGCCTTTCACTTCGCCGCATCTGAGCATCATCTCCCCGAAATAGGGATTGTTGATTTGCTCAATTTCGCTTAGCCAGTATGCACCTTTATCATCTATTGCCATCGGGCAATAGGTGACATAAACCCGCTCCCTGTTTAACTCAAAAGTTTCAACTGTTGCGATTATCCGGGTTGATAAAGGATCAAAAACTCTTCTTTGCTGTGCAATATTACTCGCTTTTACAAATAGTTCAATCTGTTTTTTCAATTCCTTGTGATGCATCATCCAAACTTTGTGAGCATCTTCATCCAGTATTTTCATGTCAACACTGTTCAATTTCGCCTTAACTCTTGTTGCCTCTGACCTGGCAGCCTCAAAGTCGCTTTTCACCAAATTGTTTTTCAACTCAAAGTATTGGTTTACAAAATCTGTCAACTGTGCAGTAAACCTTTCAGGAACTGAAATCGTTTTATCAGGGGCTCTGTTCATCATACTGTAATTGCCACTTAACTGCGCCGCTGCATCAATAGCAAAAACGCCGTTGGTAACAACCTCTTCCCCTTCAGAAAGTCCGCTTTCCACTATGTAGTATTGACCCAGGGATGCACCAAGAGAGATCTCTCTCATCTCAAACGAAGGAACATCACTGTCCGGCACTTTCACATATACAACTGATCTTTTACCTGTCCACAGCAGTGATGTGTTAGGAATTACCAGTGATTTCTCTTTAACTGACAAACTGGCCTTTACAATGCCTTTTACGAACATTTCAGGTTTGAGAAGTTGTTGAGTGTTCTTCATTTCCGCTCTTACGGAGGCTGTTCTGGTTAACGGATTTATCACTGGGTCAACAAATGAGATTGAAGTGGAGAACTCTCTCCCCGGAACAGATGTGACAGTGAGAGCGATTTTCTGACCGGTTTTTATGAAAGGCAGGTCACTTTCATATGCATCAAGTATTACCCATACACTGCTAAGGTCGGCAATTTCAAAAAGAGTTGTGCCTCTGTTTACATAATCGCCTAAAGCAACACTCCTCCTTGTAACAACACCAGACTTGTCGGCAAACACAACAATTTCCGTAACCACGGTGCCACTGATTTCGATCTCCTTAATCTGGGTTTCAGTAATCTTCCACAGGCGCAGCTTCTCTTTCACGGCATTGTAAAGAGCAGGATTGATCTCTTTGAATCGGGCTGCTTCAATAAGCTCCTTCTGAGCTGTAATCAGTTCAGGGGAGTATATGGATGCCAGTTTTTGCCCCCTGCTTACCGGTTGTCCGGTGAAATCCACAAAGAGTTTTTCGATCCTTCCTGAATAGTTTGCGGTTATAACTGCCAATCTCTGTTCATTTACAGCAACTTTACCTGTTAAATAGATCTCGTGTTCAGGTGAAACAATCTTTACTTTTTGGGTTTGAACATTAGCAAGAGCCACTGCTTCAGGCGACATCGTCAGATGCTGATGTGCTGATGCGCTGCCTGTTTGACTTTCCGATGCCTTTTGCACTGGAATAAGTTCCATTCCGCAAATAGGGCAATTACCGGGTTCGTTTTGTCTGATCTGTGGATGCATTGAACAGGTGTAGGTTATCTCCTCAGATTGTTCATCCGGAGAGTGTTGTTTATGGGAAGGTTCTGACCTGAAAACCAACCAGCCAATTATCAAACCTGCTATCAATACCAGTCCGAACTGTAAATATCTGTTGTTTAGTACTTTTTTCATTTCTTCTTACATTTAGGAGGTTATCGCCCCATCAATCTTTCCATCATTGCTACAGCGATGTTTCCATCAATTATTGCATCCAGATATTTCAATCTGTAATCAAGGAGTTGTTTTTGCATTCGCAGCACCTCTTCAAAGCTGCTTCCTTCGGTTGTGTATTGCGCAATCAGGATATTCAGAGCCTGATTTGCCAGTGAGGTCTGGTTCTCATACAAATTCACTCTTCGTTCGGCATCCTTAAAATCCTTCAGTGCGTCTTCATAACTAACCATGAGCAAACTGCTCATGTCTTGCTTTTGCTCAATTACCGATTGCCTGAGCAGATCTGACTCCCTGACAGATGCATTATATTTTTTTCGCCACAACGGAATGGTAACACTAGCCATTGGCATCAGCATATTCCGGCCGTTCATTTCACTATCTCTATTGACTCCCGGACGGAAAACATCATACTGTAAACCCACACCTATCATTGGCAAACCCATTTTTCTGTTCATTGTCTTCTGAAAAGCGTATGCAATCTCTTCCTGTTCCAGCATTTTCAGCATTGGGTTACTATCTCTGATACTGTCAGGAATATCAAATATTGAGGCAGGCAGTTCAGCCGCCAAAAGAGTATCAGACAAGGCCACATTCTCAAACAACGGTCTGTTCAGCAACCGGTTGAAACGAGCAGTTAGGGGAATTCTGCTATCTTCAAGCAGTGCGAGCTTACTCTGAAGTTCATTTATCTCCAATTGCACGCGCAAAACATCGATCATACTGCCATTACTGCTACTCTGTCCTCCACTTTTAAACCGTGCAACAGCAATCTTTTCCATTGTTTCGAGCAAACCGATATTTTCTTTAGTAATGGCAATTTCAATATCAATCAGATGCAAAACATACCAACCAGCCCTAACTTCATAAAAGAGTGATGATTTTGCTTCATTAAACTCTTCTAACTTTGCTTTAGCCATAGCGGACATCTCATCCTTTGCGGCACCCAAGGTTCCGAACCATGGGAACATTTGCATAATTGACACTCCTGCAACCTGATCCCCCGTATAACGCTCCATAGGCATAATGAACAATCCGAATGAGAGTTGAGGGTCAGGCAGTGCACCAACCTGGGGCATTTTTTCCAAGGCTGCCTGATATTGAAGGTGTTTTGATTTTAATCCAGGATTGTTTTCAGCAGCTAAAACCAGATAATCATCCAGGGTCTGGCAGTTGGCAGCTCCGGCAATCATTAAAAGCGCAAATATTTTCACAAATTGTGATTTCATTCTGACATTCTTCTTATTAAATACTCTTCTCTTGCAGCATACAGTACCGGGACAACAAACAATGTGATCAAAGCGACGAGCATTCCTCCAAAAGCGGGAATTGCCATTGGGATCATAATATCAGCACCGCGTCCGGAGGAGGTCAAAATGGGCAAAAGTGCCAACAGTGTGGTAGCGGTAGTCATTAAACAAGGTCTCACTCTTTTCATTCCGGCTTCCAGAACAGCTTTACGAATCTCCTTCACATTTTCCGGTTTATGCTTTTTAAAACTTTGTTTGAGGTATGTAGAGATAACAACACCATCATCAGTGGCAATTCCGAACAGAGCGATGAAGCCCACCCAGACAGCCACGCTCAGGTTGTATGTTTTCACCTGAAACAGTTCTCGCATATCGGTTCCAAGGAATGAGAAGTTCATAAACCAGCTTTCGCTGTAGAACCAAAGCATTACGAAGCCACCGGCAAACGCAAGAGCTATTGCTGAAAATATCATCAATGAGGTAGTGACAGACCGGAATTGGAAGTAGAGAATCAGGAATATCAGCAACAGAACAAGGGGCACAACGATAGCCAGCCTCTTCTCGGCTCTGACCTGGTTTTCATAGCTACCTGAAAACTGATAACTCCCGCCGGCAGGCACAGTCAATACTCCCGAGCTGATCATCTCTTTCAGATAATTATCAGCATCTTCCACGACAGTAACTTCAGAAAAACCATCTTTTTTATCGAGCAGGACGTACCCAACGAGGAATGTGTTTTCACCCCGGATCATCATTGGGCCGGGACGGTATTCAATTTTTGCCAGTTCCCCCAATGGTATTTGCTGACCGGTTGGAGCAGGGATCAGAATACGCTTCATTACTTCAGGATTGTCACGCCACTCCCTGGCATACCTTGCCCGGATGTTATAGCGCTCCCTACCTTCCACTGTTGTTGTCAGAGGCATACCGCCCAATGCCACTTCAAGGTACATTTGCACATCTGCTACATTCAGCCCATAACGGGCAATAGCAACCCGGTCGATATCAATTTCCAGATAAGGTTTTCCTAAACTGCGATCGGCAAATACGGCTTCGGATTTTACTGATGGAACCTCTTTTAGAAGCTCTTCAATCTTCAAACTGAACTCTTCGATACTCTTCAGATCAGGCCCGAAAATTTTTAAGCCCATAGGTGCCCGCATACCTGTCTGAAGCATCACCAGCCTTGTCTCAATGGGTTGCAGCTTCGGAGCAGAAGTCACGCCCGGGATATCGTTTGTTGCATTAACAATTTCATCCCAAATGTCGTTCGGGGTTTTTATATGATCTCTCCACTGCCGAAAGTACCTGCCCTTTTTGTCCGGTATAAGGTCTCCATTATCATCCCTGACAAAATCACCGTTATTGTCAACTTTGAACCGAATTGGATATCCATTCTCATCATTTATATACTCGGTTTTGTAAAGAATGATATTCTCAAACATTGAAACCGGTGCAGGATCCAGGGCACTCTCCACACGACCTGCTTTGCCAACAACCATTTCCACTTCCGGAATCGACTCCACACGCACATCCAATTGTTTCAAATACTGCACATTGGCCTGCACACCCGAATGTGGCATTGAGGTAGGCATCAGAAGAAATGAGCCCTCATCCAGTGCAGGCATAAACTCTTTCTCCATACCGCGGAAGGTATGTGCCAATGAACTCCAAACTGTTGTAGTTCGAATATTCCACCCGGCTTTGTCAGTGATTTGCGGGATGAATCCAAATACTTTATCAAAGCCCAACCATATGTTCAGGCCAAGCAGGATAATAAGAACCGGTAGCATTAGAAATTTGGTTTTGTTATCCAGGCACCATTTCAGAATATTGGGATAATAACGGATAAAAAGTATAAAACCACCCAAAACAGAACCGATGATTAAGGCGATGAAGAATAAATTGAGCAGCAGACTGTACTCAACACCCAGAGGCATCCACTCCTGAGCCAATAACCATGCTACAGCAACAGAAACTATGGCGATTGTAATTGCATTATGGTGTCGGCTAAAAAACAGATTCATTTTTGTTGAGGGGAGCTTTTGGTGTTCAGCCAGATTAGCGACTATATTATTCAAACCTAAAATAATGAGGACAACACCAGCCCAGACAGACCACCAGAGGGCAATTGCGCCAAGTATTGTTAAAATGACATTCAAAGCAATCTTGTATAATCTCCTTATTGATGGAGTTGAGAAGAGCCAGTGCGCAAAAGCGGGCATCATAAAGAGAGTGATTACTAAAGCTGCGACCAATGCAAAAGTCTTTGTATATGCCAGCGGTCCAAAGAGCTTTCCTTCGGCAGCCTGCAATGTAAAGACAGGCAGAAAACTCACAATAGTGGTTGAGACGGCCACGAGGATAGCTGAAGAGACTTCTGTAGAAGCATTGTAGACAGTAGTAATCAATGGCTGATCGGGCGGTGCTCCGTCATTATGTCTGAGGATATTCTCACTAAGGATAATACCCAGATCCACCATAGTTCCGATAGCAATGGCAATACCTGACAGAGCAACTATATTTGCATCGACATTCAGATATTTCATCATAATAAAACAGATGAGAACGGCGAGCGGTAGCAAAGCAGAGATCATCAGGGAGGCACGCAGATGGAACACCATTATGATAATGACAATAATTGTAATCAGTATTTGCAGACCGATGGCTTTATTGAGTGTGCCCAGTGTTTCGTAGATCAGGTCGGTCCGGTCATAGAATGGTACGATGGTAACCTTTGAAACAGTTCCATCATCAAGAGTTTTGGAAGGAAGTCCGGGACTTATCTCCTTGATTTTATCCTTTACACTCTGAATTGTTTGCAACGGATTGTCGCCATAGCGAGCGATCACCACTCCACCCACAGCTTCTACGCCACCTTTATCGAGAAATCCGCTATGACCTCGGGGTGCGGGTCCTATGTTAACTTTAGCGATATCACGGATGCGGATGGGGATGTTTTCTGAAACTTTCAATACAGCATTTTCAATATCCTGAAGGTTCCCCACATACCCTAATCCCCGCACATAGTATTCTACAAGGTTCATCTCCACTGTATTTGCACCAATATCGAGATTGCTGTTCCTGATAGCGTCCATCACCATCATCAAACTCACATTATGAGCTTTCATTGCAACCGGGTCAAGGTCAACCTGGTACTCCTTTACAAAACCGCCAATAGAAGCTACTTCTGCAACACCTCTGGCAGATGTCAGAGCGTACCTGACGTAATAGTCCTGTATTGCTCTCAGTTCGTGCGGATCCCAACCACCGGCAGGCTTGCCGTTCTCGTCCCTGCCTTCCAGTGTAAACCAGAAAACCTGCCCCAATGCAGTAGCATCAGGGCCCAGGGTTGGAGATACACCATCCGGAAGCATCCCTGCTGAGAGAGAGCTGAGTTTCTCCAGCACCCTGGTCCTGCTCCAGTAAAACTCCTTCTCTTCACCAAAAATGATAGCGATAAACGAAAGCCCGAACATTGAAGTGCTCCTTACCGAGGTCACCCCCGGTATCCCCAGCAAAGCTGTAGTAAGAGGATATGTAATCTGATCTTCAACATCCTGCGGGCTTCGTCCCATCCACTCTGTGAAAACTATCTGCTGGTTTTCACCAATATCCGGAATGGCATCTACAGGCACCGGATCCCTGGGCAGGAAACCGATATTCCAGCTAAAAGGTGCTGTGACGATTCCCCAACCGACAAACAAAACCAGCAAAAGAACTGTGACGAGCTTGTTCTCAAGAAAGAATTTTATGATAGCGTTTAATATCATATTGGCTAAATAACGATGTTATTATCGTGTGCAAATATTTTGACACATCAGCATTCCACTTCAACACCAGACATATCCCTGAAGAAAACATCTACCTAATGGTTCATTTCTGAACCGATGTTGCAGACCTTCGCTTAACCCATAGTGCAACGATCTGAATGTAAAGATAGTAATAAAATATTCTATCAATGCTGATGGTGATCATGTTTATCTCCTGATACAGGCTCCAGATCCATTTCACAAACCGGACAAACTCCGGATTTTTCATAGACCTTGGCACCCTCGCATTGCATTGGACATTGGTAATGTGACACTTCTGCTTGTTCAGTGATGTTTTCCTGTGCCTCTTTTTTGTTTCTGTTTCCGCAGGAAACCAGCAACAAGCCAGCTAATATTGCAACTATTGCAATTAAAATTGTTTTTTTCATAATCTAAATATTTGATGTTAATGTTTCCGACATCTGATTTCGCAAAAGTTTTTATTCACTTAAGATTCAGAGCTCTTGTTAAAAGTAAACATACAAAATCCGGTATTTGTTTTTTTAAGACACAACAACAACGAGTTTATTGGTAAACATTTGATTAAGTGCATTGTGTTCTATTTTTTCCATTTCAGGCGCAGACTGTTGCTTACGACACTTACACTGCTCAATGCCATTGCAGCACCTGCAATCATCGGGTTGAGCAAAAAGCCGTTTATCGGATATAAGATTCCTGCTGCTATCGGAATGCCAATCAGGTTGTAAATAAAAGCCCAGAACAGATTTTGCCTGATGGTTCTGACTGTAGATTTCGACAATATGATTGCTTCAGGAATCTTGTTTAAATCGGATGAGATGATGGTCATTTTGGCCACATCCATAGCTATATCACTCCCTTTGCCCATTGCAATACTCACATCGGCCTCTGCCAGTGCTGTGCTGTCATTGATTCCATCACCCACCATTGCAACAATTCTCCCTTTTGCCTGTAACTCTTTTACATAAGCTGCTTTTTGCTCAGGCATAACCTCAGCTCTATATTGCTTAATGCCGGTTTTTTCAGCAATAGCCCGGGCTGTTGTTTCATTATCACCTGATAGCATATGCACTTCAATATCCAATTTCTGTAGTGCCATAATTGCCGCTTTTGAAGTGGGCTTTATTTGATCTGCAATTGCTAAAGCAGCAACAGTTTTTGAACTGTTGGCAAACCAAATAACAGTCTTGGCCTCTTCTTCCCATTGCCCGGTATTTTCAGAAAGTGTTTCGTCAACAGAAATATCATTCTCCCCGATCAACCCTCTGTTGCCAATGAAATAGGTTTCACCATCCAGCATTGCTTTTGCACCCTTACCTGTAATGCTTTCAAAGTGAGACAGCGAGATCAGATCCTGTTCGTTCAGATGCAGAGCAACAGCGTCTGCAAGTGGGTGTTCCGATTGCTTTTCTATGCTGAAAAGTATCTGCTTAAACTTTGGATTTTCATCAGCCCAATATTCGTTGGTAACTTCTGGTTTACCTTCGGTAATGGTGCCTGTTTTATCCAGAATCACAGTGTTTACTTTTTTAGCCAGCTCGAGGCTCTCTGCATCTTTAATCAGAATTCCCATTTCTGCTCCTTTGCCCACACCTACCATAATTGCAGTGGGTGTAGCCAGCCCCAGTGCACAGGGGCAGGCAATTATCAAAACGGTAATCATCGACAACAATCCCTGCGTGAATGCATTTTCACCACCTAAGATATTCCATACTATGAAAGAGACAATAGCAATTGAAATCACTACCGGAACAAAAATTCCGGCTATTTTATCAACCAGTCTTTGAACGGGCGCTTTGCTTCCCTGAGCATCCTGCACCATTTTTATAATCTGAGCCAGCATGGTATCGCCACCAACTTTATCAGCTCTGAAACGGAAACTTCCTTTCTGATTAATGGTTCCCGCAAACACATTGTGACTTTCCTGCTTCAACACAGGAATTGGTTCACCGCTCAACATACTTTCATCAATATAGGACTCCCCTTCTGCTACTGTTCCGTCAACTGCAATTCTCTCACCCGGATTAACTAAAATTAGATTCCCTACTTGCACCTGCTCAATGGGTATTTGCGCCTGATGCCCATTTTCGTGAACGACTGTCACATTTCTGGGTTGCAGACCCATCAGCTTCCTGATGGCAGATGAGGTATTCCCTTTTGCTCTCTCTTCCAAAAGCTTACCTAAAAGAATAAATGCAATAATGACCGCTGCTGCTTCAAAATAGACGTGAGCGTGCAACCCTCTTACGTGCCAGACATGGGGAAACAGAGTATTGAAGACGCTGAACAGGTAAGCGACGCCGGTGCTCAAAGCCACCAATGTGTCCATATTGGCTGTTCGGTTCTTTGCCTGCTTCCAGGCATTGATAAAAAAACCTCTGCCCAACCACAGGATCACGGGAGTAGTCAGAACCCACATTATCTCATTGGCATAAGGCATATTCATGTAGAACATCCCAATGACAACTACCGGTATCGATAAGCCAATAGCCCAGAAGGTTTTCCTCCTCAACCGGCTTATATTTTCCCTTTGAAGTGATTCTATGGACTCTTTGCCTGATTCACTTTCATCAATAACCAGGTCGTAACCTCTGCCCTGAACAGCTCTGCGCAGATCCTCAGGATTCACTAAATCCTGAACAAACTCAACAGAGACCGTTGCTGAAGCAAAGTTGACATTTGCATCCACAACACCCTTCTGAGATGCCAAGGTGCTTTCCACACTTTTAGCACATGATGCACAAGTCATCCCCATTACGGGAAAAGTTCTTCTATTCTGTGTTGCCATAATCTTATCTGCTTAAATCAATAGTACAAAGATCGCAACACGTAGAGCAAAAGGCGTTACACCTTTATTGAAAATATTTACATCATTCAGACCTTGTCCAACGGTTTGCGCTTCTTATTCTTAATGCTCTTAAAATGACTTGGTGTAAGTCCGGTGACTTTTTTAAACTGATTACTAAGGTGGCCCACACTTGAATAATTTAACAGATACGAGATTTCACTAAGGGTTAACTCGTCATACACAAGCAGCTCCTTGACTTTTTCTATTTTCTGCGCAATGAAATATTTCTCAATTGTTGTTCCTTCTACTTCAGAAAAGAGAGTTGACAGATATGAATAGTCGTGATGGATCCTGCTGCACAGATAGTCGGATAAATTTGTGTTTAATTCGCTGTTTTTCAGGTGAACCAGCTCAATTATTAAAGATTTGATCTGAGTGATTAATCTGCTTTTCCTGTCATCAATGATTTCAAACCCGAAGGTCTTCAAATGATCGCTAAGGTTCTGTTTTTCAAAGTCAGTCAAGGTTTCTTTAAGCTCCACTTCACCTAAACCAATATTCAAAGGATGATATCCTGATTTTTCCAGTTCATTCCTGACTACCATGATGCAGCGGTTACAAACCATATTTTTAACATAAAGTATCATAACGTTTTGGAATTTAAGAACAGAATGCAAACTCAAGATCACTGTAAGATGTTGTTTTCCCGTCCTGCATCAGCCTCCAGATAGGTGGCTTTGAATTTTTAGGAGTGATTTTTAATTGTATGATCTCGTCCACTTTGTAGTTTGTTTTTATGATTGAGTTTGATCCTGGTCAAAATATTCCAACAGATCAGTCAAATATTTTATGCTTGATTTATCATGATGGTTTCTTGCTTTTTATTTTGTTGATTTGGAGAGGTAAAGGTAAACTAAAAAAATCTTTACCTTCGCCAAGATTTTTTGATTTCCTTTTGTACCCAAAGAAAGATTGAACGGAGCAAACTAAACCATTTAACAGAGTAATATTATGAGTACAGTAAACATCATTTTCATTGCAGTAATCGTAATCCTGGTTCTTTATCTTATCGGGATATACAACACGCTGGTAAGGTTACGCAACCAGGTAAAGAACGCCTGGTCGCAGATTGACGTTCAGCTCAAGCGGCGTCACGATCTGATACCGAACCTTATTGAGACAGTGAAGGGCTACATGCAGCATGAGCGGCAGACTTTTGAGGCCATCACGGCATACCGGAGTCAGGCTATGGCGGCGAACACTGTTGGGGAGAAGTCTGTTGCGGAGAGCAGGCTTGCCGGGGCGTTGGGGCAGCTGAAGATTGCCGTTGAGAACTATCCTGACCTGCAGGCGAACCAGAACTTCCTGGCACTGCA
>OBJA01001616.1_pt1 | contig 14874 bp, 9 predicted proteins | sample 1519751 | NCBI WGS metagenome assembly OBJA01 (sample SAMEA3881238, study PRJEB22517) | soil metagenome | biome: lake sediment; feature: soda lake sediment; material: sediment, water from around vicinity | place: India | collected 2013-12-23 | depth 3 m | reverse complement strand
CGATGCTTATCCGGTTATTATACAATTGATAGATCCGCCTGAACAATTGTTTCCCGGAATGACTGGCACTGTGGAGATTCTCCTTACAGAAGGGCAGAATCCATATGGCAGAATGTTAATTGCCACAGATGCTGTTGGCCATGATCAATCAGGAGACTTTGTTTTTGTTGCTGAAAAAAGCAATGAAAATGATGTTTATGTTGCAAAAAAAAGAAATGTCACGCTTGGTAAGCTGCAGGCAAAAGGATATGAAGTTATGGACGGTTTAAAAAAAGGTGAGTTGGTAATTACAGCCGGGTTAAGTTATTTGTATGATGGACGGAAGGTAAAACTGCTGGAAAGTTAAAAACATATACAGATGAATCTCACAAAAATTACGCTGAATAACAGCCGGATTACCTTTGTAAGCATTTTGGTAATAGCCGTTATTGGCATTTTTGGCTATTTTGAAATGGAACGCGATAGTATGCCCCCTTACACGGTCCGGATAGCAAGCATAGTCACCAGGTTTCCGGGTGCTGACCCTCAAAAAGTAGAAGCGTATGTTACAGAACCACTGGAAGAGGTAATTCGCGAAATGGCAGAGGTGAAAACAATTACCAGCGAATCTCGTCCGGGATTATCTGTTATTACTATAGAACTGGTTACAGCCATTGGTGAAAAAGAATTACAGTCGGTTTGGACGACGCTCAGAAACAAGGTAGAAAATATAAAGCCAATCCTGCCTCAAGGTATTATTGGCCCGGTGGTTAAGGATGAAGATATTGGAACCGTATTCGGGATTATACTGGGTGTCACAGGTGAGGGAGTTACATACAACAAACTGGAGGATTTTGCCAAAAGTGTCCGGAATGAATTGTTGCTGTTGCCTGATGTGGCTAAAATCAAATATGGAGGGATTCAGGATAAACGGATTTTCATTGAATTCGATAATAAACAATTAGCTCATTATGGATTAGATGCTGTTAAGCTTCGGAATATCGTTTCCTCGACAAATATTTTACATCCGGGAGGAGAAATAAATATGGGCCGTCAGCGGATCGTGCTGGAACCATCAGGGAGCTTTAAAAACATTGATGACATGAAAAATATTCTGATTCCAACCTCCACCGGATCAACAGTTTATCTGAAAGATATTACCACACATATTTACCAGGATTATATATCACCACAAGAAAAAATGGTAAAAATCAATGAAAAACCTGCTATTGCCCTTTTTATTTCACTTAAAGATGGAGCCAATATTGTCAGGTTGGGCAAAGATGTAGATAAGGCATTACCCAGGATTAACAGCAATCTGCCATTAGGGGTAGAAGTTGTTCGCTCGGCATCACAGGACCAGGTGGTAAATGGGCAGGTAAATGATTTCCTTGTGAACCTGATGCAGAGTATCATCATTGTTTTAGCTGTTATGCTTCTGTTTTTGGGATTTCGTACAGGTTCCCTGGTGGCAGCACTGATTCCCATGGTAATTTTAACATCCTTTTTCTTTCTTGGCTTGCTCAACCTGGGATTCAACAAAGTTTCTCTGGCAGCGCTCATTATATCTTTGGGGCTTTTGGTGGATAATGGAATTGTAGTTTCTGAATCAATCCTGATGAACATGAAGCGAGGGATCAATGCTTATAAAGCCAGTATTTATTCAGGTAAAGTTTTGATTATTCCACTGCTCATTTCATCACTTACCACTTCAGCTGCATTTCTTCCTTTTGTCCTGGCAAAAACCCCGATGGGTGAAATTTCTTCCCAACTGTTCTGGGTGGTCAGCACCACCTTGCTGGCATCCTGGTTTCTTGCCTTTACCTTCATTCCCCTTTTAGCAGTTCTTATTGTTAAGTTGAAATCCCAAAATAAGGAAAAGAAGGAGAATTTCATCGACCGGCACATGGAGAAACTGAATTTGTGGTACAATGGGCTACTTTTCCGGGTTTTGAAAAAACCATTTCTGTTCCTGGGGTTCATATTATCATTGTTTGTTCTCTCGGTGTCGCTGGTACAGTTTTTACCTTTTAAACTGGTTCCTGACAGCAATCGTAATCTTGTTACAGTGGATATAAAATTCCCTTCGGGAACCAAAATTGAATATACTGAGCAGGCAGTTAAGAATATTGGTAATTATATTTTTGAAAATCTGGTTGTCAATCCTGAAAATGAAAAAGATAAACCAGGTGTTTTGGATTTTTCTTCATTTATCGGTGAGGGCCCTGAACCTTATGACCTGGGTTATTTTAAAAATGAAGCAAATTCTAGTTATGCCCACATGTTGCTCAATACCACCGGGGATTTAGATAACGATTATATTATTGCCAAAGTGGATAGTTTTTGTTTTAACCATATACCTGATGCGGATATCCGTGTAAACCGGCTTACAGGCGCAGGTGCTTCAGGTACACCAGTGGAAATCAGAGTTTCCGGTAATAATCCTGAAAAACTGGCCGCTATTTCCAGGGAAGTGAAGGAAAAGCTGGTTACTATTGAAGGCGCCAGGAATATTAATGATGATTGGGGTCCTAAAATCAAAAAGCTGGTGGTAGATATTCATCCCGATAAAGCTCAACGTGCAGGGTTAACCAATATGGAAATTGCCCTGGCACTTAATACCGGCTTGTCAGGCATGAAAATCGGGAATTATTTCAATAAGGATGAACAAATTCCTGTTTTCCTTATAAATCAAAACAGTAATGAACAAGATATAACATCGGTTCAGGCTTTCACGATTTATTCATCAACCAGAAATCAGAATGTACCGCTTTCACAAGTGGCTGATGTAAAAGTAGACTGGCAGTTTGGAAAAGTTATTCGCAAAGATTCAAAACGAACTATGACAGTTGGTGCTTATCTTGAGCAGGGATATACTGCTTCAGATATTTTTGAAGCCATAGGCCCATGGCTGGAAAACCAGAAAGCGGGTTGGGAAACCGGTTATGATTATGAATTGGGAGGTGAAGACGAAGATAAGGCAGACAACCTGGGGGCTATTTTTGCTAATTTACCCCTGGCTTTTTTTATTATCGTTTTGTTGCTGGTACTTCAATTTAACTCTATCCGAAAAGCATCCATTATTGTGCTTTCAATTCCCCTCGGAATGATTGGTGTTGTTACCGGATGGTTTATAGGTGGTTCCTTTATTAGTTTCTTTGGAGTATTAGGAGTCATTGCTCTTGCCGGAATTGTGGTAAATAACGCCATTATCCTTATTGACAGGATTGATGTGGAAATTACAGAAAATCCCGATTCAGACCGGCGTGATGCAATTCTGAAGGCAGCCAATAACCGTTTCAGGCCTGTCATACTTACCACACTTACCACTTCTTTAGGAATGTTACCATTATGGATTTCGGGAGATTTGCTCTGGGAACCTCTTACTCTGGCCATTATTTTCGGGCTGTTCTTTGCAACCATGATTACCCTGCTTTTTGTTCCTGTTCTTTACCGGCTGTTTTTTAAAGTGCCTTTTAAAGGGTATTTATATAATCCCGATATCCTGCAATAATTCTTATTCTTCTATGATTTACTTTCAATACCAAAATGATTGCAATTATGAATGCTCAGTATAAAATACCTTTATCTGGCTGGAGAATGCTTCTTAAGTATGGATATAATGGAACGACTATAGAAAAAATTGCCATCAATGCTAAACGGGTTATGGCTATTTGCAATCTTGATACAAATTCATGATTTCTTCGGAGTAAATTTGCTATTTATAGAATTTACTGGGAAGGAATCGCGAACTTATCGCGAATTTATCGCGAGTTTATCGCGAGTTTATCAAGAATCCATGCATAATGATGCTTAAAGTTGCTGTATGAAATGTTGCAGATTAAAACTTGATCATTCTAATAAATCTGTCATAAACAAGATTAGGCCATGGTAATCCTCAGTACCAAAAAAAGACATTCAAAAAAACCCAGAATCAAGGCAGGATATGATATAAAATCCTTTTAATCATAATTGACTTCATATAAAACTGGTTTATCTTTCAGAAACCTTTTTTGTGGAAGGACAAATTTATTTTTAGTAACTTGTGTAGGCCAAAACAAGTGGATGGATATAAATCAAGCGCACTGCTTTTAATTTATTTGTATTGAGATGAAAAATTATCCCCAAATAATGCTTCACAATAAATGGGTTAAGAAAACCCTGGCATGGAAAGTAGACTTTGCAAAGAGATTAATGCCTGATATTATTATTTTCTTTATAAGGGCCATACAGAACTCTATTCTTTCCATCCCAAAAAAGGCCTGTTCAATAAGCAGATCGCCTCCATGGAATAAAGGAACTACGGGACTGTGACCCAGAATTCAGAAACTTTCGCGGAAATAAACTTTTTATCCCAAAACTTTAAAATTTTATACAATGAAAAGAATTTTTCTGTGCATTGCGGTTATACTGGTTCTTGTATCCTGCGAAAAAGATAATCTTTTGCCGGTTAGTGAATCCAAAATATCTGAAAAATCAGCAGTTACTCATGTTTTTCCAGAGGTAATTCCACTTCCAAACGGATTTCAACCCGAAGGCATTGCCATCGGAATAAATCAGGTTTTTTATGTAGGCTCCTTAACAAGCGGACAAATTATTAAAGGAAATTTAAGAACCGGGGCAAGTGAATTGCTAACCATACCTGAAGTGCCAGATCAAGTTGTGGGCTTATCTTTCGACCCTCGGAGCGGGTATTTATTTGCTGCAAAAGGTTATACTGGCATGGGTACAGCATATAATTCAAAAACGGGAGAAGTTATTCAGTCTTTTGTGCTTACAGATGCCATGACTGATTTTATTAACGATGTCGTTGTTGCCAGAGATGCAGCATTTTTTACAGGTTCATTAACTCCTGTTCTTTATAAAGTTCCGTTGATTAAAAACGGCCAGTTGCCAGAACCCGTGGAGGTCATTCCCCTTACCTTATCCGGAGATTTTAGCATGACCCCGGACGGAGAACCTCAGTTGGGAATATATGCCAATGGCATTGATGTGACGAAAAATGGTGACTACCTTATTCTGGCAAACACCGAACTGGGTGAAATCTACCGTGTTAATCCATATACCGGGGAGGCAAAAAGAATAGATATGGGTGGTAGTTTGCTTCCTTTTGCAGATGGAATATTATTGGACGGCCAAATTTTATATGTCGTTCAGAATTTTCTTAACCAGGTGGCAGTAATCAGGTTATATGACAATTATCTTAAAGGTGAAATAGTGGATTTAATAACTCATTCCAAATTTGGGATTCCCACTACTGTTGACGAATTCGGAAACCAGCTCTATTTGGTAAATGCGCATTTTGATATTGCTCCCCCTGATGGAGTTTTTCCGGAAGTTGGATTTGAGATTGTTAAAGTTCCAAAATATAAGGTAAAATAAAGATTCAAAAGTGAAAATAAGCGAAGCACTGAAAGGATTAATTTTAGTCCGCTCCTGTTTGTGTCTTTGCTAAACTAAAATTTGGGTCAAAGTATATGGTATTTGTAAGGTATGGCTGTCCGGTTTTCCCAGGAACAGGTGTCATTTCCCTGTTTATGCAAATTTCTTTTTCAGGGATAAATAATGCCTTTTACCCCATTTAATATCCAATTCAACATTATAAATGTTGAATTTGCTATGAGCATACTGATGTCTTTGTCTTTATTAAAATTGAATTTACTTATCTTTTCCTTCAAATACTTTTTTAATATCAGACGATACATCTTTCATAGTTTTCTTCTCTCTCTTCTCCAGCCTCTTCTCTTTAGCGCTTTTTTTGGGAGATTTTTTTGCATTTTTCATAACTTCATGAAATTTTGACATGGCTTTATATTTTAAAATGAATAATTAACTTTTACCGAATTTCCCTTATATAAATTTACGCAAAAAACAGATACAGTTAATTCTTTGCCAGGAATCAGAAATCCATTTAAAATAGCAGGAAATTACTTGATTTTCGCATTCGGCTTCATGATCCATCCAGGGTTTAAACCCACTAACTTTTTTGGAAGATAATGGAAAAAATAAAGAGATGAAGACCAACTTAAATATGTTATCTCCCATTTCTTATGTATTGCTTTCAATCAAGCGGATATTTAGGCCTGGTATCTGAATTACCAAATTTCCTTATCTTTACTTAGGCATTGTTTATTACAATCGTCCGGGATTAAAAACCTTCAAAATAGTTAGGATGAAAAGATATCTTGTATTTTTAATAATTACACTTTCCTCATTGCATCTGATAGCCCAGAACAGGGGGTTTGTAACGGGTATAATTCTCGATAATGAAACAGGGAATCCAATTGAGGCAGTTAATGTAAGTGCAAACAGGCGTTCAGGAACTATTTCTGATAATGAAGGAAAGTTTTCTCTTTCCCTGATATCCGGAAGACATTTACTTGAATTTTATTTTATAGGATACGGAAGGGAGAGAAAGGAAATTTTTGTTGGCGAAAACGACACCCTCCGTCTCACCATACAAATGCAAGTCAGTTCAAGGATGTTGGAAGAAGTGGTGGTAAGTGAAGGGAAGTATGAACAGAAGCTATCTGATGTTACTGTGTCTATGGAAGTGCTCAAACCGCATCAGTTATCCGGCCAGAATATCACCTCCCTCGACATGATCCTTGACCGGACTCCGGGGATCAGTATTTTAGATGGCCAGCCAAGTATCCGCGGAGGAAGCGGGTATAGTTACGGAGTGGGTAGCCGGGTATTAATGCTTGTTGATGATCTTCCTATGATAAGCGGGGATGCAGCCGATATAAAGTGGAATTATTTGCCTGTGGAAAATATGAACCAGGTAGAGGTTATAAAAGGAGCTTCATCTGTGGTCTACGGTTCTTCTGCGCTTAATGGGGTGATAAATCTGCGGACCCGTTTTCCGGGCAGCAATCCTGAAACTGAAGTAACTGTTTTTAGGGGAGCTTATATGAATCCTGATCGTGGAGAACTTGTTTGGTGGGATAAAATGCCAGTTTTCACAGGGGCGTCTTTCTCGCATCTACGGAAAATTGACAATCTTGATCTTTCAATAGCCGGCAATTATTTTAAGGACGAAGGATACAGGGAGCTGGAATTTGAGCATCGGATAAGGGGAAATCTGGGGCTAAGATATCATTTTAAAAAACTACGCGGCCTTTCTGCCGGGATTACCGCAAGTGCAATGTACCTGGAGGCATCCGACTTTATCCTATGGCAAAACGCTGGTTCCGGAGCCTACAGGCAGAATCCTGAAAGCTATACACCATTGGCAGGATACAGATATAATATTGATCCATTTATTGAATATTTTACACCAAAAGGTGATCGCCATTCGATAAAAACGAGGCTCTTTAGTATAGGAAATGAAAACATGGACATCGACAAACAGGGATATACGAAATTAAAATATGCAGAATACCGTTACCTGAAGAAGATAAAAGAGAGAACTAACTGGACAAGCGGCGTCACTTACCTGCACAATACAGTGTGGGGAAATATGTTTTTGGAGCACTCAGGGATAAATGCTGCAATTTACTCTCAAATGGATTCCCATGTAACAGAACGTTTAAAGCTCTCTGCCGGTATTAGATGGGAGATCAATAAACTAAACGATGAAGTGGATTATTCAGCTCCGGTATTCAGAACAGGAATTAATTATCATGCTGCTCAAAACACTTTCCTGCGTGCTTCTTTTGGCCAGGGTTATCGGTTCCCCTCAGTAGCTGAGAAATTTGCCTCCGCAGAGGTTGGAGCACTTAAACTTTTTAAGAATCCGGATCTCGAACCCGAATCGGGTTGGAGTGCAGAAGTCGGGGCCAAACAAGCTTTTAGTTATAGGGGATGGATTGGTTTTTTCGATCTGGCTGCTTTCTGGACAGAATATAACAACATGATTGAATATACCTTTGGTGCTTATCAGGAAGATCCGTCTCAGGTGCCTACAATAGATGATATAGGTTTTAAAGCACTCAACATCGGTACTGCCAGGATAACAGGTGCAGAATTATCTGTTAGCGGAGTGGGCAAAGCAGGGCCTGTCTCCGTTCAGATGATGACAGGGTATACTTTTATGAATCCTGTGGACCCATCTGTCATTGAAAAAAGAGGTAAAGATGAAGATGAATCCTACATTCTCAAATACCGCCGCCGTCATTTGTTGAAGGGTGATTTGGAATTAGGGTTTCGTGGCCTGTTCGCAGGATTAAACTTCCAGTATAATTCACGAATGGTGAATGTGGATAGTGTTTTTATTCAACCTTTTGTTGGTAATCTTATACAACCTGGTTTTCCGGAATACTGGTCGAACCATTCTGTTGGTTATACCCTGGTTGATTCAAGACTTGGCTGGGATATTAACAAATGGCTCCGGATAAATGCAATAATACGGAATGTCTTCAATGTGGAATATCTTGGCAGGCCCGGAGATATAGGGCCACCCAGAAATATTACATTCCAGGTAAGGTATAAATTCTGATCCGGGTACAATACTCCTATGTATAATCGAACTTTACCTGTTCTTTATAAATTTTCTTGTTTGATGAGAAACGCTGGATGTTACCAGGTAAAGATAGGTCCCGGCCATTAGCCCGCTGCCATCAAAATGGAAAAAGTGTTCACCCGGAACTACAAGCCTGGATTCCTCATAGATTAATTCTCCCAGAATGCTGTAAATCTTAAGATTGATATTATCATTGATAGGGGAATAAAATCCAATCCTGGTACTTTGAGAGAATGGATTTGGTACATTTTGCAGAACTTCGAATTGTCTTGTCTCGGCTAATTCAGTACTTGTCACATTCTGGACAGTTAAAACCACAGATGTTTTGTCAATAGTCTGCGGACCTTTAATAATCCCAAATAAAGGTATTTGTATATAAGGTGTAACGAATAATTCCAGATTAAATACTCCTGTCTGGGTAGGTATTCCCGATATCAAAACACAATATGCCGAGTCTGCGTATAACCTCCCTGCATTTGTATCATAAGTTATCCCGGGAGGAAAATTAAGGACAGAATCAATTTCAATATAAACAATATTAAGAATATTGCCCTCATATTCGTATTCAGAAGGAGGTATGATTGTAAGAACTTCTTCGTAGGGTTGATCCAAAATAAGATCCGGAAGGATTTCAGGGCAAAATGCCCCGGTATTATTGATACTTATACAGCCTGTATCGGGTTCACATTGTGAATAAACCTGTATTCCTGTTAATATTGGGATACAAAGAAATAGTATATAATGTAGATATTGTTTCATGCTTGTGTGTTTTTCTTTAATAGTACTAAAGATATAGATAATTGTGAATAAAGTCAATTTTTTCTTGTGTTATTTTTTTAACAGGTACAGATACTTGGTAGGGCAACATTTATCTGATTGTGAGAAGGAGGGGAAACCGGCTAAAAGTCCTACAAGATTTATAGTAATGAATAATTCCAAAGTTGTATAAACTAAAGACATTTCATTAAACCAGATGATTAAACACCCTGGAGTTTCTGAATTTATCTGTACTCATGATAGAATCTTCCAGAGCTTAGCGGGATCTGATTGTAATTCCAACTGGAAGCACCAAAGATTGAAAAGCACACTCCTTTTCTTTGATGCAGTTTTTAATCAGTGCCAGCAAGGTTATCAAAAAATCGAATACAAAAAATGAGGTCAAAATGACCTCTTGTCCTGTGTGGCTTCCCCTACAGCCGAAAGTTGCAACTTAAAATTGGGAAAGGTGGTAGTGAATTGCCTTCAAGGGTATAAACTCAAATTTCTATTGAAGCAAAACTATTCTGGATAATTCCTTCATGAACTCAACAGCCAGCTCCTTGTTGAACTGGATATAGTTTCTGGCTTTTATATTTCCCATATCAGATGCAATTTTTATATAATCTCTTCCTTCTTTTTTCATTCCCAGATTAATCATCGCGAATCCCTTATATAAAAAAGCATCACTATTTGTCGAATCAATTTTAATAACATCATCAAAACAAGATATTGCATCCTGATACTTTTGTCCATATAAGTTCAATAAACCTAATTCAAACAATTTATCGCTTGATGGAAGTTCAAATAACCCTGTTTCAAGATTGGCTCTTGCTTTTTCAAAATAACCGATTTCGGCCAGTGTGTAGTTTATTGACTTCAAGGTAAAGTCATCATTGTCTTTTTCTCTTACAGCGATTTCAAAATTATTAAGTGCCTCAAGTGTATCTTTCATTTTTAAGTGCAATAATCCTTTATAATAATAAGGTCTTGCACATAAAGGTGCTGCTTCCATAGCCAATTCATATTGTTTGAAGGCATCATTATATTTTTTCCTGTCTTTATATATATTTCCAATTACAATATAGGCATCAGAATTTCTGTTATTTAATTCAGTAGCTTTTTTTAAATCTTTTACGGCATCAATATAATTTCCCTGGTCTTTTTCTATTCGTCCCTTTAGATACCAGCCAAAATCATCAAACGGTTCCAATCTTGCATATTTTTTGACATCTTTTAATGCAAGATCAAATTTATGAGTTATATAATGAACCCAAGCCCTTTCCTTATAAGCTAATTTGTGCTTATTATCATTTTTAATAGTATAATTTAAATCTTTCAGTGCTTTATCATATTTACCTGATTCAATAAAACAAACTGCTCTTCGGTAGTGGGCAATGACGTATAAAGGATCCAAAAGTAATACACTGTCATACTTCGAAATTGCCTCACTGAATAATCTTTTCAATTCTAAACTCTTTCCTGCCGCCATAAGTGAATCAGATAAATTTAAAGTTTGTACGGTGTCATATCCAATTAATGTATTTTCATTTGTGGCAGGTAAGAACGATGTTCTTTCAATATTTAACTGGAAAACCACAGGTATAAGAATTAGAATAAACAAACTTGATTTCATATAGGAGAGTAATTAAAAATTATAAGATGTCACACATATTACATAAATCAAGATTAATTGTTGCTTAACTGATAACCAGGCTGAAATATATCGTTTAACCTTTCTCTGGTTTGAATATCTTAACTAGTGCTGACAAATGCTCAGTTAAACCAATCTCCGTTTTCATATTAACGAATCAGAATCATTTTCTTTGTCTGGTAATAACCACCATCAATCAGCAATTTGTAGAAATAAACACCATCGGGTAGATTATGGGCGTTAAAAAGAACTGTATATTCTCCAGGGGTACGAAATTCATTAACTAATGTCTGGAGTTCATTGCCAGATACATCATAAATCTTAATAACTATTCTCCCTGATTTAAGCAGAGAATACCTGAACCTGGTTGAAGAACTGAAGGGATTGGGATAATTCTGATTCAATATAAATGATGGCAATTCACTGTTAATATCTTTGACAGAAGTAATTGTCTGAACACTTCGAAACACCCCTCTTCCGGATGTCCCGGCAAAAATATAACCGCCGGGGCATATGGCAAAGCAACTGGCTCCGGGGCCTGTCATTCCAGTCAGCCCTGAATTGACCTGTGTCCAGTTGTCGCCGTTATCGGTAGAACAAAAAATCCCTCCGGAATAGGTTCCGGTATAAATATGCCCGGTGGAATTGATGGCAAGAGACCTGACGCCATAGGGTTCCAGACCAACCGGCGTCCAGTTTTCTCCGTTATCGGCAGAGCGAAAAACACCTCCATTATAAGTTCCTGCAAAAATATGCCCGGTGGAACTGATGCTGACCGCCCTGACCTCATGGTTTGTCAGTCCAATTGATTTCCAGGTATCTCCATTATCAATTGATTGAAAGACTCCACCCTTGTGCGTCCCGGCAAAAACGTATCCACGCGAATCGATGGAGAGAGAGCTAACGAGGATATTTTTAAGACCAACTGATGTCCAGATATTCCCGTTATTGGAGGAACGAAAGATTCCACCGTCATATGTTCCGGCAAATACATGCCCGCTGGAATTGATGGCAAGGGAAAGAATCCAGTTATAGGTCAGCCCCGATTGTATCCAATTATTGCCGTTATCGGTTGAGCGGAATACTCCCCCATAACTGGTCCCGGCAAAAATATGCCCATTGGAATCAATAGCAAGAGAATGAACCAGCATATTCGTCAAACCCGTATTGACCGGCCACCAATTATCCCCATTGTCGGTTGACCTGTAAACTCCATGACCCTCTGTTCCGGCAAAAATATGACCGCTGGAATTGGCGGTGAGAGTGTTAATTACCGTAATTGGCAGACCAATGGCCGACCAGTGATCCCCGTTGTCGGCTGAACAGAAGACTCCACTGCCTGTTCCGGCAAAAACGTGCCCGCTTGAATTGAAGGCAATGGACCAGACATCCGTATCTATCAGACCCGTATTGATTGGCGTCCAATGATTTCCGTTGTCGGCTGAACGGAAGATTCCATAATCATATGTTCCGGCAAATACGTGTCCGTTGGAGTGTATCGCGATAGATTCAACCCAGGTGTCATCCAGACCTATTGGTGTCCAATGGTCTCCGTTATCGGTTGAGCGGTATATTCCGCCATAGTATACGCCCGCAAATAAATGACCGCTGGAGTTAATGGCAATGGACGTAACAGTCGGATTCAGACCCGTATTGGCCGGACTCCAGCTATCTCCATTGTCTTTTGAACGCCAAACGCCGCCGCCGCTTGCTCCGGCAAATACAAGCCCGCTGGAATTGATGGCCAGCACAACGCTGCCCGAAAAATGACAAACCATCGTCCAGTTATCCCCATTATCGGTTGAGCGGTAAACACCGCCGTCATTCGTTCCGGCAAACACATGCCCGCTGGAGTTAAAGACAAATGAAACAATACGGTCACTGGTCAGCCCGAGTGGCGTCCAGTTATCACCATTATCGGTTGAACGCAAAACTCCTCCATAGCTTGTCCCGGTGAAGACATGCCCGCGGGAATTGATGGCCAATGCATTGACACCAATATCTATCAGCCCAAGCAGGGTCCAGGTATCACCATTATTGGTTGAGCGGTGAATTCCGCCAGCACCTGCCCCGGCGAAGATATGCCCGTTTGAATTGATGGCCAAAGCGTTGATAAATCCGGCGCACGGTCCATTGGATTGCTGCCAGAAATCCTGTGCATTTGCTAAAGAAAGCACCAGAACTGTAATCGATAATAAAACGATAAACTTTTTCATTTAAGCCTCCCATCATTTTTACAATGTTGACAGACGTAACCTTCGCTTTATCTAATTAATATTTCACTGCTAGTGCCGGGCTTAAAAGTATATATAAATATACGCATTTCTAACAAAATACTGATTATGAAATTGAATACCTTTTTGGTCAAATTGAAAATCAAAGCTAAATCAAACATGACCATTATTACCTTTTTAGTCTATTGGGGCATCCAGGCCGGGAGTTGAAACCTGATGGGAATGAGACACAAAACCTAAGGTCGAAATTTGCTTACAGATTACCAGCTTTTAATCCAACCATGTCCCATTGATGGACCAATTATAATTATTTCCATTATTTGACATAACTGTTTACAGGTTTAAGTCGGAAGTACTCAAATTTAATAAGTTCTGTGCCGGATATCATCCTACTTTTGATTTATATGGCCTTGAATTGGTATGTTGTTAATTAAACCAGTACGACAGCTTAACTACCAACCCCCGGTTCTTATTCCTGAAACTTTCGGTATAGGAATTTTCTGTGTATACAATAAAAAGATCAGACACTGGTGCAAAACGCCACTGGAACCGCATGTTCATATTCAGGTTATCGATTTGGTTATTGTACTGGATGAAAGTAGTGAAAAACACTTTGTCTGTAAAGGTCACATCCAAAGTGGGCCCCACAAGAAGCAGTTCTGCACTGTTGTATGGTTCAGGTAATGATATGTTGTTGTAGGTTGCTGTCATCCCGATGCTGCCATAAGGCTGCAGCCTGTAGTTCATCAGCCCGTTTAAGCTTAAGCGGGTTCCGTTAAAGTAACCTCCCCGGCTGGTATTCAGACTATAATTAAATAATCTTCGGGGATCAGAAATAAATTCTGCCCTTACTGTTTTCCAGGTAAACTGTTCGCCTGCGGCAAGTTTCACTCCCCCAGTATTTGTAGGGTCAAAAGCATTTCTAAGTTTCACAAATTCTTCTTCAACATTTATCGAAAGCTGGCTTTTTTTCTGAAAGCTGATAATGTAGCCAAGCTCTGTTGACCTGTCAGTAACATTTAATTCCGGATCAAGTAACAGGTTGAAGGTGGCACCCGGACCATGGCTGATTAATTTTTCTGATCCTGATGGATAAAACAGGTAATTCACAGCCGGAGCAATCTCGTAGAAACCGGTCCGTCTGATGTAGCCCGCTTCGGCAATGTAATCCGATCCTATCCACGACTGTTCTAAAATGGCTTTCAGATATTGGGAAGAATAGCTGATGTTTCCCGAAGCCGCTGCAGCATTTTTGTCCGACCCAGGGTAGAATGACTGGTGATAGAAGACTTTTCCCTGCCAATGGTTGTTTTCTGTGGCGAAATTATACTCCAGGCCTGCCACCCTGTTAAAACGGGATGCGTTGAACAACGTGTCGTCATACGATTCAGTAATCTGTTTGTTTACAATAAATCCTACTACACTTGAACGGCGGAAGATTTCCCGCTGCAAAACAGCGACTGCAAAATTACCCGAAGGTGTTTCTTCTTTTGAGCCCGTCTGCATATCCATAATTCCTATCCGCCATTTATTGCCAATTCTTCCGGTTAACCTTCCTCCAAAATTCACAGGAACGTTAAGTCCTATGCGTCTTGAAAAGAAAGGACGTGCTGTGCTGTTTCCCAGGTTTGCAAACAGATCGCTGTTCTCCAGGAAAAATTGCCGCCTTTCGGGATAAAATAATTCAAAGCGATCGAGATTCGTCTGCTGCCGGTCCTCTTCTACCTGCGAATAATCAGGATTAACTGTTAAATCGAGGTTCATAGACGTTGACAACATCATTTTTG
>OBJA01001615.1_pt1 | contig 14899 bp, 9 predicted proteins | sample 1519751 | NCBI WGS metagenome assembly OBJA01 (sample SAMEA3881238, study PRJEB22517) | soil metagenome | biome: lake sediment; feature: soda lake sediment; material: sediment, water from around vicinity | place: India | collected 2013-12-23 | depth 3 m | reverse complement strand
AAATGTTCCCTCTGATGCTACAATAGAGGTTTCATATATAGGTATGCAAACCCAAGTAATTGAGGTGGCAGGGAGAACATCCATAAATATTACTTTAAGAGAAGACACTGAAATATTGGATGAAATTGTAGTTGTGGGGTATGGGACTCAAAGAAAAGTAAATCTAACAGGGTCTGTCTCGTCAGTTAATTTCGAGGATGTATCATTCCAATCAAGATCTCTTACAAACGTTTCAAGTATGTTGTCAGGAGCTTCATCCGGTGTACGCATACAACAAACAAACGGACTACCAAGAGATAATGAAGCAGCTAACATAAATGTCAGAGGAGTAGGTTCATTAAATATTGGCTCTTCTCCACTTATTATAGTAGATGGACAGGTTGCTTCAATTAATTCTGTTAGCCCAAATGATGTGGCGTCTGTTTCAATTCTGAAAGATGCAAGTTCAACAGCAATTTATGGTTCAAGAGCTTCTAATGGGGTTATTCTGATAACCACTAAGACCGGACAGGATACCGGGGGAAAAGTTACTTTTGATTTTAATAGTTACGTAGGGAAGAAAACGCCTACCAACGAACCGGATATAATTCATAATACCGTTGAATTTATGGAACTTCAGAATAGGATCTGGCTGAATTCAGGCACGAATCCAAGATGGAGCCAAGAACAAATTGAAGAATATAGAAAAGGTCATGAAGAAGATTCGTTCTTATGGCCCTACACAAATCATTTCGAAGATGTAACTAAGGAAAATATCGTACAAAAGTATCACTTGTCAGCCAGAGGAGGTAGTGACAAAATTAGATTCTATTCTGCCCTGGAGTATTATAATGATAATGGATTGGTTTACAATACAGGTTATAAAAGATTGAATTTCAGAAATAACATTGATTATCAAGTTAACAATTGGCTGAAGTTAGGAAATAGTTTTTCGTATATCAATGGGGTCTCAGAACCGGCATCAGTTACTACTATTTTCCAATGGATGCGAGGCACCATGCCTGGTATGTTTACTCAGCATCCGGATGGAAGATGGGGAGGTGGTGCTTTCCAGGATGGTACGGGTGGCCAAAATAATCCTAGACAGAATGCTGTACAGGCCAGAGGAGAAACAAAAACAAACCAATTACAAGGAAAGATTTTTGCGGAACTTACCCCTTTAAAAGGACTAACCATTACTGGTAGTTACTATAGGGATATTAGTTTAAGCGAATCATGGAGTGGATCTGAACCGGCCGACAGGTGGAATTTCAGGACTGATGAAGTTGTTTGGGATATGACTTCCGGCGCTGTTCTCAATTTAAATAATTCATATTCCAGAGGCCAAAGAGAGGTTATTGATTTATATGCAAATTACGTTGTCTCATTGGGAAATCATAATATTTCGGCATTGGCAGGGTTTAACCAGGAATATTACTATTCTAAGAGCATAAGTGCGTCAAAAAGTGGTTTATTAAGTTATGATATTCCGGTTTTAAATGCTGCACCTCTAAATCCACAAGCTTCTGGCAGTGCCAGTGATTATGCAATGAGATCTCTTTTTGGAAGATTATCCTATAATTTTTCAGGCAAATACATGCTTGAAACTAACTTACGGTATGACGGATCATCAAGGTTCTCACCAGATAATCGTTGGGGGTTCTTCCCTTCAGTTTCAACTGGATGGTTCATTTCGGAAGAAGAATTTTGGAGTCCGCTTAATGATGTTTTTGATGCGTTTAAATTAAGAGCCTCTTTTGGCATATTAGGGAATGCAGGTATTGGGAATTATGAATGGCAAAGTTTTTATTCATCCGCACCATATGCAAAAGATAATTCGATAGTCTCCGGATTAAGGTATAATACATTCGGAAACGATCGAATTACTTGGGAAAGTACTCAAGTTACTAACATAGGGGCCGACTTCAGACTATTGAATTCAATAAATTTTGATATCAATTATTACATTAAAAAAACAAGTGATATTCTGACAAATCCACCAATACCAAATATCCTGGGAGGAATCGGTGCACCAAGAGTTAACACAGCAGGTGTACAAAACAAAGGATTTGAGGTAGAGGCTAAATATTTAAAGAAGTTTGGAAAATTCACTGTTGATATAGGAGTCAATTATAGCTATAATCAAAATAAGATTGTAGATTATCAGGGTGATTTAATTGATATTAGAGGAGCCACCGCATGGACTGAAGGCTACCCGATCAATGTATTTTATGTTTTGGAGGTTGATCAAATTGTACAGGATCAAAGCATGATTGACAATATGATTAACGATGGTTATACATTTTATCCAAGAGCTCCTAGACCAGGAGATTTTCTTTATAAGGACACTAATGGTGATAAATCAATCGATATGGATGACCGTGTTTTGAAGGGTAATCCTATACCAGTCCATCTTTATGGAGGTAATATTGGTTTTGCATATGCAGGTTTCGATCTGAATGCATATTTCAGTGGAGTTGCCAAATGGGACAGATATTTAAATGATGACATTTATAACTTTTATTATATAGATCAATACCAACTTCCATACGAGCATCAGAGAATGTGGTCAGAAGACAACAGGGATACCAATATCCCCAAAATTTACACAAATGATCATATGAATAATCAAAATCATGATGCTTATATTCGTAGCGCAGATTATCTTAAGGTAAGGTCTATACAATTTGGGTATACACTTCCAACAAACTTAACTAATGCGATTAATTTTAACAGTATAAGAGCTTATATAAATGCAGAGAATCCTTTTACATTCACTTCTTGGCCATCTTATGATCCTGAAGCTGATGGTGGAGCAAATCACCATACCTATCCATTAACTACAACAATTTCGATAGGGTTAAACATTAGTTTTTAATTACTGAATAAAAATATGAGAAAATGAAAACGAAAATTTATATTTTATGTATTGCATTATTTCTGTTAAATTCCAGTTGTAATGATGGATTCTTAGATACAACCCCCTATGATAGCATAGCTTCTGCAAATATATTTTCCAATGACACTTATGCATTAAATGCACTGCACGGAGCTTATAATTCTTTAGCACAAAATTCCTTTGCTGCCAATTTTTACGTTTTTGTTTCAGCATTAGGCCCGGAAGGTTATGGTCGGGTAAGAGGTGACTGGGGTATAAGCCAGGGAATGGGAACTGCTGATGCTCGAAATGGTCAATATTTAAACAATTATAGAAATTTTTACAGAACTATAATTTATGCCAATGATATCATAGTTGGGCTGGACGGAAATGAAAATGTGACAGAGACAGTACGAAATCAGTATATCGGTGAAGCAAAATTTTTACGCGGACTATGCTATTTTTATCTGTGGAACCTCTTTGGCGGAGTAGTAATTTTAGATAAGCCAATACCTGTGGAAGAATCTTATTTACCAAGAAATACAAAGGAAGAAGTCTTAAATTTAATAATACTTGATTTTTCTGATGCAATTGCAAGACTCCCTGTTTCAAACGAAGGAAGAGCTACAAAAGGAGCAGCCATTGCAATGTTAGGAAAAACATACTTATACAATAAGCAATGGTCTGAAGCTGCGAATCAATTTGAAACTCTTTTAACAGCTCCTTTTGAGTACGATCTTGTTGAGAACTACGCTGATAACTTCAGATTCCAGACTCAGAATAATGAGGAATCGGTATTTGAGATTCAATATTCTATGAATCCTGGATCGGGTAGTTCATTTAATAATTGGTTTGGAACCAGGGTTGTCGGCTTAGGACCGGGACAAGATTATTGTGAAATGTCTCAAAGAGCATTTAAAGCTTTTACCTATGCTGATGATAGTCCAATCGATTTTTCAACAATCCCTCAACGAAGTAATTATAGCAACGACATCACATATGGGAATGATCTCACAGACTGGTATCAGGAAGTTCTAACCGGAGTAGATAAACGATTGCATCAAAGTGCAATTCTACCAGGCTCAAGATATCATGGTTATACTGATAGGCTTTATAAATACTATTGGCCAATTTCGATCCATAGGAGTGACGATCCCCCGGCGCTTTGGCATACTTTTGGAGACGATGCTATAATTCCAATCCGAAAGTTAGTTACAGAGGGGCAAGAGAATACTGTCGGCCGAACAGAATGTCCCACAAATTTTCCTGTGATACGTTTTGCTGATGTACTTTTGATGTATGCCGAAGCGAAAAATGAAGTTAGTGGCCCGGATGCAAGTGTTTATAATGCAGTTGACAGAGTAAGGGAAAGGGCTGAGCTAATAGGATTAACATCTTTGAAACCAAGTCTGACTAAGGACGAAATGCGTAGGGAAATTTGGCTGGAAAGATTCCGGGAATTCATGTTTGAAAGTATTTTATTCTTTGATGTAAGAAGATGGCATGTCGCACATACTGATGATCCAATTTTTGGACTAAATCATACCGAAGTAGATTTTAGATTAATGACGGAGTGGTACACTAAAGTATTTCGGGAAAATAGAGATTACTTATGGCCAATGCCGGGTGCTGAAATAGATATTAATCCACTAATCACACAGAATCCAGGATGGGATTAATATAAATACTTGAAAGCTATTTTTCTGCCTTTAGAATTGAAAATTTTATATCGAAAAATATTAATTTGATCAAAGAGGTAGAAAAATAGCTTTATTTTTCTAGATCGTCCAAAATAAAAATGATTATGGCAATACAATATATTCAAATCTTCAGAATGAATTGGGTAATTATTCTATTAGTAAGGAAAAATGACATGAATAACCATAATGATAATTATTGGTTGACTGCCGGGGAAGGCATTTTAATTAAATTTAAAAATGATAATCACTAAATCATATTTATTTATGTATAAAACTCTACAGTTATTTATTGTTGTTGCCGGACTATCATTTACAGTTCTGATCCACGCACAGGAAAAAAGAAATTTATTGACAGATTTTTTTACTCGAAGATTTGTGAATGAATCAATTTGTAAAGATAATAGCTGGATCAAATATCCTTCTTACAATGAAAGAGAAGCCTGGGAGCAATTACCTGAAAAATTAAGGCAAAAAACTATCAAAGAAGGAGAAAAGTATCTTGGATATAATTGGCCGCAAATAACAGCTACGATGTATTTAGAATTTACCAGAACCGGTAATCGGGCAATTGTTGATCGGGCAATAAGTAATCAAAGAGCAGTTTTACGCTCTTTGGTTTTAGCTGAATTAATGGAGGGTAAAGGGCGGTTTATCGATGATATTATAAATGGAGTTTTTGTTTATTGTGAACAGACTTACTGGGGAATGTCTGCGACGTTTTATATGTATAAAACAGGTTTTAAGGGGTTCGATAATCCGAATACTGTTTTGCCTGATATAAATGATCCAATTGTTGATCTTTCAGTCGGTGACGCAGCAGCCGATTTAGCCTGGACCTGGTATTTTTTTAATAAGGAATTCGACAAAATAAGCCCTGTTATCGCAAAAAGACTTAAAAACGAGTTGCAAAAAAAGGTGCTCGATCCATTTTACGAAAGATATGACTTTTGGTGGATAACTGGATGGGGAGAAGGAAATGTGAATAACTGGACCCCGTGGTGTAATTATAATGTTCTCACTTGCATAGCGTTGATTGAGGATGATCCGGTTAAAAAAGAAGTCGGTATATATAAAACAATGGCTTCTGTTGATCTTTTTATCAATTCATATCCTAATGACGGAGGATGTGACGAAGGTCCCAATTATTGGAGTGTTGCAGGAGGGAAGCTATTTGATTATTTAGACCTGCTTAATCAAATTACAAATGGAAATATACACATTTTCAACAATGATCTGATAAAAAATATGGGACGGTATATATATCGTGTTTATATAACCAACAGTCCTAAAGGACAATTTTATGTCAACTATTCAGATGCGCCCGCAATCATAAGGCATGACGGTGGAAGAATTTATCGTTATGGAAAACAAATTCAGGATTCTCAAATGTTATCATTCGGTGCATTCTTACTAAAGGAATCTAATTTTATCGGGGAAACAATTGAAGGAAGGATTGGAGAAGCACTTGAAAATTTATTTAATATAAAAGGTTGGCAAGATACACGAATTATAGAACCTTTGATCTCACAATTTTATTTTCCTGACAGGGAAATAGTAATTGCACGAGAAAACGAAGGCACTACTAACGGTTTTTATTTTGCCGCAAAAGGTGGAAATAACGGAGAAAGCCATAATCACAACGATGTTGGCACATGCATACTATTTTTTAATGGAAAACCTGTTTTAGTAGATGTGGGTGTTGGGACATATACAGCAAAAACCTTTAGTAATCAAAGATATGAAATTTGGACAATGCAGTCAGAATATCATAATTTACCGGTAATTAACGGATTTGGACAGATGCCTGGAGGGAAATTTAAAGCTAAAGATTCAAATTATGAATCAAAAGGAGATAATTTCTTTTTTTCTACAGATATTGCAGATGCTTATCCACAAGAAGCCAAGATCAATAAGTGGATCCGCTCATATACTTTAGACCGTCGTAATCAATATTTTAGAATTTCAGACAATTATCAATTAGAGAATAATTTTAACGGAATCAACTTTCATTTTATATCCCCATTAAATATTCAAATATTGGAATCTGGTATTATGGAATTAAAAGACAGTGAATTTACACTTTATTTAAAATATAATCCATCAATCCTTGAAGTTCAATTGGAATTAATTGATATAGATGATAAAAATTTACAACGTGTTTGGGGAAATAATATTTCACGAATTATTTTTAATATGAAAAATAAAGATCTTAGCGGAAATATAATTTTCGATATTATAAAGGCTTTATAGGAATAAAAAATTGAAAGAACAATTTAAATATCACAATGTCATGAGAATAATTCAAAAAATAATATTTATTATTGTCGGTAGTTTAATTACTATTTTTTTATCATTTGCGCAGAACAAGCGAAATGTATTAACAAATTCTTATACCCGAAAATTTGTTAGTGAGTCTCTATGTAAAAATAACAGCTGGATAAACTATCCTTCTTATAATGATAGGGAGGCCTGGAAGCAATTTCCGGAAGAGTTAAGGAGAAAAACCATTGAAGAGGGTGAAAAATATCTTGCATACGAGTGGCCACAAATAACGGCAACTATGTATTTGGAATTTACTCGAAGTGGAGACAGAACAGCCGTTGACCAGCCCAATAGCCAAAGAAGAAGGGCCCTCCAAGCTTTGGTAATGGCGGAACTTTTCGAAGGTGAAGGACGGTTTTTAGATGATATAATAAATGGAGTATTCTTGACTTGTGAACAAACATATTGGGGTTCTTCAGCTCATTTTTATATGTATGGCTTTGATGGCCAAATCGCAAACCCAATAAAAACTATTCCCGATATTGAAGATCCTATAATTGACCTTGTTGTCGGTGATATGGCGGCTGATCTATCATGGATATATTATTTTTTCCATGAAGAGTTTGACAAAATAAGTCCTATTATCTCAGAAAGATTAAAATATGAATTACAAAAAAAAGTTTTAGATCCATTTTACGAAAGATACGATTATTGGTGGATAACAGGATGGGGAACGGGCAATGTAAATAACTGGAATCCCTGGTGCAACTATAACATGCTTACATGCATATTATTGATGGAGGAAGACCAGGAGAAAAAAGAAAATGGAATTTATAAAACCATGCAATCCGTCGATTTATTTATCAATGCCTACCCGTTAGATGGAGGTTGTGATGAAGGCCCGAGTTATTGGGGAGTGGCTGCCGGGAAATTATTTGACTATTTGGACTTATTAAAAACAAATACCAATGGGAAAATAAACATTTTTGATAATGAATTGATCAAGGATATGGGCCGTTATATTTACAGGGTTTATATAAGTAATGGGAATTATTATATCAATTTTGCTGATGCACCTCTACGGATAAAACATGAGCCAAGTAAAATCTACAGATATGGTAGAAGTATAAAAGATTTGAGTCTACAGGGGTTTGGTGCATTTTTAATGAAAAACTCAAATTTTGGAAGCACACCAATTGCCGGAAGAATAGGTGAAACAATGGAAGCGCTATTTAATTCTGAAGACTGGCAAAATATAAGTCCTAAAGAACCTTTAATTTCAGAATTTTATTTCCCCGACTTAGATATTGCTATAGGAAGGGAAAAAGCTGAATCCACAAAGGGATTCTATTTTGCCGCCAAAGGCGGCAATAACGGAGAAGGGCATAACCATAATGATGTTGGCTCATTTATACTATTTTATAACGGAGATCCTGTACTAATTGATGTAGGTGTAGGCACTTATACGAAAGAAACTTTTAGTTCAGATAGATACAAGATCTGGACTATGCAGTCGACTTATCATAACGTACCGCTTATTAACGGCACTCCACAAAGTCCCGGTGGTAAATACAAAGCATCCAATTCCTTATATAAAACTTCTCAATCAAAAGTCTCATTTACTACGGATATAGCTAAAGCTTATCCGGAAGAAGCAAAAGTCCAAAAATGGGTTAGGGGTTATATTCTTGACCGAGAAACAGGATTTTACGTTGAGGATGATTTTCGATTGACAGAGAATTTTGGAGAAACAGAATTACATTTTATAACTCCTTTGGACTGCACCATAAAGTCCTCGGGATTAATAGAGTTGGAAGGCAAAAACTTTACTGTCTTAATGGATTACAAACCCTCCCAATATGAAGCCGAAATTCAAAAGATCCCTATTGATGATCCGAGATTGCAAAGTATGCTGGGAGACGAACTGTCCATGATTGTATTGAAAACAGGTAAAGTGAAAGCCGGACGCTATTCTATTAGTTTGAAAAAGGAATAATTAAATAAGCAAAAATCATCAATAAAAATAGGCGAATGACTATCCAAACAAAACTTGCCCACAATTAAACAATTGAAAAATATATAATCTATAAAAATCACAATAAAGATGTTCAAAAAATTATTATTGTCATTATTTTGTACTATTGTAGTTCATATGGTATTTGCGGGAAAAAAGTATTCGGCATCCATTGATGAGAACGCTGTAAAAGAAATCGTGAATGATGCGATTGCCTGGCAAACAAAAAATATGCCGACTCAAGGAAGAGAAATATGGAATCCACAGTTTACCGGATGGGCTGACGGCATGTTCTTAAGCGCAGTTGCCGACTGGGCACATTATGACAACAGTCGGGACTTTAAAAGTTGGTACAGAAAGATCGCTGAGGAAAACCGTTGGGAGGTAGGAAACCGCTCTCTAAATCCGGCCAATGACATTGCAGTTGCTTTAATGTACGGACGAATATGGATGGATGATCCCAAACCCTATTATATTGTGGAAAAGGTAGATCGATGGGACCGGGAGATGGTATTAAACTTATTTGGCGGATGGGTTCCTCTTATTCCCACGATCGAACGTTTAGATTACCAGATGAAATATTATCCCAAAACAGACAATCTCCTTTTTGAGATTCCCCAGAATCAAGAGCGCTGGTGTTGGTGTGATGCATTATATATGGCGGCTCCTACATATGCTCTTTTTGCAAACATAACGGAAAACAATGAATATCGGGAATTTATGAATCGTGAGTTTTGGGAAACTCATAAGGCTTTATATGACATAGATGAGAAACTTTTTTATCGTGATACACGATTCATCGGTCAAAGAGAAGCCAATGGCGAAAAAGTATTCTGGGGACGTGGAAATGGATGGGTTATAGGTGCTCTCGCACGAGTGCTTGATTTTCTTCCAAAAGACTACCCTACCAGAGACCGTTATGTAAAATTATTTCAGGAAATGATGACCCGTATAGCTATGCTCCAAGATGAAAATGGCTACTGGCATACAAGTCTACTGGATTATGCAACTTTCACCTCGCCGGAGACCAGCGCGAGTGGTTTCTTTACTTTTGGCCTTTGGTGGGGAATCAATCGCGATTTACTGGATAAAAAAACGTATCTGCCTATTGCAATTAAAGCATGGGAAGCAATGGTCGCTGCCGTTCATGATAATGGAATGCTCGGTTATGTTCAACCTATCGGAGACGCTCCACAAAATATTACAGCCGAAAAAAACGAAGTATACGGAACAGCTGCGTTTGCTTTAGCTGGATTAGAAGTGGCAAAATATGCATCCAAAAATAAATGATGGGAGTCATATTCATAAAGACCTAAAATAAAAGAACATAGATATGCAACGAATAGCTTTTAAAATGTTTTTAAAATCAGGATATGAAGAAGAGTATAAAAAAAGGCATCAGGCAATTTGGCCGGAGTTAAAAAAATTATTGTCAGGTACCGGTGTTAGTGATTATTCCATTTATTGGGACAAAGAAACAAACATTCTGTTTGCGGTTCAAAAAATAAATGGAGAAAAATCTTCTCAGGAAATAGGTATAAGCCCGATAGTTCAAAAATGGTGGGACTATATGGCGGATATAATGGAGGTAAATAATGATAATTCTCCAATCTCAATACCTTTGGAGGAAATGTTTTATATGGAATAAAATATTCAATTATATGCGAATTATGAGTAAAAAAATAATATTTCTGATAATTAACTGTTTAATGTTTAATTTTTTGGTACAATCCCAACCCAATAGAGTCATTTTGTTCGGGATCGACGGACTTCACTGGGAAGCGCCCCAACGTTTGAAAATGCCGGCGCTGAATGATTTGATTAAGCAGGGAACATATATAAAGCAATCTTATGTAATTATCCCGCACCATCCGACTGTCGGGGATTACAGCAAGTTTAACAGTTGTTCTTTCCCCAATCCGGTGTTACATGAAGGGACGCTCTTTCTGTCTCCCGAAAATAAAATGATCCAGGAGCTTTTTTCTCCACAACACCAAACCGCCTTTGTTGTAAATACAACAGCTTATAAGTCGGTGGGAAGAGGGTTTTCCACACTGATAATGGATGATACTTTCACCGATGCGGAAGTTGTTGACTGTGCCATCAATATTTTAAAGACTCAAACACCGGTATTTATGCGCATACATCTTCAAAGACCGGGGCAAAGAGGTTACGATATCTCCCAAAGCACTCCGGATAAGCCTTATTACAGGAATATTTTCGCGCCTCATTCTCCTTATGCTGAGGCAATAGAAGCCGCCGACAAACAGTTGGCCCGGTTTGTTTCCTTTCTTAAAGAGTCCGGAATGTGGAATGAAACAGTACTTATTGTGACTTCAGATCATGGGCAAAGCCGTATCGGTTGGCATCCGCTATTTGACGAGGATAGTTGGAAAACCCCTTTGGTATTTGTTGGAAACAATATTGCCGAAGGAAGGGAACTGAATTATTTTGAACATACCGATTTGGCTCCGACAATCGCCGGTCTATTGGGAAAAGAATGGCAAACACCTGAAACGGAAGCGGGTATTTTTGTGAAAGAAATATTGAAAGGAACAAATGTGTCGGAGTATATGCCTCGTATGAATATTAAAACAATTAATGAGCAGATAAAAGAATACAATCTGTTAAAAGCAAAATTTGTCTTGCTCTCCGAAACAGACAGTTATTTTGCGAATTTTGTTGCGTTACTCGAAAATCAAATATTCATAGAACCTTTTTATCACCAAGATCGTATCTTAAACTGGAGAGAAGCGGGCACTATAAATCATCTGATTGAAACGAATCAAAAAGTTTTGAAGATCATGAGAAGTAAACTGCCTAAAAGTAAAGAATATCAAAATTTTTAGTCTTTATGTCATTTTGGCCAATTTGCAAAATGGAAATAATGTTTTATTTTTGTAAAATTGAATCGCAAGCCCGGAGAATCATTGGCAGAGCTTTTTATTGTATTTGAAGAAGAAATGATTCATGCCCAAAAACACAATAAACAATATAAAATTATGACAGCCCATCGTAATTTGCTTATCGCTGTATTTTTAGGGCTTTGTCTTATGGGAAATGGACAACAACCCGTTCCACAACAGACAAAAGAAATTTTATTATATGAAAAAACAGAGGAAATTGTCGGAGAAGAACATATCCGTGATCAGGGTGGCAACCTGATTGTCACTAAAGTAACCAATCCTTCGTTAACTCCTTTTATACCACCAGATGGAAGTAAGGCCAAAGCAGCCGTGATTATTTGTCCCGGCGGAGGATATCATAACCTGCATATTCAACGGGAAGGATTCAGGGTTGCGGAAGCTTTCAGCAAACAGGGAATTGCAGCATTTGTCCTCAAATACCGCTTACCCGATGAGGAAATTGTAACGGATAAATCGTTTGTACCGTTGAAAGACGCTCAACGCGCCATCCAACTCGTGCGTGAAAATGCGGAACAATGGGGAATCGCTCCCGATAAGATCGGGATAATGGGATTTTCAGCCGGTGGACATCTGGCTTCTTCCGCCGGAGTACATTATGATTCCATACTCGTTGAAAACAAACAGAATACAAGCCTCAGACCTGATTTTATGATCCTCGTTTATCCGGTAATCAGCTTCAACGACAGCATAGGGCACGTCGGTTCAAAAGATCGCTTATTGGGACAACATGCCGATGAAGGTTTGGTCAAATTCTTCTCCAACGAATTGCATGTGAATGCCGGTACCCCAATATCCATTCTTTTCCATACCGGAGACGATACGATTGTACCTGTAGAAAACAGTCTGCGTTTCTATAACAAAATACAAAAAAACAATATACCGGCGGAACTGCATAATTACTCCAAAGGAGGACACGGGTTTGGGAGTACCCCACTCTTTGAAGAGTGGTTCAATCAATGTATTCGCTGGATGAGAGCCGAACAACTCCATTCCTTAAACAGATAAAATATGAAACGAGCATATAAGTCGATGTAATGATGTGCCGATTTGATAATTCTAATCAACAAATCATTAAATCAGAAAATGTCTTGTATCTTGATTCTTGGCTCTTGATTCTAAAAAATTAATCGTATGAAACACATAACAACTATTCTTCTGTTTCTGTCCGCTCAATTCGTTTGCGCCCAAACAACCATTGAGGGAACAGTACACGACAAGCCTTTATACGGTCAACGGTTAAAAGGATCGGAACAATGCGGCATGGGGTTGAATTGCTGCAATGCGAGCGGACCGGTCGTGCTGGCAAGGGATGAAAGGTTAAAAGGAGCGGCATTGGAAGCAATCCTCACTCCTGTTGTAAATGAAAATAATTATATCGATTTAACGTTGAAAGATCATTCCGATACGGGTATCTGGATGGTATTCGGGGCTAAATTTATTCCTGAATCATATGCTGAATATGGTGCTGAACCGGTAGAAACGGAACTTTGCGACTATGCTTCCGCAGGAAACGCCATGACAGTCTATCCATTCTTTAAGGTTTGGATGCCACAGTTGTATGATCCGAGGAAATAGTTGATCTGACATATATTGAACGAAAAATCACGATGGGAACTTCATTACGAATACTGTTTATACTGGCCGGCAGCATTTTTTTTACCTGTTGCTCCTGGTTGAATCGCCGGCAAGACACAGTTGCTTCACTGAATAAAGAAATATTCAGGAACCCCGGCAAAGAGCATTATCCGGAGACCTGGTTTCATTTCATCGGAGGCAACGTATCAAAAGAAGGCATAACCGCCGACCTGGAAGCTATCGCAGCAGCCGGTATTTCAGGTATCCAGTTATTCCACGGGCAGTTCGGTGGGGAATGGCCGGACGTTTCGCCTCAGATTAAAGCTTTAAGTGAATCCTGGGATGAACTTATTGTCTGGACGGCCGAAGAGTGCAAACGGTTAGACCTCAAATTCACCATGCAGAACTGTCCGGGATGGTCTTACGCCGGAGGACCATGGATCGAGCCGGAGAATGCCATGCGCCATCTCGTACGTTCCCGCACGGATATAAACGGTGGCCAGACGATAAACATACGATTGGAAATCCCTCAACCCAGTGAGGAGGAGTGGCGTAATTATAAAGATCTTTTTGTCATCGCTTTCCCTACTCCTGAAGGTGATACAGGCGCGCGGTTAATTCCGTCCGGCATACACAGTAATCGTCCCGACCTGGCGTGGAAAGAATGCCTCTCGGAACAAAAAAGATTGATATTGTCCCCTTCGGTATCGGAGCCGACAAGGATCGACGTGGAGTTCGACAAAGAGACGGTCGTCCGCACAGTAGAATTCCCGCCGGTGAATTCATTCTCCCATGCATGGAGCTATTCGCCCGATGTAACCGTTGCCATTTATGCTGAAGCCAATGGCGAAATGAAACAAATAGCACGGATGGAGATGCCACCGGGTAGCTGGCAGGATGATCAACCTTTCACTATCGCTTGTGAAGAAGTAATGGCGCAATTATACCGGATAGAAATTGTCAACCAGCACGATATGGCAATCTCTTACATCAATTTTTACTCCGCTGCCCGTCAACAGAATTGGGAATCGGAAGCCGCATGGACGTTAAGGAGAATCGTGAGGGAGGAGTATCCGGCACAATCCAAGAACGCCTGGGTCGATCCTTCTACAATTATCGATATTACGGAAAAGATGAACCGGGAAGGATCATTATTATGGGATGCGCCCGAAGGAAAATGGACCGTGCTGCGGATAGGGCATGTGAACACAGGGATGAAGAACGGACCGGCCCCTCCGGAAGCCACCGGGTGGGAATGTAACAAACTCGACGCGTCCGGAGCCAGGGCAAATTTCGATGGATATATCGGCCGGTTGATGAATGATAACAGCAGCCTGCAAAACGGCTTGTTAAACGGTATACTGATAGACAGTTGGGAATGCAGGACCCAGACATGGACAAACAATCTGCATGATATGTTCCAGGAAAAATGGGATTACTCCTTATTCTCCATGTTCCCCGCGCTCTTCGGATATGTAGTGGAAGATCCCGAAACAACCGCCCGCTTTCTGCGCGATTGGCGGGTTACCTTAAACGACTTGCTGGTAAAGAATTTCTTCGGGGA
>OBJA01001614.1_pt1 | contig 14923 bp, 6 predicted proteins | sample 1519751 | NCBI WGS metagenome assembly OBJA01 (sample SAMEA3881238, study PRJEB22517) | soil metagenome | biome: lake sediment; feature: soda lake sediment; material: sediment, water from around vicinity | place: India | collected 2013-12-23 | depth 3 m | reverse complement strand
CAAGTATCATAGAAACTTGAAACGATTAATTATAAATTTAGTCGCTTTTTTTATGAATGATTTAAACGGTCTTAGTTAAATTTCGACTTTCGGTTGAGGCTGAGAGTCAGATTTTATTTGATCGGATAAAACTAAACGGACAATAAACTCAACTTGGATTATACAGAAAACAAATGGTCGGTTGATGCCAGAGGATTTAAAAGATTCTTTGAGGAGCAATATCCTTCGTTTTGTATTTTTGCGAATAACTATTTGCAAGATAAAGCAGTAAGTGCCGACATTGTTCAGGAGGCGTTCGTTTATGTTTGGAATAAAAGGGAATACATCAGGGACACTGCCGCAGCCAGATCATACCTGTATAAATACATTAAGAATCATTGCCTGAATTTTCTGCGCGATTCGAAACGGCGACAAGAAATAATGAAAGAAAACATAGAGTCGCAGGAGTTTTACCGTGACAATCTGGTGGAACGGGAAACTTATGAAATAATCTATCACGCAATAAAAGACCTCAGTCATCAAAACCAACATGTAATCGAATTATCGCTTGATGGCCTGTCGAATAAAGAAATTGCCGAAGAACTCAATATAACCGTCAATACGGTAAAAACGATCAAGCAAAGAGCCTTTAAAGCATTACGAAGGGTATTAGAGCCATCTTTATTCGCTTTGTTGTACATGCCTTACAAGAATTGAGCCGGGTAATTTTGCCCCAAATTTTTCTTTTCTGTTTTTATTTCAAAAAAAAATAGTTTTGGTGTCATCCCATTTGGATATTTGCGTGCTTCATCACTGTAAGTACTCAAAATTTGACAATGGCTGATAAAGAATATGAAAAAATTGCAGTGTTGATTGCCAGAGAAGTCAGCGATGAAATAAGTGAAGAAGAGTTACAGGTGCTTTTGGAATGGAGGCGAAGGGCTGCAACTAACAATTCTCTTTATTTAAAAATAAGAAATTCGCAAAACTTTAAAAGCTGGTTAGCTGAACGAAAAGATGTAGAAATTGAAGAGGGGTGGTCGAAGGTTCATACTGAAATAAGGAAAAGGTCGAGAAAGTTCTTTTTGCTGAAAATTTCGAAAATCGCAGCGGTCTTTTTTTTGTTTGTTCTGGTTGGTAGTGCCGGTTATTTCTATTTTAACGGGCAAGTGGCCAAAAGGAAGACTGGACAACAATATGCTCAAATAAAGCCTGGCACATCGAAAGCAACACTAATTTTGTATGATGGCCGGAACGTGTTACTTGATCCTTCAAATATGATGTTATTCACCGAGGTCGACGGAACCGCCATTGAAAAAAGACAGGGTGAAATCAGTTACGCCAAATCAGAAAGACAAAAGAAAGGAAAGCCGGTTTATAACACCATTAGTGTCCCGGTTGGAGGAGAATATCGGTTGATTTTGGCCGATGGCACAAAAGTTTATCTTAATTCAATGACTACCTTAAGATATCCGGTTCAGTTTAATTCCGAAAAGAGAGAAGTTGAACTGACCGGTGAAGCGTACTTTGTAGTAGCAAAAAATGAAGCGGTTCCTTTTATTGTGAATACCAAAAAACTGAAAGTAGAAGTTCTGGGCACTTCGTTCAATGTTAATGCCTATGATGATTCAAAAAATATCATCACTACCCTGGTAGAAGGAAAAGTAAAATTGGCGCACAACCTGAATAAAGGAGATGCGCAAATTTTAAATCCAAACGAACAGGCAGTAGTGGATATTTTAACAGGGAAGATTGCTCTCCACCATGTTGACGTAAACAATTATATAAGTTGGAAAGATGGTCAGCTTGTATTTTACGACATGCCGCTTCAGGATATCATGGTTTTATTGGCACGTTGGTATTCGGTGAAGGTCTTTTACCAGAATCCCGCAGTGAAAAATATAAGGTTCAGCGGTAGCTTGGATAAATACGACGAGATTGGAAAGTTTATAGATATTATTGAAACAACACAAAAAGTAGAAGTGAAAATAAAAGACGATACTATTTTGTTTGCCGAAAAGTAGGCAATAAGAGGAATTTGAAAGAAAGTTTAAAAAAGCGGGAAATGTTGGTCGCATTCCCCGCTTGGTAAAGATATCCGCATAAAGCGGAGTATTAATAATTAACATTCAAACTTATGAAAAAAAATGGTTTAATGAGCACTTTCCTTAAGTGGGAAGTGTTTCAATTCTTGATTATGATGAAAGTTGTTTGGGTGATTATTTTGGCTTCAGCGCTTCAGTCCGCTGCAACAGAGTCTTACTCGCAATCTGCAAGGATTAGCCTCAGCATGAAGAGCGCATCGTTGGAAGAAGTGATCTGGACAATGAAGAAGCTGACCCAATTCAATTTTTTTTATCAAAATGATGAAATTGAATTGATTCAGGGCTTAAACGTTGAGTTTAGCAATCAAACTGTCGATGCTATTCTTGAAGAGTGCCTGAAAAACACCGGGTTGACTTTCGAAATTGTTCACAAAGCGGTTATTATCCATAAAAACACAAAAGAAAATGAACCGCCGGGTTTGCCTCTTGGCACTGAAACGAATGCTCTACAGAAGAAAAAAATTACCGGGAAGGTCTTTGATACGAAGGGGTTCCCATTGCCTGGCGTTACAGTTCTTATAAAAGGAACCAGAGTGGGGACAGTAACCGATCCCGACGGAAATTTTACATTGGAGGTACCGGTCGAAGCCGATTTTTTGCAGTTTTCATTTGTAGGCATGAAGACGATCGAAATGCAGCTGGCAGGCCAAATATCCTTGAATGTAGCACTGGAAGAAGAAACTGCCGACCTTGAGGAGGTGGTAGTTGTAGGATATGGAATCCAAAAGAAAGAATCGGTGACTGCTGCCATCTCTACTCTTGAAACCAAAGATTTAAAACAGAGCTCAGCGCCTAACCTGTCTGTTGCATTGGCCGGGCAATTGCCGGGCTTGACTGTCATGCAATCGTCGGGACAGCCTGGAAAAGACAATGTAAATCTTTATCTCAGGGGGGTCAGCACCCTGAATGATGCTTCTCCTCTGATACTAATTGACGGGATTCCCCGTAGCAATATTGATAAGCTTGATCCAAATGAGGTGGCAACAATCTCCATTCTTAAAGATGCTTCGGCAACCGCTGTGTTTGGTGTTCGCGGGGCAAATGGGGTTATTCTTATCACCACAAGAAGGGGTGAAGAAGGTAAATCTGAGCTGAATGTTACGGTAGATAAGAGCTATCAGCAGTTTTTGGTTCATAATGACAGGATGCACTCCTGGGAGTTTGCTGAACTCCGGAACCAGGCATACTTGAATGGAAATCCTACAGCTACCGATGATGAAATGCCCTTTACACAATACATGATTGACAAATATAAAAGTGGGGAAGACCCGGTTTTTTATCCTGACCGCGATGTTTTTCATGATTATTTCCGCGATTGGGCCCCGCAAACACGTGTGAATGCAAACTTTAACGGTGGAGGCAAATATTTTACTTATTTCCTCAATGCCGGTTATATTGGACAAGGAGGGAATTTCAAAACTGAATCGGAAAACTTTCTGGGCTATGACCCCAGCTACAGTATGGATCGTTATAATTTCCGAGGCAATATTGACTATAAAATTGCAACAAATCTGAAAGCATCTTTAAATCTGGCGACCTACCTGCAAAAAATGAACTCACCTCAAACCGTTGCTCTGTTTGATGGAAACGTCGATGCGATGGTGCAGAATATGATCGCTTATACATGGGCGACACCACCCACTGATCCTGGTCCAGTAACAGTAAACGGCTACGGCGTACCCGAAAATGAGATTGTCGCTCAATCGGGGCAAGACCGCAATACGTATGGTGAAATCAATCGCCGTGGCTACCGCGAAGAAGCCTCAACAGTATTGAATTCTTCATTGGTGTTGGATTGGGGATTGGATTTTATAACGAAAGGTTTAAACGCCAAAGGTTTGATTGCCTTCGACAGCAACGCATCAACCGTTCGCCAGGGTTACAGAGGTGTTAATACCTATGCGTCTATCGTAGCCCGTAATCAAAGTGAGACTTCCGGGTATTCTGTCATTCGAGATAATCAGGACAAAGCCATTGTATTATCCAAAGGCATGAGTACTTATTACTACATGAATTATCAATTATCACTGAGTTATGCAAGAAGCTTTGGCCTTCATTCGGTTACAGGAATGGCCCTTTATCAAAGAGATAACTGGGATAAATGGAGCGCCGACCTTCCCTATAATGTTATAGGTTATGTCGGACGTTTGACTTATGATTATGATAATAGATATCTGGCTGAGGTTAATTTCGGTTATAATGGTTCAGAGCAATTCGCACCCAAGAACCGTTTTGGCTCATTTCCTGCATATTCGCTGGGGTGGCTTGCAAGCAACGAAAAATTCCTGAAGGATAATCGTATCATTACTCACTTGAAATTGAGGGCGTCGTATGGTATTACCGGAAATGATAAACTTGGTAACAGCCGCTTCCTTTATCAAAGTTTTATAACAATGGGAGGGGGCGTGTTCCCTGGACTTGGGCACGGACAAAGTGTCCAACAGGGCAGAATGGGAAACGAAGCGCTTCAATGGGAAAAATCGGTAAAAAAGAATGCGGGGTTTGACCTAAAGATAATGAATAATCTGTCGCTTACGTTTGATTTATTTAACGAGCACCGCGACAAAATCCTGATAAGCAGGTCAACAATTCCTGTCCTTCAGGGGGTACCTTTGGGAAATATCCCTAAAGTAAACATAGGTGTTGTGGACAACCAGGGGTATGAAATTGAACTGACCTATCAAAAAAGTGTAAATCAAGATTTTTCATTTTCTGTCAGAAGCAATTTCAGCTATAATAAAAACAATGTCGATTTTGCCGATGAGGTTCAATACGGAGAAGATTATGCATACCGTTACCGGAAAACCGGATTCAGTATAGGACAGCCATTCGGATATCAAATTGACTATAGTAACGGAAATGGTTATATAAATACCCAGGACGAACTTGAAGAATTACCTATTTATGAGGTGGGTGGTACGCCAAGGCTCGGTGATTTTAAGTATGTCGATGTGAACAATGACGGTAAAATAAACGATCGTGACCTTGTTCCGATGGGGTATCCTGAAGTTCCCCGTATCGCTTATGGACTTTCCGGAACAATGAGTTATAAAAACTTCGATTTATCATTTGTCTTCTCTGGTATTGCGAAAAGTAGTGTCACTCACATAGGCTGGGGGGTAACAGAATTTGCTTTAGTAGGGTTTTACAGCGATTGGCACACTCATGCCTGGACGACTGAGAGATACGAAAACGGAGAAAAAATTCTCTATCCGGCCTTGGGGATGTCGGAAGGGGTTAGCCAAAAATCGAATAATTTCTTTATTATGGATCGTTCTTATTTGCGGTTGAAAAACATAGAAATTGGCTACAATCTACCTGATAAAATTCTGAAACCTGGCGGTATAGAGCGAGTTCGACTTTATGTAAATGGAAATAACCTGTTGACATGGGACAAGCTGCCGGTTAATACGATCGACCCGGAACAAAACGCCGCTCTTACTTACCCGCTTACAAAAATGATAACGGCAGGAATAAATATGACCTTCTAATCCAAATATGAAATAAAATGAAAGCTAAAATAGGATATTTTTTATTGATAGCCACACTGTTATTTAGTTGTACCGATGTGTTGGACAAGGCACCTGACGGTAATATGCAAATGGACGAGGTACTAAAAGATCCTGATAAAGTAGAAGCATTGGTAAATACGCTATACCAGAACATCCCGCAGAAAGGTTATGTCTATTTCTTCTTTGATCCGGCTGTCGTGGCTTGCAGCGATGATGGCTGGTCTTCGGAAGATTCTCAGGGACAATTGATCGATCAATATTATAAAGACAATGTTTCTGCCAATTGGCATCCTATGCGCGATTACCCTGATGGGCATGGAGCCAATACGAACAGTTACTGGAACCGTTATTGGCAGCAAATCAGGCTTTGTTCGCAATTTATCGAACTGGTTGATCAAGCTGCAGTCAACAATGAAACGGATCGTGGAAGGTTTAAAGCCGAAGCGAAAGTGATGAGGGCATTTTTTTACATGGAACTAGTGAAATGGTTCGGGAAACTTCCTGTTATGGATCATACGATTCCCTTTGATGCCGATTTTTCGACTATGACGCGTCAAACGGTTTACGAAGTGGCCCAATTAATCATTACAGATTGTAATGATGCTTTACAAGAATCAAGCCTGCCGTGGCGGATTGATACTGAGGCGAATGGGGGACGCGCTACCAAGGCTTTGGCCTGCGCGCTTAAGTCAGAGGCTATTTTGTTTGCTGCCAGTCCTTTGCATAATAATGGCGAAAATCATTGGGAAGAAGCTTATCAGGTAGCCAGCGAAGCCGTTTCGCAGTTGAAGGCTAATGGTTATGCACTGTTCACCCAATGCACCCAGCCCGATGTCTTCGGAACTGGGCCTGCCGCTGCCTTTCGCCAATTAGTTGATCAAAATATGGAACATTCGGGAACGCCTCGTGACAAAGAAACCATATACCAGGCAAGAAGCGGGGGAGTTTTTGTGTGGCACATCGGATACATCGGCAGTAACATGTCTAACACTTATAAATGCGGGACTTGCCCAACCCAAGAGCTGGTCGATGCTTTTGAAACAATCGACGGTCAGCCTGTGCTCAACCTTGAGAAACCTTATCTGGACGAAAAACACCTTAATCCTAACTATAACAATTCAAATACCTTATATAATCCCGCCAATCCTTACGCTAACCGTGATCCGCGTTTGGCTCAAACAGTTTTACACAACGGGAGTAAAATTGTTTGGGATAACCATGAAATAACAATTGATACGTATCGTGGAGGCGCACACGCTCCCAGTTTTGATGTTACCAACAGAATGTCATCGCGTACCGGTTATTATCACTGCAAAATGGTCACCCCGGGAGCCTGTGGAATAAACCAGATTAATAATGCAAACTGGAGGTTTTATCGTTTAGGTGGAATCTTGCTCAATTTGGCAGAAACAGCAGCAGAGGCCGGACACCTTAATGAGGCGAGGATTGCAGCAAACGAAGTGCGTGCGAGGTCGGGAATGCCTGAACTCCCAACCAGCTTGTCTCAGAAAGAATTGATCCTGAGAATCCGCAATGAGCGCCGCGTTGAACTGGCCTGGGAAGAAAACCGCTATTTTGACTTGAGACGCTGGCAAAATCCTTCAGGAAATTTAAGCGAAACTTGTAAATGGTTTACTGCAATGGTTATTACAAAAAATGCTGACGGAGGTTTTACCTATACCCGGCGCAATATTTCCGATAATCCCCGTGGAGGATGGCAAAACAGAGACTTATTATTGCCGCTTCCTCTCTCCGAAGCATCTTTATTAGAGTCGGTTACAGGTCAGAAATGGCAAAACCCGGGATGGTAAGTTTATCGTCGAATTAAAAAATTCATAACCATGATTATTGAGAAATATATCAAACATATAGTGTTCAGCATCACAAGCGTGTTATTGTACGTGAGCCTTTACGCACAAACTGAACCAATCCCACAGAATGTTGTGGTAAACGTATTCGGGCAGCCTGTAACAGGAGCAGTAATTATTTCTGAAACAGGTAAAAGTCAGTGTATTACTGATGATAAAGGAAGATATCAGTTTAAACCAGATGATGGCAGTAACTTTGTTGTTGTGAGAGCAGTGGGCTTTCTTGATATGCAGATTCCTGTAGAACAAATAGAGAAAGCTGAAAAAATAACCCTTCAGTTTGACGCACATCGCATGGGGGGAGTGGTAAATACCGGATATAACCTATATACACGAGAGTCGGTGACTGGCTCTGTTGTTTCGGTTAGCGGCTCTGAGCTGGATAAAAGCCCGACAAACGTACTTTCAGAAACTTTTGCAGGGCGGCTGCCCGGGTTGACTGTCGTGTCAAATCTTTCAGAATTTACTTTTTTTGGCTATCAAAATACAACAAAAACTATTCGCGGAATCTCTACAATAAACGGTACACAGCCGCTAGTTATAATTGATGGCGTCGTTTGTCCGACACAATATTATGAATTTATTTCCCCCAGGGAGATAGAAAGCGTGACTGTTTTAAAAGATGCCTCAGCAACGGCAATTTATGGGATACAAGGGGCGAATGGAGCCATTGTAATTAACACTAAACGGGGATTTAGCGGAGAAAAAAAGGTAGAAGTATATGCCGACCAGTCTTTTCAACAAATGATAAAACGTCCGGCATTTATCAATTCTGCCCGGTTTGCTGAATTGAGGAATGAGGCTGGCGAACGCGATGGACTGGGCGCATATTCTCAGTTTACCCAAGCTGAAATTGATCAGTTTCGTGCAGGCGATAATCTTGGTTTTCCTAATAATAACTGGTACGATATGTTTGTAAAAGAATTGGTAATGAGACAGCGTATCGGGATAAACGTCTCCGGTGGTTCTGAAAAGTTTAAATATTTTTCTGAATTGAATTTTATTAATCAGGGAGAGCCATTGAAAACTGCTGATGAACCAGGCAGGACCTATACGCCCGATCCGCACGTCAATGTTGTAAACTTCCGGTCGAATATGGATGTGAAATTCAATAATTACGTCTCAGGTTTTATGCGCCTTGCCGGCAGCGTAAAACGCGAAAAACAGACAGGCGGAGGCATGAACTGGGATGTGTATAGTGAAATATTTAAACTGTCTCCAACTATGTATGGGCCTCTGTCGCCGCAAATGGAAGATGATGCAGAAATGAGCAACCAGGTTGTGACCGTCGAAGGTGTTGATAAACCGGTTTATGGGTTGATCAACCGTTCAGGTTATGCTCAAGTGGTTGAAACCAATGTTATCGCCCAGGCTGGGCTGAACATTGATTTGAGTTCTGTAACAAAAGGATTGTCAATGAATGGGGCAATGGCCTATCAAACTTATATCCGCAACCTGACTTCCACCAGCCAGGATTTTCAACGTGTGATTCGTGGAAATGACTTTTCGGTGCTGGATAATTTTACGAAGTATGGAGACAAAGAAAATACACCTCTTTCTTATAGTAAAGGTTCTACATTTTTTTACTATCTGAACCTTTTTGCCAATGTGGATTATAAAAGGCAATTTGGAGATCACAGCATCAATGCTTCTGCTCACACCTATTATTTATATCAGGAGAGAGAGGTTACCGGCAGCACCAATACAGTATTGCCATATAAACGGCAAAACTTCGGGCTGAGCGTATTGTATGGATTTAAAGACCGCTACTTCCTTAAAGGAGATATGGGGTATTCTGGATCAGAACAATTTCACCCGGATAATAGGTTTACGACGACTCCATCGGTTTCTGCTGCGTGGATAACATCAAAAGAAGGTTTCTTTGATGTTGGTTTTATCAGCTTATTAAAATTCAGGGCCTCTTATGGAACCACGGCCAACGATCAAATGGGGGATGCCCGTTTCCTGTACCTGGATAACATCCGTTCCGGAGGCGAGGAGCTTGAACGGGGCAACCCGGAGTTAGCAGCCGAAAAAATAAAAAAACTGAATTTGGGTACTGACCTGGGATTATTCCAGATGTTCACCATTAGTTTTGATTATTTTGAAGATGAAGTCGATAACATGCTTGTAAACAGTTCTTACCGGATTCCGCTTTATCAGGGCATCCCGCTTGACTATTACCCAAAATTGAATGATGGGAAAATGGAAAACAAAGGCTACGAACTTTCGCTGAGCTTCAATAAACAAATCTCTAAAGAGTTGTCTGCTTTTGCCGGATTTAACTTTATGCAGGCTAAAAATAAGGTAATCAGCATTAACGAATCTCCTTATTCTGAGGAATATGCTTATCCATACCGTGCTGAAGGATACCATGTTGGGCAACTGTGGGGATATAAGATTGACTACAGTAACGGAAACGGAATGTTTAACTCTGAAGCAGAACTTCAAAGTTCGAATCTCGAATATAAGTTGGGAAATCCGCGTTTAGGCGATTTTATCTATCAGGACCTGAATAACGATCAAATAATCGACGAAAAAGATAAAGCGCCTATGGGATATTCTTCGGTTCCCGAACAGGAGTATAGCTTAAACGGAGGTGTCAAATGGAAAAAATGGGAATTGTCTTTCCTTTTCCATGGAGCAAGACATTTTTCCGAATTTTTAAGCAATGTTGGCGCATATGAGTACGGAAGCCAGGGACAGTTTAATGATATCCACCTGCACGCCTGGACACCGGAGCGTTATGCCGCCGGTGAGAAAATCACTTATCCTGCACTGTCTCTTTCTCCGTCATCCAATCATGTTAATAACGATTTTTTCCTAATGGACCGGTCTTATCTTCGTTTACGAAACCTGGAAGTTGCCTATACCTTGCCGGTAAATTTCTCTCAAAAGATCAATTCCGATGGGATACGGATCGCTTTCAACGTCCAGAATGTGTTTACGATTGACAACATGCGAACCAAATATGTCGATCCTGAAATTGGCAAAATGGATACCTTCCAGCCTTATCGTGTTTTTAACATTGGTCTTAATTTTAATTTTTAAATCGGTTTAAAATGAAAAATTATATTATAAAAATCCTGATAGCCAGTGTTATCATTCTTGGTATAGTTTCTTGTGCCGACCTGGACCTTCCATCTGACGGAAGAATGACATTGGAAGATATTTTCATGGAATATAATACCACCCGAAGTTATTTTAACAGATGTTTTGACTACATGCCCCAAGTTGGGTTTTCTTATGGAGATACGCCTTTGGCATCGTTTTGCGACGAAGCGCATGATGCAAGCGATGGCGTGAGCGGCGTGGTCAACGACTGGTATAATAACCGGACATCGTCGTCGAACAACCCGCTTACTGTTGACAAAGATCCCTGGAAACGCAATTTTGAAGGAATACGCAAGTGTAATACTTTCCTGAAATGCATCAACGATCCGGCTATTGCTACAGCCAGGATTGATGAGAACGAGAAAAACGGATGGATTGGAGAAGCTCTGGTTTTAAGGTCTTTTTATTATTTGCAGTTGGTGAAACGTTACGGAGGGGTTCCTATTATTGGATCTCCTTATGAGGTTACCCATGATTTCTCCAATGATAGCCGTGCTGCTTTTGAAGCCTGTATCGATTTTATCATCGATAACTGTGATTCGGCATTGGCTATTCCCGAGAGTGGGAAGGCAAACATTGGTTTTCGCTGGAATATCAGCGACAACGAACGCGGCCGAATAACCCGCGCATTTGCCTATGCTGTCAAATCGCAGGCTGCGTTGTACGCGGCCAGTCCACTTTGGCACACAAGCGGGAGTAAATATACCTGGGATAAAGCCACTGAAATTACCAAGGAAGCGCTTGACGCTTGTCTCGCGCACGGGTTTCAGCTGTTTGGTATAACACCTGATCCGGACATTGCTCAAAATGCTTATGCTTATTATTTCATTTACCGTTCCGATCCCAGTCGTTCGGTCGATAAAGAAACAATATTTGAGACTACGAGCGATCGGACTAACGTTTGGAAATGGGCAGGAACGCCGATAACCGAAGGAGTGGAAAAAGCGGGCGCCGGTCCCTCTCAGGAACTGGTTGATGCTTATGGTATGCAGGCCACGGGTGAAATGCCTGTTCTTGGATATTCAGACGCAAGTCATTTACAGCCGATGGTGAATACGGCTTCTGGCTACGATCCGGCTCATCCCTACGCAGGCAGAGACCCCCGCTTTTATGCCTCTATATATTACAATGAATCGCCCCGTTCATTAACTTCAGGCAAGGTTGATAAAGATTTATTTCCTTTGAGTTTCATACCGTCTGTTTCCAATAATGTTTCGGCAACAGAGAACGGAGAGGGAATTACATTATCCACAACAGGTGGAGACCCCTGGATATTCACAACAACTTTGACCCGGCCTTTAAGCGCCGGTGCACGACGCGTTGTCTCATTCGAATATAAAAGTAACAAAACGGTGAACGATGCTGAATTTTTCTTTTGCGTTGCAGGCGGTCCCCAGGGAGGAGTCGAGTCGGGACAGAATATCGTAATTGAGCAGGCATCGGAATGGACGCGTTTTGAATATGATCTTACTTCGGCGATTAACACCTGGGGCTTTGGCGTGAATGCCAATGGCGGTGCACAACCGAAAGATCATTTTTTTCGCTTCGACCTTACGGGCGGCCCCGGATACGAAATTACGATCCGAAATTTCAGGGTAGAAAGTTTTACTCCTCCGCCGGCTGCAACACCTGTGGAAACTTACGTAGGGGGAAATTGTGAAATTTCTGACCGTGTTTCCGAAATTCATAACACCAGAACAGGTTATTACATGCGCAAATTCAATAATTATAAGTCCGGGGTTAATGTCGATCAGGATGGCCTGATGAAAATTTTCCGTTTGGGAGAATTGTACCTGAATTTTGCAGAGGCAGCCTACAACTCCGTCGGGCCTGATGCTGCTGTGCCTTCAAAGATTGGTGGCCCGGCTTTATCTGCGCGCGACGCCATTAATCTTGTGCGTGAACGGGCTGAAATGCCTCCCTTGTCTTCGGGACTGTCCAGGGAAGATTTTGAAATACGCTACCGGAACGAGCGACAGGTTGAACTGGCATTTGAAGAACATCGCTTCTTCGACGTGCGCCGGTGGAAGATTCTTACCCAGACTGATGGATTTGTAACTGGCATGAAGATCAACAAAAACAATGATGTTTATACCTACACCCGCATAAAGCTGAAGGATAGGGGGACAAATTCTGAAAAGTACCTGATGTACCCGATCAGTCAGTCTGAAGTTTCAAAAATGAATGGCTATACTGATGCTAACTGGCAAAATCCAGGATGGTAAGTTGATAAGTTGTTTCGAGAGATTGAGATCAAAAAAAGAGAAAAGCAGCCTTTGCGGCTGTCTTTTCTCTTGAATTGCCGGTAATTGTATCCTTGCCGGCATAACAATGCTTTTTTGTATTTGGCATTTTACTAGTAAAACCAACCAGAAAAATGTTGACAAATAACAATATCAAATTAAAAAGAACAAAACAAACCAGGTTGATATCCCTCTGTTGTTGTATTTGTGGGCTTTTTCTTATCAAAGCGGTTGTGGCACAGGATAATCTTAAATTGTTGGAACCGCAATCCCCGAATTTGTCTCACCTCCCCGAAAACATTCAACCGGTTATAGGCGCCTGGTTCTGGGATGAGCGGGAATTTACTGCCGGCGGATATAAACAATTTATTGATCAGGTAAATGAGCATGCGTGTTATGATGTGCTCTCAGTTGCCGTCAGGCGGCCGGGTCGCGATATCACCGAAATTGATGTTCATAACCAGATTAGACGCGCCGTAGATTACGCCGCTGAAAAAGGTATCAGGCTGGTATTTGACCTGGATCCGAGACTGGCCCGCCGGAAGTTCGAAGCAATGTACCCTGATGAACTTCAACAATCATTATGGCTGCACGAAGTTTTGCTGAACGACAGCTGCCCGGTCGAAACCTCTGTTAGAAGTATTGACCTTACCGACCACATGAACGGCAGCAAAATACCGTATATCTCATTAGATGGATCTTTGTTGCGGACATATTCATATTACAAGACATCCAATGGAATCGATCCAAATAGTTTGACAGATATTAGCCAGGAATGCAAAGTGACCGGCATTTCAAAAGATTCGCTCACAGTGCTCCTCCCGGTTAGCCAAAATGACAAACAAACCCACGCCTGTGTAATGGTTGCTTTTACACACTTAACGCCCGATCTTTTTGCTCCGCACCTGATTCCGTTTACGCAGGACATTATCCGCGATTATGCTGATGTTCCAATGGCAGGCGGCATGCGCGACGAATGGGGCTTTCCGCCAAGTACTCCCGCAAACCGGATGTGCGGGGGAAATCATTTTTGGTATTCAAAATATTATGCGCTGCAATACGCCGAAAAAACAGGCGGACGGGAATTGTTGTCTGATTGTTTGCTGATGTATGCCGGGATCGCTGGAAAAGAAAAAGATCGTTTGAAGGCAATAAATAATTATATGGAGCTCAACCGGCAACGAAACAAAATGCTGGAAGCTGATTTTTACCGTACAGTAAAAGAAGTTTTTGGACCGGAAGCTTTGATTCTGACTCATCCAACCTGGTATCCATATCCCAACCGGTTCGAATTTAAAAAGAATGGTCTTTTCTGGTGGGAAGCAAAACGTGATTGGGCACAAACCGACGAAGTAACTCCTTTTGCCGTACGCACTGCTCTGGCAAAAAAGTGGGGCAGTCCTGTTTGGTACAACCAGTATTATTCAATCCAAAGAAAAGATTATGAAACCGAGCTTTGGAGCTCCGTTCTTGCAGGGGGAAGGATCAACTATCATCCTATTTATCCCGGAGGAAAAAAAGAAGAAAGGCACACTGAATTGTTTCGGGGAGGCTTGATGCGGGGAGAAAGCCGGGTACGCCTTTTGAATTTCATTTCTAAAACTCCTTTAAACTGTCCCGTCGCGGTCGTGTTTGGACATCCTGCCGCCCTGAACTGGGCCGGTCCTTGTTTTGAAGATGTTGGGATGAGACTGGCCGATACTTTATGGAGCATGGGAATTCCTACCGATTTGATCCCGACCAGCGAGATTGAAAACGGAAGCTTGTTTGTAAATAATGATGGCGTAATTCAATACGGGGCACAACATTATTCGGCTGTTATTTTGTATCATCCTGAGTTTGAAAAAAAGTCGGTTTCAGATTTTTTTCGCAAAGCATCAACCGGACCTACGAATCTTTTTCGTTTTGGAAACTGGACCCGCGATTTCAGCGGAAATAATTTTGACGGGAATGCTGCTCTTCCTGAGAAAATGCTTGCCTTTGACAAAGCGGAATCAATCGTGCCTGAAATATTGAAAACATTAAAAAAACAAAAATTCATCCTTCAAACACCTGCATCACGAATATTGAACGACTTTGGTTATACCTCAGTCGCGCCCCCA
>OBJA01001613.1_pt1 | contig 14926 bp, 10 predicted proteins | sample 1519751 | NCBI WGS metagenome assembly OBJA01 (sample SAMEA3881238, study PRJEB22517) | soil metagenome | biome: lake sediment; feature: soda lake sediment; material: sediment, water from around vicinity | place: India | collected 2013-12-23 | depth 3 m | reverse complement strand
TTGAATCGGGCCTGGATATCCCCAATGCCAATACCATTATCATCAACAATGCCCACCATTTCGGGTTAAGTGATCTGCACCAGATGCGTGGGCGCGTGGGCAGAAGTAACAAAAAGGCTTATTGTTACCTGCTGACACCGCCCCTTAGTTCTCTGACGGATGAAGCACGCAAACGCCTGAAGGCCATTGAAGAGTTTTCAGATCTGGGCAGCGGGTTCAACATCTCCATGCGCGACCTTGATATCCGGGGGGCAGGAAATATCCTGGGGGGGGAGCAAAGTGGTTTTATTGCCGAAATCGGCTTTGAAATGTATCACAAAATCCTGGATGAGGCATTGCAGGAGTTAAGGGAAAATGAGTTCAGGGAGCTCTTCCAGGATTCGCTGCCCGACAAAGGTTTTCACGTTGCCGACTGCCAGCTTGAGACCGATTTTGAACTGATGATCCCCAGCCATTATGTAACCCAGACCGAAGAAAGGCTAAACCTTTACAAGGAACTGGATAACCTGGAAAAGGAAAATGATCTTCAGGCCTTTGCCAGCCAGCTTACCGATCGTTTTGGCCCCCTGCCCCTGCAGGTAAAAGGACTTTTACAGGCTGTAAGGTTCAGGCATTTTGCACAAAGATCAGGCCTGGAGAAGGTGATCCTGAAAAACAACCTGATGATTGCTTATTTTCCTGCCCGGCAGGATTCCCCATTTTTTGAAAGCCAAGCCTTCCAGCGGGTGCTGCAGTTTGTGCAGGCCAATGCCCGCAATTGCCAGATGCGCGAAACAAACCAGCGTCTTAGCCTGACCGTCAGGGAAGTAATAGATATTGACCAGGCCCTGGAGATCGTCAAATCTTTGCAACAGCAGGATTAAACCAGGTTATTTACCATCTGCCAGGTACAAGGCCTTGAGGCCAGCGCGGGTTTCAGGCCTTCGCCTGAGGACCCTTAGGGGTCCCTGCGAAATCCTTGCCTGCCGCGGCCTACAGGTCTCCCCCGGAACCCTAAGGGTCCAAAAGGCACGGCCAGCGCGGGCTACAGGCCTTCGACGAAGAACCCTAAGGATCCCTGCGCTTCCCCCCGTGCTGATCCCTCCCAAACTCGCAGCTAATCCGCATCAAACTCGCAGTACATTCGTACCAAATTCGCGAATTCGCGAATTTGGTGCGAATTTACTGCGAGTTTGGTGCGAGTTTGGTGCGAATTTAATACGGGGAGGACCCGGGCTTGATTGGGCTCATGAAGTTCTCCAAAGAAGGTAAAAACCTTACAGAAAATTATAACTGAGCTCAATTATTCAGCAGAAAAAAAATTTGGATGATACAAAGAAACCCCCTTTCCGGGGGCTGATGAAGAAAATACGGTAAACCGCTGCAACAAGGATCAATCCAGGTCTTCCCCTTTCAGGAACTCCCGGATATCGGATATGATCTTGTTGGCCAGGTTTTCGGCAGTCGACATGCTGTCGCTCTCGGCATAGATACGGATGATGGGCTCAGTATTTGACCTGCGAAGATGAACCCATTCGCGGTCAAACCAGATCTTGGTGCCATCGGTGTTGTCGATCTCCTGGCGGTGGTATTTCTTGTTGATGAATTCAAGTACCAGGTCAAGGTTCATATCTTCGGGAAGCTCAACCTTGTTTTTGGAAATAAAGTACTGGGGAAATTTTTTGCGCAATACCGAACAGGGTTTTCCAAAACGGGCCAGAGCGGAAAGGAATAAAGCAATACCGGTGAGGGCGTCGCGGCCATAATGCATTTCGGGATAGATCACCCCTCCATTGCCTTCGCCACCGATCACGGCATTGTGCTTTTTCATCATTTCTACCACGTTTACCTCACCCACAGCCGAGAAATAATGCTCCTGCTCATACTTTCGGGTAACTTCCCTAAGGGCCTGGGAGCTCGACAGGTTACTGACAGTGGCACCCGGGGTGTTGGACAACACATAATCGGCTACGGCCACCAAGGTATATTCTTCACCAAACATTTCACCATCCTCGCTCACTATTGCCAGGCGATCAACATCCGGATCAACGGCAAAGCCAACATGAGCATTTTTGGAGACAACAACCGAGGAAAGCTCTCCCAGGTTCTCGGGCAGGGGCTCGGGATTATGGGGGAATAGGCCTGTGGGTTCGCAATAAAGCTCCACCACTTTTTTAACCCCCAGGGCTTCCAGCAACATGGGTACAGCAATTCCTCCGGTGGAGTTCACAGCATCCACAACAACTGTAAAATTAGCGCCAGCAATGGCTTCAACATCTACCAGGGGTAAGGCAAGGATTTTTTCAATATGGGTTTCAATCAGGCATTCAACACGGGTATGCTGGCCGAATTTTTCAACAGCTACAAATTCAAAAGCATCCTGATCCAAAAAGCGGCACATCTCAATGCCCTGGGCAGCCGACAGGAAAAGCCCCTGCTGGTTAAACAGCTTCAGAGCATTCCAGTTCTTGGGGTTGTGGCTGGCAGTAATCATTATTCCTCCATGGGCCTGAAAATGGCTCACCCCGATTGCAGTGGTAGGAGTAGTCGATAGCCCGGCATCTATCACATCAATACCCATGGCAACCAGGGTAGAAGTAACAATCCTGCTGACCACCGGCCCTGAAATGCGCCCGTCGCGACCTACCACAACCCGGATCTTTTCATGGCCAAACTGGCTTTTCAGCCACATGCCATAGGCCCCCGTAAACTTCATCACATCAACCGGCGATAATCCCTCCCCTGGCCTGCCTCCATGCGTGCCACGTATACCCGAAATCGATTGAATTAGTGTCATGATATCTTGAAATTTTCAGCCTGCAAAGTTAATCTCTTTCCTGAGCTGCACTCCCTGTGCCCTTGCATATTCTTCACATTCCCTCCTTCAAACGATTTTCCCATGGAATTTTTAGCTCAAGGGGCCATTGGCGACTGCAAATATAAACGATATTTCATTTTCTATCGTTCCCTTGCTGATGAAATTCTTTTTTATTGTCAATTTTTGGGGAATAACTCTTTAACTTCAGCATGTTAAGAGGGAAATTCCCACATGATGCTTTCGGGAAAAATGAGGGAAAAAGTAGCTGACTTACCAAACCGGGTATGAAAATGATGTTCACCTCCCACAATATTCTGCTGATTTCTATGTTAAAAAACCATTACCTTTGCCATTCATTCTGTTCATTTATGGAAGAAGCTCGTTCCTTGTTAAGCCAGGAGTTCCTGGGCAACACCCTGGGCCAGTATGCAACCTCGCTGATCATCCTGATGCTGGGGCTGATCTTCACGCGTTATTTTTCACGCCTGGCCAACCGCTTGCTTTTCAGGCTATTCAGCCGCTATACCGAGGGCATACATATCGACCGTTTCCACCAGCTTTTGCAAAAGCCTGTGCATTTTGCCCTGATGCTGCTGGTGATCTTTATTGCCCTGTCCAATATCCATTTATCCTGGGCTCCGGAGCTGGCTGCCCTGCCAGGTTTTTCGGCAAAGGTCTTCCTTTACCGCATCTTCCAGATCGTACTGTACAGTTCCTTTATCTGGATCGCCCTTCGCCTGGCCGATTTCTTTTCCCTGCTGATGGTACACCGCGCCGCCCAGGCCGACAACAAATACTCATCCCAGGTGATCCCCTTCCTTGTGGATGCACTGAAGATCGTGATCACCATCATCGGGATACTCACCATCCTAAGCTCTGTATTCGGGCTGAATGTTGCCACCCTGGTGGCCGGCCTTGGCATCGGGGGTTTGGCTGTTGCCCTTGCCGCACGCGAGACCCTGGAAAACCTCATGGGATCGTTTACCATTTTCCTGGACAAGCCTTTCGTAGTTGGCGATATGGTAAAGGTTGGATCTTTTCAGGGCGTCGTTGAACGGGTAGGTTTTCGCTCAACACGTCTGAGGACCCTGGATAAGAGCTATGTGACCCTGCCCAACAAAAAAATGGTGGATTCCGAGCTGGATAACCTTAGCCTGCGCACCTTCCGAAGAGCCAATTTCAACATCGGGCTTACCTACAGCACCAGCCCGGCTACCATCCTGGCAGTGGTCAACGAGATTCAGCAATACATAGACAATCACCCCCTGACAAACCAGGACGGAAGGGTGCGATTTACCGGCTTCGGGGCAAGCAGCCTGGATATCATGGTGATGTACCTGGTTGACACAACCGACTGGACTACCTTTCTGGATGTCCAGCAGCAGATCAATTTCCAGATCATGGAAATCGTAAAAAACAATAAAGCAGAATTTGCATTTCCTTCCACCAGTTTGTATGTGGAAAAGACGCCCCCTGCATTCAGCACATTACTGCCTGCAGAGGGTGATGCTGCAACAATTGCGCAGTAAGAATGAGGGGAAGAATGAACCCATAGGGCTTGTTTTTTTTGAATAAAAGTACTTTTTACAAAACATGGGCAATTAAAGGATTTGATTTAATTTTGCCTGATACAAAATAAAATCCACCGCTTCAAGTTATATGTTCAAAAACCAATCTGAAATTTCAAAACAATGCTAAACGGAATATTACTGCAAGTTCAGGTAGGTGGCCAGCTGGCTGGTGACCTGGCCATCGAGACCATGCCCACGGCTCAAACCCTCTCATTCTGGAGCCTTGCCCTAAAGGGTGGTTTTATAATGATCCCCCTGGCTGTATTGTCGGTGGTAGCTGTGTATATTTTTATAGAGCGCTACCTGGCCATCAGCCGTGCTTCTTCCGAGGAAACCAACTTCATGAACAATATCCGCGATTTTATACACAACGGGCGCATTGATTCTGCCAAATCTCTTTGCAAGAACAACGACTCACCCATATCGCGCATGATGGCCAAAGGCATTGTACGTATTGGCCGGCCTCTGAGCGATATCAATGCTGCCATTGAAAACGTGGGCAAGCTGGAGGTAGCCAAGCTGGAGAAGAACATTGCCGTTCTGGCAACCGTGGCCGGGGCCGCTCCCATGATGGGGTTCCTGGGCACTGTGATCGGGATGGTCAAGGCTTTTTACAACATGTCGATGGCCGGAAGCAATATCGATATCAGCATGCTGGCAGGGGGCATTTACGAAGCCATGATCACCACCATCACGGGCCTGATTGTGGGTATCATCGGATATATCTGCTACAACATCCTGGTTGCCCGGGTGGAGAAGGTGGTATTTATGCTTGAAGCCCGTGCTACCGAATTCATGGATCTTTTGCACGAACCCGCTTCCTAACTTACAGGCTATGGCAATTAAACCAAGAAATACACGAAATCTGCAGTTCAGCATGGCGTCAATGTCGGACCTGGTGTTTCTGCTGCTGATTTTCTTTATGCTAACCTCCACGCTGATAGCCCCAAATGCTATCAAGCTGCTGCTGCCTTCCAGCGAGAGCCGCACCATGGCCAAGCAAACCGTCACGGTATATATAAACGGTGAAAATCAGGTTTTCCTGGAAGAGACCCCCGTTGACCTTGCAGGGCTCCAGGCAGGCCTGATCACCGGCATGGCCCATGAACTGGAAGGTTCCGTTGTGCTGCGTGCCGACAAGAGCGTACCTGTTCAGTATATTGTTGATGTTATTGACGTGGTGAATAAGATCAACAGTGCTTATCAGACCAAACACAAAGTAATTCTTGCCACCCGTCCCTCAAGATAATACCATGCGTCAGACAAAACAAAAGGATAACGTTCGTGCCATTATAGGAACCGCCATATTTCATGGTGTGCTGCTGTTATGGTTTTTGTTTTTTGGTTTGTCGACTCCCCTACCATTGCCCGAAGAGGAAGGCGTACTGGTAACCCTGGGCTACCAGGATCAGGGGATGGGTACCGTGCAGCCACTTTCGGCAGCTCCTCCCCCGGCCTCTGTGCCATCACGGCCTGCAAGCGCCCCCGAGTCGGTAGCCACACAGGCTACAGAGGAATCTGTCAGCCTGCCCGAATCAAGGCCCGAGGCAAGGGTTGAAAGGCCAAGACCTGAGGTTCAGCCCCGGCAGGAACAAAATCAGCCTCCCCGGGAAACCGTTCAGGAGACACCTCCTGAGCCCCCCAAACCTCAGGTTGACCCCAGGGCTTTGTTCCCGGGAGCCGACCAGCGAACCACCAGCCAGCAAAACCAGGGCACAACGGCCGAAGCAGGCAACCAGGGCAACCCCCAGGGTACCATTGGAGCCAACACATATGAAGGCAGCGGAAGCGGCCCACAGTGGAGCCTGGCCGGAAGAAGGCCCAACCTGCTGCCTGAACCCGATTATACAACCCAGGCCCAGGGAAGGGTTGTGGTTAATATTACCGTGAACCGCAATGGGCAGGTGATCCGGGCAACTCCCGGAGCCCGGGGATCAACCACAACCGACCAGACCCTCTACCGCCTGGCCCAAGAAGCAGCCCTCAGAGCACGCTTCGATGTGCAGCTGGAGGCAGCCGAAGAACAAACAGGTACGATCACCTACACTTTTATCCGCCTGAATTAAAAGATGAATTACCAGCAAACCATCGGTTACCTGTTCAGCCAGTTGCCGATGTTTCACCGTATTGGCCCGGCTGCCTATAAAGCAAACCTGGACAATACACTCGCCCTGAGCGAATATTTTGGTCACCCGGAACGAAGCTTCCCCTGCATTCATATTGCCGGCACCAATGGAAAAGGATCAGTGGCCCATATGCTGGCTGCCATCCTGCAGCAGCAGGGTTATAAAACCGGCCTGGCTACATCACCTCACCTGAAGGATTTTCGCGAACGCATCCGCATCAACGGAAGGATGATCCCCAAATCATGGGTCACCTCTTTTGTTAAGCAGCACAAGGGCTTTTTTGAGCAAATAAAGCCTTCTTTCTTTGAACTGACAATCGCCCTTACCTTTAAATATTTCGCCGAACAGCAGCTGGATGTCGCGGTGATAGAAACCGGGCTGGGTGGCCGGCTGGATTCAACAAATATCGTTCACCCGGAGGTTTCGGTCATCACCAACATTGGATACGACCACATGAACCTGCTGGGCAATACCCTTGAAAAAATTGCCGCTGAAAAGGCCGGCATTATTAAGCCCGGTGTCCCGGTGGTGATCGGCAAATTACAGCAGGACATTCATCATGTATTTGAGCAAAAGGCCGCCAGCTGCAACAGCCCACTGAGCGTGGCTTCTGCTGATTACAGATTCCTGGACCAGCAACTGCTGCTTGATAATGGGCAATTGCTGCAGAAACTGACCTACAACACTTCCAGAGGCCGGATGCAGGTAGCCACCGACCTTCTGGGCCTTTACCAGAGAGAAAACGTAGCGACTGTTCTACAGGCTGTGGATGTTTTAACCCAGGCAGGGCGCTATTCTGTACATTCAGAAAATTTGCACAAGGCCCTTGGCCAGACAGCAAAGCTCACCGGATTAAAGGGCCGCTGGCAGGTATTGGGGAAAAGGCCACTTGCCATTGCAGATACTGCCCACAACGCAGATGGCATAATGATGGTGATGCAGCAACTGCAATCAGTTGAAGCTGAAAGGCTTCGGATCGTTTTCGGAATGGTGGATGACAAGGATATTGAATCGGTGCTTGGTCTTTTACCTACAAAAGCCATATATTATTTCACCCGTCCCGATGTACCCCGTGGTATGGACTCCTCAATTCTTGCAGAGAAAGCCCGGAAGCTCGGGCTGAACGGTAAGGTCTTCCCTTCGGTAAGGCAGGCTCTTGATCAGGCAAGGCAGGAAGCCGGCAAAAAGGATGTTATTTTCGTGGGAGGCAGCACCTTTGTGGTAGCCGAGGTGGTATAAAAAAAAGTGACCCCGCAACATTATCTGTCACCGGATCACTTCTGAAAAAATGGTATTAAGCTTTTATCTCGGCTCTTCTTCCGACTGCTGAGCACGCTCCTGCTCACGGGCTTCGCGGATCTGCTGGCGGGCTCTTTCACGTAGTATCTCACGAACATGCGCCTGAAGATCCTGGTCGGTACGATAATCATTTAATATTTCCTGATATCTCTGAGAAGTCAAACCATGTTCGGCGATAACATCCTGAAGGCCACGCTGCATCTCCCGCTGAATCTCGGTGATACGGGGCGCTACTTCATTGAAGGCGGAAATTTCCTCCTCGGTATACATACCTCCCTGCAGGGCACCAATCTGGGCGGCTTGTGCAATCTGGTTAAAGCGTTCAAGGGTTAAGCCATGTTCGCGAACCGTTTCACCAATACGCTCCTGAGTCTCACGCTGCAGCACACTGATTTCCTGGTTGATGTCGAAGAACGACAATAGTTCTTCATCCGAAAAACGGAATTCCTTTTGTTCTTCCTCTGTTCCGTTCACCTGAGAAAAGGCTGGTGTTCCTGCTAAAAAGGCTATCGCCAGAAGCACAGCAGAGATCAGCCTAATCCCGGATGTGCGGTAATTTTTTGACATTTCCATAAGTCAATAATTGTTTAAGTTTTTGTTTATTGGCAGACAAAAATAGCAATATTTCAAAAAGAACAACTATTTATGTCTGTTTTCCATCAATTAAACCACAGACAGGATATCAAATATTACATCTATATGATCATTAATATTTGACAACCTTGCTGACCATCAAGTTTATAGCAATAATAAAACCAAAAAAGACGAACAATTGTTTAATAAAGTTAAAATGCCTGGCCAATGGCGCTGTCCGACCTGGTATATTGCTTGTTGGAAGAAGGATACAGGTACAAATGCAGGTGCACAAACTATTTGTTGTTAGGCAGTTTTTCGGGTTAACCAAAGAAAAAATTCCTTATTTTTATTATGAAGTTACACAAAACAGGCATTGAATGAGTGGGCAAAAACACAACAAGCTGATCATTTATCAGGTTTTTATGCGCCTGGCAGGAAATACGAATACACATTGCATCCCCTACGGCAGCATCCGGGAAAATGGCTGTGGCAAGTTCAATGATTTATCGGAAATATTCCTGGATCAGATCAGGCAGCTTGGGGCCACCCATATCTGGCTGACCGGGGTGCTTGAGCATGCCACCTGCCAGGACTACAGCAAGTTTGGCATTATACCCGACAACCCCCTGGTGGTAAAGGGCAGGGCCGGCTCACCTTATGCCATTAAAGATTATTATGATGTAGATCCTGACCTTGCCGAAGATGTTGATCAGCGCATGCAGGAATTTCAGGAACTGGTAAATCGATGCCATCAGCAAGGCCTGAAGCCGATAATTGATTTTGTGCCCAATCATGTTGCCAGGCATTACGAGTCGGATAATAAACCCCCGGGAATCTATGATTTTGGAGCACACGATGACCCCACCAAAGCCTTTTCCCCGGCCAACAATTTTTATTACATCCCGGGCAAACCCCTTCAGCTTCCCCGGGAGGTAACTGATCTTCCCTACGCCAGGGAAGCAGGCCAAAGGCATTTTGAGGAATTTCCTGCCAAAGCAACCGGAAATGACCAGTTCAATGAGTATTTGAATTTTCACGACTGGTACGAAACCATCAAGCTGAATTATGGGGTGGATTACCTGAACCAGGGCAGCAGGCATTTTGAGCCACGCCCCGACACCTGGAACAAAATGCTTGACATCCTGCTTTTTTGGGCTGAAAAGAACGTCAGCGGGTTTCGTTGCGACATGGCAGAGATGGTGCCTGTTGAGTTCTGGGAGTGGGTGATCCCGGAGGTGAAAAAGCATTATCCTGAATTAATTTTCATTGCTGAAATTTACAATCCGGCAGCTTACCGGGATTTTATCCATAGGGGAAAGTTCGATTACCTGTACGACAAAATGGGACTTTACGATACCCTTCGGGCAGTTATTGAGAACACCCTTCCAGCTTCTTCCATAACCGGCACCTGGCAGCAGCTGGAAGGCATTGGCCAGTACATGCTGCGTTTTATGGAAAATCATGATGAACAGCGCCTGGCAAGCCCCCATTTTGCAGGAACTCCCTTGGCAGGCATGCCCTCCATGACCGTGTCGGCTACCATACATCAGGGCCCGCTGATGATTTATTTCGGGCAGGAAACTGGTGAACCTGCACAGGGTGAGGCCGGATTTAGCGGTGATGACGGTCGTACAAGCATTTTTGATTATTTTGCTGTGCCTACTTTTCAGCAATGGTTCAATAAGGGGCGCTGCGATGAGGAGAATTTAAGCAGTGAGCAAAAACAGTTGCGCTCCTTCTATAGCCGCCTGCTAAACCTTTGCCGCCACCAGGTATTCACATCAGGGAATTTTTACGACCTGATGTGGGCCAACAACCATCAGCAGGGTTTTAATCAGCAGCATTGTTATACCTACCTTAGGTGGGACCAGCAAAATACCTGGCTCGTTCTGGCCAATTTCAGCAAAAGCCAGTCATTCCATACAAGGGTGAACATACCGGAGCATTTCAGGGAGATCAGCCAGCGTGAGGCCCTGGAGCAGGGTGTTGCCGAAGTGGTTTTTGCAAGCCATGCAGAAGAGAAGCTCAGGGTGCAGGTTGAAGGTCAGGCAATCAGGATAAATATTGAACCCTATCAGGCTGTGATTCTTTCATTACGGTAAATCCCAGCTCGTAAAATCAGGTTTAATCCCCCGCTTTGAAAAACTCTTCAGGAAAACCCATCAGGTTAACTTTCCGCGTGGCGCGGGTAATGGCCGTATACAACCAGCGAAGCGACTCAGCATCGGGAGTATTGCCCGGAATATGACCCAGTTCCACAAAAACATGCTCCCACTGCCCACCCTGCGATTTGTGGCAGGTAAGGGCATAGGCAAACTTAACCTGCAGGGCATTGAAATAGGGATCCTTGCGGATACTTTCCAGGCGTTTTCGTTTTGAGGCTACATCGGAATAATCGGCAGCCACTGCCTCATACAGCTGTTTCTGCTGCTCAGCAGTTAGAGCCGGGCCAGGGGCGTTCAGGGTATCCAGGATGATGCAGGTTTCAAGATCTGGCTCATCAGGATAGTCGTTGAGTTTTACAGTAATATGCGCAAAACGAAAACCATGTACCTCCTCAATTCGCTGGATACGGCGAATCTCCAGGATGTCGCCATTGGCAATGAATCCGGCAGCCGAGCCTTCCGGAAGCCAGTGATAGTTATTTTTCACCACCAGAAGCAGGTCGCCGGCATTGATCTCCTCCTCCATGAAAAGTACCCTTTGGCGGATAAACTGGTTGTAGAGGTTGGCCCTTTTATTGCTGCGGCAAATAATCAGGGCATCCCCGGGGCTTCGGGTCATAAAGGCATTATTAACCTCATCGGCAGCATCGGGGCCTTCAAGGCGGTTGAAATCACCGTAGCCCCGGGTTTCTAGTTTGGGAAACACTTCCTGTTTTTCAGCGATCATCTCCCGCAACATGGTAGCATTGTGCAAAATGCCACTTTGTTTTTGCTGCCTGACCACCTCCTTTAATTCAAAGGAGGAGATGCTAAGGTGGTAGCGGCGGCTCAGATAGACCTCATCCAAAGCAGGGCTTAAAGGGGAATGAACCGGGGGAAGCTGGGCGGTGTCGCCCATCATTATCAGCCGGCAATTGTTTCCCCTGTAAACGTACTGCAACAAGTCGTCCAGCAGGTGGGTTCCCCCGAACAAACTATCCTGCCCGGCCTGTACATTGCCCGGGATCATGGAAGCTTCATCCACGATAAAAAAAGTATCCTTGTGGCGGTTCTCGGCAAGGGCAACATTCAGTGAACCATCTCCGGAAGTAAGCATCCGGTATATCTTCTTGTGAATGGTAAAGGCCTGATGTCCTGAATAGGTTGCCAGCACCTTGGCGGCCCTTCCCGTGGGAGCCAGCAATATGGCACTGGCACCCAGGGCGGGCAGGATCTTTACAAGGCTGCTCACCAGGGTAGTTTTTCCCGTACCAGCATATCCTTTCAGAACAAACAATGAAGAAAGTTCAGTATCCAGGATGAAGTCGGCCAGCTTTTCGATCAGTTGCTGCTGGTCGCTTGTGGGCTGATACGGGAATTGATCGCGGATCAAACCGCTGATCATAGCTTGCTTGTTCATTTCCATCAGAAGGGATACCCGATCCCCAGGTTAAAGTTGAATTCGCTTAATGAGGGAATACCCCCTGCCCATCGGTTTCGTTGATAATGCCCCGGGTCGCGAACCGGGATTCCCATATCTACCCGCACCACAAAGTATTCAAAATCCATCCGCAAGCCAAAACCCGTACCAATGGCTATTTCCCTGTAGAACCTTTTCGGGGAAAAAGAGCCGTTTGTGAACTGTGGATTCTCTTCAATGAACCATACATTTCCGGCATCAACAAATAAAGCCCCATGCCAGAAGCTATAAATGGGAAAACGGTATTCCAGGTTGGCTTCCAGCTTTATATCGCCATATTTGTCGAAGCGCAGCCCCAGAGTATCCTGGTGCCCTCCCGGGCCAACCGAATAGATCCTCCAGGCCCGAAGCCCGTTGGCTCCCCCTGCATAATAGCTCTTGATGAAGGGCAGCACATTGGTATTGCCATAGGGAAGGCCAATGCCTGCCATGGCACGCAATACAAGGGAAGTATTTGCTTCCAGCATCCAGTAATACCGGAAATCGGCATCTGCCTTAACATATTGGGCAAAAGGTATGTTAAATATGGTGGTACTGCCATTTTGATCACTTGAGCTGTCGAAGGCCCGGGTTGCCAGCTCCAGCAGGTTGCCCGCTGACTCAAGATTTAGGCGAAAGTAAGTGAAATTGCTGTTGAGAGCCGGGTTCTGAGTATTGTAGATATAGGTGTATTTGGATCCGGCAATCAGATGATCCCTGTAGCGGCTAAGGATCAGGGGGTTGGCATCTGGTATCTTCGACTGCAGTATAGAATCGTTAAAGATCTTTATGGAACTGATCTCCAGGGGGTGCAGGTAGTGTCGCTTTTTTTGGGTTTCGCTCCATTCAAAGCCATAGCTGATGTTGAAAATATAGCGGGTATAGTCGGGTCGTTGCCTGTAGTTGATCCCCGAAAGAACGGTGCTCTTGGGCCTTGCCGTGCGTGCAATCCGTTCCATGGGAATGGGAAACAGCAGCTTTGGAAAATCAATGCTTACCTCGGCCCCCAGCTCCAGGGTATTGAATGGAAATTTTTGCAGATTGTCCTGCCCGGAAGTTTCCCCCGTTACTTCCATAGCACCCTTGAGCCTGAAATTCAATATCTCGGCTCCCTGAAACAAGTTGCGGTTTTGAAATACAAAATTACCGGCCACCCCCAGGTTACCCGAAGAGTTGATCCCCTCTGCCTCAATTGTAAAAGCATTGGCTGCAGATCGTGACAGTTGAACACTGGCATTCAGGAAAGCCAGGGTGTCGCTGGGTGTTCCCGAAAGGGGTTCATGTTCTTTTGAAAACTGAACATTGATGAACCGGAAATTGCGCAAACCCGAAAGATAATTATAGGTTTGCTCAACATCCCCGATCCGGTAGAAACTGCCCTGATCCAGCATGATGTTCTGCACCAGGGCTTTCTGACGGATACGAAGGGGCTCGTTATGCAGGAAAATGTATTCCCGTTCCTTGTTGCGGCCCCGGAAGCGAAAAACAGTGGTATCGGGAAAGGCCACCTCAGCGCGAAAGGGCGAATGTTCCGGATAAATAAACACCTGATCCAGCAAATACCTCTGATGCCTTCTGCCGGGAAGGCTGTCGCGGGCCCCCTGCCCGGGATTCAGAACCACCATGGTCAGATCTACCTGATGGGAGGAAAGATTACTGTCAACCTCAAACACGATAAATTCCCTGGAAAAAGCAAAAAAACCCGCATTCTTCAGGTTCCGGGTGATGCGTTCCCGCTCCTTTTGCATAAGTTCTGCATTATACCTATCCCCCCTGTTAATCAAAGAATTTAGGGTATCAGGCAAAATGAAGGAAGCAAGATGAGCGTCGGTGATTTGGTATTTCATATCCCGGACACTATAAGGAGAATTGCCATGAACAAAATATGTTACCCTGGCCCTTTTCCTATGAAAATCAACACTGGGCTCTACCCGGGCGTTAAAATATCCCTGATTGACCATATACAGCTCCAACTGCCTTCGGGTATTTTCCGTCAGCACCGCATCATAAACAACAGGGGGCTCTCCCACTGTGTTCTGAAGCCAGTTGTTAAAACGCGTGGAAGACCTTTGGCGGGCAAACTGATATACATTCAGATGGAAACGATATAAACCCAGGATGCGGCGATTGGGCTTCTGGCGCAGCAGGCTGTTAAGTTGTTCCTTCTTTACCTCAGCCTCATGAATGACTACACGATTGCGCGTCAACAGGTTTTGATTGTCGGGAAGATGTCGAGCCGGCTGACATCCTGAAACAAACAGCAACAGGAGAATCAAAATGGCATTTATTATAAAGGCTTTATGCTTGCGGCTCATTCAATATAATTAGTTGACAAACCTAAAGGATTTTTATCAAATAACGGAGAAACAGGTGTGAAATTATCTATCTGTCTATTCCACAACAAGAAGCGTTAAAAACAATTAAATTGCGACCGAATGCAAAAAAAATTAAACAAAATAGTGTAAAATTTCATTAAATTTACATTTGTATTTATGGCTGATTCTTTTTGTTCAAAAACCATTAATCTCAAATTCATTCAACATTATGAAAAACAAATGGCATCTGTTTAATTTTGTTTTTATCATCTTCACTTTGTTATCCTTAACAATTGGTTGTGACAAGGATGATCCTCCCCCGGTTGAACCAGGAACCGTTACCGATGTTGATGGCAATGAATACCCTACCATACAGATAGGCAATCAAACCTGGATGGCAGAAAACCTGAAGACCACGAAATATAGTAATGGTACTGCCATTGAATTTCCAGCCCTTGACGACCGGGCCTGGCAGCAGAATACAACCGGGGCTTACGCCTGGTACAATAATCTGCCAGAAAACAAAGACTTATACGGAGCCAGCTATAACTGGCATGCCGTAAACAACAACAATGGCTTATGCCCAACGGGCTGGCGGGTTGCAACAGCCGAAGACTGGAATACCCTTTTGAATTACCT
>OBJA01001612.1_pt1 | contig 14942 bp, 12 predicted proteins | sample 1519751 | NCBI WGS metagenome assembly OBJA01 (sample SAMEA3881238, study PRJEB22517) | soil metagenome | biome: lake sediment; feature: soda lake sediment; material: sediment, water from around vicinity | place: India | collected 2013-12-23 | depth 3 m | reverse complement strand
GCCTAAACATGAGTGGGATGATGATTTCCACTCATTTTATTGAGGTCAAAATGAACTTAGAAAAAATAAGAGAAAAACTAATACCCTTTTTACAAGAAAAAGCAATTAACATCTATTCGATACGCACAAAAAAAGAGTTTGGTGAAAACATTGTCGAGGTTTTATTGGATGTTGAAACAATCGATATTAACGAATTAGAGAAAATTCATCTTGCGTTTGTTGAGACATTAACAGATGATGACTTAGATCCTAACTATTTTTTAGAACTATCATCACTTGGAGCTGAAAGACCACTTAAAACAAAAGAAGAGCTCTTAAAAGCAGTCGGGAAATATATCTACCTTGTTTCATCTCGTTTTAAAGGTTATGGTACACTGATTTCTTTCCAAGATGATATAATCATCTTAGAAGCAAATGATAAAAGTCGTATAAAGCAAATTGAAATACCATTTAATGATGCCAGTAAAATACGTACTGCAATCAAATTTTAGGAGGATCCCATGATATCAAAAGAATTTTTCAAAAATATTGAACTTGTTGCTGAAGAAAAAGAATTAACACATGAGCAAGTTTTAGAGGCTTTCACCCAAGGGATGATTGCGGGTTGTAAAAAAGCACATGATGTGCGCTCATGCCGAGTAGAGATTAAAGAAGAAAAATCAGAAATACTCGTCTATAAACAACATTTAATTGTTGAAGAGTATTCAATTGATGCTGATAAAAATTTCACGCAGATGCTTATCGATGACGCTAAAAAAATCAACTCACGTATTAAAGTTGGTGAAATACTTGAACAAAAGATAGATCCAAAAGATTTTGGACACTTTGCAGTTCGTGATTTTAAGAGTAGATTAAATGAAACACTCATCAATTATCAAAAAGAAAACTTATACAATCATTTCAAATCCTTCGAGCATGAAATGATTAATGCACGTGTGATTGATGTTGCAGATGACCATTATAGGCTAGATATTGGCAAAGATTTAACAACGCTATTACCTAAAAAAGAAGCATTGCCTAAAGATAACTTCCATGTAGGCGATCATGTGAGAGTTTATGTATCAGATGTTGAAATGAAAACAAAATGGCCAAAGGTCTTTGTTTCACGTTCTCACCCGAGCTTAATTATTCGTTTACTTGAAAATTTTATACCTGAAATCAAAGAAGGAATCATCGAAGTTATGGGAATTTCAAGAGACCCAGGTGACAGGTCAAAAATAGGTGTAAAATCTAATGATCCTAAAATTGATCCTATTGGTGCATGTGTTGGTGAAGGTGGTATGCGTATTCGTGAAATCGTGAAAGCATTAAGCGATGAAAAAATTGATTTGTTCCGTTGGAGTGACAACGAAAAAGAATTGATTGCTAATGCGCTTCAACCTGCTGAAGTTATTGCAGTAACTCGCGTTAATCCAAAAGAAAAAAATGCGCTTGCGATAGTTCCAGATGATCAATTATCACTTGCTATTGGTAAGCTAGGACAAAATGTTAAATTAGCTGTTCAAGCGTGTGGGTGGAGTATTGATATTAAATCTGAACAAATGGCTCAAGGCGAAGGCATTTTATATTAAAAAAAGTAGGTGGTTTGTTTGAAGAAAGTAAAAAAAGTTCCATTGCGTACATGCGTTGTCACAAAGGAAGTTTTACCTAAAAAATCTTTGGTTCGTATAGCAGCAACTAAAGAAGGAGTTGTATCTGTTGATTTGGTCGGAAAAGCTCCAGGTCGTGGTGCTTACCTCAAACTATCAAAAGATGCTGTTTTATTAGCAAAGAAAACAAAAGCTCTTGATAAGAAGTTAGAAGCTATTGTTCCTGAGTCCATCTATGATGAACTTTTAAAATTAGCTAATGATTAACACGTTAGGACTTGCACGCCGTGCACGTAAACTTACAATAGGTACTGAAATAACGCTAAATGAATTAAGACTAAATAGAGTATTTTTAATCTTTTTAGCGCATGATGCATCAGAAGGAACAAAGAAAAAAGTGACAGATAAAGCTAAAACGTACGCATGCGAAGTTTTAACTATTTATAGCTCACAAGAATTATCAAATGTAATAGGCAAGCATAACATCAAAGTTATTGGTATAACCGACAGGGGGTTTAGTCAATTATTGATGAATGAGAGAAGGAAGTGATTTTATGCCTCAATATAATAACCATAAAAAAAATACACCTAAGAAAAAATTTGAACCAAGAAGATCAAATGTCCCGAAAAAGGCACCTAAGGATGTTGGAGAAAAAATATTTACATATAAACCTGATATGAATGTTGCACAAGTTGCTGAAGGGTTAAGAATTAGTAATGCGGCAATGATCAAAAAATTAATGGGATTAGGACTCATGGCATCTGTCAATCAAGTTGTTGATCGTGACACAATCGAAGTGATTGCCATTGATGAAGGATTCAAAGTCCAAGATGAAGTGATTACAGATGTAACACGTTATGATGAGATGGACATTGTTGATGATCCAAAAGATATGAAAAAAAGACCACCTATTGTCACTGTTATGGGGCATGTTGACCACGGTAAAACAACACTTTTAGACGCTATTCGTAAATCAAGAGTTGTTGAGGGTGAGGCAGGTGGAATCACACAGCATATTGGTGCTTATCAAGTTGTAAGAAACGGTGATCCAATTACGTTTATCGATACTCCAGGACACGCAGCATTTACCGAAATGCGGGCTCGTGGAGCGAAAGTGACCGATATTGTTATCTTAGTTGTTGCTGCTGATGATGGTGTTATGCCACAAACTATTGAGGCATTGGACCATGCCAAAGCAGCCAAAGTTCCAATCATTGTGGCAGTTAATAAAATAGACAAAGCATCTGCAAATCCTGATCGTGTTATGACAGAGTTAGCAGAACAAGGACTCATACCAGAAGCATGGGGTGGAAAAACACCATTTGTTAATGTGTCAGCTTTAAAAAAGATTGGAATTGATGAATTGCTAGACGTGATTCAACTCATAAGTGAAATCGAAGAGTTTAAAGCTAATCCTAATCGTCTAGCTAAAGGTACTGTTATTGAGGCATCTTTAGACAAGGGTAGGGGACCAGTAGCAACATTAATCGTTGAAACTGGAACTTTAAGAATTGGTGACTATATTGTCATTGGCAACACTTATGGAAAAGTAAGAACCATGCAAGATGATTTGAAAAGAAGATACAATGAAGCTCTTCCCTCCCAACCCATAGAAGTTACTGGTTTAAATGAAGTTCCACAAGCCGGGGATATCTTCATGGCATTCACAGATGAAAGATTAACAAAAGATATTGCTGCATCAAGACAATCAAAACAAAAAGAAACAGAACTCAAGCAAGTTAAAAAAACATCACTTGATACGATGTTTGGACAAATGGAAAGTTCTGAAAAAGAACTCAATATCATTATTAAAGGCGATGTTCAAGGATCAATTGAAGCTCTTAAAAACATGTTAGAGAAAATCGATATCGATGGGTTCCATGTTAATGTTGTTCGCTCCAGTGTAGGAGCAATTACGGAAAATGATGTTACTTTAGCTAATGCATCAAATGCAATCATCATTGGGTTTAATGTGCGTCCTACGGCATCTGTTAAGCAAGAAGCTGATCAACAAGGTGTTGAAATTCGTTTGTATAGTATTATTTATCGTATAGCAGAAGACATCGAGGCCGCTCTTAAAGGTATGCTTCAACCAACATTTGAAGAAATTGTTACTGGACAAGCTGAGATTAGAGAAACATTTAAAGTATCAAAGATAGGTACAATTGCAGGTGCTTACGTTACCGATGGCGTTATCAAACGTGATGCACTCGTTCGAGTTCTCAGAAATGGTATCGTTGTTTACGAAGGAAAATTAGGGTCACTTAAACGATTTAAAGATGATGTCAAAGAAGTTAGACAAGGTTATGAATGTGGTTTTTCAATTGAAAACTACAATGACATCAAGATTGGAGATGTTATAGAAGCATCTCAAATGAAAGAAGTCGAGGTGGATTAATATGTCAATTACGACAGAACGTTTAGCAAGTCTTATTCAACGTGAGCTTGCAACAATTGTTAATAAAGAAGTTAAAGATAAAAGCTTTGGTTATATTAACTTAACAGAAGTTAAAGTAACCAAAGATCTATCATTTGCAACAATTTTTTACACAATTTTAAGTGATATTCCAGAAGTCATTGAAAAATCAAAAACATCAATTGACGAAGCAAAAGTTACAATTCGTATGGAACTAGCAAAGAAAATTAAAAATATCAGAAAAATTCCTGATCTTATATTTAAGTATGATGAAGCGCTTGCTCATGGAAATCATATTGATAAAATACTTAAATCATTAAAGTAACCTCGGTTACTTTTTTTGTCTTTATTAATGTTATAATATGAGTGGTGAAAAGCATGTTCGCAAAAGTTATTATTGACATAAGTCATCATGAAGTTAATCAGCTTTTTGATTATATCATTCCTTCTTCAATGGAGGATTTTTTAGAAAGAGGTTCTCGTGTTTATGTACCTTTCGGTCATCAAAAACGGTTAGGATTTGTCATGGATATAATTGAAAATAGCCATGATGCAACAAAAGAAATCATATCATGTGTTGATGTTGTTCCAACGTTAGATGATGAGCACTTTATGATGATTGAGTCACTTAAGCATAATGGACCACAACTTTATCACGAGCTTTTAAAAACAGTTATACCTAATGAACTAACTGTAAGCTATCAAAAAGAAGTCTATGCACTTGATTTTGATCGAATTGATGATGATTTAAAGCCATTTTTTAATCAAAAACACAAGTGGATTTTAAGAAAAAAGGATCAAATTTACCAAAGTAAACTTACTCGGTTAAAACGGCAACAAGCTATTGATATACATACGATCATTAAAGAAAAAGCTAATAAAAAATTAGAAACTATTTATAAGTATAATATAAACCATAGTTACTCAAAAATGAATGCTTATCCAGAGATAATTGACTTGTTTAGGCGAGAACCAACTTGTTCACGAAAAGATATGCTAGATAAAGGTATTTCATTCAGTCAAATCAATACACTTCTAAAACATGGAGTGCTCATCAAAAATCAACAAGAAATCATAAGAAATCCATACAAAATTAAGGATGAAGATCGCCAAACTCTCAAGCTCACTGATGAACAAAATGATGCAAAATCCACATTAGTTGAATCACTTAATCATCATAAAACATTTTTACTTAAAGGTATTACAGGATCAGGGAAAACAGAGGTTTATATAAAGGTTATTGAAGAAGTCATGAATAGAAACAAACAAGTTTTGTTTTTAGTTCCTGAAATCATGCTAATCGCACCGATGTTTGAAAGGTTAAAATCAAAATTTGATCATGTTTTTGTATTTCATAGCGGGTTATCAAAAGGCGAAAGATATGATCAATATCGTCAAATTCAAAAACATGGACAAGCAATCATTTTAGGTACGCGTTCATCTGTTTTTTTGAAACTTGAAAGATTAGGATTAATCATCATGGATGAAGAACATGATGATTCATATGAACAATTAGAAGGTGTCATCTATCATGCAAGAGACATCTGTTTATTAAGATCAACATATCATAACATACCTCTGGTTTTAGGCTCTGCCACGCCATCTATCGAATCAATGTATCAAACTGAATTAAATCACTATGAACTACTAGAATTAAAGAAAAGACCACATCAATTATCTCTTCCTGATCTTCATTTTGTTGATATGAAGGAAGAACTGAAACAAAAAAACACATCAATCTTTTCAAGAAAATTGATTGAATCAATTAACAAGCGATTAGAAAAAAAAGAACAAATCATGCTTTTATACAATCGTAAGGGATACGCACCATTTGTTTTATGCAGGTCATGTGGAAACGTTCCTAAATGTCCAGATTGTGATATATCTCTTACTTATTATAAAGATAAGGAGATTCTTAAATGTCATTATTGTGGATTCGAACAACCATTTTTAAAAAGATGTGATGTATGTCACGAAGAAAAGGTTAAAGAAATAGGGATTGGAATTGAGCATGTAGAGCAAGTTTTAAAAAAACAATTTCCAAGCGCACGTGTTCTTAGACTCGATCAAAATGTAACAAAGACCAACCATAGTTATGAACTGATTTGGCAAACGTTTAGATCTGAAGGTGCAGACATTTTATTGGGTACACAAATGATAACAAAAGGCTTGGATTTTCCTAAAGTAACTTTAGTAGGAGTACTGATGGCAGATTTATCATTAAGATTACCTTCTTTTCGCGCTCATGAAAAAACGTATATGTTACTTGCACAAGCAACAGGACGATCAGGAAGATTTTATCCAGGTGAAGCTATTATTCAAGGTTATCAATTAAACCATTATGCGATAGCAAGCGTTAACGTTTCTTATGAGGCCTTTTATAAAGAGGCGTTATATGAACGGAAACTACTTCAGTATCGTCCATTTAAAAAAACATCTCAAATTCTTTGTCAAGGCTCTAGTTTTTTAAAAACGTATCAAAGTGCTTTCTTGCTTAAAAAAAGTCTTGAAAAGAAAGGTATCGATGTTTTAGGACCTTCACAAGCTCGCATTAAACGCATGAGAAACATGCATCGTTTTATCATCACTCTTAAATATGATGAAATTGATGTTCAAGATGTTTTTGAGATGATATTAAACTTAAAGAAAGAAACAGATATAGATATCTATTATTATCCGATTATTGATATCGTGTAGGTGAAAACATGAAAATTGTATTTATGGGTACTCCGACTTTTGCTGTATCAATTTTAGAATCATTACATAAAAATCATCAAGTGCTTGCTGTTGTTACACAGCCAGATAAACCAGTAGGTCGAAAAAAAGAATTTGTTTATTCCCCTGTTAAAGAAAAAGCGAATGAATTGGGAATAGATGTTTTTCAACCTAAAGCATTAAAAACTGAATATCAGTTTATTATCGATTTAAATCCTGAGTTGATTGTTACAGCAGCTTATGGTCAAATGCTTCCACAAGCCTTACTGGATGAAATAACTGCGTTAAATGTTCACGGATCATTGTTACCTCTTTATCGTGGTGGTGCCCCTATTCAGTATGCATTATTTGATGGTTTAAAAGAAACAGGGATCACTATCATGTATATGGCATATAAGATGGATAGTGGGGATATCATTAAACAAGAAAAAGTGAGCATAGAGGATAATGATAACTATCAAACCTTATCCGATAAGTTATCTCGTATTGGATCAAGATTGATTTTGGATGTTTTAGATGATCTTTCAAAGGGTATCATAAATAGAAAACCGCAAAATGAATCTAAAGTGACATATGCAAAAACTTTGACATATGATGATGAATGGATTTCATTTAATTGGAACACGCAAAAAATCATTTCACGTATTCGCGGTCTTTCACCAGATATTGGTGCATCAGCAGCTATAAATCAGACAACAATCAAATGCTTTAAAGCTATAAAAAGTGATATAATAATGACAAACGAAAAACCTGGAACAGTTCTTTTAGCTAAAAAAAGACTGATTATTAAAACAGGTGATGGGGCAATTGAACTTTTAGAAATTCAAGCTCCAGGAAAAAAGAAAATGGATGCAAAAAGTTTTCTAAATGGTCAAAACATCATGACTCAAGGTGATGTTTTCATAGAAGGGATGAACAAAGATGGCAGAAAAAAAAGCTAAAAAGCTCGTTTTCACAAGACAAGAGATGTTCGAACTAAATAAAAAAACATTGAATAAACGTGGCGTAACACTAGAAGCTATAGCAGAAATATCATTTCAACAACAATCAAAGTATTCAGAGGATGTATCAAGAGAGATTTGTATGGAATCTGTTGAAAAAATACTATCACTTCGTGATGTTTTTCATCATATTCAACTTGCTGCAGAAATTGACAGGTTAGCAGAAGAAAAACTTTTACAAGGACCTATCCAAGATATCATTTATGAAGATTTAGGAATGTTTGGTATTGATGAGACAATGGGTTTAGATGTAGCTGGACTTTATGGGACAATTGGCCAAACTAATTTTGGAGATATTGATGTTAACAAACATGGTATCGTAAAACGTTTAAACGATGCTGGTAAAGAAGAGGGTATATGTCATACATTTTTAGATGACATTGTTGGTGCGATTGCAGCAGCTGCATCAACACGTGTAGCACAAATTCTAAATGAAGATTTAGCACATGAAGATTCAGGAGTCAAACGATTTAGCATATTTGATCTATAAAGGATGATCTTTGGTGAGCAAAACTGAAAGGCAAGGCATACTAAATACAAAATCACTTGGTAAACGCATTTTTGCTAAGTTTTTTGGTTTTGAAGAAGGTGTTGATATAACAAACGATGTGATGGTTTTATACCGACGAAACGTCGTCATAAAAAACATCATCTTTTTGTCGAATATTATGTATTCGATTATATTGTTGGTATTATCGATTTCAAGTTCAAGTCAAATTTCGGATTGGTTTATCACAGTATTAGCATTACCCATTACATATGTCATTAACAAGCTGTTAAAAAAGCTCATTAACATGGACATTAACGACCGTACAAAGCAAATGGTTGCTATGTATGTTGCAACATTTTACGTCTTTTTCTCTTCTATATTAATTTATGCAAGGCTATATAACATTGAATATTTTGAAACAGGTGCGTATATTTTAATGTATTATGCAATTGTTGTCATTTCTTTATATCAAGAAAAAAGACTCCTTGCAGGTTCATTTCAAGGTTTGCTTGCTTTACTGACTGTCATCCATTTGTTATGGACATATAATTTCCATGGATTAGTCAATAATCAAACGATTATTAGTTTTTTACCAGTCTTTATTAAATTACCTGAATTTTCTGACATATTACTTCGTACATTGTTATTTATTCTATTTTATTTTGTTGTTTATGCAATTGTTTCAATGGGACAATTTATGCAAGAAGAAAGAAAAAAAGAGCTTATTAAACGAAGACAAGTTCAAGGCGACTTTTCACATATTGTCGGTGATCTCTTTTCAGTTGTTTTCTCATCATCATATACATTAATGGACAAAAGACATGCACATCAAGTGCAACTGATGGCAAATAAACTTGCTGATTATTATGGTTTAAATCAACAAAAGATTTCAGATATGAACAGTTATGCAATTATTCATCTACAGTACAATGAAATTAAGAATTTACTAATGGATATGGATTCATTTGACGAAAAAACCTATGACTTACTAAAAGAAAAAACAGAATTAGGCTCAAAGATTGCCAAACGGATGCAACTTGCTCAAAAATGTGAAGATATTGTTAGAGCACACATTGAAGATACTGCAAATGAGAAGTTTTTAAAAGAAATGCTCTTGATTCAACCAGAAATTGAATCACAAATCATTTTATTATCAGATTTATACATTACCATGAGAGGGCCAAAATCATATAAAAGACCGATGGCTCATTCTATGGTTCTCAAACTTTTTCAAAACGATTTATCCAATTATTTCGAATATGAACTAAAAGAAAGATTTCTAAAAATCCATGATGAGTTTGCTGAAATGTATAACAATTTTTAGTCATAAAATAAAACGATTGACAATCTTATTTTTTTAAGGTATTATTAATACGCAAATCAAATTGCATACAAGTTAAACTTATTCAGAGCTATGGAGGCAAGTGACCGACGAAGTAGCAGCAACCTTTTTAGTAAGGTGCTCATCACAAGGGGTATAATCCACCCATCAATAAGGAAAACAAAGAAGCGCTTTTCCTTGGGGAAAGCGCATTTTTTTATGAAAGGACAAAGAAGATGAAAAGATTATTTAGTAGTGAATCCGTAACAGAGGGACATCCAGATAAAGTAGCAGACTTGATTTCTGATGCTATATTAGATGCAGCTTTAAAAGAAGATCCAAAAGCACGTGTCGCATGTGAAACAGCTGTTACAACCAATTATTGTTTGCTATTTGGTGAGATTTCAACATATGCTCATATTGATTATGAAAAAGTAGCCAGAGATACCATTAAACGTATAGGGTATGACAAAAAAGAGTATGGATATAATGCTGATGATGTTTTAATTGATGTAAGAATTAAACCGCAATCACCAGATATTGCTATAGGTGTTAATAAAACCGAAAATAAAGATTTAGGAGCAGGCGATCAAGGACTTATGTTTGGTTATGCCAATAATGATACCATCGAACTTATGCCACTACCTATTTATCTTGCACACCGCTTAGCTGAACAATTGGCATATGCAAGAAAAAACCATCTTATTAAAGGTCTTCGCCCAGATGGTAAAACACAAGTAACTGTAGAATATAATGAAAAAGATCAACCAAGCAGAATTCATACAGTTGTTTTATCTACACAACATGATGATTTTTGGAGCGATAGACAAAATGAACTTAAAAAAGAGCTTCATCGACATGTTATCGATCCTATTTTATCCAAATATGATACAACAAACACCATATATCAAATTAATCCTACTGGACGATTTGTAATGGGCGGACCACATGGAGATGCGGGATTAACTGGCAGAAAAATCATTGTAGATACTTATGGTGGTTATGCAAGACATGGTGGAGGAGCATTTTCTGGAAAAGATGCCACTAAAGTTGATCGTAGTGCAGCTTACATGGCAAGATATATCGCTAAAAACATCGTAGGATCTGGTGTTGCTGACCAATGTGAAATTCAAATTGCTTATGCAATTGGAGTATCAGAACCCGTTAGTTTTCGAATCGATACGTTTGGGACTGAACGTATCCAACTTGAAAAAATCTATGAAGTTGTCCATAAGCATTTTGATCTTAGACCTTCTAGTATTATAAAAATGCTTGACTTAAAACGACCTATTTATTCACAAACTGCAGCATATGGCCATTTTGGGCGAATAAATGAGGATTTTTCTTGGGAAAAACTAGATAAGATTGATATTTTTAGAAATCTATTATAAAATAGAAACGGTGATGATATGGATAAATTAGCTGTACTTGAAGAAAAACGATTAAAGCTTTATCAAGAATATACAAAAGAAAACAAAACAGGATCTATTTTACTCGGTATAGCTATTATTCTCGGTATTTTAGGATTTACGGTAGAACCCATTTTTGTCTTCGTTGCTATTATTTTTCTTATTATAGGTTCTATTTTTTTTGGTAAAGCAAACAAGCATTTGAATGCATTTAGAAAATTGTTTAAGAACGAACTCGTCATGACACTTTTAAAAGAACAATTTGAAAATGTTCGTTATCAACCAAATGACTCAATCTCGATTGCGCGTATTAATGACACAAAAATGATTAAAAGACCTGATCGTTTTAAAGGAGAAGACTACATCTCAGGAACATACAAAGGTGTTAACTTTGAAGTATCTGATGTTGATTTAAAAGAACGTGTAGAAACGAGAGACTCTAAAGGTAATGTTCATGTCAGTTATCAAACCTATTTCAAGGGACGTTGGTACATTTATCAATTTGAACGCATGTTTAAAGATGAACTTAAAATCATCGAAGGAAATGGCTTTCAAATGAGTAAAAAAGGTTTAATTAAAATTGACACGGAAAGTATCGAGTTTAATAAGAAATTCACCATTTTTGCATCTAATCAGGAATATGGTTTCTACCATATCACCTCGTCAATGATTGAAAAACTTCTTGAACTAGAAAAACTTCACAAAGGGTCTATTTTATATTGTTTCAAGAACAACGAATTACACATTGGCGTTAATGACCGAAGAGATTATATGGAACTAAAAATCAAAACTCCAATCAACTTAGAAGCACTCAAAGATTTTCAAGCAGATATCGATTTAATAGCAGCAATCGTTAACGAATTGCGTTTAAATAGTTCAAAATTTAAAACTACAATCTAGAAAAAAAAGGAGAATTCATATGGGTTGGGAAGTATTTGTAATAATAGGTGTCATTTTATTAGTCATCATTTTAGGTTGGTTAATTACCACAATTAATGCATTTAGAAGAATGCTTGTTAAAATTGATGAATCAGAATCAAGTATTGATGTTGCGTTAACTAAACGTTTTGATTTGTTATCAAAGATGTTTCAGGCAGCAAAAGGTTATATGAAACATGAAGCAGAAACACTTCAAAAAGTCGTTGCAATGAGACAGCCTGGTCATAGTGCACCAATGGAAGAAAAACAAGCTTTTTCTAATGAAGTTGCTCGTGGATTACAAGCAATCAATGTTGTTGTCGAACAATATCCAGATTTAAAAGCGAATACAAACGTTTTAAAACTACAGGATGCAACACTTGAAGTTGAAGAAAACTTACAAGCTGCAAGAAGAGTATATAACTCAAATGTATCTTATTATAATCAAAAAGTTGTTGTATTCCCAAGCAATGTCATTGCTAACTGGAAAAAATTCGAAAAACGTGCATTCTTTGAAGCAGAAGCATTAAAAAGAGAAGACGTTAAATTTGATTTTTAATAAAACGCTCAGGCGTTTTATTTTTTTTAAAAACATCATTTCATTAAAACGCAATCATATGCGTTTTTTAAATTGTGTAAAGGTATGGTATAAAATCAAAATATCTTGTAAAAACCGCCTTATTATAGTAATATAATAAAGAATGAAAAGGATGTGGACATATGTTAAAAAAATGGTTTGACCCATCAAAAAAAGAGATTAAATTTGCTAAAACCATAGCTGATCAAGTTTTTTCACTAGAAGCTGAAATGGCAAAGCTTACTGATGATGAAATTAAAGAGAAAACAGAAAGCTTCAAAGAAAGATATCGACAAGGAGAAACGTTGGATTCAATCATGCCAGAAGCTTATGCTTTAGTCAGAGAAGCATCCAAACGTGTAACAAAACTTATACCATATTATGTTCAAATATTAGGTGCTGTAGCTATTTTTCATGGAAATATAGCTGAAATGAAAACAGGTGAAGGTAAAACACTTACTGCTGTTATGCCTGCCTATTTATCAGCATTAAATGGCGAAGGCGTACATATCGTTACCGTCAATGAATATTTAGCTAAACGTGAAGCAGAAGGCGAAATTGGAGATTTGTTTCGCTTTTTAGGATTAACCGTTGGACTAAACTTAAGAGATATCACACGCGAACAGAAGCGTGATGCATATGATTGTGATATCATGTATTCCACAAATTCAGAGCTTGGGTTTGACTACCTAAGAGATCACATGGTTTTATATGCAAAAGATATGGTTGCTCAACGTGGATTAAACTATGCGATTATCGATGAAGTTGACTCCATTTTAATAGATGAAGCAAGAACACCACTTATTATTTCTGGTGGAGAAAAAAACAACTATAATCTATATACTTCAAGTGATCGTTTTGCGAAATCTCTCCGTGATGAAGATTATGAGATTGACATTGAAACAAAAAGCATTGCTTTATCACCTACAGGTATTAAACGCGCAGAACAAATTTTTCAACTTGAAAACTTATATGATTTAAAATATGTAACACTTGTTCATCATATTAATAACGCACTACGTGCCAATTATATTATGGCTAGAGATAAGGAGTATGTTGTAGATGGTGGAGAAGTTCTAATTGTTGATCAATTTACAGGTCGTATTTTACGTGGTCGTCAATTTTCCGAAGGCTTACATCAGGCTTTGGAGGCTAAAGAAGGCGTTCAAATAAAAAAAGAAACAGTTACGGTTGCTACAATAACCTATCAAAATTTCTTTAGAATGTATAAAAAATTATCAGGTATGACTGGTACAGCTAAAACTGAGGAAGAAGAGTTTAGAGATATTTACAATATGGATGTCATCGAGATTCCAACAAATGCACCTGTTATTCGTAGAGATGAACCAGATTTCATTTATGCAAACTTAAAAGATAAGTTTGAAGCATTATGCCAAGAAGTTGAAAATAGACATAAGATTGGACAACCTCTTCTTATTGGTACGATTGCTGTAGAAACATCAGAAGAACTATCAAGAATGTTAAAAGCAAGACGTATACCACATGAAGTATTAAATGCCAAAAACCATGAAAGAGAAGCTGAGATTGTAGCTAAAGCAGGTCTAAAAGGCGGAGTAACTATTGCAACCAATATGGCTGGTCGTGGAACTGATATTAAACTTGGTGCCGGTGTTCGTGAAAGAGGTGGATTATATATTCTTGGAACTGAGAGACACGAATCAAGAAGAATTGATCGTCAGCTTCGTGGCCGTGCTGGTCGTCAGGGTGATCCCGGAACTTCAAAATTCTTTATTTCACTTGAAGATGATTTGATGAGATTATTTGGCAGTGATAGAATTTCTTCAATAATGTCACGAATGGGAATTAAAGAAGGTGAAGTAATTCAGCATCCAATGATTACAAAGTCTGTTGAACGGGCACAAAAGAAAGTTGAAGAAAATAACTTCGCTATAAGAAAAAGATTGCTCGAATATGATGATACTATGAATCAACAGCGCGAAGTGATTTACGCAAGAAGACAAAAAGCTTTACAAGGCGACAGACTTAAAAGCGAAATTCTTGAGTTGCTGGATGAGTGGGTCGGTGAAATTGTTGAAAAACATTTTGAAGATGCTAATGCACAGGCAATTCATGATGAAGTTATGCAGCATCTTTTGGTTGATGTTAAAATTCAACCGGAAGATTTTGAAAAATTGGGTGAACACGGTATTAAAGAAAAAATTGTTGAAGCAGCTAAGGAATTCTACAATAAAAAAGAACAAATGCTTGGTTCCGAACTGATGGCTCGACTCGAACGATACGCAATGCTGAGCGTAATCGATCACAAGTGGAAAGAGCATTTAAGAGAAATGGATGACTTAAAGGAAGGAATTGGGCTTAGAGCATACGGACAGAAAGATCCTTTAGTTGAGTATAAAGCTGAAGCATTCAAATTATTTGTTATATTGCTCGAGCAGATAAGAAATGAAACTGTTTCATTTGTATTTAAATTTTTCCCACAAGCTCCTGACGAAGTTCAGCAAAGCAGAAGACAACCGGTTAGAA
>OBJA01001611.1_pt1 | contig 14944 bp, 12 predicted proteins | sample 1519751 | NCBI WGS metagenome assembly OBJA01 (sample SAMEA3881238, study PRJEB22517) | soil metagenome | biome: lake sediment; feature: soda lake sediment; material: sediment, water from around vicinity | place: India | collected 2013-12-23 | depth 3 m | reverse complement strand
CTGGGAGCAGGAGTTATCCCAACGGACACTCAAAAACGCCGGGATCGTCGGCCTGCCGCCCCGCCGGCTGATTGCCGGCCTCAATGCCGCCGGGGCCGTAATCCATGATCTCGACGCCCTGCTGGTACCCCCGGATTTTGCCGCCACCGCCCCCCTGCTGCCCCAGGTCTATTGCGGGATTCTCCGCACTGTGGCCCTCAACGCCCTCAAGCTGGCGGAGCAACTGGACGCCGTCTTTATCGACATCGGCCCCGGCAAGTGCGACGGCGCCCGTTACACCGCCGATATCCTCAAGCAGACCCTGAAAATTCCGGTTTACTGCTGCCATAATCTGGACGACCAGCCGGCGGGAACCCCCGTCAGCCGCAGCGGCCTGCCCCTGCTGCACAAGCTGGAGCTGATCACCGCCGGGGTCAAGCAAGCTGAGCCGGCAACCGCCGCCCTGCCGTCCTGCCCGCCCAGCGCCGGCTTCTGGGGGGTGCCGCCCCGGGATTTCAGCCTGCTGGAGCTTTTTCCGGCCACCACCCACGTTTACGGCTGGAGCCGCTGCCTGGAAAACAAAACCCCCGCCGATCACCAACTGGAACAGTACTGCCGGCCGGAGATTCCCACCGTCTTCTTCGCCCAAGCCTTCTGCCCCAAGACCGCCCTGGCCCGCCACCTGGCCCAGCGCCATCCCCGTTCCCTCTACCTGGACGCCGATCTCTACTGCGGCGGCAGCGCCAGGGCCAAAATCCAGGCCTTTCTGGAATTAAACGGGGTGAAAGTATGCTGATCGGCGATTTCGGCACCTCCTACAGCAAATTGCTGGACCTGAGCGAGCCCGACGCCGCCCCCCGGGTTATCCCCACCCGCCAGTTGCCGTCGGGGTTGCAGGTGGAGCTGGCCACCGGACATAATGCCCGCCGCTTTGGCCGCCGCCAGGTCAACGAGTTGGTGGCCCTGGCCCGGGGCGGCCAGGCCCTGATCCACCGGCCCGATTTTCTACTGCTGGATTGCGGCAGCCGTGATATAAAGTTCATCCGCTACCAGGGCGGCAAGCTGGCCGACATGGGCTGGAACGCCGAGTGCGGCGCCTCCATGGGCTTCACCATTGAACTGCTGGAGCGCTATTACCAGCTGGAGAGCCAGCGGATGCCGCTGCCGACCAAGAGTTTTTCGGTGACCTGCGGGGTGCTGGGCCTGAGCGATATCTTCGATGCGGTGGTCAACGGGTTGCCGGAAGAGGAGGCGGTGGCCCGGCTGGTCAGGGGAATCGCCCTCAACGCCTACCGCTTTGCCGGCGAGCCGGAAATATTGTATCTTTCCGGCGGGCTGTGCGACCATCCGGTTTTCGTCAACAGCTTTCCCTGCCGGGTGGAGGCCCTGGGCCGCTTTGTCCTGCTTGCCGGCCTGACTGCGACCTGATCGTCCATAATGAAGAAACAGAGCCAACGACCTTACTGCTTCTCCTGCCGCCATTTTTATATCACCCACGAGCCGGCTAACCCCTACGGCTGCCGGGCCATGGGCTTCAAGTCGGCCTGGAATCCGGCCCTGGTGGTGTTCAACAGTTCCGGCTACGAGTGCCAGATGTTTGCCGCCAAAGAAAAAAAAGATGCCAAACGCTACTACTGACCAACCTGGATCCCCCGAAACCACCCACAAGACGCCGCCGGCCCCCGCTTGTTCTTTTCCCTGGCGCCGGGCCGCCTTGCTGCTGCTGGCCGGGCTGCTGGGCTGGCGACTGCTCTACCTGGCGATCTTTCCGCTGGGGCTGGTGCCCGACGAATCCTATTACTGGGACTGGACCCGCAGCCTGGACTGGAGCTACTTCAGCAAGCCGCCGATGGTGGCCTGGCTGATCGCCCTCTCCACCGCCATCTTCGGCAACAACGAGTTCGGAGTCCGCCTGCCCGCCGCCCTGCTGGGAGTCGGCAGCCTGACCCTGATCTGGCTGCTGGCCCGGCGGATGTTCGACGACCGCACTGCCTTCTGGGCGGTGGCCGCCACCGCCGGCGGCGTCGGCTTTGCCGTGGGCGGCTACATCATGACCATCGACGCGCCCCTGCTCTTCTCCTGGTGCCTGGCGCTCTATGCCTTCTGGCGCTGGCAGGAGACCGGCGGCGGCAACCTAACTGATCACGTGGGCCAGGGGGTAAGCGTTCACCGGGTGCCGCAGGTTGCGGCAAGCGGACCGGTGCCGCGTACTCCGGTACGCAAACCGGGCCGATCGCCGCAACCTGCGGTGCCCGGTGAACGCTTACGCGGAAATCGCTGGCTGTTGCTGGCGATCCTGGCCTGCGGCCTGGGGTTGTTGAGCAAGCTGATTATGGCGGTCTTTCTCGGCCTGGCCTTTTTGTTTGTCTTCAGCGCCCGCAGGCTACCGCTGCCTGCGCCGGGGGCGAGCGAATCACCAGCGGCGGCCTCCACGCCCCCCCCATCACCTGCCACCGGCAAGCTGGCGGCGGGCACCCTGCTGCTGAGCCTCGGAGCCCTGCTCTTCCTGCTCCCCTTTCTGCTTTGGAACGCCCGTTACGACTGGATCACCTTCCAGCACACCGGGGATGCCTTCGGCTCCTCCCAGCGCAGTGTCGGCCAGGCCCTGGGCTGGGCGCTGGATTTTGTCGGCGGCCAGATCGGCCTGGGCGGCCCGGTGGTGATGCTGTTGCTGATCCCACTGCTGGCCATGGCCTGGCGGGTGCCGGACCGGCGCATCCGTTTCCTTTGGTGCTTCAGCGCCGTCCCGCTGGCGGTGGTGCTGCTGCTCAGTTTCAACCAACGAATCAACGCCAACTGGCCGCTGGCCTTCTACCCGGCGGCCTATATCATGATTGCAGCCTGGGCCTGCGGCCACGTAAGCGTTCAGCCCGGGGTTCCGATTCCGGGGGGCCGGTGGCAAGCTCTTTTCCGGCCCGGCATCGTGGTCGGCCTGGTGCTGGTGGCCCTGCTTTATGCCCTGCCCTGGCTCAGCAACCCGCTGGGGCTTACCGGCGGCAAGCAGGATCCCGGCCTGCGGCTCCGCACCTGGCCGGAGACGGCGTCGGCCATCGATCCCCACTGGCGGGCCTTCAAGGCCCAACATCCGGAGGCCTTTCTGCTGGTGGCCGGCGGCCGTGACCTGACCAGCTCCCTGGCCTTTTATCTCAGCGATCAGCCCCTGGTCTACCGCTGGACCGGCTCCACCGCCATCGGCACCCAGTACGAACTGTGGGAAGGCCCGGAAACCCGGCTTGACCATCCGGCCCTGATCGTGGTGGAGGGTTATGAGCAGCCGTTGCCCGCCGCCCTGGCCAACCGATTTCGCCAAACCACCAGGCTGGCGGCCCTTACCGCCCAGTCGGCCGGCGGCCGGCACCAGCGCCAGGTCACCCTTTACCACGGCGACACCCTGCAAGCCTGGGTCACCGGCAAACAGCGCAAGGTGCCGCGATGAAGCCGACCTCCGCCACTCCCCCCAGCCCTGCAACCAGAGAATGGCTGATCCCCCTGCTTTGGATCATGCTGCCGCTGCTGCTGGGGACCATCCTCTTTTGGGCCACCGATCTGGACCGCCAACTGGTGGCCCATTTCTACCACCCGGACCACCCGGCCCACCCCTGGCCGGCCACTCAGGTTGATTTCTGGCGGCTGGTCCACCGGAGCCCCCCCTATCTGGTGGCCTTACTGACCACCCTGAGCCTGGGATTGATGGCGCTGGGCCAGTGGCGGCGCGGCCAGCGCCACCTCCGGATTTACGGTTTTTTCATCCTGCTTTCGCTGATTCTGGGGCCGGGCCTGGTGGTCAACGTGATTTTCAAGGACAACGCCGGGCGCCCCCGTCCCAGCCAGACCGTGGATTTCGGCGGCAGCGCCGAGTACCACCCCCCGCTGACCCTGGGCGAACGCGGGGTCGGCAAATCGTTTCCCAGCGGGCACAGCTCCATGGGTTTTGTCTTCGCCACCTTCTGGTTTATCTGGCGCCGCCGGCGGCCGCTGCTGGCCCACAGCGCCCTGGCCTTCTCGCTGGGGGCCGGTCTGCTGCTGGGCCTGCAACGGATCAATTCCGGCTCCCATTTCCCCTCCGATGTGTTATGGTCGGCCGGTTTCTGCCTGCTGGTGGCCCATCTGTTATATTATTTCGTGCTGCGCATCCCCCAAAGGGAGCAGAAATGGACGTAACCCAATAGCCGCCCCCCACATTGAAGGTAAAGCCATGAGCCATTATTCGCCATCCTGCCCGCCCTCACCGGCCCCGCTGCTGTCGGTGGTGATCCCGGTTTACAACGAGGTGGACAACGTGATGCTGCTGGCCGATGAGGTGGCCGCCGCCCTGCGCGATTTAGCAGTGCTGCTGAACGCTCACGACCCGGCAAATCAACAGATTGGCGCCCCTGGTGAACGCATAAACCTTACGGCAGGCTGGGAGCTGATCTTTGTCGATGACGGCAGCGACGACGGCACCGGCGCCCGCCTCCAGGCCCTGGCCGAGACCCGGCCGGAGATCCGGGTAATGCGCCATCGCGGCAACTTCGGCCAGAGCGCGGCGGTGGCCAGCGGCTTTGCCGCCGCCCGTGGCCAGTGGGTGGGCTCTTTGGACGGCGATGGCCAGAACGACCCGGCCGACCTGCCCCCGCTGCTGCAAACCGCCCTTGGGGAAGGGGTGGACTGCGTCACCGGAGTGCGGCGGCGGCGGCGGGATACCTGGCTGCGCCGGCTTTCCTCCAAGGTGGCCAACGGCTTCCGCGACCGCCTCACCGGCGACAAAGTGACCGACAGCGCCTGCGGCGTCCGGGTGGTCCGCCGCCGGGCCCTGGCCGAGGTGCCGGTATTCAACGGGATGCACCGCTTTCTCCCCACCCTGCTGCGGGCCGGCGGCTTCACGGTGTTGGAACAGGAGGTCAACCACCGGGAACGGACCCGCGGCGCTTCCAAGTACGGGATGCACAACCGGCTCTGGCGCGGCATCCGCGACTGTTTCGGGGTGCGCTGGTATCTGGCCCGCGCCGTCCCGGCCCAAAGGCTGAATACGGATGATGATGTTCGCTGAAAAGATCAAGCTCAGGTCCGAAAGCGAAGATCAGGCCCAGAGCAATAACCAGCCAGGACACGAGAACCAGCCGGAGAACGGGTTCCCGGGCGGGCCGCCGACGGCCAGCCCCGCCGGGGTCGGGAAACTGGTGGCCTTGCTGCTGGCCGCCCTGCTCTTTTACGGCCTGCTCCACTTCAGCGAGCTGGGCCGCCACTTCCACAACCTGCTGGAACTGCGGGAAACCCTGGCGGCAGGAGGCACCCGTAACCTGGCGATCTTTATCGGGATGGCCACGGCCCTGATCACCTTCGGCACCCCCCGCCTGATCTTTTTTACCTTGGGCGGCTTTCTTTTCGGTTTTGTCGGCGGGTTGCTCAGCGCCCTGGTCGCCACCCTGCTGGCCTCGCTGCTCAGCTTCAACGCGGTGCGCTGGAGCGGCCGGCAATGGCTGCGGCAGCGTTTCGGCCACCGCCCCCTGGTGGGCTGGGTCACCCGCCTCCAACCCACCGCCTTTTCGGTATTTCTGGTTCGCCAACTGCCGATCAGCAACCTGCTGATCAATATCAGCCTGGCCTTCAGCTCGGTGGGCAACCGGGCCTTTCTGCTGGGCTCGCTGCTGGGCTTTCTGCCCCTGGGAATTGCCGCCACCCTGATCGGCAGCGGCCTGGCCGGCGATGATGCCTGGCTGGGCCTGCTGCAACTGGCAATGGCCGCCCTGGTGATCATCAGCTTTGCCATCTGGTTCTGGCGCAGCAAGCCCTTCAGCAAGTTGCCCACCCAGCCTCCCCCTCCGACCGAACCTGATGATCTCGCAAAAACCCGCGAGGCGTAGCGGTCGGGAACGCATAAACAACAAGTTACAAGTCGTGGCCCATCGGCGTCGCGGCTTTTTGCGGCGTCGACAAACCTCATGAAGCGCAAAACCATCGAGCAACCGATCTCGCCCCGCCGGCCTCGGCCCTCCTGGCGACAACTGCTGGCCGCCTCGCTGACCCGGCCGGAAGAGTTGGCCGCCCGTTTCGGGATCGACCCCGCCCCGCTGCGGCCGGTGGTGGCCCGCTATCCCATGCGGATCAATCCCTACTATCTGTCATTGATTGAAGAGCCCGGCGATCCCATCTGGCGCCAGGCGGTGCCGGACCCCAGGGAGCTGAACGACCGGCTCTGCCCGGAGGATTCCCTGCATGAGGAAAAACTGAGTCCGGTGCCCAACCTGGTCCACAAATACCCGGATCGGGCACTGCTGCTGGTCTCCGGCCAATGCGCCATGTATTGCCGCTTCTGCACCCGCAAACGCAAGGTGGGTACCGCCGCCATGACCGCCGAGCTGCGCGCCGCCGGTCTCACCCCCGCCCTGGATTATCTGGCCCGAACCCCGAGCATCCATGACGTGCTGCTCTCCGGCGGCGACCCCCTGCTGTTGCCCGATGGGGAGCTGTTCTGGTTGCTGGAGCGGCTGCGGCAAATCAAACATCTGGAAATAATCCGGATCGGCAGCCGGGTACCCTGCACCCTGCCCCAGCGGGTAACCGCCCGGCTGGCCGCCCTGCTGAAAAAATTTCATCCCCTTTATCTCAACACCCACTTCAACCACCCCCGGGAACTGACCCCGGAGGCCGCCGCCGCCTGCGCCCGGCTGGCCGACGCCGGGATTCCCCTGGGTAATCAGACCGTGCTGCTCAAAGGGATCAACGACGATGCGGTCACCATCAAGGCCCTGATGCGGGGGCTGCTGAAAATCCGGGTCAAGCCCTACTATTTGTTCCAGGGCGACCTGAGCCGGGGCACCGACCACTTTCGGACTCCGGTGCAGCAGGGCCAGGCCATCATGCGCCGGCTGATCGGCCACACCTCGGGCCTGGCCACCCCCACCCTGGCCCTGGACGCCCCCGACGGGGCCGGCAAAATCCCGTTGACTCCCTCCTATATCGAGGAGCTGACCCCGGCGCAACTGCGCTTCACCAGCCACCAGGGCCAGCCCTGCCAGTACCCCAATCCCGGCTGACAACAAAGGAGAGAAGATGACCTATTTTGCCAAAATGCGGGGCGGCGGACCAAGCCCGCCCCGGGTGGGAGGTGCGGAGATTTTCTGGTCCTGGCTGGGGGCTTTCCTGGGGATTGCGGCGGTGGCGCTGCTGCATTATCACTGGCTGGAAGGCAGCAACCTGCTGCTGATCGTCGGTTCCTTCGGGGCCTCGGCGGTATTGATCTACGGCGCTCCGTCCGGCCCCCTCTCCCAGCCCCGCAACCTGCTGGGCGGTCACCTGATCTCCGCCCTGGTGGGGGTGGCCTGTCTGCAACTTTTCGCCCCCCTGCTCTGGCTGGCCGCCGCCCTGGCAGTGGCCACCGCCATCGCCCTGATGCATCTGAGCAAAACCCTGCATCCGCCCGGCGGCGCCACCGCCCTGATTGCGGTCATCGGCGGCGATGAAATTCAGCAACTGGGCTACTGGTACCTGCTCTTCCCCATCGCCAGCGGCGCAATGATCATGCTGCTGGTGGCCCTGCTGATCAACAACATCCCCAACTCCCGCCGCTACCCGCAATTCTGGCTCTGAATCAGTCCCAAGAGGTAACCGCTCACCAGGGGTACCAAACTATCGGTCTAACGTGCCGTAATCGTTCAGCAGTGACGCAGATTCGGGCAAGCAGCCAGGCGTAGCGTACATCGGGTACTCAAGCCTGGCTGATCGCCCGAAGATGCGGTGCTGCTGAACGATTACCTCAAGAGCGAGGCGCAAAGCCGTGAAGACCGACCAGCAAGTGCAAGCGGTGAAAAAAGGCTGTAAGGCGGTATTGAGTTGCCACCCCGAGCGGGAACAACCTGGATAAAAATTACTCAAGCCCTGGTGCCAACTGGGCAAAAAATAGCCGGATTGTGGCACCATCAAATTCAACAATTGCCCACAAACAGGGTGTTGCCAAAAATTTCCCTACGCAAAATCGAGCAACTGGCCGCGCGGAACAAAAACCGTCCGAATAGTGGCCCAATCTTTGCTGGGGAATGCATAACGGCTTCCTGAGCATCAACAAGCCGCCGTCCGCACAGCCGGGGTCTGGCCCGGCATAACTTTTTTATGGGAGCCCACAAGCCATGAGTATTCGCAAAGTCACCTCACTAACCGCCCTGACCACCTTTATCCTGTTGCTGCTGACCAGCGTTGTCCTCTATATCGTGCCGGCCGGCCGGGTGGCCTACTGGTCCGACTGGACCCTGCTGGGCTTGAGCAAGGGCCAGTGGGAGGATCTGCACCTCAACCTGGGCATCGCCTTCCTGCTGGCCTGTGTACTGCATCTTTATTACAACTGGCGCCCCCTGATCTCCTATCTGAAAAATCGGATCGGCAAGCTGCGCTTTTTTACCGGCGAGAGTGTGCTCGCCCTGCTTATTACCTTGATTTTCGCTCTGGGCACCTTGTTGGCCGTCCCCCCGTTTTCCACCATTGTGGACTTCAGCGACCGGATTAAAGACCAGGCAGCCCAGCGCTACGGTGAGCCGCCCTACGGCCACGCCGAGCTCTCCAGCCTCAATGATTTTACCCGGCGGGTGCGGCTGGATCTTGACGGCAGCCTGGCGGCGCTGCAAGCCGCCGGCATCAAAGTGGAGAGCCCCGAACAAACCCTGCTCGAAATTTCCCGCGCCAATCGCATCTCCCCCCGGGAAATTCACCGGATCATCCGGGATTAACCGCGCTTTTAGCTTGGCACCCCGGCGGGATAGTGCTATGCTTCCGCATTATGAATGCTGATTCAGTTTCCCGCCGCAAGTTGCTGGTGGCTGTGGACGGCTCTCGCCACAGCCGCCATACCCTGGATTATCTGGCCCTGCTCTTTGCCCGCCGGCCGGAGGTGGACTTCCATCTGCTCAGCCTGGTGCCGGGGGTCAGCCTGCCGCCGGGCAACGAGTGGCTGGAGGAGTCGGAACGGCTCAACCTGATCGGCCCCCAGGCCCAAAAAAGGCTGGTGGTCCATAAGGGTTACGTTCACCAGGCCGAGGAGCAGTTGCGCCGGGCCGGGATCGGGACGGAACGGATCGCCGGCGAGGTCCGGCTGGGCAGCGGCGGCAGCGTTGCCGCCGATATTGTCCATGCCGCCCGCCAAGGCAAGCACGACGCGGTGGTGGTGGGCCGGCGGGGGATGGGCAAGCTGGAAGAGCTTTTGCTGGGCAGCGTCTCCAACTCCATTTTCGAACAGTGCCATGACGTGCCCCTCTGGGTCATCGACGGCCAGATCAACTCCCGCCGCTTTCTGGTGCCGGTGGACCTCACCCCCTACTCCCTGCTGGCGGTGGACCATCTGGCCTTTATCCTCCAGGATCATCCCCAAGCGGAGATCACCCTCTTCCATTCCACCGCCATTCTGGCCGCCCGGCCCGAAGCCCGCATCGATGATTTCTATCCCTACTGGAGTCGGGCCTGGTGCGCCGATCACCTGACCCGACCCGACAGCCATTTCCATGCCCCCCGCCAGATCCTGCGGGAAAACGGTTTTGCTCCCCAACGGATCGCGGTTCTGGAAACCGCCCAGGGTTTTGAGCCCAGCCGCCAAATAATCCGCCAGGCCCTGGTGGACGATTACGGCACCATCGTCATGGGCCGGCGGGGGCCGGAGGTCCGCAAGGAGATCTTCCGCGGGGTTTCCGACCGGGTGCTGCTGATGGCCGAGCAGGTGGCGGTCTGGGTCATCGGCTAATGAATTGGGGTTATCTTTGGCGGGGGCTGGTTTTGCTGGTCTGGATGGGGCTGCTGGCGGCCCTGCTGGGGCGGGACTTTCTGGTGGAGGAGTTGCGACTGCGGGAAGACGTGGCCCTGCTGGAGGGCCGCCAGACCAGCTTCACCGGGGTTTATTTTCAAAATGAACGGATCGGCTTTGTCCGCAGCCGTTTAAGCCCGGATCCCGCCGGCGAGCGGTTGCACCTGGAACAGGATGCCTATCTCCGGCTCAATATTCTGGGCGAGGACCACCCGGTCCGGCTCCATTTGCGCGCCGGCCTCAGCCCCGCCCTGGAGCTGCGGGATTTTGAGTTTTCCCTGCTCTCCCGCCTGGCCGCCACCGAGGCCAGGGGCCGGATTGAAGGGCGCGAACTGCTGCTGACCCTCAACACCCCGCGTGGAGAACAGCAGGAACGAATCCGGCTGGCGGCTCCCCCCCGCATCGCCACCCCCCATCGCGCCTACCTGCTGGAGCCGGAGCCGGCGGTGGGCAGCCGCCTGCGGCTCAACTATTTCGACCCGGTTTCGCTGGCCGGCAGCGACCGCATCCTGGAATACCGGGGGCGGGATCGGCAAGTGATCGGCGGCCGGGTCCACAACCTGCACCAGTTCCACGAGACCATTGCCGGGATGCGGATCAGCACCTGGCTGGATGACAGCGGCCGGGTGATCAAAGAGGAGTCGCCGGCCGGCTTCGTCTTTCTGGCCGAACCGGAGTTCCGGGCCACCGATATCCCCGGCGCCGGCCCCGAACTGCTCACCGCCGTGGCCGTGCCCCTGCGCGGCCGCCTGCCCGCCGACTTCAAGGAGCGCCCGGAACTGAGTCTGCTTCTGGAACTGGACCAGAACGGCCCCCCGGCCGCCGAACTTTTCCCCCAACTGCACTTGGCAGGAGGCCGCCAGCACCTGACCGGCAACCTGCTGACCATCCGCCGGGAGGCGTGGCCGCCGGTCGCCCCGGATTTGGCGCCGGAGTACGACCTGGCCCCCTATCTGGCCGCCACTCCCCATATTCAGAGCCGAGCGTCGGAAATCGTCGCGCTGGCCGCCGAAATCACCGCCCAGGCCGCTGACGACGCCCAAAAACTGCGGCAACTTAGTGCCTGGGTTTATCAGAATCTCGACAAACGGCCGGTGCTGGGGATTCCCGACGCCTTAAGCGTCCTGGCCGGCGGGGTCGGCGACTGCAACGAACACGCGGTGCTGCTGGCGGCCCTGGCCCGCGCCGCCGGTCTGCCTACCCGCATCGCCGCCGGCCTGCTCTATCTCGACGGCGATTTTCTCTATCATGCCTGGAACGAGATCTGGTTGGCCGACCAATGGCTCAGCGTCGACGCCACCATCAACCGGATTCCGGCTCCCATCACCCATATCCGCCTGGTCAGCGGCGAAACCCGAGAACTGGTGGGCATCGGAGCAGTTATCGGCCGCCTGCAACTTGTGGTTCCCAACCACGAGGCAACGGCAGGCGGACGGTGAACTCCGCTCCCTCTCCCGGCCGGCCTCCCACTTCGATCCGCCCGCCCAGGCCGCGCACGATGCCGTAGCTGATGGCCAGGCCCAGGCCGGAACCCCCCTGGCGGTTGGTATAAAAGGGATCGAAAATAAGCTGGCGCTGGTTTTCGGCGATCCCCGGCCCGCTATCGGCCACCCGCACCAGCAACTCCCGGCCGGCGGCGACCACTTCACTGGTCACCGTCAGCCGTCCCCGGCCGTCCATGGCCTGAACGGCGTTGACAATCAAATTGGTGAAGACCTGGCGCAACTTTTCCTGATCGGCTGGCAGGGTCGGCAGATCGGGGGCGAAGCGGCGGCGGATTGTAATTTCCCCCAGAGGCACCTGGTGGGCGACCTGATCGAGAATTCCCGTCAGCAGTTGGTTGACCCCCACCTCCTCCGCCGCCACCTCATCGGGGGGCCGATTCTGCTGGCGGGCATAAAGCAGCAATCCCTGGGTGATCCGCGAGATCCGCTCGGTATTGCGCAGAATTTCCTTAATCTCCTCTTCACCGGCTGCCGGTTCTGCTACCGAGCCGGCAGCCGGCCCGGCGCCCACCGTTGCCGCCTTGGCCAAACACCGCCGCAGGATCTCGACGTTGCCGCGGATGATGGCGGCCGGGTTGTTAATCTCGTGGGCCACCCCCGCCGCCAGGGAACCCACCGCCGCCAGCTTCTCTTTCTGCACCAGCTCTTCCTGGGTCCGCAGCAACTCCTGATTTTTCTGCTCCAAATCCCTGGTACGCTCCGCCACCTTGACTTCCAGGCTGCGATTCAACTCATCGAGTTCGGCGCAGGTTTGCTGGAGGGCCGCCGCCGCCCGTTTACGTTCGCTGATATCGAGGAAGGTGATCACCGCCCCTTCGATCTCGCCTTGCTGGTTATGAATGGGGTTGGCGGTATATTCGCCGGAAAAAGTGGTGCCGTCCAGACATTGGAAAAGATGATCATCGACCTGGGCGCTCAAGCCCTGCCCCAACACCAGATTAAGAATTACCGGCGGCGGCTGGCACCCGTGGTCGGCGTCGGGGGCCTGCTGGAGCAGCGAGTTGAAGCAACGGCCGCTGAAATCAGCGGCCGGCCCCTTGAGCAGCCGGGCTCCGGCGGGGTTGATAAAGGTAACCTGGCCCTGGTTGTCCAGGCCCAGAATACCCTCACCGGCCGAATTGAGAATCAGTTCGTTTTGCCGCCGCAACCCGGTCATGGTCCGCACCTGGCCGGCCACCCGCCGGCTGATCAGCCAGCCCAGGGCCAGAAAGCCCACCATCACCAGAAAGCTGAGCAACAACAGATTGATCAGCCCCCGGCTCAACAGATTCTGAGCCTGCCTGGTGATGGTGACGCTGCGGGCTTCGGCCAGGTCGGCCAGCAGGGGATAAACCGCCTCGGCCCGCACCAGCAGCTCGCCGGCCCGCTCCTGCAACTGCTCCCGCTCCCGCTGCAAACGGACGGCATCATCGCTGAGCCGGAACAAGCCGCCCTCCCCCAGACGGATGGTCTGATACTCGGGCAACAGGGTATGACCCCGGCCAAAAAGCAGTTCCCGCAGCTCCCCGATCTGCCGCAGGGCCAGGCCTTCCATAACCCCACCGTCATCGGCCAGCCAAAGCACTTGGCGCTCAAGGCGCTCCAGCACCTGCTGGAGTTGGTTGTCACGGAGGTCGGCCAGATGATCGACCTGGACTTCCCCGGCCAGAATTTCCACCAGGCGGGAGAGCTCGGCCAGTTCCCCCCGCAGTTCATGGACCACCTGGGAGCGGCGATCCCGATGCTGTTCCAGGAAGGTCTGGGCCAGGCTCGGAGAATGCCTGGTTTCGGCTTGGCGCCAGGCCCGCAACGCCAAGGCTTCGGCCAACCGCTGCCGGCCTTCCAGGGTTTCAGCCGCCGCCCGCATCTCTTCCAACAACAACCGGACCTTGCTCAGGGTAATTTTCTGCCGGCGATCTTCGGCCACCACCTGATAGGACTGCAACCAGGCCAGGGCACGGTTCCGTAAAATCAGTAGCTCGCCCACCGCCAATTCCAGGTCATTGAGGGCGGCAACCCCGGGATAATCCTCCAGGCCGTAACGCAGTTCCCTTACCGCTTCGACAAACGAAGTCACCGGCGAGGGCTCCTGATCAACCTCGACCCCGTAAAGCAGGAGTTCCAGCTCACCTCGGGCCTCCTGCCCCAGACGCTGGAGCCGGACCGCGACCTGGCCCAGGTGGCGATCCTCTTCCAGCAGTTGCACCCGTTCCCGATTGAGACTCCAGAGGGTCCAGCCGATCAGGCTGTTGCTCAACACCCCGGCCAACAGGCCGATGGCAATCAGCAGCCAAACCAGGTTGGTCACCAGCCGCCGCTGGACCCCATCCCGAGACTCCGCCGCCGCCAAACCCGGCCCGACCCCGTCCCCGGCCGGCGGTTGGGGAACAGCGGGTTTGGCCTGGTCAACGTTCAACATGGTCATCAATCCGTTGCGGCACCAAATTGGCAATTTCCGGCCAGGCAAAAGGTACCAGACGCCCCTGGCGCAGGATGGTCGGCCAGACCTTATCGCTGGCCTGGTGGTGGCCGGCACCGAGGTGCAGGATGCTGCCCAGGCCCGGATCAAAATTACCCAGAGCCTGGAGGGCGTCCACCAAGCCCTCGCGGCTGGGCCGACCCGTGATATTCTGCAGGGCCAAACCCAGGATCCGGGCGGCGATATAGCCTTCCAGGGCCACAAAGGTGGGAGCCAGGTCGGGCGCCAGCTCGGCCAGATCCTCCCGAAACTGGGCCACCAGGGACAAGCGGCGATCTTCCGGGTGGGGCACCACCTGGGTGACGATCACCCCGGAGACCTCCGGCGGCAAGGCCGGAGCCAGGAAATCGCCGCCGACAAAGGAAACATTCAGCAGGAGAGCATCCAGCCCGGCCTCCCGGGCCAGGCTGATAAACTTGGCACAGGGGGCATAGGCCCCCACCATGATGATGGCCCGGGGGGTGCGCTCGGCCAGCAAAATATCGGCCAGAGCGTTTTCCACCGCCAGCGTGTTCCGGGGGTAGCGCACATGGAGCACCAGTCGTTCATCGGCCAGGCCGTAGCGCCGCAGGGCGGCCAGGCCGCCGACAAAGCCGGCGTCGCCGTAGCCGTCGCGCTGGGTGAAGAAGGCGATCTCGGCGGGCTCAAGGCCGCCATGCTCGATAAGGGCCGCCACCATGGCCCCGACCTCATCGGCGTAGCTGGCCCGGTAATTGATGACGTAACGCTCCGGCGGCTGTTGTCGCAGCACCCCGGCCCCGGTGAAGGGGGCAAAGTAGAGTACCCGGTGTTCCCGCACCAGAGGCAGGGAGGCGATGGCGGTGGGAGTCCCGACATTGCCGACAATGGCCAGCACCTGCTGCTGGTCGATCAGGTAACGCATGTTGGGAGCGGTCCGGGCCGGCTCGTAACCGTCATCGAGAGCGATCAGGCGCAACCGGCGGCCGTTGATCCCCCCTTCACGGTTGAAGCGGGCAAAGCCCAGCTCCACCCCGTCCCGCATGGCGTTGCCCAGCTCGGCGGTGGGGCCGGCCAGCGCCGTGGACATCCCGAAGAGCAGTTCCTCGGCCTCCGCCCTGGCCGGACCCGACACTAACAGTAAAAAAATCGACAGCCAGATCAGCCGGCCCATCATCCACCTATAATTGATCACGGGGTCCACGGGGTGTCGCCCCGGTTTGATGGCAGCGGCAAGCCCGACGGCGATGCGTACTTCAGTACGTGAGCCGGCTCGATCGC
>OBJA01001610.1_pt1 | contig 14944 bp, 10 predicted proteins | sample 1519751 | NCBI WGS metagenome assembly OBJA01 (sample SAMEA3881238, study PRJEB22517) | soil metagenome | biome: lake sediment; feature: soda lake sediment; material: sediment, water from around vicinity | place: India | collected 2013-12-23 | depth 3 m | reverse complement strand
GAGAACAAAGAAAGGAGGTGTTTAGCAACAATTGTCAGAGGTGTTTTTAAGGCAAGCGAAGAAAAACTAATCAATGATGAATTTTGGTTGAATATGATTTTTCGATCAAATTGATACCTTTGACTGCTGAAATTTTTTGTTGTCAAAAATTGTTGCTTGAATGTCATATAAGTAGGATGATTCGGGTTTCACTGATTTTATTAGATCTTGCCTATTGTTTAAATCTTTTAAGGATGAATCGTGTCTGATGCATTGAAAAACAGAATAATATGGAATAATTTCAGGGAAGGGAGTAAGGAAGCGCTTGAGATTATTTATGAAGAGAATTATTCTTCGCTGTTTTATTATGGATTGAAATTTACTCAAAACCGGGACGCCATTAAGGATGTCATTCAGGAGCTATTTGTCGAATTGATCAATTCAGGTTCTAAACTTTCTTCAACCGACAATATTCGTTTTTACCTATTAAAAGCGTTACGAAATAAGTTGATGCGGCATAAGCAGGATGCAAGGTTCTCTAATCGTATGGTTTTGGACGAGCCTGAGTTTAGCCTGAGTGAGTCCGTTGAAAGCCAGATGATTCAAAGAGAGGTGGAGGAGGAAAAACGTGTAAAAGTTTTGAATTCAATCAATAAACTCTCGCAAAAACAGCAGGAAATAATTTATCTCAGGTTTTACAATAACCTGCCTTATCATGAAATAGCCGATTTGTTTGAAGTGAAAATACAGACGGTTAGGAACCTCCTGAACCGCGCCATGAATTCCGTAAGACAAGACCTGGAAGAAGGTAAAATCAATAAAGGCTTGATTTTATTTGCCTTACGACTTTCAGTCTAATCATTTCTTTTCAAAAGAGGATAATTATTTATAAAACATGTTGCTTAGCATGTTTTTCAGGTAGTATAAAATGAGTCATTATTCCATTCTCCATTAAAGTATCTGAAACTTCTATTGATTTAAAATGACTGAAAAATCAAAATATACTGAATATACAGTGAATGACTTTGTGGATGATGATTATTTTAGAAATTGGGCGGTATCTCCCAATGAGATATCAAACAAATTTTGGAGTGACTTTATCAGCAATTATCCACAAAAGAAAGAAACGATCAGCCTGGCACGGCAGATTATTGAAATAGTTTATTTCGAGGAAGAAAAACTCCCCGGGAAACAAATTTCCGAATCGCTGGCATTCCTGAAAAGGTATCTCGACAGCAGAACTTTGCGAACTAATTATTTCAACCTTGCTGTCAATTGGTGGAGCAGAATAGCAGCAATATTGATCATTCCTTTAATTATTGGCGTTGTTGTACATTATTCGGTGGAGAGGCAGGTATTGCCCTCATCCCAGGTGGTGCAATATCTGGTTTCTAACGGAGAAAAGGGTAAAGTCATCCTGGCCGATGGTACTCAGGTGTGGCTGAATTCCGGATCAAAATTAGACTATATTCTTGACGAAAAAGGGTCAGCACGGAAGGTGTACCTGACAGGCGAGGCCTATTTTGATGTCAAAAAGGACGAAAACAAACCTTTCCTGGTCGAAACGAAAAATTACACCGTCAAAGTTTACGGAACCCGCTTCAATGTTAATTCATATGAAACGGATAAAACCAGTGAGACTATTCTGGAAGAAGGCTCAATTTCCGTTCTTTTCAAAAACAAGGAGGAGATTGAGATACATCCGGGCCAGCGTTTCCTTTTGAACAACGGAAACAAGTACAGTATCACGCAGGTGGACACCGATCTTTATTCCTGCTGGAAAGACAATGTTTTAAGAATCAACAATGAAAGGCTTGAAAATTTAGTAGTCAGGCTGGAACGTTGGTATGGTGTTGACATTAAAGTAGATGATTTTGAGCAGGTTAAAGATTTGAAATATACCCTGTCAATAAAGACAGAAAGTTTACGAGAAATGCTTGAGTTGATGAAATACGTCACACCCTTTGAGTATAAAATTAATGGAGAAAGTGTTTTTCTGAATTATCAATAAAACCACAATGCCTATGAAATAAAGAAGAACTAAAAAAACAGGGACATGCTGGAAACATATCCCTGTAAAATCTCAATTACCAGTGGATTGGTAACTAGTATTTAAAAACCTAAAACAAATTTATGAAAAAATTTAAAATCTTTCCCTTGAGGAGGGAAAGTCAATGCCTGTTTGGCAAAATAATGAGAAGGATGAAAATATTTACCCTTATTATGTTAGTGGCAGCGATTCATGTTTCTGCTAATTCCTATTCGCAGAATACCCATTTAAGCCTGAGCATGAAAGACGTTTCCATTAAAGATGTTTTGAGCCGGATCGAAGATCAGACCGAATACCGCTTCCTGTACAGCGACTCCAAGGTTGACGTTGCAGATATCATTGATGTTGATATCAATAACCAGTCGATAGATGCCGCTTTGGAGCATATTTTTGAAGGAACTACCATTAAGTACAAAATGGTCGGACGTCAAATACTTTTATTTGGAGACTCCGGTCCTGTCAATGTTCAACAAAATCAACCCGTTAGTGGAAAGGTGACTGACAATACCGGAGTTCCATTACCCGGGGTAACTATTGTTATTAAAGGAACCACTCAAGGAACAATTACTAATTCTGATGGAAATTATTCGCTCGCTAATGTTCCGGGAAATGCAACTCTTGTGTTTTCGTTTGTGGGAATGAAAGGCCAGGAGATTAACGTTTTAGGCAAATCAAACATTGACGTAATAATGGTTGAAGATGCTATTGGATTGGAAGAGGTTGTAGCCGTTGGTTATGGAACTCAGAAACGTGGAAATTTGACTGGAGCTATTTCATCTGTTCGCGCTGAAGAAATTCAAATAGCCACCCATTCAAGCTTAGCCCAAAAATTGCAGGGGAAAGTAGCTGGCTTAAATATTCGTCAAAATTCAGGACAGCCTGGCCAGTTCGACAATAATATTCAAATAAGAGGATTTGGAAGCCCAATGTATGTTATTGACGGAATAATCCGGAATGATGCAGGGGCATTTCAGAGATTAAACCCCGAGGATATTGAAAGTGTGAGCGTACTTAAAGATGCTTCGGCTGCTATTTATGGCATCGGCGCTGCAAATGGGGTAATTATTGTGACTACCAACCAGGGGAGCAAGGAAAAAACGACTTTTAATTATAAAATGGTTACAGGTGTTTCAACTGTCACCGACCGTGTCCGTCAAGCTACTGCTGCTGAATACACGATGATGCTGAATGAATCTGCATTGTATTCCAACCCGGGAAGACTTTCTTCACCGGCTTATACCAAGGAAGAACTCCAGAAATGGCAGGATGGAACTCTTCCCGGTTATGAGGGTACTGATTGGTGGAAATTAACGATGAAAGATTATTCCACTCAAACGCAACACAATTTATCTGCCAGCGGAGGTAATGAAAAGGTGACTTATTATGTAGGATTAGAATATGTGAATGATAATGGAATGCTCAAAAGTGGAGATATCGGGTATGATCGAGCCAATGTCAGAAGCAATATTACCGCTGATCTTACAAAAAGTCTCCGGGTGAGGGTAAATATTGCGGGACTGTACGATAAAGCATATTCTCCGGGAGAAAGTTTTCCACAGATCAGCCGCAACACTGTTGTAACTCTACCTACCGAGCGTCCTTATGCGAATAATAACCCACTATATCCTGCCACAACCAATTTGGGTGTTACTCCACTGGCTGCCTCCCAAAGGGACTTGACAGGATTTAATGAAAATGAAAACAGGAATCTGCAATCAAGCTTTGAACTGAAATATACTGTACCGTTCGTTAAAAACTTAGTGTTGACCGGTACTGGATCATATGACCAGGGTAACTATTTGAATAAGAATCTTTACAAAGGCTTTTATACTTATACCTATAATGCTGAAACCAACACATACAACGGGTTGTTCAGAAGGCCTGATCAAAATCTATATAATCAATCCAGTACAGGCAACAACTATATGTTGCGTGCGAAAGTTGATTATAACATTACAGTTGGAGGAAAACATGATATAGCCGCCATGGTCGTTGCTGAAGAGTTTAAGGGATGGAGTCGGGGATTGGAAGGCAGAAGATATTATGGAGATTTTTTTACAAATGATCAACTGCGCTTTGCAAGTGATGCAAACCAAACTACCAGTGGATGGGAAGACCGAAATTCAAGAATAAGTTATATTGGGCGTCTGAACTACGCATTTGATCAGAAATATCTGCTTGAGTTCGCATTCAATTATAATGGATCATACCGTTATCACCCAGATAATAGATTTGGTTTTTTTCCAGTAGTATCCGGAGCATGGAGAATGTCTGAAGAAAATTTTATAAAAAACAAAGTGCCTGCGATCACTAATTTAAAACTCCGTGCATCATACGGGGTGCTGGGAACAGATGCCGGAAATCCATTTCAGTACATACCCGGTTTTACCTTCGGGGGGAGCAGCTTTTGGGAGTTTACCAACGGAACACAGCTAAATGGGCTTCAATCGCCTGCACTCACCAATAATTTGTTATCATGGATGACAAACGAGACAGCCGATATTGGCTTTGATCTTAATTTGTGGAATGGAAAGCTTGATATAACAGCCGATGTGTATAACAGGGAGCAAAAGGGATTGCTTTCTACCCGGGCAGTGTCATTGCCAAATACTTTTGGTACTACTTTGCCTCAGGAAAATCTGAACAAGAGCCGCCAAACCGGGTTCGACCTTGTTGTTGGACACAGGAATACCATCAGGGAGTTTACCTATGCGATCAGTGGAAATATGAACTGGGCCAGGAGTATGGTCCGTTATAACGAACGGGCTCCGTTTCTAAGCCAGCGTGATCGGTGGCTTAGTGGAGATGCCCCGGACAGATGGACAAATTTCGTGCGTGGATACCAGACAGAAAAACAATTTGAAAGTTTTGAAGAAATAAACAACTCACCTTTACAAGAATTCAGCAGTATTAGAGAATTGCCTGGTGACTACAAGTTTAAGGATATCAACAATGATGGTATCATCAACGGAGAAGATGCCTTAATGCCTTATAAGTTTGGTACTACACCGCTATTAAACTTTGGGTTTATGATTAACTTGGAGTGGAAAGGTTTCGATGCAGCGATGTTATTTCAGGGCGCAGGCGGATATACCGTGAGATACACCGAAACGCTTGCTGAATGGTTCTGGTTTTCAGGTAGCTTACCTGCATATTTTATGGACAGATGGCATCAGGCAGACCCCTACAATATCAATAGTGAGTGGATTCGCGGTGAGTGGCCTGCACCGAGACCCAATGGAACACAAACCATGCAAAAAGGGGTAGAGAGTGATTTATGGAGAAGAGATGCCACTTATGTAAGGCTGAAAAACCTGGAGTTGGGATATACCTTTAAACCGATGTGGTTAAAATCGGCAGGGATACAGAGATTGAGGGTGTACACGAATGGTTTCAATCTTTACACCTGGACCAGAGATCCACTGGCTAAAATACTGGATCCTGAAAAGACTGCCGGCCCAGGTACTGCAACCTATGGGCATAACTACCCATTAACAAAAAACTACAACATTGGCCTAAACCTGACTTTTTAGTTACCAATAAAAACACATAACTATGAAGACTTTAAAAAAATATGTCACAGTACTTGTATTGACACTTTTAGCTACCACTGGCTGCAATGATATTTTAGATCTTCAGCCACAGGACAAGCTGCCTATAGAGGAGGTATTTAGTGATCCAAATGGGTTAAAATTGTATTTGGCCAATCTGTATTATCAAATGCCGGTCGAAGATTTCCGTTATGGTGAAGAAGGGTGGCACTCCAACACAAATGGTGGACGCAACAGGGCAATGTATACCGATGAAGCTATCCATACCGAATGGTTAGGCAATTACGGAGTAGCCAATGGCTATATGGCTCCCCATTATTGGGAACAGGGATACCGTCTTATACGGGACGTTAATTTACTTCTGGAAGCGGTTCCGACGCTGGATGTTACAGATCAGACTAAAGCATACATAACCGGCGAAGCTCTTTTTATAAGGGCCTATGCATACTTTGGATTAGCAATGCGTTACGGAGGATTACCATTAATTAAAGAAACTCAAAAATATGACCCCAATGATTTAGAGTCTTTAAAAGTTCCCCGCAGTACTGAGAAAGCAACTTATGAATTTATCTTATCAGAATTGGATGCAGCGGCTGCTAATCTTCCCGACTCCTGGGGGAATGAAGATGGGCGAAGGGCTACTAAATGGGTTGCACAGGCTCTAAAATCAAGAGCCGGTCTGTATGCCGGATCGCTTGCCAAATACTGGCATTTAGCGCCACTCGAAGGAGAGGCTGTTGATAAAAAATTAGTAGGAATGGAGGCATCTGATGCAAACGCATTTTTTGCAGCTTCCATTGCCGCGTCCGAGGCTGTCATGAATTCTGGTAAATTTTCATTATATGCACCAACTCCTTCAACCCCTGGAGAAGCGACGGAGAACTATATAAAAATGTTTCAGGATCCGAATGTGGCTCCTATGGAGGCCATTTTTGTGAGAGGATTTAACGTTGTTGGAAGGGGTCATAACTACAACTTCTGGTTCAGTCCGGCACAGGTAAGAGCTGGAGCCCCATACCCCGGGCGTATGAATCCATTGGTGGAGACGGTTGATCTTTTCGAGGAATATTCACATCCGGGAGAGAGCGCACCAATTATAACGACCACTGACCCCAATGATGTAAATGACTATAATGGTTACAACCCATCAAAAACTTATTTGCATTTTGATGAACCATTGGATCCCTTTAAAGATAAGGATGCACGATTGCACGCATATACAGTTCTTCCCGGTAGTATGATGCGAGGAGTTAAGATAGTCATACAGGCCGGCTTAATTATGCCAGATGGCACTCCGCAAATCAGGACAGGAGTTCCTTCTGAGGGAATAACGGTGAATGGCGTTACCTACTGGCCTTGGGGAGCACAAAATCCTGATGATTATTCAGGATTTAACTCGAACTCAAGTGTTGCAAGTCGGAACACTAAAACCGGATACTCGATGCGAAAATTCCTTCCTGAGGCCGGAACTGCACAGGCAAACGCCGGAATAAATGACTGGATGGACATACGATATGCTGAAATACTATTAAATTATGCAGAGGCTGTGGTTGAGAGTGGGTTGGGGGATGCAGCAAAAGCCTCCAACGCATTAAATGATATCAGAAGGCGTGCGGCTTTTATGACTCCAATTCCACTAACCAAGGAAAATGTTTTTCGTGAAAGAAGGGTTGAATTGCTTTTTGAAAACAAAAGGGATGCGGATATGAAAAGGAGGAGAGAGCATCATCAATACTTTAATAACAGATTGGCATGGGCAATGTTACCTGTGCTAGATTTAAGCGTCAGTCCTCCCAAATATATATTTATCCGTGATTTATTTCACGCGACAGTTGACAGGCCATTCCCAATTGACTGGTATTATTATCCGATTGTTAATGTAGCAGGTAATGGTTTGGTTCAAAATCCGACAGGATGATTACGCCTTCTATTTGAGACAAAAACATTCTGTAAAAAACTTAATTCAATAATTATGAATAATATTAGATATATCCTGTCTTTGATGGTATTGATTTTTGTATCATCATGTGAAATTGATAACTATGATGCTCCCAAAGGAGAACTCTTTGGTACCTTTATCGATGTACAGACGAATGAACCGGTTCAGAGTGAGATTGTTCAGGGGACTGTAATCCAGTTGATTGAACTTGGATGGGTGGAAAACCCAACAAACATAACACAGACGTTGTTGGTTCAAAATGACGGCACCTACAGAAACAGTATGATTTTTGAAGGCGAGTATCGCATCAGTGCTGTTCAGGGAAATTTTCAAGCCGTCGCACCAATTGAAACTTTTGAAATAAAAGGAAGCAAAAAACTTGACTTTCTTGTAACCCCGTTTTTGAGAATAAAGGATGCATCTGTTGTCAGGAATGGAAATATGGTTACAGCTACTTTCAAAATAGAGAAGACCACTGCTGATAATGTTGCCCGAATAGGTCTTTACGCTCATCCGAACGTAGCTGTCGGTGTCAATACAAGTCTGGTAAGAGCAGAGAGTTCAACAGATCTGAATAGTGATCCCAATAAAACACACACTCTCCAGATCAATTTGAATAATCAAAATTTTATTGCAGGGAGATCTTACTATTTTCGGATAGGAGCGCTTAGCAGTGTCTCGGGCGCAAGATTCAATTATGCACCCGCAATAAAAATAACCATTTAGGTACTTTCAACGAGGCTGCTTTCTCAGATTAAAAAGATACATTTTCTTTTCACAAAATGATATCTGGAATGAAATATTAAAGAAGAAGGCAGCCTCGTTAGCCACTGGGCTTTAAAGTCAATTATTGCAACCGATTACATAAATCATACTGTTTTTTATAGTGCAAGCATAATCTCAGATATTTATTTGGAAATTTTAATGGTTTATTGTCGGTTTACGCTTGCTGTCATCAGTTTGTGCGGGATAGTATCCGGCTCTATTTATATCCGAAGTTTTGTAGCCCGAAAGAAATCGGGTCCAATTTTTAATTACTAATCATACAATACCGAATGAAAAGCAATAAAATTCTATTTTCTATAGTGATTTCACTCCTTTCACTCCTTTCAAATACAGAAGGTTATTCTCAAAGACTACTGGTAAAACCGGGGTCTTCCATTATCCAAACCAGCGAAGGAAAACCATTTTTGTGGATTGGCGATACTGCATGGGATTTATTCAGTGATTTGGACAAGGAGGAATCGGTTTTTTACCTGGATAACCGGAAAGAAAAAGGGTTTACAGTCATTCAGGCTACATTAATCATGGGGGGTTTTAACCAATCAAGTGCATACGGAGACGCCGTTTTTCTGGATAAGGATCCGTTAAAACCAAACGAAAAATTCTTTGAATACGTTGACTTTGTTGTAAATGAGACTGAAAAAAGAGGAATGTTCATGGGTCTCCTGCCTACCTGGGCCAATAACGTTGTTGCCAGGGATGACGGAAAAGCCAATTTCAGTATTGAAAGTGCATTTTCCTATGGTCGTTTTCTCGGAAACAGGTACAAAAACAAACCTGTAATCTGGATCCTGGGTGGCGACCGAAACGTGCATACTGATGATGAATATTTGATTTGGGAAGCAATGGCAAAAGGGCTCCACGAAGGGAGCAGCGGAAACAACCTGATCTCCTATCATCCAACAGCTCCCATATCCTCCCATTTCTGGTTTCACAATGAACCCTGGCTTTCATTCAACAGCATCCAAAGTGGCCATTTCAGAAAATTTCAAACCGAGATTTATGAATTTGGAATGGTATTTCAGCAACTTGATCCCATAAAACCGTGGGTAAATTCCGAGCCTGCGTATGAAGATATTCCGGTGTTATTCTGGCATTATTTTGATTATGAGAAATTTGGGAAAAAGAAAGAAGATGTCATCGGTGAAGATGGACTGGTAAAAGACAAAAGTTTTTTTCCTGACGGATTTTTTGACGACTATGACGTACGTATGGAAGCTTATTGGACCTTTTTCTCAGGTGGTGTTGGATATACCTACGGGAATAATGCCATCTGGCAAATGTATAAACCGGGAACAAGATATCACGTCCCCTGTTTGACTTTTTGGGACGGCGCACTCGATCGTCCCGGTGCTGATGATATGAGGCATGTCAGCAAACTTTTTACCCACTATCCGCTGGGAAGTTTTCATATCGACCAGTCTGTAATATACGGCACTAACTTTCTCAACGAAAGCAACATCAGGGCAGTTGTTGGAAATGACAGAACATATATCCTATTGTACCTAAACAAAGGACAGGAAGTTCGCGTCAACATGACCAAGCTAATTCGCAATGGGACAGCTTCCTGGTTTAATCCCCGCGAAGGTTCAATAGAGAAAATTGGGCAGGTAGAAAACAAGGGCTTCCAACTGTTTGATCCTCCCGGAGAAGCAGGAAAACACGGGAACGATTGGATTTTGATTTTAGAAGCTGCCCAAATGTCAGTCAGATAAATCTCTGCCCACGCAAAAACAAACCCATATGCTATGATGAAAAGACCTATTTTTTGGAACATATTCATACTTTTATCGATATGCTGCGCTGACTTTTGCTTAGCCGGTACTTTTCAACCCGAACAATTAAGAGACACCGCGACGGTTTATAACATCAAAGAGTTTGGCGCTGTTGGAGATGGTGTTGCAATTAATACCGGGCCGATAAACAGCGCAATTGAAGCCTGCGCTTCCAACGGAGGAGGGGTAGTCCTGGTCCCAGAGGGAAAATATGTTACCGGCACCATCTTGCTTCAAAGCAATGTCACATTGTATCTTGAAAACAAAGCCGTCATACTTGGGACCAACGATACCGGGCTATACAAAAGTTTCAACATCAGGAAGGAGAACCCGGACCGGCCTATTCATTTGCCTGTCAAAGGTTATTCAGTATGGTCCCGGTCGTTGATCCTGCTTGACAATGTGCAGCATGTTACGATCACCGGTACCGGGACAATTGACGGGGGTACTGTTATCGACAAGCAAGGTGAAGAAGGATTTCGGGGACCGCATGGTATCCTGATCGGGGAATCGTCCAATGTGAAAATATCCGGCGTGAGGATTTCGAGATCAGGAAATTATAATATTCTGGGAGCTAATGTTGAAGATGTTGAATTGAGCAACCTGACGATAACAGAAGGATCGGACGGCATTCACATCAGGGGTGGTAAAAATATACAGATCGAAAATTGTAAAATTTATACCAGTGATGATGCAATTGCAGGAGGATATTGGGAAAATGCGGTAATTTCAGACTGTCTGATCAACAGTTCCTGTAATGGTGTGCGGTTAATTTTGCCGGCAACCAATCTTGAAATTAAAGATTGTGAAATATCAGGTCCCGGGGTTTTTGGACACAGGCGGGGTTCATTAAGCAATCCGTTGGTAACCAACTCGCTGACGGGTATCATTATGCAGCCGGGAGCCTGGGGGATCGGCCCCGGAAACCTGGAGCAGATATCTATACGCGACATCCGGATAAGAGATGTTCAGACGGCTTTGACCATCGTGCTAAACGAAGGTAACAATGGAAACAACATCCGGGTGGAAAATGTGACAGCAACCGGGATTTACAAGAATGCCTGTTCGGTGGAGGCCTGGCCTGAAGGAAGCAAGTTTGAAAATGTCTTTTTCAAAAATGTGGCGATAACTTATCATGTTAATGAAGAGGCTATCTTCAAGACAATCGGTTTCGAAAGGCCCCGCACTGAATCAAGACCGCTTCCGTTTTGGGGATTTTACATGCGTAACGTTGATAATATTACGTTTGAAAACGTGCGTTTGGATTACACAGGAAACGAGGTGAGGCCTATGATGGGTTTTGATAAAGTGGATAACGTGTTTTTAGATGGAATGTCGTACCGCGTTGTGCCGGGGGTGGAAGCGATAAGGTATTCCGGGGATACGAAAGTTAGAAATCTGAATTCCAAATCATTTAATTGACGGGAATGAAAAAAAGCAGAAAACATATTAAAATAGCAGTTGCAGTGATTTTATCCTTTACAATATGCTCCTTTAGCAACAAAAAGGAGCGGATTCAGTTACTTGACAAAGATTTGACCGCATGGGAAACCTACCTCAGTTACAGACATCAACCCGGCTATAACGGGCAGGTTCCTCAAGATGAAGAAGGAAAACCTATAAAGCCAATCGGTTATAATAAGAAAGGACAAAACGTCTTTTCGGTAATTGAACAGGACGGTGTGCCGGTTCTCAGAATATCGGGGGAAATTTATGGTTGTGTTTTTACCAAACAGGAGTTTGAAAATTATCACCTGAAAATGAAGGTAAAATGGGGAACCAAAAAATGGGATCCGCGGCTGAATGAACCGATGGACTCGGGGATACTATATCATTCGCAGGGAGAGGCTGGAGTAGATTACTGGCGGTCATGGATGTTGGCCCAGGAATTTCAGATAATGGAAGGTGGTTTTGGTGATTACTGGGCTATTGCCAATAGTGGTTGCCACATCAAAATGAAAGATCCCGGTAGCAGAAGCGATATGGGCATCTTTGATCCTGACGGAACTGATACTGCGATGGGGGCAGGTGGAAACAGGAGTGGGTTTGTTCAGCACAGCGCCGATTATGAAAAACCAGGAGAATGGAACGAGGTGGAGTTGATCTGTTTTGAAGATAAAAGTATCCATATCATTAACGGCCATGCGGTAATGGCCCTTTCTCAATCGGTTTACCGGGACGGTGAAACACTCAAACCGCTGGTAAAAGGTAAAATCCAGTTGCAAAGCGAGGCTGCGGAGGTTTTTTATAAGGATATTGAGATCAGGCAGATCAAACAAATACCTCATCAATTCAAGGCGCTTTTCCAATAAACCGATTAAACTATATCTATGAAAAACGGCAACTGTTTACGTAATATGTTGTTTATGCTCCTTCTTCTGTGCGGGCAAGTTTATGCCGGCCGGAAATCTTACCAGATTTATCCGGCGCCTGCAGGCGAAATATTGAATGAGGATTACGATGTGACAATTGAAGGTGAAAATGTTCCGGTATATTCGGTAAAAGTGGCGCCAAAAGATCAGCACTTGCGATGGAAAGCAATGGATGACAAAAAAAATTCAGCTGATTATTTTGAAGTGGCGGCATTCGCCTATTTTGATTTGAAAGATGAGGTCTCTGTTGAAGTAACTAGCCGTGAACAGATCCACTCAGTTAAAATACTGCCTTCTTCGGCCGGAATTGTCCCTCATGTTGAAGGCAAAACCATTTCATTTAACCTGGCTTCACCAGTCAATCTCACGATAGAAATTAATGGCGAGTGGGTTCGTTCGTTACACCTGTTTGCCAATGCTTTTGAGGAGAACATCCCGGAAGCGGATGATCCGGATGTCATTTATTTCGGACCGGGTATCCACGAAGTCAGTAATATGGTTGTTGGCGATAACAAAACAGTTTATGTCGCAGGCGGTGCCATTGTCCGAGGAGTTATTAAACCGGAAGAACCATATACCATCAGCGGCTATAGCGGGCTCAGGCTTTATACGCCTACCTTCCACCTTAAGGGCAAAAATATTACTTTCAGGGGACGGGGAATTATTGATGGCAGCCTATGCACCACCCACTCACGGTTCATGATTTTTGTGGAAGGTGCTGATATAAATCTGGAAGGCGTTATTCTACGCGATGCCAGTCACTGGACCATCCCGGTGAGAAGATCAGACCAGGTACATATAGACAATTTAAAGCTTCTTGGTTATCGGGCAAATTCTGATGGTATTGATATCTGCAACAGTCGCGATGTGTTGGTTGAGAACTGTTTCATCCGGACGCTTGATGATCTTGTTGTCGTGAAGTCGGATGAAGGGGATGGTGAGACGAAAAATATAGTGACCCGAAAATGTGTTTTATGGAACGAAGTCGCACACGCTTTGAGCCTTGGTGCCGAGATCAGTGAAGATATTGACAGTGTTCTGTTTACTGATTGTGATATCATTCATGACAAAGGAAGAGAGTGGTCGCTAAGAATTTTTCATGCCGATGCAGCATTAGTCAAAAATGTGCGCTTCGAGAATATCCGGGTTGAAGAAACCCGGAAACTCATCTCTTTGTGGATCAATAAAGCAGTGTGGACCCGTGATAAAGAGCGGGGGCATATTCAGGGGGTGGTGTTTAAAAACATATGGGCCACAGGTGATTCGCTCATTGTAGAACTACTGGGATTTGACGAGAAGCATCTGGTAGATGATGTGCTTTTTGAAAATGTTTTTTTTAATGAAAAAGCCCTGACAATGAGTGATATCCATAGTAACTCCTATGTGAGGAGGATTTTTATCCGTCCGCAACCAGAAAAAAAACAATAAAAAAAATACCAGAGTTATGAAAATCAATTTATTCTATAAGCTTTTTATTCTGATCACTATTATCTTTTCCAACGTCCGGACCAATGCTCAGCCCTATCCATTTGGCGAGCAGATTGCCCGTTTCAGGCAGCAAGACAGTATTTCCTTTCCCGAGAAAGGCCAGATTCTTTTTGTCGGCAGCTCCACATTTACACTTTGGCACGACGTGGCCGCTTATTTCCCCGATTATCCGATTATCAACCGTGGCTTTGGAGGATCAGCGCTTCCTGATCTTATTTATTATGCCAATGATGTTATCTTTCCTTATCAGCCCAAACAAATTGTTATCTATTGTGGTGAAAATGATTTCGCGAGGGAAGAATCTTTGTCTGCTGAAGTTGTTGCCGGCCGGTTTGAACAGCTATTTGCTGAGATCAGGGCTCATCTTCCCGAAACGCATGTCGCTTTCGTGTCAATGAAGCCCTGCCCAAGCCGGGCGCATTTGATGGAAAAATTTGAGCTGGCCAATAAATTAATCCAGTCTTTTTTAGCTGAAAAGAAAAATACAACGTATATCGACGTTTATCATGCCATGCTGAACGAAGACGGCACGCCTAAACAGAAAATTTTTAAGGAAGACAATTTACACATGAATGAGAAAGGATATCAGCTTTGGCAGCCGATCATTAAACCGCATTTGTTAAAATAGGATGAAAGGAGAATGGAGAATCAGCATACGAACGACTAACTTTGCGGATAACATAAATTCAACCAAAAAGATTATACCATGAAACTGATTTCGAAAATTGGTGCTTTAGTTTTGCCCATAGTAGTGCTATTCTACTGTTCAAAACCTCAAACAGAACATTTAAGTAACAAACAGCCGGTCGATTATGTGAACCCGTACATGGGCAATATCAGCCATCTGCTGGTGCCCACTTTTCCGACCGTTCATTTACCCAACAGTCTGTTGCGGGTTTATCCTGAACGAAGGGATTATACCGAGGTCGAACTGAACGGCCTTCCGCTGGTTGTCACCAGCCACCGCGGCAGTTCGGCCTTCAACCTGAGCCCTTTTCAGGGAGAAG
>OBJA01001609.1_pt1 | contig 14945 bp, 14 predicted proteins | sample 1519751 | NCBI WGS metagenome assembly OBJA01 (sample SAMEA3881238, study PRJEB22517) | soil metagenome | biome: lake sediment; feature: soda lake sediment; material: sediment, water from around vicinity | place: India | collected 2013-12-23 | depth 3 m | reverse complement strand
TATTCTTTCATGCTAACCTCCTGTAATCGTTTACATTTTCTATGCCTATATTATATCATAATATTTCTTGCTTGACATGGTTTTTATCATGTTTTTGAGAAATTTCACACGATGTTATAAAAGTGATATAATAAATGCGGTGAGACTATGAGAAAAATAGCTATTAAGTTAATTGAATGGTATCAAAGAGACATATCGCCTAACAGCAATCATAAATGCAGACATTCTCCAACATGTTCGCAATATGCTAAAGAATGCTATCAACGTTTTAACTTTGTTAAAGCTTCTTTTTTGACTACTAAAAGAATTTTAACTTGCAATCCTTTGTTTAAACCTAAATATGATCCGGTTCCTGAAAAAAAGAAAAAAAAGGAAATTTCAAGCCATGAATAACATTACAATAAAGATGTTGACTGAAAAAGATGCTCATATCTATCGACTCATACGCTTAAAAGCATTAGATGAAAATCCTGAAAACTATTTAACGAGTTACGATGAAGAGAAACAAAGAACAATTAGCATTATAGCGACTCGATTAAGTCAAGAAAACACAAAAACATTGGGTGCATTTTCTGATAATCAATTAGTTGGAATTATTACCTTGTCAAAGGAAAATCGAGTAAAGACACATCATATTAGCAATATATTTGCGATGTATGTTGATTGTGATTATCGAAGATTAGGTATTGGCAAATTGCTCATAAAAAAAGCTATCGAAATTGCCTCTTTAGATCACCAAACAGAAAAAATTAGACTATCTGTTACTCATACAAATATGGCTGCTATATCATTATATAACTCATTCGGTTTTAAGGTATATGGCACTGAACATAATGCCATCAAATACGAAAACGAATATTACCATAGTGTCATGATGGACCTCATCTTAAATAAATGAATAAAATAATAGCCAATCATAAGATTGGCTAATTGTTTAATAATTGATTGATAATGTCTGTTGTTTGAAAAATGACATTTGATATCTCAACATAAGTTAAGTTATAGGATTCAACTTGTTTAAAAAGTTTGTTTGATTCTTTAACTAAATAATCTGATAACTCATACAATGCTTTTTCATCTAAATGTTTGTACCAACAATTAATGGTTTGATGTTTATATGTCATAAGGTCATCCATTTTTTGTTGTGGTGTCCAATCCTTATAACCGAAAAAGATGATTTTAATCGATTGAGGATATTTCTTTAATAATCGATGGGCAAATGAAGGAAGAAAGTGAACACCTTCAATAATATGGTTATCTTTATTTTCCATCATCGTCTCAATCATTGCTTCGATATATGGTTCTAATGATTTTGATACAGAAGGGTCTGATTCATCTGCGTTAACACCGATTGATTGATTTGCTTTATGCAACATCATCATGAGATAATCTGTTGATAAAATGGAATATCTTGTTTGTTTAGCGAGCTCTTTCGCAACAATTGTTTTTCCTGTTTTCGCCATTCCAGTTAAAACATAAATCATAAGTTTATCCTCAAAAATTTAATATGCACGTGCAAACCAAACCGTTTGCGTTGCTTTTTTATGGGTTACTGGACACTCTTGAGTAATCAATGCTTGATCAAAAGGAATGATGCGAGCAGTAGCTGTCGTATCTTTTTTTATTTGTATTTCTGCTTCTTCACCAGAAATACTTAACGCAACATAACCACCTTTTTGAATATATGCTTTAAACTCATCATATGTTTTAGCTTGGTATGTGTTTTCTTTTACATAATCAATTGCATGTTGATACATTGTATCGTGTATGTGTTTTAACAAACTGTCCATGTTTTGAGTGACTTCATCAAGACGATACACGATTTTTTCACGATTATATCTTGTTGCAATAGTGACTTCATTTCTTTCTAAATCGCGTGGTCCTATTTCAATACGAACAGGAACACCTTTCATGTCGTATTCTGAAAATTTCCAACCTGGAGATTTAGATGAGTCATCTAATGAAACACGGTAACCCTTATTTTTTAGTTCATGAAACAGTTTAATAGACGCTTCCTTAACATGTTCTTTTTGGCCTTGAATTGGAATGATAACAATTTGCGTAGGTGCAACATATGGTGGCATCACTAAGCCATCATCATCACCATGAACCATAATTACTGCTCCAATAAGGCGTGTAGAAACACCCCATGAAGTTTGATATGCATACTCTAATTGATTCTTATCATTTTGAAATTTAATATCAAATGCTTTCGAAAATTCTTGACCAAAGTAATGTGTTGTTCCCGATTGCAGAGCTTGTCCATCATGCATCAACGCTTCAATCGAATATGTTTCAACAGCACCTGCAAATTTCTCTTTTTCTGTTTTTCTACCGGTTACAAAAGGGATAGCTAAAAGTTCTTCACCTAAACGACGATATATTTCCAAGATATCAAGTGTTTCTTTTCTAGCCTCTTCTTCAGATGCATGAACCGTATGACCTTCTTGCCACAAAAATTCTTTACCTCTTAAAAAAGGACGTGTTGTTTTTTCCCAGCGAACAACTGAACACCATTGATTATATAACTTAGGTAAATCACGATAAGAATTAACAATTTTTTGATAATGCGTACAAAAAAGCGTCTCAGATGTTGGACGAATAATTAATCTTTCCGTTAAGTCTTCAATACCTGTTGTTGTGATCATCGCAGTTTCTGGAGCGAATCCTTCAACGTGTTCTTTTTCTTTCTGAAAAAGAGATTCTGGAATCACAAGTGGCATATAAACATTTTGATGATTTGTTTCTTTTAATCGCTCATCTAAATATCTTTGTATATTTTCCCAAATCGCATAACCATATGGACGATAAATAATAAATCCTTTAACATCACTATAATCCATAAGTTCAGCTTTTAAACATAAATCGGTATACCATTGTGCAAAATCAACATCGCGTGATGTGATTGCATCTACTAATTTTTTATTTTGACTCATATATTCACCTTTGATTTGTCTATATTATTTTTGTTTTGATTAACTAAAACAGTTTTTCCATCTATAAAATCAACTTTTCTTTCACGATAGAGTGTTCCTAATGCACGTTTGAATGCTTTTTTGCTCATTTGAAAAGTTTGTTCAATTTCTTCAGGACGACTGTCTGCTGTTAAGTTCAAATCTCCATAACGTATAAGGTGTGTTAAGATACGATTTGCATCATCGAATAAAAGCACTTCTTTTTGTTCTATCAATGATCCCGTATAACCTTTTTCAGAAATAAATGTGATACGAACTTCTTTTTTTTCACCTAAACGAAGAGTTTCTTTAATCATGCTATGATGAACAAAAACTGGATATCCTTCTTCAGATAATAAATTAACGCCTTCTTTTCCAATTTTTTGAACGTAAGCTTCTATTTTTTGTTTAACTTCTAAAGGGGTTCCCGGCTTCAAAATAACATCTTGTTTTGAAGCTATTTTTGCAACTAATTTCCCTTTGACCTTAATGGTCACATAAAGTTTATCACCTTTTTGCGGCCATAAGTCTTTATGAAGTGGTAGGTCATCTATTGAAAGTAAAATATCTTTAGCAATACCCATGTGCAAAAAGACTCCTAAGTGACTTAAAACATCCGTTACTTCCAAAAATCCCGGTCGAGAAATGGTAATAAGTGGTTTTTTTAGTGTTGCTGCTAAACGTCCTTTTTGATCAAAGTATAAAAACGCATCGACTTCATCTCCAGCTTTTAAAGGCATGTGCATGGACTCGTTATTATGTAAAAAAATCTCACCATCTGATGAGTCTAGCATATATCCAATATCTGTCTTTCTATTAACCGTTAAACGGTTCATATCACCAATTAAAATTCCCATACTATCACCTTAAACCATTTTAACATAAATTCAATCAAATGCATAAAAAAAGAGTGCAATAGCACTCATAAATCTAATTCTTTTAATATTTGCTCATATTGCTGAATCAAGATTTCTTTGAAGAACACAACAAGTGGTTTTAAGTCTTTCTCAGACTTGAATTGCTCAAGTTTTTCAATATATGTTTCTCTTAATTCTAATGGTATGGATATTGGGAGATATCCATCATTCATTAAGAAATAATTCAATACAAGTTTTGCTAATCTGCCATTAGCATCCACGAAAGGATGTATTTTAGCAATACTTGCATGCGCATATGTTGCTTTTTCAATGATGTTTCCTTCAAACTGTTCTATATCTCTAAAGAATCGGCTCATACGATCATAGACTTTGACATAATCAGGTGGTTGATGTGATGCACCAAAGATATTGATATTAACATTACGATAAACGCCACCTTGGAAAATGCCTTCAACTAAAATCTCATGAATATCTTTCAACGTTTCTTCAGTAAATGGTTTATTTTGTTTTGCTTCTTTTTTTACAAAATCAAATGCTTTTAAGTGATTAAGAATTTCTTTTTGTTCTCTCTCACTATAACCGAGTAGAGCTTTCGTATAACTGAGTCTTTGTACTTCTTCATATGGAATACGATTTTTTCCTTCCATACCTACAGCATCATAAGTATATGCCAATGCGAATTTTTTTTCATATTCTTCGATTTGCTTAATTTCACATTCTTTAACGACATTACTTAGGTGCTGACGCTCTAACTCTAATAGGTCTTTCTCCATAATTATCAACGCTCCCATCTTTTAGCATATTATATCATAAAAACGCTACCAACAACAATACAATAAGTAAAAACACATATTTAAATATGTCTTATCTTTTTAAATTTTTATTTCTATATAGATAATCTTATATATAATAAAAAAAAGTATCCTAAGCGATACTTGATTAATAAAAGAAAGTGGGACTCTTAAGAGAGTCCCATAAGCTTTAGAAGATTATATTTTGACTACGTTAGCCGCTTGTTGTCCGCGGTCGCCGTCTTTAACGTCAAATTCTACTTGATCGCCTTCTGCTAAAGTTTTGTAACCATCAGTCATAATAGCACTGAAATGTACAAAAATGTCCTTACCTTCTGCTGATGAGATAAATCCATATCCCTTATCAGCGTCAAACCATTTTACTACGCCTTTCATTGAAATACTCCTTTATAAATATACTTAGCAATTAAATTGCCTAACTACATTATACACACATAACGGCTTGATTACAAGGAAAAAAGAAAAGAAATGCAAATTAAGCAAATTGACTTTGATAAAGGTCGTTATAAAAGCCTTTTTGTTCAATAAGTTCAAGGTGTGTGCCTTGTTCAATAATGTTTCCATCTTTAACAACAAGTATTAAATGAGCACTTTGAATGGTTGATAATCGGTGGGCAATAACAAATGTTGTTTTATTTTCCATAAGAGCTAACATTGCTTTTTGAATTTGAACTTCGGTATGTGTATCAACATTTGATGTTGCTTCATCGAGGATTAACATTTTCGTCTTAGATAGCATGGCACGAGCAATCACTAATAGTTGTTTTTGCCCTTTAGAGATGTTTAAACCCTCATCGGTTAAGATTGTATCATAACCGTTGGGTAGATGGCTTATAAACGAATGAATACGAGCCTTTTTAGCTGCTTCTTCAACTTCAAGTCTTGTAACATTTCCATTACCATATGCTATATTTTCATGAACTGTACCATGGAAAATCCATGTGTCTTGTAAAAACATTGAAAATGCTTTTCTAAGAGAAGCTCTGGTTAATGTTTTTGTCTCGTATTGATCAACTAATATTTGTCCATTATCGACATCGTAAAAACGCATCAGTAAATTCACGAGTGTTGTTTTTCCCGCTCCTGTAGGTCCTACAATAGCGACTACTTTTCCTTTAGGAGCTTCAAATGAAACGTTATTTAATACCTTTTGATCGGCAACGTAGCTAAATGTTACATCTTTAAATGAAACATGTCCTTTAACATCAATATAATCGATGGCATCTTCATCGTCAGCGGGTTCTTCTTTTTCATCGATGACATGAAATACTCGTTCTGCTGCAGCAAGCGCACTTTGAATATCAGCGATGATATTAGACATTTGATTAATTGGGCCTGAAAATCTTCTTGAGTAAAGGGTAAAACTTGTAAGTTTACCTAACGATATATTCCCGAAAAAATATAAGATACCACCAAAGACTCCCACGAGAGCGACTGATAAGTTAGATACAAAGTTAACAGAAGGTCCTACAGTTGTTGAATAGTAGCCTGATTCATATGATGCTTTCGATGCTTCATTGTTAATTTCATCAAATTTCTTTAAGATTGATTCTTCTTGTACGTAAGACTGAATGGTTCTTTGTCCAGTTATCATTTCTTCACTAAAACCATTAAGTTCACCTAATTTTTGATTACGAATTCGGTATTTTTTCTTAACTATTTTAGATAAAACACGTGTTATAGTTACAGAAACAGGGATTGTTACGACAAAGACTAAAACTAATATAGGGCTCATGATTAGCATCATGATAAACGAAATAACTACTGTAATCACAGATGTAAAGATTTGAACAACATCTGTAGCTAGTGATGTATTTATTGTATCAATGTCATAACTCATTTTAGAGATAATATCTCCGGTTTGATTTCTATCAAAATAGGAGATAGAAACTTTATTGAGCTTTTCGAATAAATCTTTTCTCATTTTATAGACAACTGATTGTGAAATGCGAACCATTGCTATCGATAAGATATAACTTAAAACAGATGATAATAAATAAAAGATGATCATTAAGATAGCAAAGAAGAAAACTTGATTAAAGTTAACACCATTTTCCATTGCAGATATCGTTCTTCCTGTTAAGTAAGGTCCAATAAGCGATAAAATATTTGCAATAACTGTTAAAAAGATTGCTAATATGAGTTTGCCTTTATAAAAATACAAATAGTCCCATAAGCGTTTTAAAACATATCTGCGATTTGAAGCTTTTTGTGAGCCGTCATTTCTTCCTCGTCCTTGTTTTCCTGCATACATCATGAAGATTCACCTCCTAATTGATAGAAAGCAATCTCCTGATAGACCGGTGATGATTTCATTAATTCTTGATGCGTTCCAGCACCAATAATTTGTCCATCATCAATGAGTAAGATTAGATTAGAATCTTTTAAACTACTTATGCGTTGTGCAATAACAATCATTGTCGTATCTTTTAATTCTTTTTTAAGAGATTTTCTCATGTTCATGTCTGTTTGATAATCTAGTGCTGATGATGCATCATCTAGAACAATGATTCGAGGTTTACCAGCAACAGCACGTGCAATTAAAACTCTTTGTTTTTGACCACCCGACAAGTTCATGCCACGTTGAGCCATTTGATGAGACATATCATCTTTTTTATCGTATATAAACTCAGCTTGAGCAACTTTTGTTGCTATTTCAATATCATCATTAGTGATTTTATCGCGATTAAACTGTATGTTTCCAAATATCGAATCAGCAAAAATTAGATCATTTTGAAAAACAACACCAATTTGGCTTCTTAAAGCGTTTTGTTTTATTGATTTGATGTTTTTTCCATAAATAAGTATCTCACCAGAATCAACATCATAAAAACGCATCAGTAAATTAATGATCGTTGTTTTACCTGATCCGGTTGCACCAATGATACCTAAAGTTTGCCCTTGATAAATTTTAAAACTGATATGGTTTAAATTTGATTCTTTTTGATTATATGAAAACGAAACATCTTTAAATTCGATGATTGGCTTTTCATGATCAACAATTAAATCTTCTGTACCATCTATCATATCTTCTTTCATATTAAGGACTTCATCAATACGCTCTGCCGAAGCTGTTGCTCTTGATGATAAAACAAAGATACGAGTTATACTCATCATAGCGGTTAAAATGATTGTAAAATAAGTAACAGACGCCATGATTTGTCCTTTTTCTGTTTGACCTTCATGTATACGGTACGCACCAATAACGAGCACGACAACTAATCCAACATTCATCACTGCATTCATTAAAGGATTAATTTTAGCCATTACAATATGCGCATGGAGTTCAGCATCAATGGTATGTTGGTTAGCATCATCAAATTTTTCCATTTCATGATCGTTCATCGATAAGGCACGAACAACACGAGCACCTGATACATATTCTCTTAGTTTTCGAATGAGTTTATCGACAAAACTTTGTGTTTTCTTATATAAAGGTATACCTCTTCTAGAAAAGAAAAAAACAATAACAATGATTAACGGAAGCATAGCGACCATAACAAGTGTTAAGATAGGATCTAAAAGGAATGACATAAGGATACCACCAATAAGAAGCACAGGAGCTCTTACACCTAAACGTTGCATAGCTGCAGTTGCATTATACATATTATATGTATCTGTTGTCATACGAGATATTAAAGAGGGTCTCGTTATTAAATCAACTTGATTGGCTGATAATCTTTCAATTTTTTGAAATAAGTCATGTCTTAATCCTTGAATAGATGTCGCAGCTATCCATTCAGCTTTACGGTTAGCATAAACATTTAAAAATAAACCTAAAAATGCAACAAAAACCATTATACCTCCTAATAAATAAAGAGATGTTAAGGAATTATTACCACTATCTTGTAATTTAGGAATTTCTTTATCAATCATATAGGCGATAATCCATGGTAAAAACAAATCAGCAAGTGCTCCAGCTGACTTAAATGTTAATGAAACAGTTAGCATTTTCCAATATGGCTTAACGAGTCTTAATATCATCTTCATTGAAAACACATCCTCACATTAAAAATATAGCATTTTTTTATTCATATAACTATAACTAATTTCTTAATTAATAAAAAAAGCTTTCGCTTTCTTTATGTCTAATATCCTCTATTATTGTATCACAAAGTCATTATCTTGTTTATAATAGATGAATGTTGATTGATTCATTTTCTTGATGTGATGAATCAATGATGATATCACTTGATTAGCATTAGGTGCTTTTAGTTCATCAATTGTTTTGTTTTCCCAAATTAAATGAGCATATTCAGGTTTATCAATAAATGGATTCCTGTTATTTTGATAGTGATAAATAACTTTGTTTCTTTGACGTTCAAAGTCGTCAACTGGGTCTTCTTTATGCCACTCTAGTAGTAAAGATAGTTTTCCCATAATGATACCATCCATCGTATACTCATTTGACTCATCAACAACCAAATCTTCATCACTTAAAATTAAGTATGGATATCGAATAGCCATATAAAACAAAATGCGTGCTACATCACCTTTATGTTCATCTCCTGGATAAAATCCTCCATCGTCAGTTTGTTGAAAAACACCTGATCCATCTGAGAAAAACCGTTGATCAAAAAGCTGATTAATCGCTGGCGTAATTGCTCGAATATTATGAAGATCAGATGCGATATTGCGTTGATAATCCATGATAGGAGAAACACCAAGCCTTGAATTTGGCCAAACATGCGTACGCATCCATGTGATTTCATCATCCCAATTTGAGTCAATTAAGGCACCATCAAAGATATTAACTATTTTACTTGAGTCTTCAAGACTCAAATCACTTTTTGTTAAGATTGATTTAGAATCATCAAAAGCTTGACTGGATACGTTAGCAGAAATGATTCGATTAAGCTCGGTTTTTAGTAAATCACCTGTAAGATAATTTGCAGAATAATAATAATCTTTTGATGGGACAAAAGAATACATATAGAAACCCTCTTCATTTTGATCACTATGATAATGAGCCACATATGGTTTTTCGCTTGTAAAAACAAAATAGATAACAAAAGATAACACAAAAAGACCAAAAAGCATCATCCAACGATAACGTTGTGTTTGTTTAACTTTTTGAATTTTTTGGCTCATTGGTCGAGAAAAAGGTGGTTGTTTTCTTTTTGCCATATATCTCCTTTGTTTTTTTTATAATTATTATAGCATTATCTGTTATGATTAGAAATGAAATCATTGTTGATATAATTTGAATTGACAATCTGTTATGAATCAGTTAAAATGATTTCTGCCTGCCCCTATAGTTAAATGGTATAATACAGCAATGGTAATGCTGCGTTGCAAGTTCGATTCTCGCTGGGGGCACCATGGAAAATAAAAGCGACTCAGTCGCTTTTTTGTTCATCTGAAGGTGTATTATTGAAGTCTACTTCACAAATATATGGCGTATATGGCAAAGGCTTATGTTGATCTTCTATGTTTTCATATGGATCTACTAAGCGGTCGAAAAGCCAACTCATTCCCATATAAATATTGTCTTTCTCTGATAAAAACGTCTCATAGTTTTCAATATGAAGTAAATGATAACTTTTTTTCTTCATGTATGTAACGAGTTTTTCATCAAGTTTTGGATAAGATCGTTGATAAATTTGATTCAGCATCGCATAAGATAGGTTAACATCTTTTGTCATGTAATGATAATAAACCATGTGATGTGCTAACATGAATCCTTGTTCTGTTCTTAAATAGGGAACAACACTTATCTTTTTAATCTTTTCATGAATGACTGGATCGATATCGTATCCCATATAGATGATGTTTTCTAAATAACTTGATAATAACATCGTATGAAATAGTGATTGATTAATATCTGTTGATAGAATAAGCTCTTTTACTTTCTCAAACAAAAAACGGTTTGTTTCATGGTGTTCATTTAGTGAAAACATGGTGTATTGATTGATTTGAACGACTTGAAAAATTGGATCTTCAATCATCTTTTTATGTGCGACAAAATCACCATAAAACATCGGATTTGAGAGCTTAAACGTATAAATATATAATGTGCTAAGCAGTGTAATGAATATTGTATTCACCATGAGAATACCCATCATAAGATATGCTTCTGTCCAAAGAATGAAAACAAATGTCATCATCCATGACATAATGAGTGTGATAATCGTTACAACAGGTCCAGTCATTAATGATTTAGTAAAAGCTTTGACTATTTTTTGATAGTCTTCTTCTGTCTTTATTAAAGCTATATCAGGAACAACCAAACCACCAAAAAGAACCCAAAGTTTAGGATTAATCGTAAAACGCCAACCTTTTTCTGTTTTATAAAAGATAAATATGGTTATATAGATTGCTCTAGTCTTAACACCTTGAAAAATAAATGCAAAAAAATGACCGAGTTCATGAAGACTTAATGTTAAATAAAAACTAAAGATGAGCCATAACGGATAAGCCCAAATTGGAATCTCATTAAAACCAGACATCATCTTTTCCCAAATACCTTGGTATACAAGTAGAGTGTATACAAATCCAAGAAAAAAAGCAAAGATGAAAAAGTATAAAACGAAAAATGATTTTTTGGGTTTATGTTTGTTAATTTTCATAAAATACCAAATGTATCCTTTACGTCTTGAACAAAGATGATACCATTCCCTGGTTTTTGGATTTCTAAGATTTCACATATCGTCTCTACGATATCTTTTACAATTGCATGTTTTGCGATCATCAAAACGATTTCTTTTTCTGGTTCTATGTCCATATTAAAGATTTTCGAGGTCTCATGTATACCTGAACCTCTTGCGTTAATAATGGTGGCTCCTTTAGAACCAACAGTTGTCGCAGCTTCAACAACTGCTTCACCTTTACCTTTATCAACAATTGTATAAATGGCTTGATATACGCTCATTTTCTCATCTCCATTCGATTGATTCTCTTTAAAATCATAATCTTTATTTCCTAAAAACGAACTAATAAGTGTTGTGAATGCAATACCATGATTTGGTTTTTCAAGTTTAAATTTTTTGTTGAGTTTTATCAAAGCATTTTTTGCAACATGATTTGGTGCAATCATGAGTAAAATTTCACGTCTTGACTCACCTAGTTCAAGTTTTGCTATCCAGGATTTGCTGTGGTAAGTCCCTCTACCTAGAAAAACAGTTCCTCCAAGAATATTATTTTTCTTTGCTTCTTTTAATACTTTTGATGCTAAACCAAAAGGTAGAATAAAGCATATAAGTTCATAATTGATGAGATTTTGTTTCATGTTAAACACCTTCTTTTTTGGATTTAATCTTAAAGACTAGACCAAGTAGTTGTAATGTGATAATCGGTGTAAGTGCAACCATTGCAATCATACCAAATCCATCGGTAACGATATTTGCGCCTTCATAAACATTAGCAGAGCCTTGAATAAAAGCAAGAATGAAGGTTGCTGTTAGTGGACCAGTAGCTACACCTCCAGCATCAAAGGCAATCCCAACAAACAGTTTGGGAACGATAAACATCAATAAAAGCGAAATGAAATAACCCGGTAATAGATAATGCCAGAGCTGAATTGATGGTACTAATACTCGAATAATAGAAAGTAATATTGAAAACCCAACGCCAATAGCTAGTGGGATTAAAACCGCTTTACGACTCACATAACCTGCAGTGATATCTTCAACTTGATGGGTTAAAATCGATACAGCAGGTTCAGCAACTATTGTTAATAAACCTAAAAGAAATGCAAAAATAAGTACATATATTTTATTTGAGTAAGTTGTCAAAGACTCACCAATTGTTTGACCAACTTCCATAAAACCTGCGTTAACTCCTAGTAAAAAGATGAATAGTCCAATAAATGCATAAACAAAACCAATTACCATACGTCTAAAAATTTTTTTAGATAGTTTGAATGCGAAAAACTGCATAAAAAATAAGATAACAATGAGTGGTGATAAAGCTAACAATGAATCAATCATAACTTTTGGTAACACATTGACAAATGGTGAGAATAAATGATTAGTAGTAATGATTGATGTCTCAATTTGTGAAACAAGCGTTAAATCTTTTATTAGGAAATTTAAGATCATTAATGACATAATTGCACCTGTAGATGCAATAGCAACTAATCCGAAACTATCTTTTTCTGATGATTTTGAGTCTTTTTTTAGTTTTGATATGCCTGTTGATAAAGCCAAAATAAAGGGGACAGCTAATGCACCTGTAGTAGCACCTGATGCATCAAATGAAATCGCTAAAAAGTCTGGAGTTACAAAAAAAGCTAAAATAAAGATAAATAGATATAAAACAAGTAATATCTTAAATAAAGGCAAGTTATAAATAATACGTATAAAACCTAGTGCAACCATTAATGCTAGCCCAATGGATACTGTAATAATTATGATTTGAGTAGATAATTGATTTTGTGTAACAAGTTCTACTTGGTTTGCAAAAACAAGTAATCCTGGTTCAGCAACTGAGATGAAAAATCCTAATATTAAAGCTGCAATGATGACAATTCCTAACTTATTAGATTTAGCTAAAGAAGTACCTGTATGTCCTCCAAGTGGAGTAACTCCTAAATCAACACCGACTAGAAAAAATGACAAGCCAATAATAACGAAAAACGAACCGATAAAAAAGCGAACTAATTGAGCACTGCTTAAAGGTACTAGTGTTAAATGCAGAAAAAAAACAATGAGAGTGATTGGTATGACTGAAATGATATTTTCTTTTAATTTATCTATAAGTAAATTCATATCAAAACCCTCCTTTTGTTTATTTAATTATATTATACTATAAGTCTAGTTCTTTCTTGATGTGATTCATATGAAAAGACCGATGAATTAGCTCACCGGTCTGAATCATTGTTTTACCAATTTGAAACATTGTAAGAAATGTTTACATCATCATATGTTGCATTCAAAATTGTTTCGAATTTATGATTCATGAATCCTATTTTATCATTGATAACAAAGGCAATATATTCATCATCAGTTTTGATTAATGCATCATATAAAAACTCAACTATTATATCACCGTTATGGCTTATAACACCAAATTTACTATCTCTTTCCACAATAAAGAGTTCACCTGGTAAAGATTGATAATACTCATTAGCATCAAGATGGTATATCACACCTTTAATATGTATTTCAATTGTATCTTCATTATATATAACTAGACCTTGTACATAACCTTTTTTTGTATGTACTAATGTATCGTCACTTTCGTAATAATCATGTCTTGCGATAATAGAACCATCTTTATCAAATAAAACATTCATGTCATCTTCATTATCAAACTCAACATTGATAACATACTCATTAATTGACCATATATTTGAATAAGTTGTTTGATTAAAGCGTGCACCATCTTTCTTATACAAGAAATAATTACCATCATCTTGCACGGCATAAATAGGGCCATTACCATACACATTATCATGTAAATTAATTACAAAATTACCTTGTTTGTTAATTAATCCAAATTGAGTACTTGTGTTACCACTAACACCGACAACCGCATGACCAAAGGTGTCAAATGAGTTTGCATAATCATACAAATGATTGATTACTAATTCTCCACTAGGGTTAATATAGCCCCACATGTCATTTACCATAACTGCAGCAAGACCATTTGAAAAATGGTTTGCGTCATCGTATATAAGTGAAACTACTGTGATACCTTTTTCATTAATATAACCAAATCTATTGTTTGATTCTACTTTGGCAAATCCTTCTTGAAAGCCATAAATTTGATCATAAAGTGCATCAGTTATTATTTTTCCACTTCTGTCCATTAATCCCCATTTGCTATTATCATAATACGAAATCATACCATTATCATCATGTCTTGTTAGCATCGTATACCCTTTTGATAATAATGATTTACCTTGTTTGTCAATCAATTGATATTTATTATTGATCGTTACTATTGCAGTATCTTCATAAAATGCTGAAGCATTATCATAGAGTAGATCAATCACAACTTCACCTTTTGTATTAATATACCCCCATTTTTCATTTGATTTAACAGCTAAAAATCCTGAACTAAATAGATTGAACTCTCCCTCTTCTTTTATTTCGCTTTGACATGAAGCAAGGATAAACAATGAGAATAAAATGATTACAACGATTCTTTTCATTTACTTAACCTCTTTTGTTTTTATTCATATTGTATCATACATGGACAAAGTAATCACTAACGCATGAGATATTTATAAAAACTTATATGATATTTGATTATCTCTATTGACAAGGTAGGAAATTTTTGCTATTATAAAAAAGCACGAAGTCGTGGGCGTCGTATAATGGTTATTACACGTGCTTGCCAAGCATGAAATGGGGGTC
>OBJA01001608.1_pt1 | contig 14948 bp, 9 predicted proteins | sample 1519751 | NCBI WGS metagenome assembly OBJA01 (sample SAMEA3881238, study PRJEB22517) | soil metagenome | biome: lake sediment; feature: soda lake sediment; material: sediment, water from around vicinity | place: India | collected 2013-12-23 | depth 3 m | reverse complement strand
GGTCCTGCGTGCCGTCGTTGTCGAAGTCGAACCAGGTGCCGCCGTGGGTGTCGGCATTGGGCTTGTTGACGAAGGCGAAGACGTGATTCCGGACATCGACGAAGTTGCCGGTGCGGGTATTCAGGAAGAGGCTGGAGCGCGTCCAGTGATTGCTCACGAAGAGGTCCGGATAGCCGTCTCCGTCGAGATCGCCCCAAGAGGCGCCGAAGCTCTCGCCACCGCCGCCCGCACGCTCGACGCCAGCTTCGACGGTTACGTCTTCGAAGCTGACCTCGCCCGAAACGGAGGAAGCCGTCAGCGCCAGCACCGCCGACGCCATGCAACGAACCAAGGAATTCGGTACGGTCATCGTTTGTTCTCCTGCGAGCCTGAGAGCGATCGAAAGATACTTGCCAAACAGCCTGTGCCGCCGACCCGCGCCGCCGGCGCGACCGGGATCGCGGTTCCGGCGATAAGCGCGCGGACCGCGCCCCCGCGCAGCGGGCGCCGCCAGATCAGGAATCCGAGCAGGGCCGCGAGCGAGAAGAAGGTCAGCGAGCCCGAACCGCCTCCGGAATCACCCGCCGCGTTTCCGTCGGAGTCGCTGCCGCCGGTGCCGTCATTGCCGCCGTCATCGTTACCGCCAGTGTCATCGTCGTCGTCACTACCGCCGGTGCCGTCGTTGCCGCCGGTGTCGTCGTCATCATTGCCGCCGGCGCCGTCGTTGCCGTCGTCGTCATCGTTGCCGCCGGCGCCGTCATCGTCGTCATCGTCGTTGCCGCCGGCGCCGTCGTCGTCGTCATTGCCGCCGGTACCGTCGTCATCGTCGCCGCCGCTGGGATCCTCGTCGTCATCGTCCCAATCGTCCGGCAGCGGTTCCTGTCCAGGGCACAGGCCCACGGTTTCCATGTCGAACTGGCTCGGCACGCGCCGCTTCAGCGGCCCGAGATAGACCCGCGTGCCGGCCGGCGGATTCACCAGGAAGCAGGTGTCGGCGCCCGGCCGCGCGCGGAAGTCGACTCCATCCCAGTCGGTGCCGCGCACCCGGAACTCATAGCCGATCTCGGACGGCGAGCTGGTGTCGAAAATGTCGAACTCCTCGACGCCCCTGCGCTCCACACTCTCGAAGGGAGCGGTGGAGACGATCCTGCCGGCATAGTCGAGGCGCGACTCGCTTCCTCCCGACAGGACCCGCACCTGCCATACGCCCTTGGTGCAATCCTTGGCGATGAACACGCCCGCGCCCAGCGCGGCATTGAACTCCGCGGCACTCATATTGCCGCGCAACTCCTCGGGCAGACCGCAGGGATAGGGCGGCGCGTCTCCAGGGGTAACGGGCTCCAGGTCGCCGTTCTCGGTGGCGCGATAGATGCGGTTGGCCGGCACGTCGAGGTGCGTATCGGTTGCGCCGCCGGGCCAGATGATCTTGAGGTCCACGGTCTCGGCCTGGCCGAGGCCGAAGTGCATGCGCGTGTGGTCGTGGGACCAGCGATGATAGCTGCCGTCCTTGACGCGGGTCTGCGTTACGTTGCCGGCCGACGCCTCGACGATGGTGCCCACCGCCTCGCGATGCGTCGATACGCCGACCAGGTCGAGATGGATCCAGTTGTTGTCGTTGCCCCGGTTGCGGTAGAGATTGCTGGGACCGCCGACGAAGGCGGGGAACATGTTGAGGCCGTTGGTCACGAAGATGTCCAGGAAGCCGTCGAGATCGTAGTCCGCGGTCACTGCCGTATCGGAGGTGCCCGCGCCGTCGGCGATCGCCATGCCTATCGGTCCGGTCGCGCCGCCCGCTCCCGCCGCCTTGACGAAGGTCCCGTCGCCCTGGTTCATGTAGAGCATGTTCTCGATATTGCTCGTCGCCGTGCGGCAGGCGAGGTAGAGGTCGACGTGCATGTCGTTGTTGAAGTCGCCGGCGGTCGCGCTGACGCACTGCACGGGATCGTTGAAGCCCGCGTCCTGCGCCACGTCCACGAATCCGCCGGGGCGGTTCATGAGCAGCATCGGCCTCATCGGCAGGTCGGTCTGCCACATGGCCGTGGTACGCAGATCGCTTATACCTGCGGTGCTCGATATCAGGAAATAGGTCTCGCTCCAGACCGACTCCCCTTCTTCGTTCCTGGAGCGCTGGATCACCGTCCAGCGGCGCGTCTCGGGCTCGTAGCCGATGCGCAGCAGCGGGGTCACCGCGGGATCGTCCGGCGGCATGCCCACGACGGCCGGGTTGGCCGGATCGAGGGTGAAAGGCGAACCTTGCGGACGGAAGTTGTTCTCGCCGACAAGGACCCTGCCCAGACCGAAGCCTTCCTGGTGCAGCTCGAACGTGACTTCCCCGTCCGTGACGAAGCTGAAGCCCTTGGTCGCGCCCATGAGGCGGGCTTCCACCTTGTCGTCTCCGCTCAGGCTCGCGCCTGAGGGACGCAGCTCTCCGCGCAGGACGAAGATGTCCATCCTTCCGTCATTGTCGAAGTCCGCGATGATGGTGTCCGGGACCGATTCGATCTGCTCCATCACGTTCTGCAGCAGCGTCCAGCGCGACGGCAGGGTGTCCCATATACGGTGCGGAAACAGCAGGCGCTCCGGACAGATCACGTCCAGCCTCCCGTCGCCGGTCACATCGAGAAGCTGCGCGTACTGTCCGGGCCGGCACACCAGCCCCGTGCTGGCGTTCTCCTGCACGAAGCCGCCTTCCGGCAGCTGCCTCATCAGAGGCGGATTGCCCGCATATTGCGTCAGAATGAAATCCGGCAGGCCGTCGCCGTTGTAGTCCAGCCACACCGGGAGGCGGCCTCCCAGCTGCGTATCCGTGAAGCCGAAATCTTCCGTCCGGTCGATCAGTGCGCCGCGCTCGTTTACCAGGAAATGGTCCGGGTTGCCGCGGCCGACGGTGACGAACAGGTCCTGCGTGCCGTCGTTGTTGAAGTCGAACCACGTGCCGCCGTGCGTATCGGCGTTCGGCTTGGTGATCCACGTCTGGGTCTGCGTGGCGACGTCGATGAAATCGCCTTCGCGCGTGTTCAGATAGAGGCTGGGCTGACGCCGATGCATGCTGACGAAGAGATCCGGATAGCCATCCCCGTCGAGGTCTCCCCAGGACGCTCCGTAGGTCTCACCCGAGCGATCCACTCCCGCCGCTGCGGATACGTCGTCGAAGCTGATATCCGCGGCGGCCGACAGACTGCCGAAGGCTAAAATCAATCCAGCGAAGATCGGATAGCGATGTGATGTCATCTCCGGACTCCCAACCAGTGCGCACATCCCTGTGCATCCCAAGCGTCTCCGGAACAGGCCGACGCATGCTCGAAACCGCGTAGATTCCCTCCCTGCATGGTTGAAGGATTGAAAGTGTATTTCTTTGCCGGCGGCCGACAATGACAAAAATCAATGGATGGAAACGCCGATGCGCGATAAGTAGGGACTCGTACAGAGATGGAGTTGCGCGATCGCTCTATCGGCGCAGCCGCGCCGATGGCGACGGACCGCTAGCGATGCGTATCGATCACTTCCCGATACAGCTCCGCCACCGCGCCCGCCATCGAGAGATCGGAGAAGGCGTCGCGCTGCCGCAGCCAGGCGCTGTCGCCCAGGGCTTCCCCATCGATCTCTCTGGAGGACAGCCTGCGCAGCGCTTCCGCCATCTCCTCCACGCTGCCGGGTGAGACCAGGAGCCCGTCCCGGCCGTTGCGCACGACCGCGGGTATCCCTTCCACGTGCGTGCTGACTATCGGCAGACCGATCGCCATCGCTTCGAGTATGACCATCGGGGTGCCCTCGCCGAACAGGCTGGGCAGGACGAAGACGTGCATCCTGCGCAGCTCCGCGCCGACGTCGTCGGTAAAGCCTGTCCACTGCACGCGCCCGCCGATCCCCAGCTCGGAGACCAGCGCGCGCACGGAGCGGCGATATTCCTCGGTCTCGAACGGCCCCACCGCCAGCAGGCGCACATCGCAGCCCGCCTGGACCAATCCGGCGATCGCCCTGAGCAGGGTCTCGACGCCCTTGCGCGGCCTGAACAGCGCCACCGTGCCGATGATCATCGGCTCACCGACCGAAAGGCGGCGGCGCGCCTTCTCCTGCGTGGGGACGCCGTTCCACACCGTTGCGATGCGATCGGCCGGGAAGCCGCGGTCGAGCAGATATCGCTCCAGGCTCTCGGATACGCAGATCAGCCTCGCGGCGCCCCCAAGGCCGAGCCGTTCCGCGAAGGCGTTGCGGGCGTTGCGCCAGGCGCCCTCGGTATCCTGCGCCGTCGGGCTGTGCACATGATGGACCATGGGCAGCCCCGCCATCCGCGCCGCCAGCCGTCCCAGCAGGGCAGTCCGCGGGCTGTGCGTATGGATCAGGCTGCAGCGCCTCTCCTTCGCCAGCCGCGCTATGCGGATCGCCGGACCGGCGTCGAACTTCGTCCGCATCGGATAGCACTGCAGGGGCGCGTCCTTCGCCTTGCGCCGCTCGGAGAAGAGCCCCTCCTTCACACAGACGAAGTCGACGCCGTAGCTCAGCTGCGGGAGCCTCAGCGCGAGCAGGTCCTGCACGCGCTCCGCGCCGGCGTAGAACTCTCCGTTGACGAGGTGCAGCGCCCTCGCCGTTCCGTTGGCCGCCTTCATTATCCAGCCTCTTTCGATCGCGCTACCGCGCGCCCTTTCCGCTGCCGCGCTGCGCCAGCAGGCCTAGCGTCAGCCTCGCCGCGCGCGGTCCGATCGCCTTCTCCACCACCAGGAACTCGTTGGGCGTGAACGGCCTCAGCAAGCCCTGCATGAGCGCGAACAGGGCCATGGCGGCGACCGTGGCGGACACGAGGCCGAGGCCGGCCGACTCGAGTATCAGCCCCGATCCCACGGCGGCCCCCGCCGATGCGATGATGCTCAGCTGTCCCTTCCATTCCAGTCTGAACCCGCCGCGCCTGCGCACCAGCGCGGCCGTGGCGATGCCGTTCGCAAGGGCGGCGGCGCATATCATCACCAGGATGGCGGCATTCAGTCCCTGCTCCGCCACCTTCCATACTGCGACGAGCGCGAAGGGCGCGATCACCGCCGTAGCGCGCAGGGCCGCTGTCTGGCCGGTGATCTGCATGACCATTTCGATGACGCTGCGCTGCGCGATCACCGCCAGCGCCAGGTACATCAGCAGCAGGGTCAGGCCCGCGCCGGGGAACCTGCCGCCGCTCAGCAGTGAAACCAGTTCGTCTCCGCACAGCGCGATGACGACCGTCCCCGCGGCCACGATCAGGAGATTGGCCTTGATCAGCAGGCTGGCTCCGGTCTCGACCACGGCCATGCCGCCGGGCAGGAATGCGCGCGCCACGAGAACGGGCATGACTATCCCTCGCAGCAGGGTCCCGGGCAGATAGCGCCCGACCAGGCGCTGAATGCTCTGCAGGAAGGCGAACAATCCGCTTTCCGCGATGCCGATGGCGTTCGCGAGCACGAGCCGGACCGCGCCGGGGGAAGACGTCGACCCCATCAGGTCGACCGGACCCATATGCCAGGCGAACCTCGCTATCTCGCGCAGCGGGACCTCGCCATCGGCGTCCCCGGCGTGCAGGACCGACAGTCTGCGATAGAGAAACAGGTAGGCGAGCAGCAGTCCCGACCCGACCACCACGGCGTCTATCGCCAGCACAGCCCGGAGATCGATGTCCATCCCCAGGTACAGCAGCAGCCCGATGCCGGCGATGCGTCCGTAGATCATCAGGGAACCGACGAGACGCGACCTGCCCTGTTCCAGCAGCGCGTCCAGCAGTTCGCAGCAGAAGTTGACCGCCGGCACCAGGAGCAGCAGCAGGAGCGCCGGCCTGGCCGCCGCGATCTGCTCGGGCGTGAACCCGGCCACGGGCATGATCGCCGACCAGGCGGACCAGAATACGGCCAGCACCGCGCACAGAATGGCGACCTGTATGCCGATCAAGGTGGAGACGAAGCGCAGGAGCCTGTCCGCTGACAGCAATACCACCATCTGCGGCAGATAGCGCCGCCCCACCTGCAGCGTGCCGAAGGAAGCGGCCACCAGCATCATCTCCGACAGCCCCACCACGAGCATGTAGGCGCCGAAGTCGGGGACCGGCAGCAGCCGCACCAGGATCAGCAGCAGCGCAGCCTGGCCGAGGGCCTGCAGTATCCGTCCGCGTATGAACTGGACTACCGCCCTCTGCAGCCGGGATATGCCGTACAGACGCTCCCTGGCGGGCTTGGCGGCGCCGTCCTCAGGCAGACTCGGCGCCCGGTCCATGGCGGAGGCCTTCGGCGTCACGGTCCGGGATCGACGGGCGATCGGGCTTGCGCCCGTAGAAGAAGCTGGCCGCCGTTATCTTGGTCCTGGTCCAGTAGTCGCACGCGCAATGGATCTCGTCGAAATCGCGCATCCAGATCCGCAGCCCGCCGGGAGTGGCGCGCCAGTAGTCGTACGGATCGGCATGGTAAGGGAACAGGAACGGAAGCTGGACCCAGATCAGTCCGCCCGGCTTCAGCACCCGGCGCATCTCGCGGATCGCCCGCGGCGGGTCCGGCACGTGCTCGAGGACCGACCAGCAGACGATGGCATTGAACGATTCGTCGGGAAAAGACAGGTCCTGCACGTCATCGTGCCTGTCGATGACGGCGCTGCCGTCATACCTGTCGACGCTGGTCCAGTTCGGGCCGAACTTCCTGCCGATCTCGTCCTTCACCGCGATCTGCAGGCAGGGCCCCGAGGTCTGCGCGAGGAACTCCTCGAAGAGCTCGTCGCGGGAGACGGACGAACGGATCTTCGCCGCCGAGCGCCTGTACTGCATCATGTAGAAGACGAGCGGCAGGAGCCTGCCCAGATTCCTCCGTATCGAACGCTTGCCGCGCGCGGGTCTCACCTCGGCCAGTCCTTCACTTTCGATCATGGTCATGCGTCCTTCTCTCGATTTCGTATCGGGAAACCACCAGGTATCCCAGGATCAGCAGCAGCAGGGTCTGGTAGGGGACGTTCATCACGAAGAAGTCCTTGTGCGCCAGGCTGATCGCGATCAGGCAGATGGCGGCCCGCAGGCCGTCGAATATTCCGGCCCTGAACGGGTCCGACGCCGCGTGCGCGGCCGCCAGGCGCCCTGCCGTCCTGTAGGCTGCGAACAGCACGGCCAGCACCGTAGCGAGACCGAGGACACCGGTGTCCCACAGCAGCGCGGACACGGCGGTGGTGCCGAGCCTCAGGCCGCCGTACTTGGTGTCGGCGAGCGTTTGCGCGAGTCTGATGCCGTCCTCCTGTTCCAGCACGCGCGAAGCGCCCGGCCCATGGCCTATCGCGATGTGCACCGGATGCTCGCCGACGTGCTCCTGCGCCCAGAAGGTCAGCGAGGTCCACCGGGTGAGCGCGCTGTACTCGCCCCGACGCTCGGCCTCCGCGACGCCTGCCGTCTGCTGCTCGTAGGTGAGGCGGACCAGGTCCGACCACTTGCGAAGCTCGCCGCTCGGGTGCATCGCGATCATGGCCGCCATGAGGACGGAAAACAGGACGACGGCCACTCCGCCCATGAACATGAACCGCAGCGGCCTGCGAACGATGTCGCGGTAGAAGAGGACGATGAAGACGACCGGAAGGTAGATCACCGCGACCTTGGCCTCGTTGATGAACGTGGGCACGACGATGGGAAGCGCGAGGCAGGCCGTCTTCGTCGAGGACAGCGCGCCGCGCTTCCAGAGGCCGAGCAGGCAGGCCGCGACGATGAGCACGAACAGCGACAGCACCGCGTTGGCCCCGCCGCCGTAGACGGAGCCGCCGAAGGTGCCCACCACGATATCCGCGGGCACGATCCTGGGATCTCCGAGCGCCTCGCGAAGAGGGATCAGCACGAAGAACTGATGCAGCGCGAACGGCAGCTGGAGGAAGGCGATCGCCAGCACGAGCCCCGGCAGCCTGTCCATCTCCCCCGGCCGCCAGCGGCACAGCGCCAGCGCGAAGAAGAAGATCCACAGCACGAAATAGTCCTTCAGGCCCTGCGCGGCGAGACCCGCATCCCAGTTGATCGCCATGGAGGACGCGGCCACGAGTATGAATGCGCACATCAGGAGGACGATGCCGTCGCCGCCCAGCCGGCGCTCTCCCGGGCTTTCCAGCAGACCCAGGACGCCGTGCAGGAACAGGGCGAAGGCGGCAACGGGAAGCAGGAACCTGAAGTACCTCACTTCGGGAACGTACAACTGCAGCAGGCCGGTGACGACGAGACCGCCGATCACGATGAACCACAGCAGGGCGCTGCGGGAAAGCGCCAGCGCCGCCGCGGCGACCAGTCCGGCGAAGAGCCCGATCAGGCCGATCCTGCTGCTGGCGCTGACGACGCCCGCCGCGAATCCGCCCGCGGCGGCGGCCCCGTAGATGGCGGCGGTCCGGCCCAGGAACGCCGTCCCGGGGCGCCGCGGCATGGCGATGCCGGGGACTCTCACTCGAGCCACGAATCCAGAGGCCGCCCGGTGATGCGCGACAGCTCGCGGACCTCCGGCGCAAAGACCTCTCTCAGTCGGGCCAGCGTCTCTTCCCTTGCCGGCGGTATGACCTCACTGCTGGGCAGGACGTTGATGCGGCGATACAGGGCCCGGGCGCCGATGGTGCCGCCCAGCCCCCAGAGCCAGCGCAGCCCTCCCTTGTTCGTCCCTTCGTACGCGAGGTCCTTGACGCGCGCGAGGAGCCGGTACCGGGTCGCGTAGCTGCCGTTCACCCGCTCCGAGAGGAGCGCCGACTCCGGCGCCCATTCCACGCCGAGGAAGTCGTAGACCGTCTGCGCCACGGCGCCGGGGTCCTGCTCGATGTCTTCCATGAACAGGACCAGGATCTGTTCCGGGGGAAAGAAGCGGAGCCAGCGCTGCATGTGCGTCGCATAGCGCCCCTGCTCTATGTACATGGGATTATTGGCGAGACCGGCCTCGAAGCTGTGGTCCGCAAGCCCCGTACGGCCCAGCCGCACCTCGTGACGGTGATTGGAAAGGGCGCGCGTCACCGGATCGCGCAGCGATACCACGATCCTGGCCGATGGCAGATAGCGATGGAGGCGCTCCGGGACGGCGGGCTCGCAGAAGTATGAGGGAGAGATCTCGCCGACCGCGACCTTGCCTTCACAGCCGCGGAATCTCTCCTCATACCACTGATAGCCGTGGTCGAAACGGTAGGAGAAGAAGTCGATCTCCTTCTCCTCCGGCAGCCCTACCTGGGGATGCTCCCGGAGCACGCGGTGCAGCCAGGTCGATGCGCACTTCTGGGCCCCAATTCCTATGAAAGTGGGCTTCACGCTCCGACCTCCCCGATCATACGTATCCCAGGGTGTGGAGCAGGGGACGCACCTCGCGCATCACCATTTCCAGCTGATCCGCGCTCCAGCGCGTCTGCCAGGCGGATGGCCGGCTGTACAGGCGCAGCGACAGTATCGCGTCTTCATATTCCTCCGTGGGACGCACCCCGAGGAACCGCAGGATCGTGTGCATCTGTCCGACCGGATCGCTCAGCACCTGATCGTAGCGCACCTCCAGGATACGATCGGGCGGCACGGACGCCAGCCCCTTCTGCAGCTCGTTCATCTCGTACGCCCAGTTCCTGGCCGCGATCGCGAGCCGCTCTTCGCCGCAGCGCTCCAGCTGCTCCGCGGTCCGTCCGTCCCACCAGAGGACGTGCTGGCGCCACCAGTCCACCTTGGTCAGGGAGTCGGCGACCTCGCGTCCGTCCCGGATGACGTGTACGTACCTCGCCTCGGGAAATATCGATTCCAGGATCGGAATGCGCCTGTTGTTCGCCGTGCGCTTCGACAGCATGATCTCGGCGCCCATGCGCCGGCGGATCTTGTCGAAGTCCCCGCGCAGGCCCTCTCCATCGATCGCCGCAGGATCGCCCTGCCGGGGGAAGAGCGGTATGCCGCGGCGTTCGTATACGGCCTCGCCTTCGGCCGGCGTGGGGAAGATGCGCTTGCGGAGCGGGCGCTGGGTGAAGTAGGCGTTCCTGCCGCGATCGAACCAGGAGTTGACCTTCGCGCCGAGCCGATGCGAGGTCAGGCGTGACGCCACGCCGTAAGGGATCCAGTCCGTGCGGCTCTCGTAATTGCTGATGTACGCCACTTTCGGGTGCAGGCACAGAAGCTTGTAGAGCAGTGTGGTTCCCGACCTGCCTGCCCCGACCAGGAACGCCACGTTGCCGGATTTCCCGTTCATGCTCCTTTGTCTTCCCTCGCGATGTCTGTCGGCGCGGATCGCCAGGGATCGGACGAGCCGCCGGAAGACGCGTATTATTGCGCCCCCGTTTCCGGTGGGCATTGCGATTTGTCAGTACTCCGAGGGAGCCAGGGAGCGTGGGCGAGATGGGCGTAACGCCCCGCAGGGCGTTACGCTTCGCCTGGAAGAGGACGCGCCTGCCCGATACGGGCGGCAGGCGCGGATACGGCTAACGGTTGAACTGCGGATTGTTGCGGATCACCGGCAAGGCATGGGTCCAGTCGTACGAATCCGCCGGCGACGGTGCGATCTTGCGCGTCCAGAAGATGTAGTTCACGTGCAACCGGTCGCGCGCGAACACGAACAGCTCCGGCATCGTCCAGTATTTCGTCGGCCTGGACTTGTTCAGGTGCTCGTGATTGTAGGCGACGTACTGCATCGAGCCGAACAGGGTCATCTGGTCCTTGAAGCGCTCATAGAGAGGATAGGCGTGCTTGTTCAGCGACGCGTTGTCGGGCAATACGTCCGGCCCTCCCATGGTGATCCTGTGGGGCGCGACCGCCTCGGCGACGTGGGCGAGATAGCCATTGTTGCCTTCGATGAAGTTCATGTACCAGAAGATCTGCGAACGCGGAAAGTGCTTCCTGGCATTGACCAGCATCTGTATCAGGGCATCGCGGTATCTCTCGGGCGTGTAGCCGTTGGCGTTCAGGGAAGCCATCGTCATGCTGGTCGCGCTCTCCTGGAAGGCGATGCCCTCCAGGTTGGGATGGCCGTCGAAGCGCTCGCCCATGGCCTGGGTCAGCGCCCCCATGCGCTCGACTACCCAGGGCGTCCAGCGCTTGGCGATGAAGCCGCCGCCCGAGTGGCGCACGGTGTGGTTGGCGCGCAGGTAGTCCGGCGTCGGGATGATGTCGGAGAAGCGCTTGTCCTCGATCATCACGACCAGCTGCATGCCGTGATCGGCCATCAGCTTGAGGTCCGATTCGATCTGCGAGAAATCGTACCTTCCGAACGACGGCTCCAGGTCCTTCCACATGTAGCGCTTGTGGATCCCGACCACGCCGGGCTTGATGGCCTCGATCATCGCCGCCTGGTTGTCCCAGTCGTTCAGCGCGATGTAGTGGCCGGGACTGTACTTCATGCGTGACGCGGCATCGTCGCCGCAGGCGCCGGTGCCGAACAGATCGATGGGCGCGGTGACGGGCACGGCATGCGCGCCCAGATAGACCGTCTTGCCGACGCTGCCCCAGCTCCAGAAGCACACGCCGGCGCCCTCGGGCACCGAGAAGTCGACGCCATCGATGAGATCGCTGGCACTGGTCTTCAGGTCGAAATCCACCTGGCCCGGCCGGATGCGGTGGATGACGTCGTTGGACTCGGTGCCCACGTTCGCCACCCAGTTGAACGGCTTGGTCGTCGAGAAACCGCCGACGGCGTTCTGGGGCCGGCTGCCGCTGGTCAGGCGCACCCGGAAGGCGCCGTTCGCATCCCGCCACAGATAGACGCCGGCCTCCTGTGCGGGCTTGTGCGCGGGTGCGCCGTCTATCGAAGGCCTGTCGTTGCCGCACGCTCCGGTGCCGAACACATCGACGGGAGCGGTGACAGGCACGGCGTTCGCGCCCAGATGGACGGTCTTGCCGACGCTGCCCCAGCTCCAGAAGCACACGCCGGTGCCCTCCGGCACCGAGAAGTCGATGCCGTCGATGAAGTCGTTCGCATTGGTCTTCAGGTCGAAGTTCACCTGGCCCGGCCGGATGCGATCGATGACGTCGTTGGACTCGGTGCCCACGTTCGCCACCCAGTTGAACGACTTGGTCGTCGAGAAGCCGCCGATGGCGTTCTGGGATCGGCTGCCGCTGGTCAGACGGACTCGGAAGGCGCCGTTGGCTTCCCGCCATAGATACACGCCGGCTTCCTGTCCGGCCTTGAAGTTCGGCTTACCGTCTATGACGGCCCCGGCAGCGTGGACGCCGGCTGTGGAAAGGATGAGGAGCAGGAAAAGAGCAACGGTCAGGCATATGGATTTGGCCATTTTCTTCAGATTCTCCAACTGTTTTTTCTCAGTAACGCGAGCAGGCGTTCAGCGTTTCATGCCGCGAGCGACCACCTCTCGGACCGCCAGGGGGAAATGACCCGCCTGAAGAAAACGTCCCGGAGGATGGAGGCCGTCGCCGTGCTACCCGTTCTTCTCACTGACTACGTGAGTACGTAACTATACGTATACTACTGACGCAGAGTAAAGCATCGGACGGCTATTGCCATGGCGACAAATCCCGACAGAGGGCGTCTCGGATTTGAGACTGAGGCGAGGGAGAAAAACGGAAGAGAGAGAGAGAGAGAGAGAGAGAGAGTGTGTGTGTGTGTGTGCGAGGGGAATGAAGGGAGCGCGCTATCGGCGCACGAAAGAAAAAGGCGCTGCCATGCCGCAAGACTTCCCGCCATGGCAGCGCCGAATCGCGCGCGAGGCGGGAGGCCTCGCGGCGAAGACAGCACCAGCGCTATCGATTGAAGTTGGGGTTGTTGCGGATCACCGGCAGCGCATGATTCCAGTCATACGAGTCCGCGGGCTCTGGACGGATCTTCCGCGTCCAGAAGAGATAGTTGACGTGCAACCTGTCCCGCGCGAACGCAAAGAGCTGGGGCGGCGTCCAGTACTTGGTCGTTCTGTCGGTCCTGAGATGGTTGTAGCCGACGTACTGCACCGAACCGAAGAGCGTCATCCGGTCCTTGAACTGCCTGTAGTACGGATAGGTATGATGATTCAGCGACCAGTCGTCCGGCAGGATGTCCGGCCCTCCCATGGCGATCTTCTGCGGCGCCACGGCGTTCGCCACCTGCCCGATGTACGAGTTGTTCCCCTCGATGAAGTTCATGTACCAGAAGACCTGCGATCTCGGGAAGTGATTCCGCGTGTTCCTCAGTATCTGGATGAGCGCGTCCCGATACTTCTCGGGCGTATATCCGTGCGCGCGCTGCACGTTGTCGAGCAGCCCCATCGCGCTTTCCTGGAAGGCGATGCCCTCGAAATTGGGATGGCCATCGAACTGCTTCCCGAGCGCCTGCGTCAGCGCCGCCATGCGCGTGATCACGTACGGAGCCCAACGCTTCGAGACATGGCCGCCCCCTTTGATGGGCAGCGTATTGTCCTGCCACAGATAGGACGGAGTGGACTTGATGTGCGAGAAGAAGCTCTTGTCCTCCACCATGACGACGAGCTGCATGCCGTGGTCGGCCATCAGCCGCAGGTCGGAGGCGATGCGGGAGAAGTTGTAGTTCCCGAAGCTGGGCTCCAGGTCCTTCCACTTGTAGCGCATGTGTATCCCGCGCACGCCGGGCTTCACGGCCTGGATCATGTCGGCCTGAGTATCCCAGTCGTTCATCGCGATGTAATGACCAGGGTTGTACTTCAGCTTGCCAACAGGAGCGGACGCTGGCGGAGGCGTAGACGGGTTGGAAGGCGCGGGAGCGGGCTGGGGCGTGGATCCGCCGCCGTTGCCGCAGGCGCCGTTGCCCAGCAGATCGACCGGGCTCGTGGCCTGCGCGGCATTGGCGCCGAGATACACCGTCTTTCCCAGCGTACCCCACACCCAGAAGCAAACACCGCCGCCGGGCTGAATGCCGAAGTCCACGCCATCCATCAGGTCGCCGGCATTGACCTTCAGGTCGAAATCGACCTGGCCGGGCCTGGGCCGCTTGATACCGTCGTTGCCTTCCACGGACACGAGACCCACCCAGGTGAGCGGACCGGTGCCTGCTATGCCGCCCATGACGTTCTGCTGGGTGCTGCCGCTGATGACACGCGTCCGCCAGGCGGCGCCTTCGCGCCAGACGTATACACCGGCATCACGCGCGGCGGCGAAATTCGGTTTGCCGTCCACGACCGCCGCGGCGGCGGAAGCCGCATTGGAAACGCCGATCGCGGCCAGCATGCCGAAGAGGAGTACAAATACGAGTTGTGCAGCTTTATTCATTTCAAAAATCGTCCAAATTGGAAGTCGTCAGCAGTTAGCCGGCGCGCCTATCCACGGGCGCGCCGACGCCCTATCGCCTTCTGTTCTGGCGATCAACAGCCCCGAACGGCTTGCTTGCCGGTTCGCGCGCGGAGATGGCCGCGCCCAGCGAAACCGGCCTGAACTTCGTTTGGCTTTATTTTTTTGGATGCCGCCCGCTCGGCGGCTTCGCACCCGACTTCATCGCGCTCCGCCTGTTTTCCTCAGGCGGGCGAGCTGGCGGACACGTCGTACTGCGTGGCGCAATAGGCATTGCGCCGGTAGGAACTGCCAATGAAGGGAGCCTCGACGCGAGGACTCTTCTGCTTAGGTACTAGTACTATAAGTAGCAACGCGTATTCTACGCACGACCAGACCCCTAGTAAAGGATTTTCTGCCCATCGCCCGCTTTCTGCGCGACTGGTTTTTCCTATAAAAATAAAAAGTTGTGAGCATCTCGGCGGATAATTATCATTATCTGCTCATCCGGGTCATAAGCCGGTCGCTAAATACGGAAATGCGCGCTCCCCGCAGGAGTGCGCCGCCTGTTTCGAGCATCACTTCAAGCCATTTGGGAGGCCGCGCATCGGACGATGCGGGCGGGAGGAAGAGCGCAATGACGAAGAAGGAAGAGGTCCGGATCGGGGTCCTGGGCCTCGGCTACGTGGGATTGCCGCTCGCGGTCGCATTGGGCAAGCGGTATCCGACCACGGGGTTCGATATCAGCCAGGCGCGCATCGCGGAGCTGCAGGCGGGACGGGACAGCACGCTCGAGACCAGCCTCGCCTCGGGGTTGTCCGGGCCGGGGCGGCTGCATGACCTG
>OBJA01001606.1_pt1 | contig 14959 bp, 15 predicted proteins | sample 1519751 | NCBI WGS metagenome assembly OBJA01 (sample SAMEA3881238, study PRJEB22517) | soil metagenome | biome: lake sediment; feature: soda lake sediment; material: sediment, water from around vicinity | place: India | collected 2013-12-23 | depth 3 m | reverse complement strand
CATTGAAACCATCCAGCCCCAGGAATGCCGTAACTACTTCACCAACTCCGGCTATCAATCTAACTAAACGAGAAATGCTCTAGCCTTTACGCACGCGAAGGTACGAGCCATCCACACACCTGAAAAAGAAATAGCCTTTCCTGATATTTACGAATGCCACCATGACTCCCCATTTCCGTTTGAAACGGAGCAGGGCCCAGCGAGCTTTTACGCGTGCGTGTACGAGATTTTCTTCCATTTCAAACGAAAGTAAGCCAAGGAAGCCATTGCGAGTGGGGGTGAATCGGATTCATACCCCTGGGGGAAATCCCCCGCCCACGTTATGTGCGACATTCGCACCATGATGGAGGCATTTCAGCAGAATTCAGATTTGAATCTTGTCTACCTGGTTGATTGGCCATGTTCAGGTTACAGCGGAGATTTATTCACTCACCAGATACCTTATAAAACCTCATATTTATGCACGCATTACGCATGGATTTTTCTGAACTACGGCAAGATTCAGTCAAGGTTGGAATGCACTATTCACTGATAATAACAGGCAGTTTTGACATGATGATCAAACGCCTTGAAATCCTTTGTTGTCGCGATTCTTAGATGGTTTATGAGGTTGACAGAGGTATATTTACCTAATGATTTCGTTTTCTGGGAGATAACACGATGCGGGGTGGTTACCGAAACGGAGCCGGGCGGCCTGGCTGGCACCGAAAGACCGGCGATATGCGTCAGATTGATGTAAGACGGCTGGCGTGGGAAAAGTGGTTGTATGAAGGCGGCATCCTTTGGTTGGGGATGGAAGGATGCTGACACGGGCGAGATACGGGCTTCTATCTGGATGAAAATGATCGGGGGTAGCCTTGAATGCAGCTACACCTTGAATGGTCAGCATGATGTCAAAGATCGAGCTCCACTGATCACCACGGAATGCAACTATGGCGGTAAGCGGTATTGGTTTGCCTGCCCCTACTGTGGCAGACGTTGTGCTGTCCTGTATATCGGCAGACGCGTGGCCTGCAGGAAGTGTCACAAGCTGATCTATTCGGGCCAGTGCGAAAATGTAGGCAACCGCGCATTGCGGCGTGCACAAACTATCCGCCAGCGGCTTGGTGGTTCAGCAAATATGCTCGAATTCTTTCCCAGGAAACCCAAGGGGATGCATTGGGATACCTTTCATCGGCTGAGAGCCAGGCATGATATTTTCGCCGATAAATCATTGGCATCATTGGAAAGCATGATCGAACGGTTTGGGATGATGAACCGTAAGCCGGGATGATCTGGGCTTGGATCCACGGGCTAGAGTAACCAGAATAGGAAGTATTGCTACCAGAGCAACTTGACGCTTGATACCAGCAAAAGGGCGGCAAGGATCGCACGCAACCAGCGATCAGACAGATATTGACTTCCAACGAACGCACCGATTGATCCACCTACTGCTACTGCAATTAGCCACCACGGCAATGACGTCGGGAGGGCATTCCAATATGCATAAGCACCCATCAAGGCGGCGGCTGAGTTCATCAGATTATAGACTGCAGTTGTAGCCGCAGTTTGATGCGCGCTTCCCCAATTCATCGCCAGAATCATGGGGGCAAGAAATACGCCGCCACCTGTTCCCGTTGTCCCTGAGATGAAGCCGATAATCGCTCCTGTCGCTAAAGCTGGCCAGAATGGCGGCACGCTTGGTTTACCGATAGCTGCGCCCTTACGAAATGCGGACCGTGCCATCTGGATTGCGGAGAGCATGAGGATCACGCCTACAATCGGATAGTAAATCTCGTGGGAGAGATGAATTGTTCCGCCGAGCAGAGAGAATGGAAAACCCAGAATGACAAAGGGATAGACATTCCGCCATGATAATCGTCCAGACTTCATGAAATGGAAGGTAGCAATCATCGCGACCAACAAGTTCAAAGCGAGGGCTGTTGTTTTCATGGCTGCGGGGGCAAAGCCAAAAAGTGCCATGGCGGCAATATAGCCAGATGCTCCTGCCTGTCCGACCGCTGCATACACCAGTGCTATTACGAAAAAGGTTGTCGCGAGCCAGATTACTTCAATATCCAATAGCTTCCCCGTTTCCCTAAAGCATCTCACAATCTGCCCCAACATGGGGATGGAGTAGCCAAAACAGGGCATAATTTCAGAAGGTGTTCACATGATGAGAATCACGTTCTCATAAATCAAGTAACAAAGCGGGTTCCTACCCATTCGCTATATTTCTTGATTGATCAGCTGCTTGCTATCTGGATTTAGGTACAACGATTGGTCCCGGCTGAAATTTGTGTCCAGCACCAGTTAAAAGACGGTATTTTTGACGGTATGTGGAAATAGAAAATCATAAAAACCGTTTATATACATGATATTGAATATTAATGTGGCTCCCTCTCTCGTCCTGTTCACCGTGTCTCCTGCGAGTGTACAGGCGAAAGATAATGCGCAAGATGCTGCTATCGCTGAATTGAAGGCGGCAGTGCAAGCATTACAGGCTGAATAGCTGCGGGCGTAAGCCCTGATCGCAGAGCTTGAAGCCACTCTGGCACGGCAGGGTGGAGCACCGTCAGGTGGAACACCACTAGCCGTGACAACGTACGCATCTGCACCAGAGCCCGTATTGCCGGCGAAGACCCAAAGCCGTCCGGTTACGGCCAATGTTCCGGCTGTGACGCCACTCGCGCGTCTCATGCTTTCGGACGATATGCGCATTCGCTACGAGTCGAATTTTGGCATCAAAAGACGTGGGCGATCGTAATCGAGATGTGCTGCGTGCCCGCCTGCGTGCTGCTTATGCTGTGAATGACTGGTTGGCGATTGGTGGACAACTGGCGACAGGTGACCCTGATGATCCCCATTCTACGATATTACGTTGTCCAGGTTCGAAGACGATTTACAAGTGAGCTTGGATCAGGCTTACCTTCGTCTTGCTTCCGGCAATTTTCAGGCATATCTTGGAAAGATTCCACAGCCGTTCGTATGGAACTGGTATGGGATGGTGATGTTTCACCACAGGGGGCTTCGGCAAACTATACGGCTTTTCTCGGCGGCATGAGGCTGAGAACGAACGTACTCTATTTTATTGTCGATGAAACCGTTGCCGGGTCCGGACAGTTGAATGGTTGGTGGACAGATCGTAGTGGAGACGCCTCCTGCTCCTTTGCAAACAGAGTGGCAGTGGGCTATTACGACTATTCCCTGCGAAGTGTCGTAGGCGCTTCGGAAGGAGATTTTCGCTCCAACCTGTTTACGAACGGGTGATATCTTTCTTATTTTAATCTGCTGGATGTGATTGCAGCCATGACATGGCGCAGGTTGGGTGAACGATAGCCAGTACGGGTGATCGGTGATTATTTGCATAATTTCGGTGCTGCGATGGGAGCTGATACCGGTTTCGGTATCGATCTGCTGGTCGGGCGTGCAAGCCAGCCCAGAGACTGGCATTTCATTTATGGCTATGCTCAGATGGATACGGACGCCGTGCTTACAGCCACGACAATACCAATCTTGCGACCAACTACCTGCAACACGCACTGGCAATCGACTATGTTCTGCGCCCGAACATTATGCTGAACGCGACTTATTATCGCTATCAACAGAAGGATATCACTGCCGGGTTAGACTCCGTTGGTTGGCAAAACCGATTGCGTCTCAACTTCATGGCTGGTTTCTAGGTACGATCTGAATCATCGGGCAGCATGCCTGTGCGGGGAAGCCGTGATCAAGTGTGTTCACTGTAGTGAGAACACTAGCTCGTTAGGCGTGATGCATGGGTATAGTGATTATCGCTATCGGTCGTGATCCATCAAAGATTAAATTGTCATCATTCTGTCATTATTGCCATGTATGTTCCCGGTGTTGGTTATATCCCCTTTTTCCGGCGAGGTGAAAGATGTCTGCAACAGTTCTGGTAGTGGAAGATGAATCGGCGATTCAGGAGTTGATTGCCTATAATCTGCGCAATGCAGGCTATACTGCTCTATGTACGAACAGTGCCGAGCAGGCAGCAGCGATGGTGAATGAGGTGTTGCCTGATCTGGTATTGCTGGATTGGATGCTTCCTGGAAAAAGCGGTATTGAACTGGCGCGATCGCTGCGACGCGATCCGCGTACCAAACCGATCCCCGTCATCATGCTGACTGCCCGGGTAGACGAAAGAGATAAAGTGATCGGATTGGAAACCGGAGCAGATGATTACGTTACCAAGCCATTCTCCCCGCGAGAATTGATTGCCCGGATAAAAGCGGTATTGCGCCGGAGTCTGCCCGAGGCTTCCGATGAAATTCTTGATATTGGGGGAGTACAGATCAACCCGATGACACATCGGGTGACCGTTACCGATCTGAATAATAGTGTACCTGAGAAAGAGTTACTGCTCAGTCCTACCGAATATCGTCTGTTACATTTTCTGATGGCACATGCTGAACGTGTGCATACTCGTGCACAGTTGCTGGATCGGGTGTGGGGAGATCATGTTTTTGTCGAAGATCGTACGGTTGATGTGCATATACGCCGGTTGCGCAAGGCGCTGGATGTAGCAGGAAAAGCTGATCTCGTGCAGACAGTCAGAGGAGCGGGATATCGTTTTTCCACACGCAGTGAGAGTGAAATCTGAAGGCTGGCCTATGCTGGTCAATAGCGAGGCGGTAGGCTATACTGCGTTGACAGGAACCGGGCGAGTTTAGTTGTATAGTTGGCAGGTGCAAGAGATTTCCCGGCTTTTCATCTCTTCTTTTCAAGTGTAACTTAGTTCTCTATAACGGATGCAACGCAGAGCAGTTGTGTCCGTCAATCCGTTATTTCCATTTGCAGAGCCATTTCAGGAAGAGTGCTTCTACCTGAAGCCGTGGTTTTTTCTGCAACGATTCATGTGGATGATCCAATACGAGGAATTAAAATGAGTATCAAACCCAAAATCATGATTTCTTCGCTTGATGCAGAGCGTTTGGAAATGTTGCTGGAATCCCTATCGCACAATGCGTTTCCAGGCAGAGATGATCTGGAAGCCGAACTTGCCCGGGCAGAAGTGGTGGATCCAAAGGAAATTCCGCCTACCGTTGTGACAATGAATTCGACTGTCAGATTTAGAGTTGAATCCTCTGCCGAAGAATTCTGCCTGACGCTGGTTTATCCGAAGGATGTCGATACCAGTGGGGAAAAGATTTCGATTCTTGCTCCAGTGGGAAGTGCGCTGCTGGGACTTTCGCAGGGAGATGAGATTGAGTGGCCCAAACCAGGTGGGGGCGTATTGCGTGTACGCATCGTGGAAGTGACTTATCAGCCGGAGCGTTCCGGTGAATATTACCGGTAAACGAGCTCTTTCCCGGGAGATTCCATGCCGATAAAGGCAGGCACTATCTGGTGATTTGCAAATGATGCTTTCTGTTTTTTCGCATGAAACCGGCTATGAATGATCAACCGACGATTCTGGCAATCGACCAGGGGACGACCAGTACTCGTGCCATTCTATTTTCGGCGGAATTGGAAATTCTTGCGGTGCAACAGAAAGAGCTGAAGCTGCATTATCCGCGCAAGGGCTGGGTCGAGCAGAATCCCGAAACTATCTGGCAGGATACGCTTGAAGTTTGCCGTACGGTTCTGGAGCACAATACCGGCAGGGCGGAAGCAGTTATTGCGATTGGCATCACCAACCAGCGCGAAACGACTATTTTATGGGATCGTAATACCGGCAAACCTGTTTATCCTGCCATTGTCTGGCAGGATCGCCGTACCAATACCGTTTGCGAACGATTGAGAGCGCAAGGATCTGAGTCGATGGTAACAGCCTGGACCGGCCTGCTGTTTGATCCCTATTTTTCTGCAACCAAGATTGCCTGGATATTGGATAACGTTGAAGGCGTGCGTGCCCGGGCAGTGCGAGGTGAACTGGCGTTTGGTACGATCGATTGCTATCTGCTCTGGCATCTGACAGGCGGCCGGGTACATGCTACCGATGTGACGAATGCTGCGCGGACGTTGTTGTTCAATATTGTCGAGCAGCAGTGGGATGAGGATCTCCTGGCATTGTTCGATATTCCGGCAGCGATTCTGCCGGAAGTCCGCGATAATGCTGCCGGGTTCGGGGTGACCGACCCGGCTTTGTTTGGCCGGGAAATTCTCATCGGTGGCATGGCGGGGGATCAGCACGCAGCGCTGATCGGGCAAAGGTGCTTCCGGCCGGGCATGGTCAAATCCACCTACGGTACCGGTTGTTTTGCACTCATGAATATCGGCCCGGATTTCAGGCTTTCACAACATCGTTTACTGACCACGCCGGCGTATCGTCTGAATGGCAAGATGGTTTATGCTGTTGAAGGATCGATTTTCGTTGCGGGTGCAGCGATTCAGTGGCTGCGGGACGGGCTGGAATTTTTTCAGGATGCGGCTGCCAGTGAGGCACTGGCGCGCAGTGTACCGGACAGTAATGAAGTATATTTCGTACCTGCTTTTACCGGCTTGGGCGCACCCTACTGGCGACCGGATGTGCGTGGCATGATCAGCGGGTTGTCGCGTGAGACGACCCGGGCGCATATCATCCGTGCCGCACTGGAAGCACAGGGCTACCAGACCCTGGACCTGATGGCGGCAATAGAGGAGGATGGCGGCTATCAGGCCGAAGTCATTCGTGTGGATGGCGGACTGGTGGCAAACGGGTTCATGTGCCAGTTTATCGCCGATATGTTGAACAGGCCGGTGGAAGTGCCGAAAGTAACGGAAGCAACGGCACTGGGCGCAGCAATTCTGGCCGGATTGGCGGTAGGCCTGTTTGCCGGACTGGAAATAACTGAACATTACTGGCAGCGGGATATAATCTACACTCCTGTGATGACGGAAGCTGAAAGAAAGCGGCTGTATACCGGCTGGAAAACAGTGGTTCAGTCGTTGTTACATACTTCCGGGAATGCCTCTGCTGAATCTGACGCAGCGGATTCCCGCCAGAAAAAACGAGAATGAAGCAGGAAAAATATGTGGTGAATCTGGTAATCGTGGATTAAACCTGACAGGATGAAAACAGACTGGAGTGCGTTTGGTTATGCTGATGAATCTTCCCAATTTTCTGACGTGGCTGCGTATCATGGCAATTCCCCTGTTTGTCGGTATTTTTTATCTGCCGACGGACTGGATGTCTCCGGCTACACAGAATCTGGTTGCCACCATCGTATTTGCCGGCGCCGCGTTGACTGACTGGCTGGATGGCTACCTGGCGCGAGTGCTCAACCAGACTTCCGCATTTGGTGCTTTTCTCGATCCGGTGGCAGATAAACTGATGGTGGCTGCTGCACTGATCGTGCTGGTCTATCTGGACCGGCTCGATGCCCCGATTGCCTTAATTATCATAGGTCGTGAAATTACGATTTCCGCATTGCGAGAATGGATGGCGCAAATTGGCAAATCCAAGAGTGTGGCGGTATCTTTTCTGGGGAAGATCAAAACAGCTGCACAGATGGTGGCAATTCCCCTGCTGCTCTACCACGACAGAATCGATGACGCATTCGATTCACAGACAGCCGGAACCTGGCTGATTTACATAGCAGCCATTCTGACATTGTGGTCGATGATCTACTACCTGAGAGCGGCCATTCCCCATGTGATTCATCACGGTCAGCATTGAGATTACTGAAATGGATCGGTCAGCTTGAAGGGCCGTGATTGATTTGTGTAGATCGATTCAGCCGGGAGTTATCAGGAGATTGAGGGAACTATGTCAGGTATCTGTTCAAGTTTGATTACCGCCAGTCCTGATCAGAAATTATTTTTTTTCGGGTGATTTCCCCGATATTAGCTGTACCGGTAAGAGCCATGGTCATTTCCAGTTCGTCTCGCAGCAGGCGAATGACATGGGCTACGCCCATGGCACCAGCCGTTGCCAGGCCCCAGATGTAAGGGCGGCCAACCAGCACGGCATCAGCTCCGAGCGCCAGCGCTTTATAAATATCGCGCCCATTGCGGATACCGCTGTCGAATAGTACTTTTCCTCGGCCGGATACAGCGCTGACAATTTCAGGAAGACACATCAGGCTCGTGGGAGCACCATCCAGTACGCGCCCACCATGGTTGGAGACTACTAATCCATCACACCCCAGATCTACCACTTTCCCGGCATCCTCTGGGTGCAGGATACCTTTTACCAGCAGTGGCAGCGAGGTTTGTTCTCTCAACCAGGCAAGATCTTCCCAGAGAGGCGCCTGTGCCATCCATCCATCGAATACCTGGCTTTGATGTGGTAGGAGTGCTGAAAATGGCGCTGATGTATCCAGATTGACCGGGTGGATGTTGGTGGGTAATTGAATGGTTGCCTGTTTGATCGGGGCATCCACCGTGAACACGATCACCTGGTAGCCTGCAGCAATAGCTCGGCGCAACAGTTTCAGGGTTCTCGAACGATCTTCCTGCCAATACAATTGGAACCACAAAGGTTGCCCGGCTGCTGTGATAATTTCTTCCAGTGTTTGGCTTGCCAGGCTGCTTATGCATAGCTGCCCATCTTGTGCATTGGCGGCCATGGCGCTGGCTGATTCTCCATAGGGATGATACAGGCGCTGATAGGCAAGTGGTGCCAGGATGACTGGATGTGCCAGCGTCTGATCAAACAGGGTGATACGAGTGTGACCATCTCGTACATTGGCCATGGGCCGGGGTACAAGTTGGATCGAATCAAATACGCGGTTGTTGGTTTGCAGTGTTACCTGGTTGCCGCTGCCTTCTTCCAGGTAGCGCCAGACCGCTGACAGCAGGCGTTCTCTGGCCAAAGGCCGGTAATCGGCTGCGCTTTGTATTCCTTCCGGAATGGTTGCAAGCTTAGGTAGCAATTCACTCAACTGCCAGCCCACTGTCGCAGCAGGTTATGGTAAGCGCCGGTCAGACTGACAACGGCAGGTGTTTCGCCAATGTTCTGGCGCAATTGCAACAATGCCATATCCATTTCATACAGCAGGCGGCGCTGATTAGGATCACGTATCATGCTCTGGATGAACATGAAGCAGGCCAGACGTTCTCCGCGGGTGACCGGGGTGACCTGATGTATCGAGGAAGAAGGATAGACCACCATGCTGCCTGCCTGCAGTTTCACACCATGTTGGCCGAAAGTATCATTGATGATCAGTTCACCGCCATCATACTCTTGCGGATCAGACAGAAACAATGTGGCGGATACATCGGTACGGACGTATCCACTGCCATCCGGCAGCAGGCGCATGGCATTATCCACATGAAAACCGTAATGATTGGTTTCCCCGCTGTAGCGGTTGAAGAACGGCGGTACGATTCTTTCAGGCAGGGTGGCTGTGAAAAACAGGGCGTTACGGTTGAGTGCTCCCAACACCAGGCGGCGCAGGTTGACTATTTGTGGATCGTTTTCCTGCACTTGCTGGTTGTTCTTCACCTGGGCAGCCTGGGTGCCGGCTGTTACTAGCCCGCTCACCCAGGCAGATCTGGCCAGCATACTTCTTGCAGTAGCCAGTTCCTCTTGTGTCAAAACATCATCGATAGTCAGGAGCATTCAGTTGGATTTCCGGTTAAAACGATATTCAGCAGTCATGATCGCTCTGCGACGCTGGCCTGGGATGACAAACCCGCCATTGTCGTAGACGGCATCATAATACAGCTTGTTGAATACGTTCTGAACATTCAACCGTACTGCCCATTTCGACTGTTCATAGGCAACCATCGCATCCCAGCGCATATAGGAAGGCGCAGTATTGGGATGGAATTCGGTTTCACCCGGCAGGGTGGGGATAGGGCCGGCACCGCTTGGGTTGTAGGTGTAACGCTTGCCTTTCACTTCGACACCTCCACCTACTCTCCAGCCATAGGGCAGTTTATAGGTCGTCCATAGGTTAAATGTATAAGGGGGAGTGTTGCGTGAGCGTTCACCCTCGTATGCCGGATTACCCGAAGTCAGGGCTCCGGGGGTCGGATTGACGTTGATAGCCACTTTCCGGACTTCCGAATCCATCAGCGCCAAGCCGGAAAATACTTCCCAGTTGAGTGTGGCGGCCCGCCATTTTCAGTTCGAATCCGTCAGTACGGCGTCTCCTGGTAAGGGCGGTTGATTCGAGATCGGTATTGCGTTCCCATTGCTTGTCAGCACGGTACAAGGCTGCACGCAATGCCAGATCACCTTCGAACAGCAGCCATTTTGCACCAAACTTCCTTGACCTGACTGCGTTCCGGTGGGAGAGGCGCGACGGTGAGCTGATACAGATCTGCTGTCGGACTGAACGAATCGCTGTAGGCTACATAAAAATGTGACTGATTTGAAAAATGGTAAGACAGCGCTCCACGTGTGCTCCACTCGCCATATTTCAGTTTGGGAGAGAGTGTATTCGAATACTCCGCTTTCATTTCGTCGTGTCGACCGCCTAGTGTAAGCTTCCATTTGGGAATGAACTCGATCGTATCTTGCATATAAATGGCATAAGTGCGGGATTTGGAATCGACTGGATTCCCTGTTGGATTGATCTCGTAAGGGTAATACGCAGAGGGATTGGCCGATGTCGTTCCCCCAAAATTCTGCAAAGAATGACGGAAGCCATCTTTATTGAGATATTCTGCACCAGCGAGAAATTCATGGTTCATTCCAAGCAGTTGGAATTTTTTATTGTAATCTGTCTGAATAGTCAATGTTTCGTAGTCCATGGCACGGGTCGGGCCACCATTACAGTTAGGAGAGCAAATCTTGCCTTCGGCATTAGAAGCAACAGTAAGACTGGGAGTACGTGCCCAATAACTGCGTTCATAATCACCATAGCGTAATTGGGTACGCCATTCACTGTCTGGTGAGAAATGATGAGTAAAGCTTGCCGTAGTGATATTTATGGTGCTTTTGTCAAAATTACTGTTGGTTCCCCAGTAGTATTTTGCTGGAAATCGTTCTTGTGGTTTGCGTGTCGCGGTATCAAAGCTTACGCCAAAATCCGGTTTGTTGTCGGATGTGGCTCAGAATAAATTCGTTAGCAATGTTGAGGCCTATCCCGGCACTGATGGCGAGCCCGTCACGATCCAGGCTGGGCCGGTCGTTTGCGGCCGGGTTTTTGCGCCAGCTGTTTTCGGTACGTTTCATTCCATTGAAGCGGATGGCAATGGTGTCAGTGATCTGTTTGTTGAAATCACCGGTCATTTCGTAGTAACCGTACATGCCGACGCTACCAGTGATTTTTCCTTTATCTCCGATGTGGGGTGCCTTGCTGACCTGATTGATAACGCCACCGGCCTGGCCACGTCCAAACATCATGGCGCTTGCTCCGCGCAGTATATCTATTTGCTCCATATAGAAGATTTCACGGTTGTACTGTGCAGTAATCACGAATACCGTCCAGATACATGTCGTCAAAGGTGTAGAAGCCGCACAATATCATGTTGTCACCACCTCGGCTGCCTTTGGCGGCATTGTGAAAGTCAGACCGGCAACTGGCGCAGCGCATCCCTCAATGAGCTTGCCTGGTAGTCTTCCATAAACTAGTGGTAATGGTATTCACTGCCTGCGGAATATCGTGTGGATCCTGATTTTTTACCGACACGAGTCGTGGTGGCAGGGTAACCGTCCTGCTCTTCGGCGCTTGTCTGCACCTTGATGGTGGGAAGAACGGCTGCTTTGGATGATTCACTCCCTTCCGCTGCAAAGGCGCTGATCGACAGCCCACCGGCCATCAGTGCTGCACCCAGAGGGAGCAACATTTTTTTGTTGTTGCGACATTTCACTTCCTTCTAATCGTCAGTTAAAACGTTGCTGATTCCGATGAGAATGACATGCTGGAAACTGATATTACAGTCAGGTACACACTAAAACCAGTGATTCAATCACGAACAGTCGATTTTGTTTCCGGATAGGGATGCAGTATATTGAGTGCTACACTTATCCCGGCTTTTTCGACGATACGTATGTGTTCCCGGCGCAGTTCGCGAGCGTGCTGTAATCCGCAGGAGTGGGCGATCATGTCGATTTCACGATTAACGTTGATTGCATAATTAGCTACCCGCAGGTATTTTTCTTCCACTACCAGACCACGCTGCAGGCGCGGGTTGTGGGTAGTAATGCCGGTTGGGCAGGTATTCAGATGGCAGCGCATGGCCTGGATGCAACCCAGGGAAAACATGAATCCGCGGGCAGTATTGATAAAATCTGCACCGACGCACAATGCCCAGGCACCCTGTGCAGAGGTAACCAGTTTCCCTGCTGCAACGACGCGGATGCGCTGTTTCAGTCCGGATTCGATCAGGGCATCGACCACTCGTGGCAGTGCTTCCGTGATCGGCAGCCCGGCGTGATCGAGCAGCGTCTGTGGTGCTGCACCGCTGCCACCTTCTCCACCATCGATCGTCAGAAAATCAGGTGCATATTCCGGACCGCGGCGCAGGATGGTATCACACAGTTCGTTGATGAAATGCCAGCCGCCAATGGCGGTTTTGACGCCCACCGGTCGTCCGGTCAGCTCCCGGATGAAAGCCACCCGATCCAGCAATTCATCGATATTGCCAATATCATGATGCCGATTGGGGCTGATGGAATCCTGATAAGGCGAGATCCCTCGAATAGCAGCAATTTCAGGGTTGACCTTGGCGGCGGGCAACACACCTCCTTTGCCCGGTTTTGCCCCCTGGGAAAGTTTGATTTCGAATGCTCTGACCGACTGAGCGATTTCCTTTGCGCGTATAGTAGAAAAATTTCCTTGTATATCCCGAATGCCGTATTTGGCAGTACCAATCTGCATGATGCGATCGCATTCTCCTTCCAGATGGCAGGGGGCCAGTCCGCCTTCACCCGTGTTCAGCCAGCATCCGGCTTTGGCTGCGCCACGTGATAGTGCGCGCACAGCCGGTGTGGAAATGGCACCATAGCTCATGGCACTGATATTGATGATGGAGCGCGCCAGAAAAGGCTGGTCGCAGTATCCTTCACCAATGGATAAGGCCGGGGTGGGTAACTGATCTTCTTCCAGTATGGGGAAGGCAGCGTTGACAAAAATGAATGCGCCCGGTTCACGCAGATCGTAGGTGGAGCCAAAGCCGATAATGCCACCTTTGTTTTTGGCGTTTTTGTATATCCATTTCCGGGTGGCACGGTTGAATGGCATCTCATCACGATCACCGGAAAAGAAATACTGGCGGAAATATTTTCCCTGGATCTCGAAAAAATAGCGCAACCGGCCAATGATGGGATAATTGCGCAGTATGGCGTGTTCTTTCTGAGTGACGTCGCGGATAAAAAATGTCACGATGGCGCCGACGATGATTAGCCCGAGAATGGTACCGACGCTATAGATGATCAAATTGATCAGATTGTCAGGCATGGTTTCCCATTTTATTGATTGTTAAAAGGATCAAGTTTGAAGCATGTTGCCAAGTGAAGCAATCAGTAACCAGGTTCGGCTGGCATTGAATGAAGATGTTGGTACAGGGGATCTGACTGCCTCCCTCATCCCGTCCGGTAAATACCTCAGCGCCCAGGTAATCGTGCGAGAGGATATCGTCGTCTGCGGTATCCCGTGGTTTGATGAAAGCTTCTGCCAGCTGTCATCCTCTGTCAGGATCGACTGGCATGTCAGCGAGGGGCAACAGGTCAGCGCTGGTCAGACGTTATGTGTGCTCAGTGGAGACGCCCGGGCATTATTGACCGGAGAACGCACTGCTCTGAATTTTCTGCAGATGCTTTCGGCAGTGGCGACACGTACCCGCAAGTTTGTCGAGGCAGTCGAAGGCACAGGCACGAAGATCGTTGATACCCGCAAAACCCTGCCAGGGTTGCGCCTTGCGCAGAAATACGCCGTGCGGTGCGGAGGCGGAGTCAACCATCGTACCGGGCTCTATGATGGCATTCTGATCAAGGAAAACCATATCATTGCGGCCGGCAGCATCGAAGCTGCCTTGCGTAAAGCAGCTGAAATCGCCCCTGCCGGCGTATTTATCCAGATCGAAGTGGAAACGCAGGATGAACTGAGGCAGGCCCTGTTTGTCGGGGCGCGCATGGTTTTGCTGGATAACTTCGACCTGATCGCTTTGCAGGATGCGGTAGCTTTTAACCGGCAGTTTCCGGGCGGGCCGGCCATACTTGAAGCTTCCGGTAACGTTACGCTCGATACCGTGCGTGCGATAGCCGAAACGGGTGTGGATCGCATCTCGATCGGCAGCCTGACCAAGGATATCCAGGCTGTAGACCTGTCGATGCGTTTTTACGAAGCGGCCTCCAGCGCAGCGATGACTTGATCGTCATCGATCTGTGGGAATGAATGATAAAACTGACCGACTGAATAAAATACTGCCGGTGTTTCCAGGCAGATGGTCTCATCTGCAAGTGTCGTGATGTCATCCAGCGTTGTGGCAGGTGCAACAGGTACGGCACATATCAGTTTGCGCGGCTGCCGGTTGCGCACGGTGTGTAATGCCGCGATCATGGTGGCACCGGTCGCCAGGCCATCGTCTACCACGATCACGATCCGGTCATGCGGATCAGCAGGCGGGTGAACGGGCGTATAGCGTAGGCGTCGCTCGCGCAGCAATTCGAGCTGGGCAGCTTTTTCGGTTTCGATATATTCAGGAGTCGCACCGCTTTGTGCGGCATGGTGGGCCAGATAAACCTGCCCGTTTTCATCGATGGCACCAATCGCGAATTCCGGATTACCCGGGGTGCGCAGCTTGCGTACCAGCACGACATCCAGTTCACCGCCCAGTTTGTCTGCAATGATGCGGGACATGGGCACCGCACCGCGTGGAATCGCCAGTATCAACGGATTCTGTCCTTTATAGGCCATGAGCTGTTCTGCCAGCTGTAGAGCGGCTGCGGTACGATCTTCGAACATCTTCCCTCCTGCTTCGATGTACTTTAATGCTTTTATCCTACACCGGTAAATGCCGATTAGTGATAGTTGATGTTCTGTACGAATGTAGGATAACCTGAGTTCGGGATAAGAAAAGAGGAAGTGAGCGCCAGGCTTTTTGCGTAAGATTATGTTTCTGCAAACAAATCAATCGCATT
>OBJA01001605.1_pt1 | contig 14965 bp, 9 predicted proteins | sample 1519751 | NCBI WGS metagenome assembly OBJA01 (sample SAMEA3881238, study PRJEB22517) | soil metagenome | biome: lake sediment; feature: soda lake sediment; material: sediment, water from around vicinity | place: India | collected 2013-12-23 | depth 3 m | reverse complement strand
GATAATGACCAGTTCATCTGAATTGAACCCCATGGATTCACCTTGAACAGCCATGATTCCGGTGACCAGAAAACGCCGATCACCCAGGCGGACACGCTGCCCCACCGCATTGCCATCCGGGAAAAATTCCTGTGCGATTTTTGCACCCAGCACCATTTGTGCACTGTTTTCACCCGAGTGTGAAAGAAATCTTCCCTGTGCGAGTTTCATGTGGCGAATCGGAAAAATTTCAGCTGTAGTTCCCATCAGGCTGACCTCACGCAATTTGCCGGTGGCGGAAAGTTCGGCCACCCCGACATTCAGAGGAGCATAACGTCTGACTTGCGGCAATCTTCCCACCCAGTGGGCATCGTCCAGCGTCAGATCTCTCGGGGTCTGCCCCATGACCGCACCGGGAAAGCTGCCTGCCGTTTCGGCACGACCGGGCAGGACGATGATCAGATTGGTGCCGATCGAGGAAAATTCATTGACGACATACTGACGTGCGCCATCACCCAATGCGGTCAGCATGATGACTGCAGCTACACCCAGCGCCATGGCCAGCATGATCAGGAACGAACGGGCAGGATAGCTGGTGATGGTTCTGAGGGAAAAATGCAGGAGATCCCGTAATTTCATCGTTCGTCGGCGTCGATTCGGCCATCCCGCATAGCAATACGGCGCTGAGCACGTGACCCCAGCTCCCGGTCATGCGTTACCACGATGAGAGTGGTTCCCGTCTGATTCAACGCTTCTAATAATGCGGCGACTTCCGAGCCGATACGATGATCCAGGTTACCGGTTGGTTCATCCGCCAGCAGTGCAGTGGGGCGCAGAATGGTTGCCCGTGCGATGGCGACGCGCTGGCGTTGGCCGCCAGAGAGCTCGGCCGGACGATGGTGTGCGCGGTCACTCAGGTTGAATGCTTGCATGGTTTCCATGATACGTGTCTTGCGATCTGCAGGCGGCATGCCGGTCAGTATCAGGGGGAGTTCGATGTTTTCTGCTGCGGTCAGGCGGGGAATCAGATGGAAAGACTGAAAAATGAAACCGATTTTCTCCCTGCGCACCTGTGCTTGTTCGGTTTCCGACAGATCGGTGACATTCCTGCCGTCGAGCAGGTAGTGACCGCTGTCGGGCCGATCCAGCAGTCCAATGACATTCAGTAAGGTGGATTTACCCGATCCGGAAGGCCCCATGATGGAAACGTATTCGCCGGATTCGATCGTCAGATCGATGTGATCGAGCGCATGGATAGCCTGATCACCCATGTGGAAAATACGGGTGATCCCGGAGAGCTGTATCATGGCTGCGGTGGTTTTGGGGTGACGCGGGTGCCGGCTGTAATTTCTCCATTATCACTGGACAGCAGCACCTGATCTCCTTCTGATAGTCCTTCGAGCACTTCGGAATAGGCCCAGTTGGCCAGCCCTGTTTTCAGGGTGCGTTCCTCGAGTGTGTCATCCTGGCTCAGTACCCATACTTTGTTATCCTGGCGGATGACCTGGGTAGGAATACGCAGCACATTCTCGCGCTGATCGATAATGGCTTCGATATCGGCGCTATAGCCTACCAGCAGAACGGCTTGAGTGGGATTGGCAAATTCTGCTTCCACATCCACCGTGCGCGCCTGTTTCTCGATTTCAGTCACATAAGGCGCAATCCGGCGTATTTTTCCCTCAAAAACCTGGCTGGGGAGGGCGTCCAATGTAATACGTGCAATTTGTCCTATACGGATTTTAGGAGCATCGACTTCATCCATTGGTGCACTTACATACAGACAGGAATCATCGATCAGATCGACTGCCGGCGGGGTGGGAATTCCTGGGGGAGAAGGGGTGACGTATTCACCCAGTTCCCCGGTAATCTGCGCAACGACTCCGGCAAAAGGAGCAATGAGTCGGGTACGTTCGAGATTGGCCTGGCTGACCGCAATTTGTGCACGAGCCCGTTTGACTTCGGCTGCAGCGGCAGTGCAGGCGGCCTGCTGGGCTTTGGCTGTGGCATCAGCCTCATCGGCGCGTTGTGAGCTGACGAATCCTTTTTCAACCAGTTGCTGAGTGCGAATAGATTCACGCTGTGCATTTCCAGCCAGAATACAGGTTTCACGCTGCCGGCTTTCAGCAGTGGCAAGTTGCTGTCTGGAAAGATCGTACTGCGCCTGTAAATCGGCATTCCACAATTCGAGCAGAATCTGGCCTTCTTTGACCCGATCGCCTTCCTTGATTTGCAGGTGGATAACCTGGCCACCAGCTGCCGGCGATAATTTGGCACGCCGGCATGCTTTGACCGTACCGGCGCGGGTATTGACCACAGTAGCTTCGACGATACCGCGACTGACAGTGACCAGCTCGACTTCCTGAGGGGTGCTTCGCGTCAGATACCAGACGGTAGAGCCTGTTGCAGCGAATACCAGTGCAATGCCTGCTATGCGAATTAGCCGTCGTGATCTGGACATGAGGATGAAAAAACAGAAAATTATTTATCAGAATGGTGGCGTTTGGCCCGTTTGTGCCATGCATGTACGACGTAATAGCGCCAGAGAATTCGTACCGTGAAATAACCGGTGATGGATAGCAGAGAGGCGAGCAGAAACAATCCGGCCATCAGTGGTTTCCCGAATGTAACCAGATAATCGGTCAGAACGGGCATCCATTCCGAAAGATTCTTATCCAGCAGACCCAGTTCCAGCGGAGGTAGGTTACCTGAATTTTTCACCCCACCTGTCACCCAGCCACCCAGCGTATAGGCCGCAAGATAAAGGGGCACGATGGTAAAAGGGTTGGAATAAAGCGTCACGAAAGCAGCAATGGGCAGATTGACCTTGAATATCACGGAAAACAGAGCGGCAAAAAAGAATTGTACCGGGTTGCTGCCCGGAATCAGGCCGGCAAACAGACCTGCCGCCACACCTCCGGCAACGGAGCGGCGATGCAAATGCCAAAGGTTGTGATGATACAGCAGCGTGCCGAAAAAATTTATAAAACGGTTTTGCCGGATGCTTTCATGAGAGGGCAGGTATTTTTTAAAAAATTTGCGCATCGCGGTCAAACTTCAATCTGAAAGATCTGTTCGTGTATTGGATTAAGAAATCTCTGACCAAGTTCTTCATGAGCCGCATTACAGGCAAAACCATGATGATCACAAGAAGCGCGGCGAAAGTCGTAGTTATTTCTACGATGCCGAGGAGCGTGACACAGTGTGCGGTCCTGTGAGATTTAATCAGAGGTGCTAAAAAGCCCGGTCATGGTTTCTATTGTCATCAATCCAGCATAAAGTGGCAAAATCGGCTAAAGTTGGAAACACTGAATTTAATTGCAAGTCATTACAATCTGAACCATGAATGATACAACACAAGATACCGCGGCTTCTGTCTGGCGCGGAAGTTTCATTTTGTCATCCGGCAAAAATCCTTCCGGAATACGTGATACCCGACCGACCGCGGATAATTATGGTGTACTGGATGACAAGACTTTTGCTGCCGTGGAAGTCGATACCCTGTTCGATGAGATCAACCAGGCACAGACCCTGACAGGCCAATCCATACTCTACCGCTCGCTTGCCCGCCCCGTGACGGATGCCGCGTTGCTGCAAAGTAAACAGGAAGCGCTGCGCGAGCTGGAATCCAACCCGGATCTGTTGAATGCGCTCGAACAATACATCAAACGGATAGCGACAGACGAGGCATCGCTGCATCACCTGTTGTACGGTGAATTTGCGGGTGGACTGACGACGGATGATCCCCGAGATAAAACCGGTAAAGACAGGCTGGAATTCGGCGGCTACGGATATCGTCAGTTCGTCGATGGCACCGGTTTCGTCGTCGATCTGGTCGAAGAGGCAGAAGCATTACCCATGCCGGAGAGTGATTACCTGCGGACACTTGTACAGACTCTGCGGGACTTTGCCCGGTCACGTACTTTTGCTCTGATGCAGGGGCCTATCTATATATCGCAAGGGAAATTCATGACCCGGGAGGAAAAGCCACGGTATTTGCCCGTTCAGCGTTTCCGCCCTTCCATGTTCAAGTGGCCGTTTATCGCCTTTTTTCTGATTTTTGTGGTTGGCCTGCTGTTTTTCTTTCAGAACACGCTGAATGAACTGGTAGCCAGCTACGTTGGTTACGGGTTGCTTATTCTGGTCATACCGATTATCCCCATCATTCTGCAGGCCATCAGCGCTTCGGATCGGGATTCGGTGATATACCCGCTGCAGAGGCTGTTCCGACAAAGCCCGGAGCTGGCCAAAGCCATCGAAGCCATGGGGATGATCGATGAGCTGCTGGCGTTACATCGCCATGCACGTTTGATTCCCGGGGAATCCGTTCTGCCGGAAATTTACATGGATGAGCGGCATACACTGGTTGTATCCGGTGCCAGAAATCCCCTGCTGGCGAGGGTTCGCCCGAATTATGTGCCCAACGATATCGTATTGGATAGTGACAAACGACTGCTGATCGTGACAGGGCCGAACAGTGGCGGAAAGACAGCCTACTGCAAGACGATCGTCCAGATCCAGCTACTGGCACAGGCTGGAGCCTATGTGCCCGCTGCCCAGGCACGGGCCGTGCCTGCCGAGCATATCTTTTATCAGATACCCGATCCTGGCCAGCTGGAAGAAGGGATGGGACGTTTCGCACACGAATTGAAACAAACACGTGAAATTTTCTTCAATTCCACTCCTCGTTCTCTGGTGGTACTTGATGAACTGGCAGAAGGCACCACATTCGAAGAGAAAATGACGTTATCGGAATATGTACTGAAAGGATTTCATCAGCTGGGTGCAACTACTATCCTGGTAACTCATAACCATGAATTGTGTGAACGTTTACAGCAGGAAAATATAGGTAACTACCTGCAGGTCGAGTTCGTTTCCGAGAAACCGTCTCACCGGCTGATTCCCGGAATTTCCCGTGTCAGCCATGCCGACCGTATTGCAAGCGCCATTGGTTTCAGCAAGGAAGATGTGGCCAGCCATCTGGCTTCATTGCAAGAATGATGGCAGCTGCCGGAACATCGCAGTAAAATACTGCCGCTAAAAACAGAACCGGGTCACACAACATGAAGTCGGGCAGTCTGTATTGCCAGTGTGGCAAGGAAGTGCAAAAAGGAATAATCATCAAGGAATTATCAGTGGAACATAAAACTGACGACCGGCGCATTATCAGAGGAGATGAGCTGATCACGCCGGTGAAACTGCTTCATGATCATCCTCTGACTGAACAGGCGACTGAAACCGTGGTTACTGCCAGACAGGAGTGCCACGATATATTGCGGGGAGAGGATGACCGGTTACTTGTCGTCTGTGGCCCATGCTCGATTCATGATGTGGATGCGGCAGTGGAATATGCTTCCCGACTGAGTCATCTGCGTCAGGAGCTGAAAGATCAGTTACATATCATCATGCGGGTTTATTTCGAGAAACCTCGCACAACAGTTGGCTGGAAAGGCCTGATCAACGATCCGGACCTGGATAACAGTTTCAACATCGACAAGGGATTGCGGCTTGCTCGCGATCTGTTGCTGAAACTGGGTAATATAAATATGCCGGCTGCAACTGAATTTCTTGATCTGATCAGCCCGCAATATGTGGCTGACCTCATCAGTTGGGCAGCCATCGGAGCGCGGACGACTGAAAGCCAGGGACATCGTGAACTGGCCTCCGGTGTTTCGTGTCCGGTGGGGTTCAAGAATGGTACCTACGGCAATCTGAATATCGCAATTGATGCGATTGGTGCTGCCTCCCACCCGCATAATTTCCTGTCAGTCACCAAAGAAGGCCGGGTTGCTACTTTCACCACCAGGGGGAATGAAGATTGTCATATCATCCTGCGCGGCGGAAGATCCCCGAATTATGATGCACAGAGTGTTGCTTCTGCGGTCGAGGCACTGCGGAAAGCCAAGCTGCCTCCTTATCTGATGATCGATTGCAGTCACGCCAACAGCCACAAGGATTACCGGCGTCAGCCGGAAGTGGCTGCTGATGTGGCTCAGCAAATTGAGGAAGGAAACTGCTCAATCAGCGGGATCATGCTTGAAAGTCATTTGGTGGCCGGCAGACAGAATGTTGAAGGTAAGCGGCGGGAAGAACTGGTGTACGGGCAAAGCATCACGGATGGTTGCATCGATTTCGACATGACGCAACATGTGCTGTTCGAGCTGGCGGAAGCGGTGGAAAAACGCAGAAATTTGCAGAATACCCCGATACTGGTTCCGGATCATTCCACTGCGCTTTCCTGATTGAGTACCTGTCAAGTACGCGGAGACCAATATGAACCCCAATCAAGCAACCTGGTTTAAAAACTATACTCTCGATTATCTGGAAGGGCTGCGCAATGCCAATATGGGTGTATATATCGGTATTCGCTTTCTGGAAGTCGGCCCTGATTTTCTCAAGGCAAGCATGCCGGTCGATCATCGTACCACCCAGCCTTTTGGCATCCTGCACGGAGGAGCCAGTTGCGTGCTGTCTGAAACATTGGGCAGCGTTTCCGCCTGGATGACGATCGATCCCGAGCAGTACCGGGCTGTTGGTATCGAAATCAATGCCAACCATATTCGGGCGGTAACGCAAGGCAATGTCATCGGCGTATGTACACCGTTGCATGTCGGCAGACGCACCCAGGTCTGGCAGACGGACATTACTGAAGAAGAAACCGGCAAGCGTGTTGCCGTTTCCAGGCTGACAGTCGCCATCATCGAACAGGGCACGCTCAGCACCCAGAAAGAAAAGGTCGTCGTAAGCAAGTAATATTTATTGACACCTCTCTCCGAACCCACTTTCTGCATCACCTATCCGGAAGATCTGCCGGTCGTCGCACGGCGTGAAGAAATCGCACGTGCGATCAGGGAGCACCAGACTGTCATCGTCTGTGGCGAGACGGGATCCGGGAAAACGACACAGTTACCAAAAATTTGCCTGGAGCTGGGACAGGGTGCCGGGAAACAGGGTACCAAAAAGCTCATTGGTCATACTCAACCCCGGCGTATTGCAGCCAGAACCGTTGCCGCACGTATTGCCGCGGAACTGAACAGCCCACTCGGGCATCTGGTTGGGTACAAAGTACGATTCTCTGATCAGACTCACCCCGATACGCGCATCAAGCTGATGACAGATGGCATCCTGCTGGCGGAAACGCAGCAGGATCCATTGTTGCGCGCCTATCAGACCATCATCATCGACGAGGCGCACGAGCGCAGTCTGAATATCGATTTCCTGCTCGGGTATCTCAAGCAGTTGCTGCCGCGCCGCCCGGATCTGAAGCTGATCATCACATCCGCTACCATCGATGCCGGGCGATTTTCCTCTCATTTCAATGAGGCACCCGTCATCGAGGTATCCGGCAGGCTGTTTCCGGTAGAGATTCATTACCGGCCCAATGATCCGATTGACAGAGAAGATCGCGATCTGCCGCGGGCCATTCTCGGCGCGATCGATGAAGCGATGAGGATGGGGGAGGGCGATACCCTGGTATTCCTGCCTGGGGAGCGGGAAATACGCGAAACCGCCGAGACATTGCGCAAATATGCTTTTTCCGGCCCGGCTGGCAAGGCCGGTTTAGAGATTCTGCCGCTGTTTGCCCGGTTATCTCATACAGAACAGGCGCGTATTTTTTCTCCTGGTCAGCAGCGGCGGATCGTGCTGGCAACCAACGTTGCCGAAACCTCACTTACAGTCCCCGGTATCCGTTATGTGATCGATACAGGATTGGCGCGAATCAACCGCTACAGCTACCGCAACAAGGTGGAGCAGCTTCTGATCGAAAAGATTTCCCAGGCATCGGCCAACCAGCGTGCAGGGCGTTGCGGTCGGGTAATGAACGGCGTGTGTTTCAGGCTGTATTCAGAAGAAGATTTCAATGCCCGCCCGGAATATACTGATCCCGAGATTCTGCGTTCCTCGCTGGCTGCTGTCATTCTGCGTATGAAATCGCTCAAGATTGGGGATGTTGAGCAATTTCCATTCATTCAGCCCCCTGCGCCGCGCATGATCGCGGATGGTTATCAGCTTTTGTCAGAGCTTGGCGCACTTGACGAACGTAAGGGGTTGACGCAAATCGGCCATCAACTGGCAAGATTTCCGACTGATCCACGAATCGCCCGCATGATCATGGCCGCCAAACAGGAAAATTGTTTGAGCGAAGTGCTGATCATCGCGTCTGCCCTCAGCCTGCAGGATCCGCGCGACAGACCGTTCGAACATCAGCAGGCTGCCGATCAGGCGCACCAGCCATTCCGTGATGATCGTTCCGACTTCATCGGCTATCTCAAACTATGGGATTTCTATAACGAGCTGCTCAAACACAAGAAATCCAATAAAAAACTGATCGAACAATGCCAGAAAAATTTCATTTCCCATCGCAGGATGCGGGAATGGCGCGAGATCCACGGCCAGTTGCATATACTGATCAGCGAGATGGGGTTGCGCACCAATCAGACACCGGCCAGCTATGATGAAATTCATCGGGCACTGTTATCCGGATTGCTGGGCAATATCGGTTTCAAATCGGATGAGAAAGGGGTTTATGAGGGGGCACGTGCCATCAAATTCGCGATTTTTCCTGGTTCATCTCTGAGAAAAAAACAACCGAAATGGGTGGTGGCAGCTGAACTGGCGGAAACTACCAAACTTTATGCGCGTTGTGCAGCGGCAATCGACCCGGCCTGGCTGGAAAGAATCGCCGGTAAATTGTGTAAAAAACACTATTTTGATCCGCACTGGGAAAAGCAGCGTGCACAGGCTATGGCGTTTGAGCGGATCACTTTGTATGGCCTGACCATCGTCCCCAAACGGCGCATCGCCTATGGCCCGATCTACCCGACACATGCACGCGAAATTTTCATACGCCAGGCGCTGATAGCAGGAGAGTATGAAAGCACCGCACCTTTTCTGCAGTATAACCAGCAACTGATCGATGAAATCCGCGAGCTTGAAAGCAAGGTTCGGCGGCAGGATATTCTGGTCGATGAGCAGCAGATATTCGAATTCTACGCAGCACGTATTCCGGCGAATATCTATAGCGGCAATGCATTTGAAAAATGGCGTAAGCAGGCGGAACAGACTGAACCCGAGCTTCTCTACCTGACACGGGAAGGATTGATACGTCAGGCGGTAGACGGAACGGCTGCCGAACAGTTTCCCGAGACCCTGACAGCAGCTGGCCACGTATTGCCCCTGAGTTACCGTTTTGATCCTAGTCATCCACTGGATGGGGTGACCGTTACGGTACCATTGCCTCTGCTCAATCAGATTATGCCACTTCACTTTGATCGACTGGTGCCGGGGCTCATTCGGGAAAAGATCGGCTGGTACGTGAAAATGCTGCCCAAGCAGGTGCGTCGCTACGCCATTCCGGTACCGCAATTCGTTACCCGGTTTCTGGAATGGCTGGATAGCTACCCGGATCAGACCATGTTGCTTGCTGAGTTTCTCGCTGCATTCATCCGCAATGAAACCGAAATCAAAGTCCCTGTGGATACCTGGGACAGCAGGCGGCTGCCGGCGCATTTGCAGATGAATGTAAAAGTGATCGATGATGCCGGGGTGACGCTGGGTATGGGACATGATCTGGCTGAGCTGAAAGCACAGTTCGGCCAGACAGCACAGCAGTTGTTTACACGTGACGCAGGGGCAGAGCCTGATTCCATTGAACGTGATGACATTACTGGCTGGGATTTCGGAGAATTACCAGCGGAAACCCGTTTCAAGCGGGCCGGTAAATTGTTGACCGGTTATCCGGCGCTGGTTGATCAGGGCCAGAGTGTCGCCATTCATATATTTGATACGCAGGAAGGCGCACAGCGCAGTATGCGGGAAGGGGTGCTGCGTTTGTTGTGTCTTGCACTCAAGGATCGAATCAGACAACTGGAGAAAAATCTGCCGGTCGATCAGAAAACGATTCTGCTTATGAGTAGCCTGATTGAAATGGACAGACTCAAGGAAGACATGCGCTCGGCCATCACCGATCTGGCGCTGATCGGCGATGACCCCTTGCCGCGTAACGAGGATGAATTCAATTCGCAGGTATCACATGCACGAACACGCCTGGGATCCGTCATACAGGAGATGGCAGGGCTGATCCATGCCATCGCCCAACCCTGCCAGGAACTGAAAAAACGACTGACCATTGTGGATAAATCAGCGATTTTCCTGAAAAAGGACATGGAAGAACAGCTTCACTATCTGATTTATCCCGGATTTCTGAGTACAACCCGCTGGCAATATCTGCAACATCTCCCGCGGTACCTCAAAGGCATGATCCTGCGCCTCGATAAGTACAACAAGAATCCGGCACGCGATCAGGAACAGGCAGAAATCATCACTGCCTTGTGGAATCAGTACATTCAGCGACTGAACAAACACCGCCAGGCCGGAGTGACAGACCCCAATCTGGAAATGTTTCGCTGGCAGATCGAGGAATTGCGCATTTCCCTGTTCAGCCAGGAACTGAAAACCCCGGCACCTATTTCAGTGAAACGTCTGCAAAAACTGTGGGAAAGCGTGCGCGAATAAATAGGCCATCCTAAATACCGGTATTGCGGGAGACGCAGTTAGCAAACAGCAATTTCAATCCTACCGACTGATCGCGGCTAAGCTAATCACCATAGAAGACCGGTAATCTTCCTTTTATTTCCTGATCTGGTCAGGAGCTGACCACGGCAAAATACCAGAAATCCGATTTTGAAAGATTCTGGAACACTGAGCGAAGTGACCACTGAAAACAGTACCGTTTATCTGGCGCATATACGACAGTTGCCGAATGGGCAATGGATCGAACATTTTCTGGATGAGCATCTGCTCTCTGTTGCTGAGTTGGCAGCCGAATTTGCATCTGTTTTTGATAGTCAGGACTGGGCACATTTGTCCGGATTGTGGCACGATCTGGGAAAATACAGCGACGAATTCCAGCATTACATCAAAAATGTAACCGGCTATGCTGCCGAAGCCCATATTGAAGGCCCGGCCGGTCGGGTGGATCATTCCACAGCAGGCGCCATTCATGCAATACGCCAATTTGGAAAAATTGGTCGCATTCCAGCCTATTTGATTGCCGGCCATCATGCTGGTCTGCCGGATTGGTCTGCTTCGGAAATCGGTGGCAAAGCGCTTTCTGCCCGCTTGAGTCCGGAGCAGGATTATCTGCTCGACCGCATTTCACCCCAGATCATTCCAGCGGATATTCTCAATCAGCCTCAACCTTCCACACGACCCAAAGGTGGAACAGAAGGACTCCATCTATGGCTGCGCATGTTGTTTTCGTGTCTGACGGATGCAGACTTTCTCGATACAGAAGCGTTCATGGATGGCAGAAAAACAGCCACCCGCGCCGGTTATCCCGATCTGCTGGAACTGCTGAGCGCGTTCAACAATTACATGGCGGGCAAAGCCAGAACCGATACCCCGGTCAATATCATTCGTTCCAGCATTCTGAATCAGTGCCGTGAAAAAGCACACATGGCGCCAGGAATTTTCTCACTTTCCGTACCGACCGGAGGTGGCAAAACTCTATCCGGAACGGCATTTGCACTGGAACACGCGATTAAGCATCAGAAACGTCGCATTATCTACGTGATTCCATACACCAGCATCATTGAACAAACGGCCGCTATTTTTCGCAGCATTTTTGGCGATAACATCGTTGAACACCACGCGAATCTCGATCCGGATCAGGAAGATTCCCGCTCCCGGCTGGCTACAGAAAACTGGGATGCGCCGATCATTGTCACTACCAGTGTTCAGTTTTTTGAATCCCTGTTTGCAGCACGGACCAGTCGTTGCCGCAAACTACACAACATCGTCAACAGCGTTGTCGTGCTGGATGAGGTACAACTGCTGCCGCCGGAATTTCTGCAACCGATCACTGACGTCATGAACCTGCTGGTTGCGCACTACGGCGTGACATTCCTTCTTTCCACCGCAACCCAGCCGGCACTCAGCTCTTTCCACACTTTTGGCGCACTGCTATTTCGTGGATTGGATAACGTACATGAAATTGTGGATAACCCGGATACCTTGTATCAGAAGCTGAAACGGGTTGAAATCGAGATTCCGGAGGATTTGACGACACCAGGTGACTGGCAAACTATTGCCGATGCACTCAAAAAATACTCGACCGTACTGTGCATCGTCAACCGCCGTGATGATGCACGTGAGCTGTACCGGTTGATGCCAAAAGATACGGTACACCTGTCGGCACTGATGTGTGGCGAACATCGCAGCCGTGTTATTGCGGACATCAAAGCAAGGTTAGAGCGTAACGAGCCCGTACGTGTGATCAGCACGCAACTGGTAGAGGCTGGCGTGGATTTCGATTTCCCCGTGGTGTATCGCGCACTGGCCGGACTGGATTCCATCGCACAGGCGGCTGGACGCTGCAATCGGGAAGGCAGACAAAGTGACCTTGGAAAAGTAGTTGTTTTTATTCCTCCCAAACCAGCACCGCCCGGATTGTTGCGTCAGGCAGCGCAAATCTCGATCAGTTTGTTATCTGGCAAAGACAAGGATGTGCTGGGGCGCGAGCTTGCCCGACAATTTTTTGAGCACTTGTATGCGCGCGCGCCCACACTTGATAAACACGGTATTCACGCCTTGCTGACACAGGATGCCGGAGAAGGCGCTATTCAGTTCCGGACTGCAGCAGTTCGCTTTCGACTAATTGACGATAGCGCATACCAGACCATACTAGTGTGTTATAGCGGCAATGAAACGCTGCTTGGGCAGTTGAAAAAAGAAGGGCCGCAGCGCTGGCTGATGCGAAAACTGCAGCGCTATGCCGTCAATCTGCCGCAGCATATATTCAGGCAGCTTGAAGCAAAGAATGATGTATTTCAGATCTGGCCGGGAATTTACGCTCAGAGAAGTACTACACTGTATGACGACACCCTTGGCGTCATCATGGACGGTGGTATCACCCCGGATGATCTGGCGATTTAAACAGGAAAAACATGAAAACCTATTGTCTGGAAGTTTCAGGTGATTTTGCCTGCTTTACCCGCCCGGAAATGAAAGTCGAGCGTGTCAGCTACGATATCATCACGCCTTCTGCAGCGCGCGCCGTATTCGAGGCTGTTCTGTGGAAGCCCGCCATCCGGTGGCATATCACCCGAATTGAAGTGCTGAAACCGATCCGCTGGATCAATCTGCGACGCAATGAGGTCGGCACGGTTATTTCTTCACGTAATGTGCAGACTGCCATGAAGGACGGTAGTGGCAATCTCGGCCTGTATATCGAAGATGAGCGCCAGCAGCGCGCCGGACTGTTCCTGCGCGATGTGGCCTATCGGATTTATGCGCATTTTGAAATGCGGGATGCTGCACCGCACAAATCGCATCACCCGCACCTGTCGAAACGCGTTATTAACGATCCGGATGAACAGCGTGCTGCCAACGCAGAGAATGTACCGGCCAAGTTTTTGAATATGTTTGAGCGCCGTGCTGCAAAAGGACAGTGCGTCAATCAGCCTTATCTGGGATGCCGTGAGTTTGCTGCCCACTTTCGGCTGATTGAAACCCCTTCAGCGGAACCCCTCCCGATTGCCGAAACCCATGATTTGGGCTGGATGTTGTATGACATGGATTATTCCAGCCCCACCAATCCGAATCCCTGCTTTTTTCATGCCGAGATGAAAAACGGCGTGCTGGATTTGAGCAACGTGGAGGTGCGTAGATGATTCTTCAGGCGCTGTATAAATATTATGAACGCATGCCAGACTTGCCTCGTCCCGGTTTTGAACTCAAGCCGATCCCGTTCGTTATTGAAATCAGCGAAACCGGTGAGTTGATTCAGATTGAAGATACACGCATTCTGGAGGACAAGAAGAAAATTGCACGCAATTTTCTGGTTCCACAGGGACAGAAAAAAACATCCGGGGTGGCTGCCAATTTTCTCTGGGACAGCGTGGAATATGTACTGGGTATTTCGGATGCCAGCAAGCTGGACGAGCGACGGGCAACAAACAAGGAAAATGAATACCTGGCTCGTGTCAAGGAAATGCATACTGCTTTTATTGCCGAAATTACATCGCGTTTAGCACAGGCAGAAATCTTACAGGCGGTATTGCGGTTTCTGGAAAACGAGCAGCAGGTAAAACTCCACACGCATCCCTTATGGCCGGAAATAGATGCTGGCAATCCTATTCTTTCCTTCCGGTTGTCTGGAGATAAAGAATTGATTTGTCAGCGACAGGAAATCCGTGCTCTGTTTGAAAGAACCAGTACTGCAACAAAAGAAATCACCTGTCTGATTACCGGCAAACGCGATAATTTTGAGCGTCTGCACACGGCCATCAAAGGTGTCCGGGGTGCACAAACCAGCGGAGCAAACATCGTTTCTTTCAACAAGGATGCTTTTAATTCCTTTGCCAAAGAACAAGGTGCAAATGCACCGGTCGGCAAGCAAGCCGCTTTTTCCTATACCACTGCACTCAATCATTTGCTGCGCAAAGGCAGTACGCAGCGCATGCAAGTGGGCGATGCCTCTACCGTATTCTGGTCAGAAAAACCTTCTGTGCTGGAAGATTCATTCGCCAGCATTTTTGATGAGCCTCCCAAAGATGATCCGGCAAGGCAAACTCGTGCAATTGAAGCTTTATTCAAATCGCCTCAAACCGGTTCATTTGTCGATGAGGGGGGCGATACCCCTTTTTATGTACTGGGACTGGCGCCCAATGCGGCTCGCATCAGTGTGCGTTTCTGGTTGACCGGTACGGTCGCCGGCATGTCGCAGCAAATACGACAACATTTTGAAGATTTAAAAATCACCCACGCCAGTTTTGAGAAACCGCATTTATCGCTTTTTCGTTTACTGGTTTCCACAGCTGCATTGGGCAAATCGGAAAACATTCCACCTAATCTTGCCGGGGATGTCATGCGCGCCATTCTGGAAGGATTGCCTTACCCGCAAACCTTGCTGGCGGCTGCTGTTCGCCGCATTCGTGCCGAACGGGACGTGACTTATCCCCTAGGAAAAGCCAAAATAGCCAGTCTG